>Ga0209322_10001500_pt1 | contig 13512 bp, 15 predicted proteins | sample Rifsed19ft1_FD_184013 | JGI IMG/M metagenome (GOLD analysis project Ga0209322, IMG submission 184013) | Soil microbial communities from Rifle, Colorado, USA - sediment 19ft 1 (version 2) | ecosystem: Environmental > Terrestrial > Deep subsurface > Rock core/Sediment | place: Rifle, Colorado... | reverse complement strand
TGCGACGCCCTCCTCGCCGGCGACTACATGCTCGCGATGGCGGACCTGACGCCCGAGGCGCTGAACGACGCCATGGCCCTCGGCGCCGGCCTGACGACGGTGCCCACGCCTCAGAGCTACGCCGTCGAGTCGCGCGCGGAGGCCGGCGGTGAGCACCGCTTCGTCGTCCTGTTCAAGACGTCGCTGCGCGACTTCCGCGCCTCGGCCGCGTGGCGCCAGGTTGACGGCGCCTGGAAGATCGTCGCGATCGCCGTCGAGGGGCTCGACGCGTTGTCACCCTGAGCGCAACGAAGGGTCTCGGCACAGCTGTACCGACGTCTCTAGCTGGGCCCAGATTCTTCGCTTCGCTCAGAATGACAACAGGAACGTCAGTGGTGCCCCGCGTGCTCGTCTGGCTCCGGCGGCGGCGGCACCTGCTCCAGGCCGAAGTACCACTTCACCGCATAGACCAGCGACAGGACGACGACGACCGCGAGGGCTACGAGGCCCGTGACGACCATCACCTCGTCGCGGTCCCAGTCCGGGATGGCGGCCTCGGCCCGTCCCGTCGCGGCGACGGCGCCGGCGAGGGCGAAGCCCAGCGCGAAGAGAGCGCGGCTCATCGGCGCGATACTAGCACGCGGCCCGCTTAGAGAGGAGACTCGCGGTAGCCGGCGAGGTCCTGGCAGGCGACGACGCGGCCGCCGCGCAGAAAGAGGCGCGGCACGCGCGCCATGATCCCGGCCAGCACCTCGTAGCTGATCGTACCGGCCAGGCTGCCGACCTCGTCGGCGGAGACGGACTCGTCGCCCTGCGCGCCGATGAGCGTCACCTCGTCGTCCACGGCGACGTCGGGGATGTCCGTCACGTCGAGCATGAGCATGTCCATGGCGACGCGGCCGGCGAAGGGGGCGCGCTGGCCGCGCACGAGGGCGACGCCGCGGTTCGAGAGGCTGCGGCGCACGCCGTCGCCGTAGCCGGCGAGGACGAGGGCGACGCGGCTGGGCCGCCGCGCCCGCCAGGCGCGGGCGTAGCCGACGCTCTCGCCCGCCTGCAGCGTCGCCACGCGCGCGACGCGGCTGCGCAGCGCCAGCGCCGGCTGCAGCTCGACGCTGCGGCTCACCTCGTCCGAGGGGTAGTAGCCGTAGACGCCGATGCCGCAGCGCACCAGGGCGAGCCGCAGCTCCGTCAGGTCGAGGACGGCGCCGGTGCTGGAGACGTGGTGCAGCGGCACCCAGGGCAGCCGGTCGCTGCAGGCGCGGAAGGCGCGGTACTGCTCGAAGGTGAAGCTCTTGTCGCCCTCGTCGACGCTCGCCAGGTGCGTCGCGAGGCCCTCGACGACGACGCCCGGGAGGTCGCGCAGGGCTTCGGCGAGCGCCACCGCCTCGTCAGGCAGCACGCCGAACCGGTTCAGCCCCGTCTCCACCTTTACGTGGACGAAGACCTCGTTGCCGGCCTCTCGCGCCGCGGACGAGAGCGCCTCGCCCAGCGCCAGCGACGCGACGGTGACCCGCAGGTCGTTCGCCACGAGACGGCGGGCGAGGACGGCCGCGCTGCTGCCGAGGACGAGCACCGGCGCCTCGATGCCGGCGCGGCGCAGCTCCTCGCCCTCCTCGACGCTGATGACGCCGAGGCCCCAGGCGCCGCCGGCCAGCGCCGCGCGCGCCACGGGCACGGCGCCGTGGCCGTAGGCGTTCGCCTTGACGACGGCCAAGAGGTGCGCCTCGCCGGCGCGCTGCTTCAGGGCGCGGACGTTCGCTTCGACGCGGTCGAGGTCGACCTCGGCCCAGACGCGCAGTCCCTGGCGGAGCGCCTTCGCGCGAGCCGAGCCCTTGCCTTCGCTACCCAAGTTCTCCTCGCCTGCCTGCCGGCAGGCAGGTTTGACCCGCCGCGAGCGCGAGCGTAACATTGGCCGCGACCGCGCGTCAAAAAGGCTCCCCTTTGGCCCGCCTCCTCTTCTTTCTCCCGATACTCGCAGCCCTGCTCCTCGTCGCCTGCAGCAACGACGACAAGACGGAGCCGGCGCTCACCGTCGTAGCCATCGAGACGCCTGGGGCCGCCGGCTCCGGCGAGACGCCGGCGCCGGAGCCGACGCTCGTGCCCGGCCTCGTCCTGACGCCCCGCGCCGGAACGAAGAGCGACCTCGACACGGCCCGCCGCCTCGAAGCCGAGGGCGATCTGCGCGCCGCCGCCGACGCCTACGTCGCCGTCGCCGCTCAGGGCGGCAGCGACCGCGGCGAAGCGACGCTCGGCGCCGCCCGCCTGCTGCTGGAGCTGGAGCAGCCCGCCGACGTCCGCGTCCTCCTCGAGCCGTTCGTCGCGGCCGCCTCCGGCCGCGATCTGGCGGCGCGCTACCTGCTGGCGCGCGCCTACGCCGCCCTCGAGCTGTGGCAGGAGTCGCTGACGCAGTACGACGCTTACATCGCCAGCGGCCGGCCCGCCCTGTCCTACGCCTACTACGACCGCGGCAACGTCCTCCTGGCGCTCGACCAGCCGTTGGCGGCCGTCGACTCCTACAAGCAGGGCCTCGCCATCGGCGTCGCCGGGGCCACTCGGCGCACCTTCCTCCTCGCCATCGCCCAGGGCTACGAGCGCGCCGGCGCAACGGCCCAGGCCATCGCCGCTTATAGGGACCTCATCGCCGGCAGCGACCTGCCGGGCGACGACGCCCTCGCGCTGTCGCGGATCGCCGCCATCAAGCGCGACCAGGCCGACCCGACGTACCGCCAGGAGCTGGACGAGCTCCTGGCCTCCCACCCCTCGACAAGCCAGGCCCTGGCCGACCTCAACGCAGCCCTCGACCGCGGCGAGAGCTTTAATCCAACGGTGCGCGGCCTCGTCTTCTACCGCAACTTCGACTACGCCCGCGCCGAGGCCGCGTTTCGTGAGCAGATCACGGCGGCGCCGGACGCGCCGGCGAGCGCCGAGGCCTACTACTACCTCGCCGCCATCCAGGAGTCGCGCGGCGAGACGGACGCGGCGCGCGAAGGCTACGCCCGCGCCAACGCCGTCAACCCGGCCGGCGGCATCGCCGACGACGCGCTCTGGTGGCAGGCGCGCATCCTGGAGGACGCCGGCAGCGAGGCGGACGCCCTCGCCCTGTACGACCGCATCGTCGCCGAGTACCCGGGCTCCTCCTGGGCGCCGGACGCCGCCTTCCGGCGCGGCATGCTGCCCTATCGCGCCGGGCGCTACGCGGAGGCGGCGTCCATCTGGGCCGCGGGCGCTGCGTCCCTGGGCGAGCGCGAGCGTCTCCTCCTCTGGCAGGGCAAGGCGCTGCTCCAGGCGGGCGACGACGCCGGCGCTAGAGGCATCCTCGAGCCGCTGACCGTCGCCAACGAGGACGATTACCCCGGCGTCCGCGCCCGCTTGCTGCTGGCCGGCGAGCACGAGCAGGTCAAGGCGACGACGGAAGGGCACATCGACCTCGACCCCGACTACGACTGGCAGGCGGCCGAGAACTGGCTGACGCGGCAGACGGGGCGATCCCTGGCCAGCCCGGCGGCCTGGCCCGTCGACGCCCGCTGGCTGCGCGCCGAGGAGCTCTGGCTCGTCGGCCGCTCCTCCCAGGGCGACGCCGAGTCTTTCGCTCTCATCGAGTCGTACGCCGGCGACGCCATCGCCATGTACTCGCTGGCGCGCACGCTGCAGCGCGAGGGGCGCGTCGGTATGTCGGCGCGGGCCGGCCAGCGCCTGCTGCGCGTCCTGAACACCAACCCCAACGCCGGCCTGCCGAAGGCGCTGCTCTCGCTCTCCTACCCGCCCGCTTTCGGCGCCCTCGCCCAGCGTCACGCCAAGGACGAGAAGATCTCGCCGCTGCTCCTCCTCGCCTTCGTGCGCCAGGAGAGCTTCTTCGACCCGCGCGCCGTCTCCGGCGCCGGCGCCCTCGGCCTGACGCAGGTGCTGCCCGCCACCGGCAAGTCGCTGGCCGGCCGGCTCGGCGTCAACGCCTTCGAGGAAGAGCTGCTTCTCCAGGCGGACGCGAACCTGCGCTTCGGCGCGCGCTACATGGCCGAGCAGCTGCGCTCCTTCGACGGCGAGATCTTCGTCGCCTTCGCCGCCTATAACGCCGGCCCGAACGCCGCCGAGCGCTGGCGCCGCGCCGATGACGCCGATGACGCCGACGTCTTCCTCGAGACGATCGAATACGATGAGACGCGGCTCTACGTCCAACTCGTCGCCGAGAACTACGCCATCTACCGCTACCTCTACGCCGGCGAAGACGAGCCCAACCTGCCCGACTGATGCCGTCCACCTCTACTCCCTTCTTCTGCACGGCCCCGGGAACAAAGGGGCCCCGACCAGCGTCTTGGACGGCATGAGAGCCATGACCTTCGCCGTGCTCCTCGTTGTCCTACTCATCGCGGCCTGCGGCGGCGACTCCGAAGACGCGCCGTCGCCGGCAGACCCCGGCCAGCCCGTCTCGACCGGCGGCGGCCCCTCGGACTCGCTGCCGCGGCCGCCAGGCACGGCCGCCTCGGCCGGTGGCCGCAGCGTCGAGATGGGCGTCGGCAGCTACTGTTGGCGCACCGCCTGCGTCGACATGATCGGCCCCGTCACCAAAGGCACGCTCACGGTCAGCGCCGGCGCCCGCGTCCGCGTCGCCGTGCCCGCCGCGGCGGGAGACCTCGACGAGGCGCAGGTCTCCGCCTCGCCGGCCACGGGCCAGCCGATGAAGCTCGATAGCGGCGAGGAGGCTTGGGGCTTCGCCGCCGTCGGCGCCTCGACCGACCTTAGGGCGAAGGTTGACGCCGGTGAAGTTTCCTTCACCGCAGACCTGGCGCCGGGTCTCTACATCGTCAGCGTCTTCCTCGTATTCGATGCGGGTGACGTGAGCTACGGCCTCGTGCTGCGCGTGGAGTAGCCCAGCAGCAGCCGCCGCGGCGGTAAGATCGGCACGATGCGTCGCGCTCTCGCGCTCCTCGCCGTCGTTCTCGTCGTCGCCGTCGTCGCCTTCTTCGGCGCCGCCTGGCGCTACGCGGACCTCGTCGACGGCGGCGCCCTGCGCCCTGACCGCGGCCCCGACGCCCTTGACCTGCGCATCGTCTCGCTCGGCGAAGGCGCGATCACGCTCGCTTCGGCGGACGATCCTGACGACGATTGGCGCCGACCGGGCGTCTGGGGCCTGGAGTGGGAGGGCGGCTACGGCCGGCTCGGCGAACTGTTGAGCGAAAGCGCCGGCGAGGTCGTGCGCCGCTTCGAGCCGGTCGCCGGACAGCCGGCGCCGGGCCAGCTGGCGCGCATCGATAGCTACGCCTTTCCCGGCGACCCGCAGCAGGCGTTCGCCATCCCCTTCTTCGAGCTGAACCTGCCGTCCGAGGTCGGCGACCTGCCCGCCTGGTTCATCGACGGCCCGTCGCGCACCTGGGTCGTCTTCGTCCACGGCAAGGATGCGGAGCGCCGCCAGGCGCTGCGCTACCTGCCCGTCATCCACGGCCTCGGCTTGCCCGTCCTCGTCGTCAGCTATCGCAACGACGGTCTCGCGCCGGACGGGCTGGATAGGCGCTACCGCTACGGCGCGACGGAGTGGCGGGACCTCGAGGCGGCCGTCGCGTTCGCCTTCACGCACGGCGCCCAGCGCGTCGTCCTCTTCGGCCACAGCCTGGGCGGCGCCATCGTCATGAGCTTCATGGAGCGCTCGGCGCACGCCGGGCAGGTCGCCGCGCTCGTGCTCGACGCGCCGGTGCTCGACCTCGAGGCGACGGTCGACTACGCCGCCGAGCGCCGCGGCCTGCCGGGGCCGCTCACGGCGCTCGCCAAGTGGCTCGCCGGCCAGCGCTTCGACGTCGACTGGGACAATCTCGACTACCTGGAGCGCGCCGGCCGGCTCAGCGTGCCGGTACTTCTCTTTCACGGCGACGCCGACAGGACAGTCCCGATCAAGACGAGCGAGGCGCTGGCCAGGGCGCGACCCGAACTCGTCACCTTCGTGCGCGTCGAGGGCGCTGGCCACGTCCGCTCCTGGAACGCCGACCCGGAAGCCTACGAAGCGGCGCTGACCGGCTTCCTGCGGCGCCTGGTCGCGGCGCCGTGATTGACACTGCCCTTCGCCCCTCCTAGACTGTCAGAGCCAAGTGCCCCAAAGCGGGCTTACGTGAGGATGCAGTGCCGAAGCGCACCTATCAGCCCAAGAAGCGCCGCCGCCAGCGAGTCCACGGCTTTCGCGCCCGGATGGCCACCTCCGACGGGCGCAGAGTTCTCCAACGACGTCGAGCGAAGGGCCGGACCCGTCTCAGCGTCTAGCGACCCCGAAGCCCCGCGACCGCCGGCTGGGGCGTCGCGCCGAGTTCGACCGCGTGTTTCAGGCTGGGCGGCACAACGGCGGCCGGCTGCTGGCGGTGCGGTCCGTGAGGAACGACCTGGCGTGGAGCCGCTTCGCCTACTCGATACCGCGGCGGGTAGGCGGCGCCGTCGTGCGCAACCGGCTGCGACGGCGGCTGCGGGAGGCGCTGCGCTCGCTGCCTCTGCACGAAGGCTCCGACGTGGTAGTCGTCGCCCGGCCGGAGGCGGCGGCGGCGAGCTTCCACGCCCTGCGGACGGAGCTGACGCTGCTGCTGCGCCGGGCGCGCCTGGTGGACGCGCCGCCGGCCTGAGCGCGCGGCCCGCCCTCCTGCTGATCCGTCTCTATCAGCGCGCCGTCTCGCCGCGGGTGGGCAACGTTTGTCGCTTCCAGCCCAGCTGCTCTCACTACGCCTACGAGGCCATCGAGCGGCACGGGCTCCTGCGGGGCGGCTGGCTGGGCCTGCGCCGGCTGCTGCGCTGCCGGCCGCTGGCCGGCAGCGGCTACGACCCGGTCCCCAGCTGATGTTTCACGTGAAACAGCGCCCTGTCCTGAGCCTCCCGAAGGGGCGCCTCGCCCTCATCCTCGGCGTCTTCGTGCTGGCAGCGCTCCTTTCCGGCTGCGCCGGCACGGTGGGCAGCCGCGGCTGGGCGCCGCCCGTTCGCACCGACGACGAGCTCCTCGTCTCGACCGGCAAGGGCCGCCTCGACTCCCTGGACGCCGACACCTACGAGGGCCTCTGGCGCTTCCCCAACCAATGGGACCTCTCCGGCGCCGCCGGCCGCCTCAGCGGCATCTACGGCCCGCCCGTCGTCAACGCCGACGGCGTCGTCTTCGTCGGCGACTACAACGGCTACGTCTACGCCTTCCGCCCCGCCGACCTGAGCCGCACGACGGAAGGGGAGCCGCCCGCGGCGTCCTTCAAGCTCAGCGAGAAGATCATCGGCGGCGTAGCCCTGGACGAAGCCAGCGACACGCTGTTCGTCGCCGCCGGCAGCAGCCTCTACGCCATCCGCGCCGACGACCTCGTCGCCCGCATCCGCGACGAGAAGGCCTCCGTCACCGTCGCCCGCCTATTCAAGGCCGGCGGCGAGATCTGGAGCACACCCGTCCTCGCGAGCGGCAAGCTGCTAGTCTCCTCCCTCGACGGCAACCTCTACGCCGTCGACGCGCGCAGCGGCAGCCAGCTCTGGCGCTTCTCCGCTGGCAAGTCGCTCGCCTCGACGCCGGTCGTCTCCGGCGGCGTCGTCCTCGTGGGCGGCTTCGACGGGCGCCTGCACGCCGTCGACCTCGACTCGGGCGACGAGGCGTGGTCCTTCACGGCGTCGAACTGGGTCTGGAGCCGCCCGTACGTCGCCGGCGAGCGCGTCTACTTCGGCGACTTCGACGGCAACCTTTACGCCGTCGAGCTGAGCAGCGGCACGCTCGCCTGGAAGGCCAGCCTCGGCAGGGGCGCCATCCGCGGCTCGCCGGTCATCACGGCGGGCGTCGTCGTCGTGGCGACGGAGGAGGGCTGGCTGCTGGGCATCGACCCGTCGTCGCAGGCGAAGCGCTGGGAGAAGGAGCTCGACGCCTCGCTCAACGGCGACCTGGTGGCGGACGGCGAGACCGTCCTCATCGCGCCTAGCGGCTGCGTCACGCCGGCGGGCACGGAAGAGAAGGTCTACTACGCCAGCGTCGACGCCGCGACCGGCGAGCTGCGCAGCGCCTCGGGTGTGTGCTGATGGACCTCATCGGCTACATCTTCAATACCTTCCTCATCGACCCGCTGGTGAACCTCTTCGTCATGTTCACGGCGCTGACGGGCAACGCCGGCCTCGCCGTGATCGTCGTCACCGTCCTCATCCGCCTCGCGACGATGCCTTTGACCTTCAGGCAGATGCACACGCAGCGCATGATGGCGGCGGTGGCGCCGCGCATGCAGGAGATCCAGAAGCGCTACAAGGACCCGCGTCGCCGCTCCGAGGAGCAGATGAAGCTCTACCGCGAGGCGGGCATCAGCTTCCAGGGCTGCTTCTCGAGCATGCTGCTGCAGATGCCGATCCTCTTCGCGCTCTACCGCACGTTCAGCCTCGCCGTCGGCGAGACGCCGGAGGCGCTGATCAAGGTATCGGAGCGGCTGTACTCCTGGAGCTACCTGCGCGAGAGCATGCCCCTGCCGGCCGACTTCCTCTGGCTCCACCTCGGCCGGCCCGACCCGCTGTTCATCCCGGTCCTCGTGGCGGCGACGACCTACGTTTCGCAGAAGATGGCGACGATGCCGCCGGTGGACGAGCGCCAGCGGGCGCAGACGGGGATGATGAACGTCCTCATGCCGCTGATGTTCGGCTGGTTCACCATCAATCTGCCCAGCGGCCTCGGACTATACTGGATTCTGTCCGGAATCGCGCAGATGGTAATACAGTACGCGTACGTCGGCGGCGGGCCCTTCAACTGGCGCGCCCTCATCGGGCTTTCCCAGGAGCCGGTGCTGCCGCGCGCCATGGAGGTGCGACAGGCGCAGCAGGAGAAGGTGAAGCATCTGGGACGCGCCGAGGAAGAGGCCGCCCGCGAGGAGCCGCAGCCGCAAGCAAAGGAAACCGGTCGTCGTCGGAGGAGGTACGCCAGTGGAAGGCGTAGAGGCCGAAGGTAGGACTGTCAGCGAGGCCACGGATAACGCGCTCGAGACGCTGGGCCTGAGCCGGGAGGAGGTGCAGGTCGAGGTGCTCAGCGAGGGGCGGCCTCGCCTGCTGGGCTTTCTCGGCGAGCCTGCGCGTGTCCGCGTTACGCCGCTACGAGATATAGCCAGTGCGGCGGCAGCGGCACCTCGGCCAGAAGCGCCGCCTGTTGCCGAAGAGGAGCTAGAAGAGGAAGAAGAGCTCGAGGAGCTAGAGGAGGAAGAAGAGCTCGAGGAGCTAGAAGAGGAAGAAGAGCTCGAGGAGCTAGAAGAGGAAGAAGAGCTCGAGGAGATGCCGCCGGAGCTCCTGCGGCGGGCGCGGGCGCCGGCGCCCGCCCAGCCGCCGCCGGTGCCGGTAAGCGAGGCGGACGTCCAAGCCGCCGTCGACGTGCTGGTGAACCTGCTGCGCCTCATGGGCGTCGACGCGACGGTGACGCCGCGCGCCCCCGAGACGCCCGGCGACGGCCTCGGCATGATTGAGGCCGTGCTGGACATCGACGGGGAGGACCTCGGCATCCTCATCGGCCGGCGCGGCCAGACGCTCACGTCGCTGCAGTACCTCCTCAACCTCATCGTCAGCAAGCAGGCGAAGCGCCGCGTCGCCTTCGGCGTCGACGTCGACGGCTACCGCCGCCGGCGCGAGGAGACGCTGGTCGCCCTCGCCCGCCGCACTGCCGCCCGCGTGCGAGGCACGGGCCGCTCCATCACTCTGGAGCCGATGCCGCCCAACGAGCGGCGCATCGTTCACATTGCCCTGGCCGACGACCCGGCGGTGATGACGGTCAGCATCGGCGAGGGCGACGACCGCAAGGTAGCGATAACGCCCACCCGTTAGGCAGGCGCCATGACGCCGGACTTCCTCGTCGTTGGGCATATCGTCAAGGATATAACTACGTCCGGCTGGCGGCCGGGCGGGAGCGTTTACTACGCCGCCGCCCAGGCGCGTCGACTCGGCCTCGGCGTCGCCGCCGTGACCAGCTGCGCCAGCGACCTCGACCCGCCGGCCATCCTCGCGGACATCCACTGGCGCGTCGTCCCGAGCGCCCAGACCACGACCTTCGAGAACCGCTACGCGGACGCGCGGCGCACGCAGCGCGTTCTCGCCCGCGCGATGCCCCTCTGCCTCGAAGACATCCCGCACGACTGGCGCGCGGCGCCCACCGTCCTCCTCGGCCCCGTGTTCCACGACGTGGACGCGTCGCTGCCGGCGCTGCTGACGCGGCCGGGCGCGCTCGTCGGCCTCGGCGCGCAGGGCTGGCTGCGAAGCCTCGAAGACGACCACGTCAAGCCGGGCCGGGTCGAGCCCGACGCTCCCTGGCTCGCCGGCGACGTCCTCTTCGCCTCGGACGAGGACGTCGAGGACGCCGGCGCGGTCGGGGCATGGAGCCGCCGCCTGCCCATCGTCGTCCTGACGCGGGGACGCGGCGGCTGCACGGTCTGGGTCGGCCCCAGCCGCCTGGACCTGCCCGCCTATGACATCGACGAGATCGACGCGACGGGCGCGGGCGACGTCTTCGCCGCCGCGTTTCTCATCCGCTACCAGGAAACAGCCGACGCAGGCATCGCGGCCCGCTTCGCCAGCGCCGCGGCCGCCCTGTCGCTGCGCGGCGAAGGCGTCAGCGCCATCGCTGTGCGGCCCGAGATCGACGCGTTGCTCTACAGGCGGCCGGTGGCGAAGGTATGGGCGTGATCATCGCCATCGCCAACCAGAAGGGCGGCGTCGGCAAGACGACGACGGCGATCAACCTCGGCGCCGAGCTGGCGGCGCGCGGCGTCGCCTGCCTGCTGGTCGACCTCGACCCGCAGGCGAACGCCACGGCTGGCCTTGGCCGCACGGACCGCGACCGGCCCACGGTCTACGACGTCCTCATCGACGAGCTGCCGCTGGCCGATATCCTCTGCGCGACGCCGCAGGCCGGCCTCGACCTGGCGCCTTCGGGCCCCGACCTCGCCGGCGCCGAGGTGGAGCTCGTGCCGGCGATGGCGCGCGAGCAGCGCCTCAAACGCGCCCTGGAGCCCGTTGCCGGCCGCTACGACGCCGTGATCATCGACTGCCCGCCCTCGCTGGGCCTGCTGACGCTGAACGCGCTCAGCGCCGCCAGCGAGGTCATCGTCCCCGTCCAGTGCGAGTACCTGGCGCTGGAGGGGCTGGGCCAGCTGACGCGCACCCTGGAGGCGGTGCGGCGCAACCTCAACCCGCGCCTGCACCTGGGCGGCCTGCTCCTGACCATGTACGACAGCCGCACGAACCTCTGCCAGCAGGTGGCCGCCGAGGTGCGCAGCCACTTCGCCCGCACCTTCGCGACGATCATCCCGCGCAGCGTCCGTCTGAGCGAGGCGCCGAGCCACGGCCTGCCCATCAGCCTCTACGCCGCCTCATCGCCGGCGGCGAAGGCGTACGCCGCCTTCGCCAGCGAGGTCATGGAGGCCCTGCTGCCGCAGCGCCTACCTGGCCCCGAGGCAGGAGCGAGAGTCGAGGCGAAGCGATGAGCCCGCGCCGCAGCGGCCTCGGGCGCGGCCTGGAGGCCCTCATCCCCGACCTGCAGCCTGCCGTCGAAGAGGTGGACGTCGACCTCATCGCGCCGAACCCGCAGCAGCCGCGCACGGCCTTCGACCCGGAGAGCCTGGCCGAGCTGGCGGAGAGCATCCGCGAGCACGGCATCATCCAGCCGCTCATCGTCAGCCGGCCGGCGGCCGGCGGCGCGCCCTACCAAATCATCGCCGGCGAGCGGCGGCTGCTGGCGGCGCGCCAGGCCGGCCTGGCGCGCGTACCGGTCATCGTCAGGGAGGCGAGCTCGCAGGCGCTGCTGGAGCTGGCGCTGGTGGAGAACCTGCAGCGCGAGGACCTCGGCCCGCTGGAGGAAGCCGGCGCCTTCCGCCGCCTCGCCGACGAGTTCGGCCTCACCCAGGAGGCCATCGCCGGCCGCGTCGGCCGCAGCCGCTCGGCCGTCGCCAACTCCCTGCGCCTGCTGACGCTCTCGGCCGAGATCCGGGCGAGCCTGGCGCGCGGCGAGATCACGGCCGGCCACGCCCGCGCCCTGCTGGGCATCGACGACGCCGCAGAGCGGCGCCGCGCCTGGCGGCGCATCCTGGAAGGCCACCTGACGGTGCGCGACGCGGAGTCGCTGGCGAAGCGCCGGGCCAAGAGACGGGTCGCGGCGCGCCCGCGGCCGTCGGCCGACCTCGCAGCGATCGAGGAGAAGCTGCGCGGCTCGCTGGGGACGAAGGTGGAGCTGCGCCGCGGCCGCAAGGGCGGCCGGCTCGTCATCCACTTCTTCAGCGACGAGGAGCTGGAGGCTATCATCGAGAGGCTGAGCTGAGGGCTCTCTTCCTTCATGTCATTCTGAGCGAAGCGAAGAATCTGGTGTCGACGACAGTCCCGCTTGCAGACGGAACCAGACCCTTCGCTGCGCTCAGGGAGACATCCTCTCGGCACGCTGGAGGAAACATGGACCGGCTGGAGATAATCGAGGCGCTGAAGCACCTGCCGGACCGGGTGGAGGCGGAGGTCGCGGGCCTGCCCGAGGCCGCGCTCAGCCGCCGGCCGGCCGAAGGCGAATGGTCGATCAAGGAGGTCGTCGGCCACCTGCGCTACGACGCCGAGATCCGGCAGAAGCGCCTCTACGCCGTCTGGAGCCTCACGGACCCCGTCTTCACGCCTTACGACGAAGTCGCCTCGGTGCGAGAGCAGAACTACCAGGAGGCGGACATCGACACGCTCATCGCCGAGCTGCGGCGCTTCCGCCTTCAGACCGTCGACCTGCTGAGCCACGCCGTCGACTGGACGCGGACAGGCAACCAGCCCGGCGTCGGCCGCCGCAGTCTGCGGCAGCTGGCCGAGCGAGCGCTGGACCACGACGCGAACCACCTGGCGCAGATCAGGGCGTTGAAAGCGGGGCGGAAAGTCGAGGCCGCCTCCTAGCGTCGAGCTGCCTTCATGGAGATCGGCGAGACGCTCTACGTCACGGACGCCGCGGCCTGGCGCGCCTGGCTCGAACGCAACCACGCCTCGGCGGCGGAGATCTGGCTGGTCTACCCCAACAAGCGCTTCGGCCAGCCCCGCATCGCTTACAACGACGCGGTGGACGAGGCGCTCTGCTTCGGCTGGATCGACAGCATCGTCAAGAGCCTGGACAGCGATCGCGCCGCCCAGCGCTTCACGCCGCGGCGGCCGAAGAGCCCGCTGTCGGAGATGAACAAGGCGCGCATCCGCCGCCTCCACGCCGCGGGCAAGATGACGCCCGCCGGCCTCGCCGTCGCCCACGGCGTCCTCGACGAGGCGTACGCCGTCCCGGCCGACATCGCGGCGGCGCTGCGGCAGGACGATGACGTCTGGCGCAACTTCGAGGCGTTCCCGGAAAGCTACAAGCGCATCCGCGTCGGCTGGATCGACGGCTCGCGCAACCGGCAGGACGTCTTCGAGCAGCGGCTGGCCTACTTCATCCGCATGACGAAGCAGAACAAGCGCTTCGGCATGGAGCAGTAGCTGCAGGTCTTCAGACCTGCCCCGTGCCTAGCTCTGGTTCAGCGCCGCCACGGCGAAGAGGACGTCAAACTGGCGGCACCAGACGACGACGCTCTTGACGCCCTTCAGGTC
>Ga0209322_10001493_pt1 | contig 13548 bp, 9 predicted proteins | sample Rifsed19ft1_FD_184013 | JGI IMG/M metagenome (GOLD analysis project Ga0209322, IMG submission 184013) | Soil microbial communities from Rifle, Colorado, USA - sediment 19ft 1 (version 2) | ecosystem: Environmental > Terrestrial > Deep subsurface > Rock core/Sediment | place: Rifle, Colorado... | reverse complement strand
CCCGTTGTTTACGGAAGTCCTGATATTATCGCTCGCCCTTAAATTGCTAAGCCCCTTGCAAGGGACACAAAACACAACCTTCCGACAGGAATTGAAACAGGATTTGAGACAGGCAATGTCAAAGGCGGGGCTTGTATGCACGGTAGAAAAAAGTCAATCAGGTTATTCAAGTTGGAATTCGGCGAGATGGGGTTCTGGGAAGGTTTGATGGGTGTATAATCGTATGACAACTATTGCAAACAGGTTGAACGTCAAGCCAGTGTTCGGGTTCATATCCAAATGTATTTGTTGGAATATGTCAATAATAGTTTACTAATTTTTAAGGAGAAATACAGTGGCAGATGTAGATATTAAAACACAGGCAATATCATTGCTTGACGCGGTTGATAGCGTGAATCTCGGTGATACCGCTACATCGGAGACAATTTATACAGTGCCGACTGGTTATACGTGCATACTTGACCACGTTATAATCAGGAATTTCAGTGCGACGGCGGCAGGTGGCATTGTTACCGTTGGCCAAACAGGCGCATTGACTGATTTCCTTCCTTCGCAGACATTGACGGCCTGCAATTCAACGGAATCGGTCGCTATTTTGAGGCCAGTTCCCAACGCTACAACCCTGAAGCATATTCAGTATATCGCCGATGATGCGTTAATTCTCGATGTCGGCACTGCGACTACCGGCGCTTGCACGGCAACAGTTGAGTTTTGGGGCAGAATATACCCTGTTTAGGAAAAGATAATGGCCTACGAAGTAAAGATGGGTTATATTTCTGGCCAGAAACTTGCCTTTTCTTGTTATCAACCTGATGGGACTGGCAGGGGAATCCAGAATCAACCGTTGGATGAACTGGCGAAAGGTTACTATGCCGGTTCTCCTCTTGTTGATTTAATCGCGGGCGACGAGATTATCGCCAGTATTCTCAATAATGTTGTTTCTGACGGAAGCCGAGTAGGTGTTCTGTATTACGATTCTATCGTATCCAACGGCATAAGGGTTTCAAGCAATGGAAATTGGGTAATTACTAAAGATTCACAATCAATGCAGAACGTAGTTTCTGTCGGCGCAGTCGTCGGCGCGCAGGAATACTCAATAGGCGCAGGCGATTTATCCGGCATACTCGATACCCTTGCTGATTTAGGAACTCAAATAGGTCAGGCGGTTGCGCAGGGCGGTATGGTTAATACTGTTATTGACGAATCGGGCGGCGGTGCGGCGGCACAGGCACAACTTGCGCGTGAATTGGAAGAGATTGATATTGGTTATTTTCGCCGCAAACGCAGGGAGAAATATGGTTAATATCCCTCTGGTTACATTTAACAAGGGCGAGATTACGCCGTTAGCCGATGCACGGACGGACGTGGATTTCTATCAGGGGGGATGTCGCCATCTCGATAATTATATTCCCGTCATTTATGGCGCGGCGGTTCGCCGGCCTGGATTGAAATTTGTTTATGATTCAACCGCTGCAATAGGAGGCACAAATATGAGCTTTTCCGATTATCTCGAAAACAAGATATTAGACCACATCTTCAATAGTCCAACTTCGGCATATACCGCACCGACTACAATGTATTTAGCCCTTTCAACTACTGCGCCTGGCGATGACGGGGCGGACAAAACCGAGCCGGTCTCAATGGGTTATACGAGAAAGGCAATGACGGCGGCAAGCTGGGGTGCGGCGGCGGGAGGCGTAATAACAAATTCGGCGGTTGTTACTTACGACCCATCTACCGGAACGTGGGGTGTTATAACTCATTACGTTTTGATGGACGCTTCATCTGCCGGAAATGTTCTGGCAATCGGCGAACTTGATGCGCCCAAACTGATTGAGGAAGGCGATATTTTGACGTTTGCAATAGGTTCTATAACAATTACCCTGGATTAAATATGCCTGTAAAAGATTCTTATACTTCGTCTGTTAGTTCAGTTACGATTGATTTTGGCGGCGATACCTGGCACTCGATGTCTTTTACCGCAACCTCCAACTATCTTGCCGGAAGTATCAAAAACAGAGTATGGAGAATTGGAGTAGTTGACCCCGGAAATGTTACGGTCAGCATAAGAAAAGCCGACCCTGTAACGCAATTACCAATAGGCGAAGATTTATGTTCCGCAGTTGTTGTCGGAACTACTTTCCCGTCCACAACCGTCGATGTAACTCTTACGACTGCTTTATTGATTACTTTCCCGACGCCTGTTGTGATTGAAAGCGGAGAAATTTATGCGATGATTTACAGGTCTGCCGTTGCCGCCTATATGCGCACTACGAGAAACAGTGCTACCAGTAATCCCTATGCCGACGGCAGAAATGGCGAGTCAACAGATGCCGGTGTAACGTGGACGGGAACTTACGGCCAATATGCCGACAGTCAATTCGCCGTTTATTCGGCAACGACTACGATTACAGCGAGCGGAACGAGCGAAAGTAAATCCGGTGCGGCAGGAACGGCTACCGGCGGAACCACAACATTAACGGGGGGCAGGAAGATTCGCCTGGTTCCGTTTATCTACTCGGCTTCTGTCGCTTACGTCGTCGAGCTTGGTAATAAATATATGCGGTTTCTATATGACAACACTGTTTTAACGACCGACGGCAATGCGCCTTTATCCAACCATTCGACCGATTATTGGATTGAGACGCCGTATCTGACGGCAGATTTGCCGCAACTTCAGCTTGGGCCAGACACCCAAATTGGAGACGTGATGTGGATTACGCACCCATCATACGCGTCGAGGAAGCTAACAAGAACAAGCGCAACCACTTTCTCGCTTGATGTTATCCCGTTCAAGAACGGCCCGTTCCTTCTTCGCAACGACCTGATTGACCCTGATGTAACCGATACCGCCTTTATGGTTGCCAGCGATAACGAAGTCGGCGATGTAGGGACGCTTACCTGTCAGGAAGGCGTAAATTATCAGTTGACCGTTAATGTCTCGCCTTCTCCCGCTGCGTGGTCTATCGGGGCAACCCTTACCGGCGCGTCAAGCGGGACAACCTGCACGGTTGTATCTGTAAAATCGCCCACCTCTTACGTTGTAACCGAACCGAGCGGGGATTTTACCGATAGCGAGACAATATCAGACGGGACAAATTCTGTCGATTGCGCCGATGACTATCCTGTTGTCGAACTTAACCCGATTGATTTCTTTCAGGCAGGCCACGTCGGGGCATTGTTCCAACTGACGCACCCGAAGGGAACGTTAAATATAAGTGGCTCAAAAACAGGAACGGATACCGGCTATATTGGCGAAGAATTAGGCACGGAACTTATAGGGAATTATACGTTCAAGGTAAGCGGCGCAAAAATAGGGCCTTTTGTTTTGTTCCTCGGCACAGTCAAACTGCAAAAAAGCAATAATGGATTCATTACTTCGACTGATGTTAAAACTTATACCAATAAATACGGGACATTCAAAGGAACGGAACTTGAAGAAGATTGGTATTATCGAATAAATATAACATCGCATACGGGCGGGAAAGTTACCGCCCGCCTGACCGCCAATACGAATACGGTATCGGGTAAAATGACTGGCTCAAATACAGGCGTTATCGGATACCCGATTTATCTCAAAGGGACTTATGTTTGTAACACCAAAGGTAATTGGGAAGGAACGTTTGTCCTTGAACGTAACGAAAATGGCGCAGGATGGGAGCCATACAGGACTTGTATTTCAATAATCGTAAGCGGTGCGGGAGGAAATCTCCAATATGCAGGCGTCGAAATTGCCGCTAACGTCCAATTCCGACTCAATATGGTTGTCCACGTCAAAGGGACTATCCACGCAGACCTTACGTCGAGCGAAAATATCGGAACGGGCATTGTCCAGATAACGGCGCTCAACAGTCCGTCGGAAGCGGCGATGATAGTTATAACCAAACTTGCCTCGACCGAACCGACTCGTCGATGGGCTGAAGGCGCGTGGTCGGAGATTCAGAATTATCCGGCTTCGGTTACGTTCTTCGAGGGGCGATGCGTTTACGGCGGAATGTCAAGGATTCCGATTCAGATAACGTCCGACTACGATATTGACGCAGAAAATTACACGCCGAAAAGATTGAAGGTCTGGCCGAGCTATTCGGACGATTTCCAGAATTTTGAGTTGGGTTTGAAGGCCGCAGATTCTTTTGAAGTGCCGGTTTCTACGGCCAACGAAATTATGTGGCTCAAAGCGTTGGAAGCCCTTGTTGCCGGAACGTCCGGCGACGAATGGCGAATTGGGACTAACAGGATGGAGCAGTTGCTTTCGCCGACCAATTTCACCGCCAGACAGCAGACCACTTACGGCAGCCGGAACATTCAGGCGACAAAGGCCAACGACAAGATACTATTCGTCGATTTCGTAGGCCGCAAAGTTCAGGAATTGACTTACGACGGCGATAAATACGTTGCCGAGGATTTGACTTCTCTTGCCGAACATATAACGTTGTCGGGTATTGTCTGGACGGCGTATCAAAAGAATCCAGATTCGATTCTATGGTGCGGCCTGAATGACGGCACATTAAAGGGCTTGGTCTATAACAGGAAACAAAACGTAATAGCGTGGTTTCCGTGCCCGATAGAGGGTTACGCTCAATCCGGCTGCGTAACCCCGGGCGCGACCGAGGACAATGTTACACTGGCAATCCAGAGAACAATCAATGACGTGGATAAAATCTACATCGAGAAATTTGCATTAAGGAATTTCGGAACGTTGATTGAAGATGCGTTTTTTGTCGATTGCGGTTATACATACGACGACGTTGCAACAAACACGATTACGTTGCCCGTTGACGGCGATGATGTTTGTATCCTTGAAGGCGAAACGGTCGTTGCCCTTGCAAGCGGGGTGGTTCTTACGGAAGGCGACGTTGTAACCGATTTGGGCAACGGCGTGGTTTATGAGGATTTGGTCGTTACGAACGGAATCATAACCTTTCCGACGGGGATTACTGTTACAAAGGCGCAAGTCGGTTTGGCTTACAGAAGCAAATTGATGCCGATGCGTATCGTGATAAATACGCCACAAGGTTCTTCGCAGGGACTTATTACGCGCGTGCCGATAATGTCGATTTCATTTCTGAACAGTATGGGCGTGCAATATGGTGCAAAAGATGCGGAATTATATGATATTAACTGGGACGACCCGCATTGGGAAAACAGCGAAGATTCAATAACGGGACTTTTTACAGGCGAGGTAACGGTATCAGTGAATGGCGGATTCAGTGTTTCCAATCCTATCATTATCTCTACTGATAGTCCACTTCCTTGTGTTGTGCGTAGTATAATGCCAAGATTAGAGGTTTCCGGTTCTTGAAAGGAATAAATTATGTCTCCGTTATTCGGTAAGCAAAAACCGCCGGAAGCGCAAAAGCCGCAACCTTTGCCTGCGCCGGAGCAGATAGACCAAGCGGGCGAGGCGGAAATGCGAAGACAAAGGCGCAAAGCGGGCTTTGAAAGCACGTTCTTAACTGGCAATCTTGTGCCGAAAACCAATAAGAAAACGGTTTTGGGTTGATAGATATGATACTGCGAGAGCAAAATGTCGATGACTGCGATTACATTCGTGAGCATCCTCTGAACGAGACCGTATTTGACAAAGAACCAGCGGAGATATATTTCCTCGTTACAATCGAGGAGGATGGTATCCCCCTTGCGACCGGTGGTATAAAGATGGAAAATACAACTACCGCATCCTGTTGGTTATGTTTATCAAAAGATGCACAGGCGCATATAATCGAAGTTTATAGAACAATCAGGGTTTGGCTCGATAAGATTGCCAAAGAAAAAGGTATTAAGCGCTTGCAGGCGTATGTGGACTGTTCATTCAAGCAGGGAATACGAATACTTGAGCATCTTGGATTTGGGTTTGAACATAAATTGGAAAACTTTTTCGGCGATAAACCGGCGGACTTGTATAGGAGATTCATATAATGGCCCCGTTATTTGGAAAAGCTGGTGCGACTAAAGAAGAAGATGTTGTTGGAGGGGGTTTATTAAAAGCGGCAGGTATTGGTTTGGAGGTTGCTGGTGCTTTACAAGAAGGGGCTACCGCCGAATCAATCGGCAAATACAATCAACAGGTTTCCAGTATGCAGGCGAAGGAAATTGAGGCCAAAACCGCTTTTGACCAGATGCGACAGGCCGAAGAAGGTTCAAGGGTAATATCCTCTATGGAAGCGGGACAGGCGGCGGCAGGCGGTGGAATGAATTTGCTTGCCAGAGCAAAACAGGCGTCCGAACTGGAGTTGCAGAACTTAATGATTGGCCGTGAGGGGGCGATTGGCGCAGCACAGGCGCGCGCGGAAGGCGCGATGGCGAAATGGCAGGGCAGGCAGGCAAAACGTCAATCGTATTTGAAAGCAGGCGGAACTTTATTATCCGGATTCTAAATGGCTAATTTCCCAAGCACAGCGATTGAATATGCAGATATAACACCTTCCGGCAGAATATCCGCCGTCGAAGCGCAGATGCCCGCAATGGACGGTCTTGAAGCAATCGGTCAGGGCTTGGCTAATCTTGGGCAGGCGTTTGAAAAGCAAGCCAACGCCAAGAGAGCAGTGGATTTTTCCACGAAGAAACGCCAGTTTGAAGAAACGACAAATGCCGCCCTTAATCTCCACCAGACCACAGGCGACCCAAAGGAACGACAAAAGCAAAGGGAACAATGGGTTGAATTTGCCGATGCGTTCACGTCCGACGACCCTGATGTTGCCGCCGAAATTACTAAATGGAAGAACGGCAAGATGCCCGACATTGGACAGACCTTCGCTAATCAAGAACTGGCATTTGTGGCGAGAGAGACCAAAGCTGCTCACGAAGTCAATCTGCAACACTTGATGGAAACCGACGAAATTGATGAAGCGGAAAATCAGATTCGGAATTATCAGGCAACGACAAACCAGATTTCTCCCGCCGAGGCCGAGCAACAGATAAAAGAACTACCGAATCAATCGGCGTTAGTGCAGGCATTATCTTTGCTTGGCAATGGTTTGCCAAAACAAGCTGCCGCAAAAATAAGTAACCTAAAAGATTTGACGGGAAATCAACTGAAAGAACAACAACGCATTAGCGGCCTTATAAACAAGCAGATGGAAGTTTCTGATTCTGAATCAAATAAGCAACTGACCGACCTTATGTTAAAAGGTCAGTTGACTATTCCTGCGATAGAATCGAGACGGGAATTGTTATCCGATACCAACTATCAAAGTTGGGCGAAGATAGGACTTAATCCGCCGGACAAAAAGGGCAATAGAATCAAAGCAGCAGAACTGAAAAGCAGGGCAATGGATGTATGGCGAGGCACTATATCAAGAGATGATGCGGAAAAAGAAACAAGAGAATCATTAGCTGACCCTCTTGGTATAAATACGGAAGAGTTCGGTTCAATTTGGGCAGTCCTCGACAGAGAAGTAAGGAGTTTTCAGGCGGCGGATATGAAGGCATATTCCAATGAAGCGACACGGCTCATACTTGGCAAGGATGCTGGTGTAATGCAATTCGACGCACAAGGCAATATGACGTTTAATATGGCCGCCCTGATAAGCCCCGAAGCGGAGTTTGAGCGTAAGATGTCTTTTGTATCTTCATACAATAAGGAAATGAGCGATTTTCTCGCTGAAAATCCAAAGGTATCAAAGAAAGATTTGTATATTAAGGCGCAGGAATTGAAAGATACTTATCTGGCGGCATCGAAAGCAAAATCACAGGGCAAGGGTGCTCAATTTATTCCAAAGGAAACTAATCCTACGGAAGACGAATTACGGCGACAAAATACAATAGCGGCATACGAACAGGGAAAGGCGTTACATTACTGGGATTGATATGTCGTTCGAAGATTGGAAAAAGGGAAACGAGTTTGCGGGATTCGATGCGTGGCAACAGGAAAATGCCATATTAACCGCCACAGACGATACTCCGGCAGAACAACAGGACGCCGCGAGCCAGATTTATGATTTTTCACAGGAAACGGGGGCGACATTACCGGAATCGGAACGCGCTTATTACAACATAAAAAATCTTGATACCGGCAAGAGGCCGGGCAGATTCATCAATGGATTATATAATGCAACCGTAGCGAATACCATCAATGCCATAACAACGAAATCTGAAATGGGTAAAATTGGCGCTGATATTGCTATGATTGGGATGCTTGAAAGTGATTTCCGTAATCGCGCCGAAAGTGGATTGCCGGTAACTCAACAGGAAATTGATTATTACACGTTGGCTTATCAGAAACCAAAAACATTCTTTGGAGTAGGCAAGGCGGGGGCGTTCACCGAAAAGAATTTCCCCGAATGGGCAGCTAAAATCAGGCAGGATTATGAAGCCGGTAAAATTCCAATAATGCCCAAAAGGACGCCGGAAGAAGAAGGTGAGCGATTTAGCCAGATATACCAAACGGCTGAGGCGAAACATTTTTACGATGTTGATATTTCAGCGCAATTGCCGGAAGCGGTGGGATGGTGGGAAAAAACCAAAGATGCCGTTGCTGGCATAATCGGCTTTACCGCACAGGTTGTTTTCCTGAAGCGCCTCATGCCGGGTATGCCGCAGGCGGGAATATGGGAATTGGTTAATGAGGCAAACGGTGGAACTCCCGGCAAGGGCGCTGCTATGCAACTTACGCTTGCGGGGATAAGCAGGGCGATGCCAGGCACGGGAGTAATACCTGCCGCCGGAAGGGGAACGGCGGCAAGCGCTATATTCGGAACTACAACTTATCTTGGCGGCGGCGATACTACTGATATTCTTATCAATATGGGCATACCCTTTGCCTTTGAAGGTATGGGATTAACAAAGCAGAAATGGGCGAATTACGGGGCTAAAAAGGAATTGATTGATGCTTTGAAGATGAAAGCCCCTGCTCTCAAAGAAACTGATAATATCCTGATTGATAAAGCAATAGGGGATTTGCTCACAAACGTAACGACTATCGGCGCAAAAGAATTGATGACAAAAGAGCAGATGCAAAAAGGATTTGCTCCAACAGAACGACAACCGGATATATCCGCCGAAATGAAAGAATTTCTACAAAGAAAACGATATGATGAATTATTGCAAAAGGCCAGTGAGGGCGATAAGAAGGCAACTAAAGAATTGAACGATTATGTTCAGGGAACAAATCTTCCTACATACGAGCAGTTGCTTGAAAAGGGATACGCGGGCGACCAGTCGGCCTTTGAACAGATTCAGGCAGGTAACTATTTCAAAGGCGAAAAACCGCAACCCGAATTGGCAATACCGAAAGAGAAAAAAGTTAAGGTCGAAAAACCGTTTACGCCCATCGAGCAGTTGAAGGCAAGAGAAGATATTGTCCTCAACGACCAACGCAAGCCGGAAAAGATTGCGCCGGATGATTTGGCAAAGGCAAGGGAGCGCGGATTCATTACGAGTGTCAAAGAAATCGTGCCTGAATTGAGAATTGAGAACCAGTATATCCCCAGAGATACCGATGTTCTTGCAATCAAGGCGCGAAACTACGTTGTTGACAATTTTAAGCAGGCCGAACAGATAGCGATGAACCCAAAGAATGATGCGGGCGTTGCCATAACGGCAGAGGTAATAAAATACTATGCACAGCAGGCCGAAATCGCGCCTAATCAGGCGATGGCGGATTTGGCGCATCAAAAGATAGCGGACATATCAAATGCCGCAGCTTTCAATCTTCTTGAAGGAGGCCGATTCATTCAGGCCGCCGCAATTCTCGCAAGGAATACGCCAGAAGGACAGGTCAGATTTGCCGCCAGAGAAATCCAGAGATACAACGAAGAAGTTGTAAAAACAAAAGGCGGAATCGGCGGTCTTAAAAAGAAAATCCCTGAACTGACCGGCGAGCAGGCGGCGCATATCCTCAAAGAGATGAAGGAAATTGCCCAGATGCCCGACGGCAAATCGAAATATATCCGGTTCGGAAAGGTTCAGGATTACGTTTCTGAATTAGTTCCGACTCCGCTTTACGACAAAATCATTACCGTCTGGAAAGCGGGATTGCTTACAGGTATCAAAACGAGCGGTCTAAATATCTACGCCAATGTTCATCATCTTGAAATGGAAGTGGCGAAAAACATCCCCGCTGCGCAAGTTGACAAGATTGTTTCTTATTTTACCGGCGAGCGGGCAGTTGTTCCGAATGTAGAAGGGCTTGCGAAAGGCGGCATTGAAGGTATGGGCAAGATGCTCGACTATATCAAAACTGGATACAGCGAAAGGGATATAGGAACAAAACTCGATTACAAAAAAGTCAATATGGGAAAGGGCAATCTTGCAAGAGCATTACAGGCATATACTAATACTGTATTCAGGGTCTTGGGCGCGGAAGACCAGCCGTTTTATTACGCTACCAAACTAATGTCTTTATACGAACAAGCGAAAGTTGCGGCAATAAATCAAAATCTTAAAGGCGCAAAAGCGCAGGAGTTGATTGACCAGCTTGTGCAGAATCCTACCGAGAAAATGATTAAATACGCCACAAAGGACGCCGAAACCGCAGTATTCATCAACCAGACAACACTTGGCGATATTGCGAGAGGGATACAACGTTTGCCAGGCGGAGAAATCATTGTTCCTTTTGGCAGGACTCCATCGGCTGTTGCGATGCAGATAGTCAACTACTCGCCAGTTGGCATAGTAAAGACAATAATTGAAAATATCGGCAAGGGCAGATTCGACCAGCGATTGTTTTCACAAGGAATAGGCAGGGGGATTACCGGAACTGCCGTTTTGGTTATGGGAGCAAAGTTGTATCAGGGCGGATTGATTACTCTTGATTATCCGAAAGACGAGAAAGAAAGAAAATTATGGGAACTCGAAGGCAGGCAGGCCAATTCAATTTGGATAAATGGCAAATGGCGCACAGTTCAAACGCTCGGCCCTGCGGGAAATCTCCTAATTATCGGTGGTCATTTTCAAAGGGCATTTGAGGAATCAGGCAGTCCGACAGAGGCGATGGGAACTGCGCTTGCCGGTTCTGCGAAATCATTTACAGAACAGACATTTATGCGGGGCGTCAATCAGTTTGCCGATGCCCTTTCCGACCCTGAGCGTTCCGCGCCGATGGTTGTCGGCAATACTATTTCCTCGATTATTCCGACGATTGTTTCCGATGTCGCAAGAGCAACAGATGTTACGGAACGCCGCGCCGAAACTGTCCCTGAAAAGTTGATGAAAAAAATACCCGGCGCGAGGCAAACGCTTGAACCGCAAATAACTGTTCTCGGTGAAGAAAAACAGGCGACGGCGAATCCCCTTGAAATTATGATTGACCCGACGCGGCCATCGAAGGAAATATCTACGCCTGTTATAACGGAATTGCGCCGACTGTGGGACGAAGGATGGGAAGTTTCGCCGACTTTGCTTGGCGAAAGAAAAGGTTATGAGCCGCTAACTCCGCAGGAAAATACCGAACTTTGGAAGCGTGCGGGACAGATTACAAAAGAAGGTCTTGACAAGTTAATCGGCAATGAACTTTATAAGGATTTGCCGGATGAGAAAAAAGCGGATATTATTAGCAAACTGATAATCGAATCTCAAACTATTGCAAAAACCGAAATGGTTGCCAAAAAATTGTCCGGTCTCGATGATAAAGAACTTGTTAAAACATTGTTTGAACTGCGAAAATCCGGTCTTGCGACGGAAGATATAATTCCGATTGCATTAAGTAAGCGCAAACCGGAAGCAGTCAGAAAAATAGAAAGCAGGAAAGAATAGTGACACAATTAGATGCAGTTCCGCCGCAATCACTGTTGAAAACAGATTCTGTAACTTTTACAGGATTGACTTTGACGGGTTTGTCGCCAAATTGTCTTGTTGCTACTGACGCCGCAAGTGCGCTTGTATCTAATCCCGTCCTGACTTCCGGTCGCGTTCCCTATGTAACGACAGGGGGAGTGCTGACAGATATTTCCACTTTTACTTTTGATGGCGCAAAACTTACTGCTCCGAACATAAATATCACTGATGAATCGTTGGGTTATCAAATTGATGGGACAAGAATTTTAACATCATTCCCAGACGATAATCTTTTTATAGGAAATGCAGGAAATTTTAATATAGTTGGAAGTGGTCGTAACGTTTTTGTCGGTAATGGTTCTGGATTATCGAATACCAGCGGGTCAGAAAATGTCGCTGTAGGAGTCGGGTCGTTAAATAAAAACACTATTGGAGGGAACAATTTTGGTTTAGGATACCAAACCCTATATAACAACACAGAAGGTTTAGCTAATGTTGCGATAGGTGCGGCAGCCCTGTTTGCTAATACCACAGGAAGTTATAGTGTCGCAATTGGGGATGCCGCGCTACAAAACGCCGAAGCTTCAAGTAATATTGGTATTGGATATAGTTCAGGACTATCACTGTCTTCTGGAACGGATAATATCTTTATCGGCAAATTTTCTGGAATGAATCAAACCACAAATTCCAATCGTTTAATCATAGACAATCAAGACAGAGGTTCTGCCGCGAACGAAATTACAGATTCTTTGATATACGGAGTATTCTCCGCATCTTCTGCCAGCCAATCTCTTAATCTAAATGCTGGAACAATTACACTTTATAATCTTACCGGCCTTCTCAAAGGCACGTCCGGCGTGGTGTCCGTTGCTACTGCCGGAACTGATTATCAATCGGGAACTTTAACTGCCACAAGGATACCGTTTGCAACGGGAACGCCTGGGACGCTTACTGATTCGGTGAAATTATTGTGGAATAATACTTATGGTTATCTTACAGTTGGAACTCCTACTCAATCTGTTCCTTTAAGTGCCGGATTGGTGGTAAAAAGTTTTGGTGGGACGAATACACCAGCAATGTATATTGAAGGAGGAACTTATCCTTCTTTAATTATAAGAGATAATTATTCCCCTTATCTCTTTGCAGGACTTTCTGTTGAAGTGGGCGGGCAATTATTGGGTTTTGGCACTAATTTTAATCAACTTTGGACAGGTAATTATAATTCATCTTATCCTGGCGGATATTTTAGAATAGACGTAAGAAATGGTTATCAAAGTGAATTTTTTAATATAAAGTGGAACGCCCCTACAACCGGCATTGAATATACAGGTTTTGGAATAACAGCCCCAACAAGCAATGATATAGGAACAAATCCAACATCATACGGGCGTGCGTGGACTGCGGGAAAGTTATTAGTAAACAAAAGTTTTCCCGAAGATGGGTTTGGCTGGACTATAAGTAATTATGATGACGGTTTTCCTCTGCAAGTAATATGTAGGGCAGCCGACTCCAGCCATAAGGGAGCTTCGTTTTATTCTGGACGAATCAATGATTACGAGTTTGAAGGGGAGGGAGATGATATTCAAATAGCTTTCGTTGGGGGCAGCCCTGCGTTACAGTCCAGTGTGGGAATTTTCTGGTGGATGCACGATGAAGTATATTTTAAGTTTGAAGATGATATTCTACTTCAAACTACTGAAAAACTTTATTTGCGGGATACAGCAATATCTGTTTCCAGTAATGATGACGGACATCTTGACTTAACGGCGGATGTGTCAATAGACTTGAATCAAATTGTGTTTATTTCTACAATAAAATCTGGAGCAACACAAG
>Ga0209322_10001491_pt1 | contig 13565 bp, 10 predicted proteins | sample Rifsed19ft1_FD_184013 | JGI IMG/M metagenome (GOLD analysis project Ga0209322, IMG submission 184013) | Soil microbial communities from Rifle, Colorado, USA - sediment 19ft 1 (version 2) | ecosystem: Environmental > Terrestrial > Deep subsurface > Rock core/Sediment | place: Rifle, Colorado... | reverse complement strand
GCATCCCCGTTCCGGCCGGGGGGCGTGGAGTCGTGGGACGGCACGGAAAACGCGCGGGTGTTCCTCCCCGGGGCGACGGAGGTTACGTTTTCCTACTCCCCCGGCCCGTCGGACGAGGGCGAGTGGGAGTGGTTCGACGCGTGGGACCGGAAGGAAAGGGGAGGGCTCCCCCGGGCGGTCCGGGTCGAGTTCACCACGCAGTCGGAGACCGGACCGCTTGCGAACGCCTTCGTCGTCCCGGTGATGGCGGGGGGTGCCGGATGAGCCGGAAGGGGATCGCCCAGCTCGTCGTGCTGTGGGCCCTGCTTCTCCTTGGGACCCTGGCGATGTCCTTCGCCTTCTCGATGAGGACGGAGGCGCAGGCCTCGCGCAACGGCCTCGAGGCCGCGCGCGCCTACTTCCAGGCCCGCACGGGCGTGGACCGGGCGATCGCGCTCCTTTCCTCCCTCCCCGCCGACAACGTTCTCGCCGGTCCGGTCGCCGGCGGGGAGGACGGGGCGGCCTACGAGGCGCGGGTCACGGCGGAGAGCGGGAAGATCGACATCAACTTCGTCCCCGAGGAGGCGCTCAAAGAGATCCTGCGCAACGGAGGGCTGTCCGGGGACGAGGCGGAAGAGCTGGGAGACGCGATCCTCGACTGGCGCGACGAGGACGACCGGGTGCGCCCGAAGGGGGCGGAGGAGCAGGACTACGCCTCCCTCCCGGAGCCGGCCAAGCCGCGCAACGGGAGGCTGGCCGGCGTCGGGGAGCTCCGGTACGTCCGGGGGGTGACCCCGGAGTTCTTCACGAGGTTTCTCGCGGTGGTGTTCACGGTGGACAGCGGGATGCCCGGCGTGAACATGAACGTCGCCCCCGTCGAGGTCTTGCGGGTCCTGCCGGGGTTCACCCCCGAGCTTGCGGCCCTCGCGGTCGCGCGCCGGGAGGAAACCCCCTTCCGGTCGCCCGCCGATGTCGCCGCGTTCCTCGCGGGGGAGGGGGTGAGTCCCCCTGCGATCCCCATGTTCTCGATCGCCGGGACGTCCCGGGTCTACACGATCACCTCCACCGGAAAGGCCGGGGGGACGGCGGCGCGCGTCATCCGGTGCACGATCGAATCACGCGGCGGCCCGAAACCGTTCACGATCAGGCATTGGGAAGATCACGTGCCGGTCGGCGAGGAGGCCGGATGAACCTGTTCCAGACGGTGGTGGGGATCGAACTTTCGGGAAGGCGGCTGGCGCTTGCCGCCGTGCGCGGAGGGTTCGGCCGCCCGGCCCTTTGCGCCCCCCCGCTCGTCTGCGACCTGCGGGGCGAGAGGGAGCAGCAGCTTCTGGCCGAGGCGGAAGGGGCCTTGGGCGATTTCGTCGCGAGGAACGGGCTTAAGGGAAGCGCGGCAAGGCTTTGCGTCCCCGCGGACCGCGTCTATTCCGCCCGCGTCTCCTTCCCGCGGGTCCGGGAGAAGGATCTGCGGCCCGCCCTCGAACTGGAGCTGGAGCGTCTGTTCCCCTTTCCCCCTTCCCGGCTCCGGTTCGGCTGGCGACGCCTCCCCGGGGCGGCCGGCGGGAAGGACGTCACGCTGGTCGTGACGGCCGCCCCTGCCGAGTATATCGAGTGGTGGGAGGAGGCCGTGTCCCGGGCGGGCCTGCGCCTTACCGGCGCGATCCCGTCGGGATGGGCGCTGTCGGCCGCCCGGTCCTTCGCGGATCGGGGAAGCGGTGCGGGCAGGGTAACCGCGATCGTCCGCGAGACCGGCGATGCGGTGGAGTGCTCCGTCCTGTCCGGCGGCGTGCCCGTCTTCTCCTCCTCCCGGCAGTGCCCGCCCGGTTTGATGCCCTCGGAGGGGTTCTCCCTCCTCGAGGAGGGCCTGGTCGATCTTCCTTCCGCCGGGGGAGATGGCCCCGTGGACCTTGTCGCCCCGCCGGGGTGGTACGACGAGGAGGGCGGGGAAGCCGGCGGGGGGAGTGCGTTCCGGTTCGTGGGGGACTTTCCGCCGCTGCCGGCGATGCCGACCGTCGGCCCGGGGGGCGCCGAGGAGAGCGTACCCGCGCGGAAAATCGCCGGCGCCTTCGGTGCCGCGGTCGCCTTCCGGGCGATCGACCTGGCGGAGCCGGGGATTGAGGGAAGGGGGTCCCGCATGGCCCGCCTTTCCGCGGGGATTCTCGCCCTCGCCGCGATCCTTCTCGCCCTGGCCTGGCCCGCGGGCCTCTACTGGAATACGAAGGCGGAGCTCTCCCGCCTCGACGCGGAGATCGCCGCCCTGCGGCCCGACGTGGATGAGGTGGAGGTGGCGGTCGGGGATCTCGTCTCCGTCGGAGCGAAGATCTCCCTGCTTCGCGAGGCGTCGGCCGGGCGCGGGGAGCCGTTCCTCATCCTGAAGGAACTGACCGACCGGCTGCCGGAAAAAACATGGCTCACGGGCCTGCGCGTGGAGGACCGGAAAGTCGAGATGGACGGCCTCTCCCCCTCGGCGAACGAGATCTTCCCGCTCCTTGCCCGGGACGGGAAGTTCCGCGGGGTGACCTTCACCTCCCCGACCACCCGGCAGCCCGACAATCTCGAGAGGTTCCGGATCCGGGCCGAGTTCGTCCCTCTCCCGCCTCCGGGCAAGGAGGCCGCGCGATGACGACCGTGGCCCGCCTCGAGGCCAGGCTTCGCTCCCTATCCTCACGGGAGCGGCTCCTGCTCCTGCTCTGCGCCCTGGCCGCGGTCGCCTTCGCCGTGGCGCGCTTTGCGGTCTTTCCCGCGGTGGCCGAGTACCGGAAGGCGCATGCCTCGATCCCCGCGCGGCGGGCGACCCTTGCGCGCTACCAGGCGGTGCGGGCGGGGCAGTCCGACGTGACGGAGGAGCTCGCGGCCATGGTCGAGGATCTCGAAAGCGCGGAGGAGGGTCTGCTGCCGGGGACCGACCCCTCCGCCGCGGGTGCGGCGCTTCAGGGGATGCTCAAGCCGATGGTCGACCGGCCGGACACGCGGCTCACCTCGGTCCGTACGCTCCCCCCGGTGCAGAAAGGGGAGTACGCCGAGGTCGCCGTGCAGATGGACATGCAGACCTCGACGGAAGGGTTGGCATCGCTCCTGGCGGGGATCCCCCGCCAGCAGAAGATCCTGCGGGTGAAGAAGCTCACCGTCAGTTCGGGGATCTACGGCGCGGCGCTGGCCAACCGGCCCGACATGCTGATGGTCTCCCTGGTGGTGTCGGGGATGACGGCGGCCCCGGAGGGGACGGCGGCGCCGGCGGGAGGATCGGAGTGAACCGGTGGGTGGTCTGGATCCTGGTGTTCGCGTCCGCCGCGGTCTTCTTCGGGTGGGAGGCGTACCGGGCGTGGACGGGTCCGCTCCTTACGGGGGCGGAGACGCCCGCGGCCGAGGCGTTTTCCCTTCCCGCCGTCGAGCTCCCGCAGGCCGGGCCCGTGGATGCGGCGTATCCGGGACTGTCTTCCATCGTCGCCAGGCCGGTGTTTCGGCCGGACAGGCGGCCCTACCAGGAAGTCTCGGCCGGGGTCCCGCAGAAAAACTACGAGGCGGAGCTTTCCAAGTTCACCGTCCTGGGCGTCCTGATGATGGGGGACGAAAAGAAGGCGATCGTCGTGTCGAAGGGATCCGGCGCCACGGATCGCTGGGAGGTGGGGGCCGGGGACAGCCTGGCCGACTTCACCGTGAAGGATGTGGGCCCCGACGGGCTGACCCTCGTTGCCGACAAGAGGGAGTTCACGCTTCCCCTGTACGCGGGGGGGCCGAAGTCTTCGGGAGGGACTCCGCTCCGGACGGAGGTGACGCCTGCGCCTCCTCCCGCGCCGGCCCAACCGCCGACCGCCGCAAGGCCGGCTCCCGCCGCCGGCCGGCTCCCATCGCCCGCGGCGGTTACCCCGCCTCCGGCGCCGTCCCCCCAGCCGTCCGGGGTTTCGCCTTCGCCGGTTCCGCAAAGGACCTATCCCCGGAGATACACACCGGGGCGCCGATAAACGATGTGAGGGGGTCGGTATGAAAATCCGCGTGCTCGCAGTCTTCGCGTTCTTGATAATTGCTTCCGCAGCGGTTGCGGGGAACCGACCGGCGGACACCCGCCGGCCGGGGGATGCGGCCGGGGGAAGGGGGAACGGATCCCCCGTACTCCTCCTGGTGCAGGCCGACCAGCCCTCCCCGGTTCCGGAAGCGCCGCCCGTCGCGGAAGGCGCCGTCGCGTCCCCGCCGCCCGCCGCGGAACCCGCCCCATTGTCCCCTGCCCCGGAAGTGTCGCCCGCTGCGGAGGCTGCGCAGGCTCCCCCGGCCGGGGAAGAACCGACGGGTCCGGGGGAACCGCCAGTGGCGGCCCCCGAGGGCGCGGCCGGGGAACCGATCAAGGAAGAGGGCGTCACCGGGGAAAAAGCGGGGGTACCTCCCGCCCCGGGAAGACCGGTCTCTCCGGTTCCCGGCGTTCCCGCTCCGCCCGCGAGACGCCCGGTGCCGGGCGTACCGTCAGTCCCCGGCGCTCCCGCCTACCCGACCCCGGGCGCCGGGTTCCTCGTCAAGTTCAACAACGCCGACATCTACGAGGTGATCCACACCCTCGGGAGGATGGCGGGGATCAATTACCTGATCGACCCGCGCGTCCGCGGCGTGGTGAACGTCCACACGCAGGGGACGGTCAGGAAAGAGGGGGCGCTCGACCTCCTGCTCTCGATCCTCCGGATCAACGGCGCGACGGCCGTCCGGGAAGGGGATCTCTACCACATCGTCCCGATGGCGGAGGCGAAGATGGAGCCCCTCCTCCTCGCGGCCCAGGGGAAGGCCGTGGGGAAGGAATCCCCGAACCGGCCGGTGATGCGCGCCTTCCCGCTCCAGTACATCTCGGCCGCCGAGATGGCCAAGGTGCTCAAGCCGTTCCTTTCCGGGGGCGGGGACGTGACCGAGGTGCCCCGGGCCAACATGGTCCTCGTGACGGACACGGCGGGGAACATGGAGAAGCACGAGCGCCTGGTCGAACTTTTCGACGCCGACGCTTTCCGGTCGGCGGGGGTCAAGCTCTTCCCGCTCAAGTTCCTGGACCCGGAGGAGATGGGGAAGAACCTCGAGACGATCTTCGGCGCCCTCGATTTCGCGACGAAGGGGGGGAAGCCCTCCGGGATCAACTTCGTCCCCCTTCCCCGGATGAACTCCCTGCTCGTGGTGTCCGCCTCCCCCAGGACGCTGGAGGACGTCGAGCGCTGGATCGGCGAGCTCGACCGGGAGCCCACCGGCACGTCCCGGGCGGTGCACCTGTACCGCGTACGGCACGGCAAGGCCAGGGACGTGATGGAGATTCTGGACAGACTCTACCCCGGGAAGACGGTGACCCCGGTGGGCAAGACCACGGAGTTCAAGCCCAAGGTCGCCGAGCCGGCCGGCAAGCAGCCCTTGGCCGCCCCTGCCCCCGCGCCCCGCGCCGAGCCGAAACCGGCGGTCCAGCAGGAGGGGACGACCTTCGACATCATCCTGGACGAGCCGCTGAACGCCCTGATCATCCGCGGGAGCGCCTCGGAGTACGCCGCCATCCTGGACACGCTCCGGACGATCGACGTCTATCCCCGACAGGTCCTCCTCGAGGTGCTCATCGCGGAGGTCCAGCTGGACGATACGCTGCGGCTCGGGATCGACTGGACGTACGTGAAGCAGGCCGGGGAGTTCGGCCACGACGTCTCGCTGGTGACCTCCGCGGCGGGGATCACCTCGGGCCTCAAATATGTCGTGGAAAAGACGAACCGCCTCACCGCGGCGTTCCGCTCCCTGGCCAACGACGGGAAGGTGTCGGTCCTCTCCTCCCCCAGCGTGATCTCGACGAACGGGAAGAAGGCGAAGATCGACGTCTCCGACCAGGTCCCCATCGTCACGGGGAAGGTCACCAACCCGGGCCTGGAACAGTTCATCACGGAGACGGTGGAGTACCGGGACGTCGGGATCCTCCTCTCCTTCACCCCGTACATCAACGACGAGGGGATCGTTACGCTGGAGATCTCGCAGGAGGTGAGCGAGGTGAAAACCACCTCCGTGGGGGCCTCCGCCAACCCCAGCTTCTTCAAGCGGAGCGTGGACACCACCCTGATCGCCACGCAGGACCGCAGCATCGTCCTGGGCGGGCTGGTCAAGGAACGGCGCGAGCGGACACGGGACGGGATCCCGTTCCTCTACAAGATCCCGGTCTTCGGGTGGATCTTCGGGGCCCGGTCGAACGTGGTCAGCCGGACCGAGCTCCTGATCTTCATCACCCCGCGAGTGATCGCCAGCATCGACGAGGGGACCCGCCTGAGCCGGGAGTTCGAGGACCGCGTGGCGGAGCTCAAGATGCGAATCTGGGAAGCGAAGGGGATCAAGCCCCTGAAGAAAGACGATTCGGAGGAAAAGTAGCGGGACGGTCCAGGCATCATCCTCCGCCCGGCTCTTTGAGGTACCTGGTGATCTCGGGGATTTCGTGGTCCCGATACACCACCTTGCCGTCCCGGTCGAGGAGGATGTAGGTGGGAATCCCGACCACCTTGTATTTCCGCGCGACGCTGCCGCTTTTGTCCAGCAGGACCGGGAAGGCGACCTTCTTCGACGCGATGAAGGCGGTAACCTTCTCCCGGCTCTCCATGAAATCCAGCGCGAGGATCTGCAGATTGCCCGCTGCGGGGGGCTCCGTGTGCATCCTGTTGATGACGGGAACGGATTCGTTGCAGTGGGGGCACCAGGTGGCCCAGAAGACCAGGAGCACCGGCTTCTTCCCGATGAACGGTCCCAGGGACACCTCCCGGCCGCCCGCGTCCGGCAGGGTGAAATCCACCCACTCCTTGTCACCGGTCGAAGCGGCGGAAGCCGGCTCGGCGCCGCTGCCCGCCGTCCGTTCCGCCACGAGGACCGTCGTAAGGGCCAGCGCGAGGAAGGCGAGCGCCACCCCGACGGGCAAGGATTTTTTCGGCGTCGTCTTTCTCATACGAGCAGTTTCCCCGCCTCGAGGAGGAAATATTCCCCCACGAGGATCAGGAGAACCCCGAACCCCTTCTTGACGGTCTCCGTCCACCTCCCCGATTTCGGGAGGTTGGCCAGCACCCCCGTGAACGTCCCGACGACGAGCAGAAATACGCCCATCCCGAGGGCGAAGACGAACAAAAGCGACGTCCCGAACAGGACGTTCTGCCTCGCTCCCACGTACACGAGGAGGGCGCCAAGGACCGGAGCCGTGCAGGGACCCACGACGAGCCCGGACATGAGCCCGATCGCAAACGCGCCGACCACCCCGCTGCGCCTCTTCCCGGCGGAAGCCCCCGAAAGGAAGGCGGGGACCGGCATGTGGAAGACGTCGAGCATGGAGAGCGCCATCAGGATGCAGATGTTCCCGACCACGATGTTGGTGACGGAACTTGCGGCCACCTGGCCGAATACCTGCCCCGTCACCGCCGCGACGGTGCCGATCGCCGCGTACGTGACCGCCATCCCCAGGACGTAGGACAGGCTTAAGAAAAATCCTCTCGCCTTCGACCCCTGGCTTCTCCCTCCGATGTACCCCACCGTGATCGGGAGGACGGGGTAGACGCACGGGGTGATACTGATGAGCACCCCCCCGGCGAACACGGCGGCGTAGGACAGGACGGACCCCGCCTGCAGGTACGCATGGAAGGAATTCAGCAGGGTCTGCATCGAACGGTTTCCTCTTTTTTCCCGCGAGTCATCACACCATAGGATGACATCGGGCGGGTTCTTCTTCAAGATGCGCCAGATCGTCGATCGGACTCGATGAAATATCGGTGAATGGGGTCCCTTTCCCGCTCACATCGTTTTCGGGAAAAATCGGGAGAAAGGGAAATAAATTACAAATAATTAGCAATCCTATTACCCCGAACACGGAACTTCTTACCGAATGGATTGATTTTATTTGGATTTTTCCGACACGGATTACGGTATGGAAATTGCTTTTTAGTACACTTGCGCATTAAGCAGTGATATGTTTATCATTATAGTATTTTAAGGACATGGGACGGAACGACGCGCGGGATTTTCCGGAGGGCACCCTCTTCGACGGAGATCGGTTCTTGAGATTGCACGACGCGAATGCCGGAAAATTCGGCAAGGAGATCTTGTCGCGGATTTGGGAGCCGTACCTGCTCCCCGGAACGATCACCCTTCTGTTTCTCTTTATCACGGTCGGGTGGATCCTGTTCGAGCATGCGTTCCTGCCCTGGTCCCCCATCAACAAGGATTTCTTCTGGGCCCTCCTGAGCGCAGGGGCCCTCTATCTCCTCCTCCAATACGGCATGTCGTTGATCCGGAGATCGGAGGCGGCCCTTAAGGAAAGCGAGGATCGCCTGACGCGAATCCTGGAGACCAGCACCTCGGGGATACTCGTGGTGGACCGGAAGGGTGACATCACGTACGCCAACCTCGAGGCGGCCGCTATCCTGGGCGCCCGCCGCAGCGACATCATCGGGCGCAATCACCGGGACGGTCCCTGGGAGATCACCACGTTGGACGGCAATCCCCATCCCGACGAGGGTTTCCCCTTTCCCCGGACAGCCAGGACGAGGGAGGCGTCGTATGGCGTGGAGCTGGCCCTCAAGCGCCGGGACGGCACCAGGGTTATCCTCTCGATCAACTCCGCGCCGCTGCTCGATGCCGGAGGAAATCCGGCGGGGATGATCGCCTCCTTCTTCGACATCACGTCGAAAAAAGAGGCGGAGGAATTTCACGTCTGGAAACTCTCCCACGCGATCGAGCAGAGCCCGAGCGCGGTCATGATCACCGACAGGAACTACAGGATCGAGTACGTCAACCAGGGCTTCACCCGGATGACGGGGTACGCCCCGGAGGAGATTTTAGGGGAAACGGCCTCCACGGAATGCGATCATCCCGCCGGGATATGCGATACCGAATGCGGCATCATGATATCGGAAGGAAAACGGAGGGTGGAGAGGCAGGGAAGGAAGAAGAGCGGCGAGCCGTATTGGGAGACCATCTTCATCTCCCCGATCCGTAACCGGTCCGGGGCGGTCACCAACTATCTGTGGATCCGGGAAGACTTCACGGAGCGGAAACGGTCCGAGTCGGCGGTCAGGGAGAGCCGGGAACGATACCAGAACCTGGTGGAAAAGATCCACGATCTGGTGTGGGAAGCCGACCCGGAGGCCTTCTTCACCTACGTCAGCCCGAGGATACGCGGCCTGTTGGGATACGATCCCGAGGAGGTTGTGGGGAAGAGCGTCTTCGACCTGATTCCGGAGTTCGAGGCCAGGCAGGGGCGGAAGCTGGTCGCTGCGATTCTGGCCGGACGCCTGCCGTTCGAGCACATCGAGACCATCTTCCCCCACAAGAACGGCGCGCCCGTTGTTTTCACCACGAGCGGGGTCCCGTCCTACGGCGCCGACGGGTCGTTCCGCGGCTGGAGGGGCGTCTCGCGCGACATCACCAGGATGAAGAAGGACGAGGAGGCGCTGCGCCGGAGCGAGGAGCGGTTCCGACAGATCTTCGAGCAGAACGAGGAGCCCGTATTTTTCTTCCGGTCGAGGACCGCCGAGATCATCGACGCCAACCCCGCGGCCATATCTCTCTATGGGTACAGCCTGGAGGAGATGAAGGAAGGGGGTCTTTCCCTCATGGTCAGTCCGGGGGAACAGTTCCGGTTCGAGCAGGAGATCCGGGGCATCAACCCGGGGGATCCCCTGTCCGTCGAAGAGGTTCGGCATGTCCGGAAGGACGGGACGCCGATCATCGTCTCCATCCGGGGGAAATCGATCCGCCTCCAGGAGGGGCATGTCTCCTACTGCACGTTTCGGGACATCACGGCCAGGGTTCGTGCGGAGGAGGAGGCGAGAAGCCGGCTGGCGCAGCTTGTCCACGCGAACCGGATGACCTCCTTGGGCACCTTGGTCTCCGGGGTCGCGCACGAGATCAACAACCCGAACAACCTGATCATGTTCAACGCCCCGATGATCCAGGCCGTGTGGGCGGATGCCGACAGGGTCCTCGAGTCGTACCGCCGGGAGACAGAGGAGTTCTCCCTCGGGGGGATTCCCTATACCGAGATCCGCACGGTCGTCCCGAAGCTCATCACCGGAATGTCCGAGGCGTCCGTCCGGATCAAGAACATCGTGGAGAAACTGAAGAAATTCGCCCGCCGCGACAGGGAGAACCTGGAGTGCGAGGTCAACCTCAACGAGGTGATCCGGGCCTCCGTCGCGATCCTGAACCACGAGATCGTCAAGGGGTGCCAAAATTTCCGCCTCGATCTCGAGGAGAACCTCCCGATGGTCAAGGGGTGCGACCAGCAGCTTGAGCAGGTGGTGCTTAACCTGATCCTGAACTCCCTCCAGGCGCTGCCGGACAAGTCGAAAGAGATCCGGGTCGCCACCATGGTCAACGGGGAGACGGGCACGGTGGAGATGCGCGTCACCGACAAGGGGGTAGGGATGACCCCGGAGGTGATGAGCCGCCTCTCCGAGCCGTTCTTCTCCACCAAGATCGACGCCGGGGGCTTAGGCCTGGGCCTTTCCATCTCCACTTCCATCATCCGGGATCACAGAGGTACCGTTGATTTTGCGTCCGAGGTCGGCAAGGGGACCACCGCCCGGATCACCCTTCCCCCGGCGGATCACGCGATGGAGGGCTCCCTGAAGGGGTCCAACACCAAGTACGCCGGATAACCGTACATCCGAACTCCCCGTCGGCTTCCGCCCCGCCGGTCCTGCTCGTGGACGACGATCCGGGAGGAATATCCCCAGATCCCCGTCGTCGTGGAGACCGGCCTGAACGAGGTGGAGACGGCGGTCTTATGCATGAAGGAGTGGGCGTTCGACTACCTGGTCACGCCGGTGGAGAGCAGCCGGTTCGTGGGTAGCGTGCGCGGGGTCCCCCCCCGATGTATCATGTCCCCTCCAGGAGCCGGAGCAGCGCATCCGCCTGCATGTAGCCGCTGATCACCCGCCCGTCCGGCAATACCATCGCCGGCGTCCCCTGGATGCCGAGCTTCCCGGCAAGTTTCGCCGTCTCCTCCACCGCGTCCGTCTTGCACTGGGCGGCGGGGAGCTTCTTCCCGTCGAAGGCGTCCTCGAGGAGTTTCGCGGACTCCTTCTTTCCGCAGACGATGGAGCGGGCCTTCTCGACCGAGGCGGGATTGTTGTTCCGGGAGTACACCCGGACGAAAAAAGCGACCTGGGGGTCTTTCGCCACGACCTGCTTGATCTCTCCGTGGAGCTTTTTGCACCAGGGGCAGTCCGGGTCGTCGAAGACAATGACCTTTTTCTTCGCCTTGGGATTGCCGACGACGATCGCGTCGGCGAGCGGAATCGCGGAGACGTCGACGCGGTTCAGGTCCATGTACCGCAAGCCGGTCAGGTTCTCCATGTCGCTCGTCCGGATGACCTGTCCGTTGAAGAGGTACTTCCCCGAGTAATCCAGGTAGAGGGGGTACTTCTTCCCCCCCTTCTCCACGTCGACCTCCCAGGTCCCCGGGAACGGGCCCGGCACGACGCCTACGACCTTGTCCACCATCTTTCCGAGGATCTTCCCCGCTTCTTCCGGGCTTAACCTGTGGCACTCGGCGCACTCCTTGGCGGGCCCTGCCTCTTTCTGATAGGCATGGAGGCCGGGAGCGCCTCCGGTCAGAAGAAATGCTGCGAACCCAAGGATGGCGGGGAGGAATCTCATGGACGCTCCTTTTGTGGACACTCCTTTTGTTTCCAGGGCAAAACCCATATGGCATCATAGCAGGTTCGGGGGGCGTTCCGGTCGAATCATCTCCCGCGTCAAACGGGAAAACCGCAACTTTACGAAAGGCACGAAACGAAAATATCGGGAAAAAGGAGAATAACAATTCCTCTTTTTAGGAAAGAGGATCTCCCGGCACGGCCGCCGGGAAATGGAAATACCAAATATTCTTTCATTATTAGTGTGTTATCACTAGAGTCCCAGCGAATATTCCGGCATCCCGTTTGCTTGTTTTTTTTCTCCATTGCGAACAAGGAAGGTTCCGGGAATCATGACGCGATCTCCTGATCATCGGAGGAAGGTGCCCACCCGCGGAGGCCGCCGCCCGCAATCTATCCTCCCTGAGTACGAAAGAACCCTTTGCGAAGGATGGGCAGGGGAGTGCCGGCCGGGGGACCTGCCTGCGTAGGAGCCGGGGTATGCGTTTCCTTATGATGCAAAAAGACAGGCTTATCATGTCCCTATTGGGAATCCTTTTGGGATCCCTTCTGCCCGTCCTTTCTCCCGCCCATATGGTCGGGTTGAGCACGGAGGACTTGACGAGGGGGTCCGACCTCGTGGTGGAGGGGACCGTCGAGGAAACGGCCTCCCTGTGGAGCCGGGACGGAGAGACCATCGTGACCCGCGTGACCGTCCTGGTCCGCGCCGTGATCCGCGGCGGCCCGGGACTGGCGAGGGTGGTCGTCGAACACGAGGGCGGAGAGGTCGGACGGGTGGGACTTGCCGTCTCGGACGTCGCGCGGATGACAAAGGGAGAGCGGGTGATCCTCTTCCTGCGGCAGGGGGAGAGCGCGGCGGGCGGGACCCTGTTCCGAACGGTGGGGAAGGGCCAGGGGAAATATACGATCGGGAATGACGGCATCGCGAGGAAGAAGGGATTTTCCGTGGGGAAGGGGGGGGAGGCGGTCGATGCCGAGATCCCCGTGGACGTCCTCATCGAAAAGATCAAGAGCGTGAAGTGATGCGTACCGCGACGCGACAGCTCGCCCGGTCCGCGCTCCCGATTCTGTTCGCTTTCCTCTGCGCATCGGAAGCGTCGGCGTTCCAGGTCTGGACGACGGGGACGGGCGCGGAGATCAAGTGGAGATCGCCCTCCGTTATCTATTTCGTCAACCCTGCGGGCGGTCCTGCCGGCACCCTGCAGGCGGTCACGGCGTCCCTCCAGACGTGGACCGACGTTTCCTCCTCCTCCCTCGAATTCCTCTTCGGCGGGACGAGCGCCTCGGCGAGCAGCCAGGGAAGGGACGGCACGAACCTCATCCTCTTCCAGCCGCTTCTCTCCGACAGCATCGCCGTGACCTTCACCTGGTACGACACCTCGACCGGAGAGATCACGGACAGCGACATCCTGCTCAGCACGAGCTATTCCTGGAGCGCAAGCGGCGCACCCGGCTCCATGGACGTGCAGAACATCGTCACCCACGAATCCGGACACATGCTATCTCTCGAGGACCTCTACGGCGCGGGGGACTCGGCAAAGACGATGTACGGCTTCGCGTCCGCGGGGGAGACGAAGAAACGGACCCTGGACCCGGACGACGCCGCCGGGATCTCCCACCTGTACCCTCTGCAGGCCGGCGCGGTCACGGTGATATCCCCCAACGGGGGCGAATCCTTCGAGAAGGGGTCGTCCCACGACATCGCCTGGAGCCGTTCGGGGGACGCAGGGGCGTTCGTGAACATCGATCTCCTCAAGGGAGGGGCGGTAAACGGCATCATCGCCTCGAGCACTTCGAACGACGGCTTGTTCTCCTGGATCGTGCTACCGACACAAGCCGCCGGAGCGGATTACAGGATACGGATCACCTCGACCTCCAACGGCTCGATCACCGACGTTTCGAACGCCACGTTTTCGATCGTTGCCACGCCCCCGCCCCCCGTGACCCTGACCGGCCTCT
>Ga0209322_10001489_pt1 | contig 13575 bp, 10 predicted proteins | sample Rifsed19ft1_FD_184013 | JGI IMG/M metagenome (GOLD analysis project Ga0209322, IMG submission 184013) | Soil microbial communities from Rifle, Colorado, USA - sediment 19ft 1 (version 2) | ecosystem: Environmental > Terrestrial > Deep subsurface > Rock core/Sediment | place: Rifle, Colorado... | reverse complement strand
CCCCTTCCTGGGGGAGGACTCGGAGGGGGCCGCCCGAGGCCCCCTCCGACTCTTTGGCGGAGGGGAGAGGATTTGAACCCCCGAGGGACCTTCTGGGCCCCTATCCGATTTCGAGTCGGACGCCTTCAACCGGGCTCGGCCACCCCTCCGCATCAACCTTGGCTGCGCTTCGTTTCAAAGAACTGCGCGATGAGCGCCCGGCATTCCTCGCCCAGCACGCCGCCCTCGACCCGCGCCCGGTGGTTCAGGCGGGGATCGTCGAGCAGCCGGTAGAGCGAGGCGACGCTGCCGGACTTCGGATCCGGCGCCCCGTAGACGACGCGATCCACCCGCGCCAGGAGCGCCGCTCCGCAGCACATCGGGCACGGCTCCACCGTGGCGTAGAGCGTCGCGCCCGGCAGCCGGTAATTGCCCGCCTTGAGCGCGGCCTCGCGGAGCGCCAGTACCTCGGCGTGGGCCGTCGGGTCGCTCAGAGCGATCGGGCGGTTGTACCCGCGACCGGTCACCAGGCCGGCCTCCACGACGACGGCGCCCACGGGCACCTCGCCCTCGGCGAGCGCCCGTCGCGCCTCGGCCAGCGCCTCGCGCATGAAGTCCTCGTCGCTCGCTCGCTCGGTCACCGCTCGACCATGCTAGCACACCCGGACGATGGGGTCAGGCAGCGAAGCGAAGGACCCCCCGAGAGTGGCGCCCTCCCGGGGGGTCGAAATGGTGCGCCCAGCAGGACTTGAACCTGCGGCCTTCGGATTCGTAGTCCGACGCTCTATCCAACTGAGCTATGGGCGCGATGGCGGAGAGGCCGGGATTCGAACCCGGGACAGAGGTTTTGCCCCTGTAACCGCTTAGCAGGCGGCTGCCTTCGGCCAACTCGGCCACCTCTCCCAAGCGTCAAGCCTACCCACTATAAGGCATTCCGGGCTCTGGCGAAAGCGCGCGTGCTTCGCGCGCCGGCTTTGCCGCGGGGCGTCGGAAGGGGGGCGGAGCCCCCCTCCGAGGATTTGGCGGAGGGGGAGGGATTCGAACCCCCGATCCCTTGCGGGATTCCGGTTTTCAAGACCGGCGCCTTCAACCGCTCGGCCACCCCTCCGGCGTCTAGGAACCCGGTGTGATCCGCTCCAGGCCGTCCAGATACGGGCGCAGGGCCGGGGGGATCGTGACGCTCCCATCGGCCTCCTGACAGTTCTCCAGCACGGCGATCAGGCTCCGGCCCACCGCGAGGCCGGAGCCGTTGAGCGTGTGGGCAAACTCCGCCTTGCCGCCCGAGGCCGGCCGGTAGCGGATCTCCGCCCGGCGGGCCTGAAACGCCTCGCAGTTGGAGCAGGAGGAGATCTCGCGGTACTTCCCCTGCCCCGGCAGCCACACCTCGAGATCGTAGGTCTTGGCCGCCGCGAACCCCGTGTCCCCCGTGGCCAGGAGCACCACCCGGTAGGGCAACTCGAGCCGCTTCAGCACCTCCTCCGCGTTCCCGACCATGGCCTCGAGCTCGTCGTAGGACGTGGCGGGCGTCGTCACCTTGACCAGCTCCACCTTGTCGAACTGGTGCTGGCGGATCATCCCCCGCGTATCCTGTCCCGCCGCGCCCGCCTCCCGGCGGTAGCACGGCGTGAACGCCACGTAGCGCTTGGGCAGCTCCTGCTCCTTCAAGATTTCGCCGCCGTGGAGGGCGGTGACGGGCACCTCGGCCGTCGGGATCAAGTAGAGCGGGCGCCCGCCCTCCGCCTCCAGTGTCCGGAAGAGCTGGTCCTCGAACTTCGGCAGCTGGCCGGTGCCCTGCATCGTCTCGGCGTTGACCAGATGCGGCACCCAGACCTCCCGGTAGCCGTGCTCCCGGGTGTGGAGATCGAGCATGAACTGCGCCAGCGCCCGTTCGAGCCGCGCCCCCGCTCCCCAGAGGACCGTGAAGCGGGACTTGGCCAGCTTCGCCGCGCGCTCGAAGTCGAGAATCCCCAGCCGCTCGCCGACCTCCCAGTGCGGCTTCGGGTCGAAGGGGAACTGCCGCGGGGCGCCCCACCGCCGCACCTCTTGGTTATCCTCCGCCCGGCCCACCGGCACGCTCGGGTGCGGAAGGTTCGGCAGCTGAAGAAGGATCGCTTCCATTCCCCTCTCCACGCCACTGATCGCCGCGTCCATTTCCTTGATCTCGTCGCCGAGCTTCCGCATCCGGGCCATCTCCTCCGTCGGGCTCTCCCCGCGACGCTTGGCCTGGGCGATCTCGGCGGTGACCTTGTTGCGCTCCGCCTTGAGGGCTTCGACGGCCGTCACGCGGCGCCGCCGATCGGCGTCCAGCCCCAGAAGCTGCTGGACGGACTCCGCCCCGCCCCGGGTCTCGAGCGCCCGGGCGACCTCGTCAGGATGTTCCCGAATGTATTTGACGTCCAGCATCGGGGTAAAAAAATGGGCCGCCGGAGCGGCCGCTGTCAAACCCCGGGGCGCCGGGGCACGCTATGATTCGGGCTCGGTCTGCTCGGCGTCGACCCGCGCCACGCTCCCCACCTGATCGTCGGGGTCCAGGTCGATCACGCGCACGCCCCACGTGTTCCGGCCCTGGGACGACACGTCGGGGGCGTGCATCCGGATGATCTTCCCCTTGGTCGTGACCACCAGGATGTCGTCGCCGGGCCGGGCCTGGACCACCCCCACGACGTCGCCGTTCCGCCCGCCGGTCTTGATGTCGATGATCCCCTTCCCGGCCCGTCCCTGCAGGCGGTACTCCTCCAGCGGGGTCTGCTTGCCGTAGCCGCGCTCGGTCACCGTGAGGAGGGCGGCCCCCTCCAGCACAACCTCGGCGGCGATCACCTGGTCGCCGTCCTCGACGTCGATCCCCCGGACCCCGGCCGCCACGCGACCCATGGGCCGCGCTTCCTCCTCGGAGAACCGGATGATCATCCCCTTCTTGGTGGACATCACAACCTCGCGCTGGCCGTCGGTCCGCCGGGCGGCCATCACCTCATCGCCCTCCTCGAGCGCGATGGCCTGGATCCCGCCCGCGCGGGGGTGCGAGTACGCCTCCAGTTCCGTCTTCTTCACCTTCCCCTGCTTGGTGGCGAACAGGATGAACCCGCCCGCCTCGAACTCCCGAATCGGCAGCACCGCCGCCACCCGCTCGGTCTCGGCCAGCGCCAGGAGGTTCGCCATGGCCTTGCCCTTCGCCTGCCGGCCGCCCTCGGGGATCTCGTGGACCTTGAGCCAGTGGACCCTGCCCTGCGACGTGAAGAAGAGGAGGTAGGAGTGCGTCGTGGCGATGAAGAGGTCCTGGACAACGTCCTCCTCCTTGGTCTCCATCCCCGTCACGCCTTTGCCGCCGCGCCGCTGGCTCCGGTAGAGGTCCACGTGCGTGCGCTTGATGTAGCCCGATCGCGTGATCGTGACGACCATCTCCTCGTCGGCCAGCAAATCCTCAATGGTGAGTTCAGTGGTTTCCGTCAGGATCTCAGTACGTCGCTCGTCGCCGTACTCGGCCTTGAGGGTCAGCAATTCCTCCTTGATGATCCGCATCAGCCGCCCCTCGGAGGCCAGGATGTCCTTGAGATCGGCGATCAGCGCCAGCGTCTGCTCGTGCTCCTCCACGATCTTGTGGCGCTCGAGCTGGGTCAGGCGCTGGAGGCGCATGTCGAGGATCGCCTTGGCCTGGACCTCCGTCAGCTCGAGCCGCCGCACGAGGGCGTCCTTCGCGGCCTCGGGGTTCTCCGCCCCGCGGATCAGCCGGATGACCAGGTCCAGCTGCTCCACCGCCTTGCGGAGCCCCTCGAGAATGTGCGCGCGCTCCTCGGCCCGAGCCAGGTCGAACCGCGTCCGCCGGGTCACCACCTCGCGCCGGAAGCGGATAAAGGCCTCCAGCATCTCCTTGAGGGTCACCACCTGGGGCCGGCGGTCCACGAGGGCGAGCATGATGACCCCGAAGGTGGACTGCATCTGGGTGTGCTTGTGGAGCTGGTTCAGGAGGATCTGCGGGATCTCGCCCCGCCCCACCTCGAGCACGATCCGGATCCCCTCGCGGCTGGATTCGTCGCGGATCTCCGAAATCCCCTCGATCTTCTTCTCGCGGGCGAGCTCGGCGATCTTCTCGATCAGCGTGGCCTTGTTCACCTGATAGGGCAGCTCGGTCACGATGATCGCTTCGCGCCCGCCGCGCATCTTCTCGGCGTGGGCCTTGGCCCGCATCGTGATCGTCCCGCGCCCCGTGGTGAACGCCTCGCGGATCCCGGCCGTCCCGTAGATGTACCCCCGCGTGGGAAAGTCGGGGCCCTTGATGACCGCCATAAGGTCGTCCACCGTGGCGGCAGGGTTGTCGATGAGCATGACGAGCCCGTCCACGACCTCCGAGAGGTTGTGGGGCGGGATGTTGGTCGCCATCCCCACCGCGATCCCGGACGAGCCGTTGACCAGGAGGTTGGGGAGTCTGGTCGGGAGAACCGTCGGCTCCTGCTCCGACTCGTCGAAGTTCGGGACGAAGTCCACCGTCCCCTTGTCGATGTCCGCGAGCATCTCGTGGGCGATCTTGGCCAGCCGCGCCTCCGTGTAGCGATAGGCCGCGGGCGGATCCCCGTCGATCGACCCGTAGTTGCCCTGACCGTCCACCAGCGGGTAGCGCAAGGAGAATTCCTGGACCATCCGCACCAGCGCTTCGTAGACCGGCGCGTCGCCGTGAGGGTGATACTTCCCGAGCACCTCGCCCACGACCTTGGCCGATTTCTTGTACGCCCGGTTCCAGGCCAGCCCGAGGCTTTGCATCGTGTACAGCACACGGCGGTGCACAGGCTTGAGCCCGTCGCGGATGTCCGGGAGCGCCCGCCCGACGATGACGGACATCGCGTAGGCCAGGTAGGACTTGCGCATTTCCTCTTCGATCGGGACGGGAACGACGCGCTCGTTGGGGGACATGTGGGCGGGCGAAAGACTAGATGTCGATATTCACGGCGTCCAACGCGTATTTCTCGATGAACTCCCGGCGGGGCTCGACGGCGTCACCCATCAGGACGGTGAAGATGTCGTCCGCCCCCACGGCGTCTTCCATCGTGACCTTCAAAAGCGTCCGCGTCTCCGGATTCATGGTGGTTTCCCAGAGCTGCTCGGGATTCATCTCCCCGAGCCCCTTGTAGCGCTGGATCGCGGCGCCCGCCTTGGCGACCTCGAACACGGCCGCGACCAGCTCGCCCAGTGTCCGGGCGGTCACTTCCTTCCCCCCGCCGTCCACCACGAGGCACGGGCCCTTGTGTACCGGCGGGATCTTCTCGTGCAGCTCGTAGAGCGACTGGTAGTCGGGCGACCGCAGGACCTCGAGGCTCAGCCGCGCCGACAGGTCGCCCGAGAGCTCGAAGACCCCCTCGTCGCCGTTGTCGCCCTCGTGGAGCTGGACGTCGAAGTTCGCCAGCCGGAGCTCCGCCCCCACCGCCTGAATGGCCGCGGCGATGTCCTCCGGCCGCACCCCGCGCTTCGTCGTCCGGAACCGCGCCCTCAGCAGACCGTCCACGATGGGCGCCGGCACCCCCCGCTTGACGAACTTGCGGAAGAGGTGCTGGTACTCCAGCGCCCGCTTCAGCATGTCCAGCAATGCCTCCTCGCGCAGGGGGGCCGACTTCCCGGGCACCTTGAGGCTCGCCTTTTCCACCCAGGAGGCCAGCAGGAACTCCTCCATCTCGCGCTCGTTCATCAGGTACTTCTCCGCCCGCCCCTTCTTGATCTTGAAGAGAGGCGGCTGGGCGATGTAGAGGTAGCCCTGCTCGATGACCGCGACCATGTGGCGGAAGAAGAACGTCAGGAGGAGCGTCCGGATGTGCGCCCCGTCCACGTCGGCGTCGGTCATGAGGATGACCTTGTGGTAGCGGAGCTTGGTGACGTCGAACTCCTCCGGGCCGATGCCCGTCCCCAGGGCCGAGATCAGCAGGCGGATCTCCTGGTGGGACAGGACCTTGTCGTAGCGCGCCTTCTCGGCGTTGATGATCTTGCCACGGAGCGGGAGCACAGCCTGGGTGCGGCGATCCCGGCCCTGCTTGGCCGAGCCCCCGGCCGAGTCGCCCTCCACGAGGAAGAGCTCCCGGAAAGATGGCTCGCGCTCCGAGCAGTCGGCCAGCTTGCCCGCGAGGGTCTCGTCGTCGGCCCCCCGCTTGCGGGTGAGCTCCCGGGCCTTGCGCGCCGCCTCCCGCGCCTGGGCGGCCCGGACGCACTTCTCGACGGTCCGGCGCGCGGTCGCCGGATCCTCTTCGAAGGCCTCCGCCAGTTTCTCGTTCACGACGGACTCGACCAGCCCCTTGACGTCGCTGTTGCCCAGCTTGGCCTTGGTCTGGCCCTCGAACTGGGGCTCGGGGAGCCGCACCGAGACGACGGCGGTGAGTCCCTCGCGGACGTCATCGCCGCTGATCCCGCTCTTGAAGTTTTTCAAATACCCGTTGGCCTGGGCGTAGGTGCCGATCGTGCGCGTCAGCGCCGCGCGGAACCCGGTCAGGTGCGTCCCGCCCTCGCGCGTGTTGATGTTGTTGGCGAAGGTGAAGACGTTCTCCTGGTAGCCGTCGTTGTACTGGAGGGCGACCTCCACCTGGATGTCCCCCTTCGCGCCCTCGAAGAAAAGCACCTTGGGGTGGATCGGCGTCTTGTTCTGGTTGATGTGCTTGACGAACTCGATGATCCCGCCGTTGTAGTGGAAGACGTGCTTGCGCCCGTCGCGCTCGTCCTCGATCGTGATCTTGAGCCCCCGGTTCAAGAAGGCCATCTCCCGGAGGCGGTTGGACAGGGTGTCGAAGGAGAAATTGGTCTCCTCGAAGATCGTCGTGTCGGGTTTGAAGCGAATGACGGTGCCGTGCTTCGAGCTCTTTTCGCCCGGCGCCAGGTCGCCCTGCGGCTCCCCGCGCTCGTAGCGCTGGGCGTACACCTTGCCGCCTCGGCGGACCTCCAGCTCGAGCCACTCGCTGAGGGCGTTCACCACCGAGATCCCGACGCCGTGGAGCCCGCCGGACACCTTGTACACCGAGTGCTCGAACTTCCCCCCGGCGTGGAGCGTCGTCAGGACGACCTCCGCTGCGGGACGCCCGGTCCCCTCGTGGATGTCCACGGGGATCCCTCGGCCATTGTCCCCGACCGAGCACGAGCCGTCGGAATGCAGGACCACCCGGATGTTGTCGCAGGAGCCCGCCAGGGCCTCGTCCACGGAGTTGTCCACCGCCTCGTACACGAGATGGTGCAGCCCGGAGGCCGCGGTGTCGCCGATGTACATGGCCGGCCGCTTCCGGACGGCCTCCAGGCCCTCCAGGACTTTGATGTCGTTGGCGGTATAGGTTTCGATGCTCATAGGATCGCGCAGGGCACTCCGCTGCGCCGGGCGACGGAACGGATCAGGACAGCAGAACTGGAGGTGGAGACGGGGGTGGGATCGTCAGGGAAGCGACGTGGCGTGACCCATCGGACCTCCACCCTATCCTGCTCCCATTCGGTACTAAATCCTCATAGGCATTATAACACAGAAGTACTCCTCGCCCTCCAAGCTTCGGATGATTCCCGGGCTCAATCCGTCCTTGAGCTCGGCGACCACCTCGTCCGTTTCGATGGCGCCGAGGGCGTCCAGCACATAGCGGGAGTTGAACCCGATCGCCAACTCCTCGCCCGAGTAGTCCACCGCCAGGCTCTCCTCCGCCTCGCCCAGTTCGGGGTTGGAGGCGGACAGCTTCAGGGAGCCCGGTGAGAGGAGCAACTTGACGGGCTTGGTGCGCTCCTCGGAGAGCACGGACACCCGCCGCAGCGCCGCGGCCAGGGCGGACCGCGAGACCGCGAGCCGGCAGGGGTGCCCCTTCGGCACGACCTGCTCGTAGTTCGGGAACTGCCCCTCGATCAGCCGCGCCACGAGGAGGAAGTTCGGCATCCTGAGGATGAATTGATTCTCCACCAGGGCGACCTGCACCTCCTCGCCGGCTCCCAGCACCCGCATCACCTCCTGAACCGCCTTCCGGGGCACGATGCCCGTGGCGCTCCCCGCTCCGTTCGGGAGCGCCCGCGAGGCAAGCGCCAACCGATGCCCATCGGTGGCGACAACCCGGAGGCGCCCGGGCTGCACGGACAGGAGCACCCCGTTCAACGCGTAGCGGCTCTCGTCGTGGGACATCGCGAATGCCGTTCGCCCCAGCATCTCTTTCAGCGCCTTTCCGTCGAGCGCCACCCAGGCCGGCGACGCCGTGGGGACCACCGCCGGAAAATCCTCCGCCGCCAGCCCCACCAGCTTGTAGGAGACCCCGCCACAGCGGAGAACCACCCAGGCATTTTCCTGGACCTTGAGGGACAGCGGCGCCACGGGCAACTCCTTCACGATCTCGGCGAGCTTTCGCGCCGAGAGCGTGATAGCGCCTGGCGAGGCCACCTTGGCCGGCACCGACACCCGCGCTCCTACCGCGAGGTCGGTCGCGGTCACGCGGAGCACGTCTCCCTCCGTCTCGAGAAGGACATTCGCCAGGATGGGCAGGGTCTGCCGGGGTTCGACGATGTTCTGGACCATCTGGAGCCCTTTGGAAAAGGCATCGCGCTCGAGCTGAACCTCCATGGGATCCTCCAACTCTAAAGAGAACTTATAGTCTTAAGAAAAGAAATTAAGACTTCTGAGTAGTCGTAGTCGTACTCGCCGGCGGGATGGCGGGGAGAAGGCCGAAGTCCCCGCAGGGAAAGGCCGGGCCGAACCAGCGGACTGTGGATACGCCGGTGGGCAGGGATGGGATGAGCGTGGATCACGAGGCGATTCCCTGGGTGAGGGTGTCGATCGTCTTGCGCAGTTTGGGGTCTTCTTGGAGCAGCAGGGTGATCTTATCCACAGCGTGTAGGACGGTGGTGTGATCCTTCCCGCCGAACGCGCGGCCGATCTCCAGCAGGGAGGCGGTGGTGAGCTGGCGGGCGAGGTACATGGCGATCTGGCGCGGGAAGGCAATGGCCCGCGTCCGGTTTTTGGCCTTGAGGTCCGACAGCTTCATGCCGAAGAAGTCGGACACCTTCCGCTGGATCTGTTCGAGGGTGATGATCCGCTCATCCTCGCCCCAAAGGTCGGAGAGGACATCCTGGGCCAGGTCGGGGGTCATCTCCCGACCGGTCAGCGCGCAGAAGGCGATCATGCGCGTGAGGGAGCCCTCGAGTTCGCGGATGTTGGACTTGACGCGGCTGGCAATCAGATAGGCCACGTCGTCCGACAGGCGCACGCGCTCGACGCCGGCCTTCTTTTTCAAAATGGCCACCCGCGTCTCGAAGTCGGGGGGCTGGATGTCGGCGATGAGCCCCCACTCGAAGCGCGAGCGCAGGCGCTCCTCGATCTCCGGGATCTCCTTGGGCGTGCTGTCACTGGACACGACGATCTGCTTGCGGGAGTCGTAGAGGTCGTTGAACGTGTGGAAGAACTCCTCCTGCGTGCGCTCCTTGCCGGAGATGAACTGGATGTCGTCGATCAGGAGGAGGTCGATGGTCCGGTACTTGGCGCGGAACTCGGCGGTGCGGTCGTAGCGGATGGCGTTGATGAGGTCGTTGGTGAAGCGCTCCGAGGAGAGGTAGAGCACATGGAGGCCGGGGAAGAGGCGGGTGATCTGATGGCCGACGGCGTGGAGGAGGTGGGTCTTCCCCAGGCCGACCCCGCCGTAGATGAAGAGCGGGTTGTAGGCCTTGCTGGGCAGTTCGGCCACGGCCTGGCAGGCCGCCTGGGCGAACTGGTTGGATGAGCCGACGACAAACGTCTCGAACGTGTAGCGGGGGTTGAGCCCGGAGGCCGTGGAGGTCGGCGCCGGCAGCGCCGCGTCGTCGCCGGGCGACCGTGCGGGGGCGGGCGTCGCGTCCACCACGATGGAGACCTGGGGGTTTCCCCCGAGGCAGTCCTGGGCGGCCGCGGCGAGGGCGGGAAGGTAGTGTTCCGCCAGCCAGTCGCGCGAGAACTTATTGGGAGCCGCGATCTGAAGGCGATCGCCCTCGACAGCCATCAAGCGGCTCGAGCGGACCCACGTGTCGAGCGCGGCCTCGGGAATCTTGTGCTCGAGTGAGGAGAGCAGCCGGGTCCAGAGGCTTTCAAGCATGTAAGTATTCTCCAGGACAGGCGACGGGCCCAGTTACGCACAGAGTTATCCACACGTGTGGATAACGGGATCGAATTGCCAGCGAGGCGGGGTGATGGACGGCGGGGCGACAACCCATCGGAATACGAACCCTCGTCGGCTCCGGTCGGAGCGGAAAGAAAAAACCGCCGGGCGTCACACTCGGGGCGAAAAGCGGGTGCTACCATAGCACAGCGGAAAGCGAGGAGGCAACCCCGTTCTTCACTTTCCCGGCTCCGCCGCCGGCTTGACTTCACGAGGGGCGGTCTGTAGACTGAATCGGTTTTTCGACGGAGAGGAGGAGTGCCCCCATGAAGCGCACGTACCAGCCGAATCGCCGCAAGCGCAAGGGGACGCACGGCTTTCGCGAGCGAATGAAGACGCGCGGCGGGCGGAAGGTGCTCAAGCGGCGCCGCGCCAAGGGACGGAGACGGCTCACCGTCTAGCGACGACACGGCGGTGGGCGGCGAGGCCTTTCCGCGGAGTGAACGGCTGACCGGCGCCGAGGAGTTCCAGGCCGTCTTCCAGCGGGGCGCGCGGATCGAACGGCCGTCGGTGCTGCTCCTCTGGCGCGCGGCGCCGGGGCGGCGTCAAGCCGGCTTCGCGGTCAGCCGCCAGATCGGGAGCGCGGCTCGCCGCAACCGGGCTCGGCGGCGCGTCCGGGAAGCGTACCGGGTGAGTCGCCGGCGGCTTCCCGAGGGCGTGCAGCTGGTCGTCGTGGCCCGGCCGCGCGCGGCCACGGGCCCGTACGGCGAGATCCTTCAGGACATGCGCGAGGCGCTAGACGCCGTGGCCAAGCGGTGCCGGCAGGGGGGGGCGTGAGCCGCCTCGCTGCCGCGGTCGCGTGGCTCATCCGAGGGTACCAGCGGTTCCTCTCCCCGCTCCTCCCTCGTGCCTGCCGCTTTTACCCCTCGTGCTCCGAGTACGTGCGTGAGGCCGTGGTCCAGCACGGCGCGGGCCGCGGATCCTGGCTGGCGGTCCGGCGCCTGGTCCGCTGCCACCCCTTTCATCCGGGAGGGTACGATCCCGTTCCGCCGCGGGCGTTGAGGACATGGAAAGAAACCTGATTCTGGCCCTCCTGCTGTCGTCGGTCCTCTTTGCCCTCTTCCTGTTCGTCCAGGCCCGGCTCTTTCCTCCCGAGCCGCTCCCCTCCCCGCCCGCTCAAGCCCCGGCCGAGTCCAAGCCGCCCCCGGCCCCACCCCCGCTGGCCGAGACCGCCCCTGTCTCGCCGCGGCCGAGACCAGCCCCGCCGGAGCGGAAGGTGACTTTTGAGACTCCTCTCTACTCGGCGGAGGTGGCCAGTGGGGGAGGGGCGCTGGAGGCATGGAATCTCCACTTCCGCGGCGAGAAGCCGATGGTCCTTAAGGGTCTGGTGGCTCAGGATCCTCTGACCGTCCACCGGGCCGGAGCTCCGCCGGTGCCCGTGGCGTTCGAGTTGTCGGTAGAGCCCGTGCGGCAGGAGACACGCCGGGGCCAGATCCGGATGGTCGGCGAGGACGGGTTCGGGCTTCGGATCACGCAGGTGCTGACGGTCCGGATCGACAGCTACGTACTCGAGCATGAGATCCGGGTCGAGAACCGGCACAGGGCGGCGCAGGGGGCCGAACTCACCCTGACTTGGGTGGCGCCGGTGGAGTGGCCCAAGGAGCAGGAGGGGTTTCGGGGGCCCCGGCCGATCAGTGTCGTCCGCCTCGCCCCGGGGGAATCCTGGGCGCATCGCGTCTACATCAAGGATGCTAAGGAGTTTTCCGGATCCGGGTGGATCGGGTTCGAGAGCGGCGTGGCCCCGATCACCGGGGTGAACGGCCTATATCTGACGGCGCTCATCCCGCGGAGCCCGGGCATCACCGTATTGGAGCGCGCGCTTGCCAACGGTCCGGCTGGCGAGGGCAGAGCGACCAAGCGCGCCGAGATCGGCATCCGCGCCGTAGTGCCCACGCTGCAGCCAGGCCAAGCCTGGGAAGGCAAGTGGCTCCAGTACCTCGGCCCGATGGAGTACGAGCGCCTGCAGGCGCTCGGGGTGGGGCTCGAGAAGGCCGTTTACTTCGGCGGGTTCCCCTTCCCGGAGAGCTGGGCGCGGTCGGGCTTCCCCACCTTGCCGATGGAATGGATCGTCGTACCCCTCCTCAGATTGATGCGGTGGTTCTACGACTACGTGCCGAACTACGGCGTTGCGATCATCATCCTGACCGTGATCACCAAGATCCTTTTCTACCCGCTGACCCTCAAGAGCATGGCGTCCATGAAGGCCATGCAGGCGCTCCAGCCCCAGATCAACGCGCTGCGGGCGAAGTATCAGAAGAAGGACCCGCAGCGGCTCCAGCGCGAGACGATGGAGCTCTACAGGCAGCACAAGGTGAATCCGATGGGCGGGTGCCTGCCCATGGTAATCCAGATTCCGATCTTCTTCGCCTTGTACGCGATGCTCACGGTGTCGACGGAGCTGGAGAACGCGCCGTTCATCAATCTGGGGACCCTGCCGAGCTGGGTGCCGTGGCTCGGGGGGCAGTGCCTCTGGATCTGCGACCTCGCCACGTACGATCCGACCTACGTGCTCCCGATCCTGATGGGGCTCTCGATGTTCGTTCAGCAGAAGATGAGCCCGTCGGTGGGCGATCCCCGCCAGGCGAAGATCATGCTCCTGATGCCTGTTTTCATGACGTTCATGTTCCTGAGCCTCGCCTCCGGGCTCGTCCTCTACTGGACAGTCTCCAACCTTCTCCAGATCCTCCAGCAGTACTACATGGATCGGCGGGGCCGCTTAGCGAAAGTTGCAGTCAAGGAAGTACAGCAAAAACACTAACTTACACGGCTCCGGGGAACGCGAGCGAATGGACTTCCCGGAGGTTCTCTCCCGCGGGTTCAACCAGATTCTCCAGCGTCCTCCCTCCCCTGCCGAGGCGGACGCCTTCTCCCGCTACCTCCGGCTTCTGCTCCAGTGGAATCGCGTGCAGCACCTGACGAGTTACAGGCGACCGACCGACATCGCCGAAAAGCTCTTCCTCGACTCGCTCCTTTTTCTCCGGTGGGTGCCGCCCGGGCGGGCACGGGTGCTCGATCTCGGCGCCGGAGCTGGAATTCCGGGTCTCCCACTGAAGATCGTCAAAGCCGAGATCGCGCTCACGTTGGTGGAAGCCCGCCGCCGCCGGGCCTCCTTTCTGACTGCGGTGGTGAGAGAGCTCGCCCTGGAGGGGGTGTCGGTCCTGGCGGGACGTGCTGAGGACCTGCTCGAAGTGGATCCTTGGCTCCGGGGCGCCTATGACGCCGTCGTGACCAGGGCCGTGGCTCCCCTCCCCTCCATCCTCCCGTTGGCTATGGCTTTTTTGACACCGGGTGGTCGCTTTATTGCCTCCGGTCCCCCTGCGGGAAAACCCCTTCCCACCCTTCCCCGAGACACTCCTCACCGCTGGGAATCCGTCCCCGCCCCCGGGAAGGTCGGTAAGCGACTATTTTTGCTTGTCGAAAAAGCCAGTTGACGGTATGTTTCACGTGCAACATTGCGCAGTGTGTTCCACGTGAAACACAAGGGGGGGGG
>Ga0209322_10001484_pt1 | contig 13589 bp, 5 predicted proteins | sample Rifsed19ft1_FD_184013 | JGI IMG/M metagenome (GOLD analysis project Ga0209322, IMG submission 184013) | Soil microbial communities from Rifle, Colorado, USA - sediment 19ft 1 (version 2) | ecosystem: Environmental > Terrestrial > Deep subsurface > Rock core/Sediment | place: Rifle, Colorado... | reverse complement strand
GCCGAAGTAAGGATATGAATTATGGGGCTGTAGCTCAGCTGGGAGAGCGCTTGAATGGCATTCAAGAGGTCGGCGGTTCGATCCCGCTCAGCTCCACCAAAGCGCAATTAAATCAATAAGTTTCATACCAGTAAAAACAGAATATCAAAAATGTAGACATTTCAAGGCTCATGTAGGCACTGTGTAGACGGTAGGTCTCTATGGCCTGACGTATATACATACGATGATATTCCTCAGCCCCTTCGGGTTCAGATTGTTCACATTTGGAAGGACTCACTTGGGGCTGAAGATGAATACCAAGTGCGCCGCATTTCCGCGATGCAATACGCCCCACACGTAGTCGAGGAACTGCGTCTGGTAAAGTCGGTCTCTTAAGGAGATGCATGTCGAGGCCGCTCCGTGACTTCCTAACTAATCCTGCTTAAGCCGGCAACGCATACGCATATTGCCTGGCTCAATGTCACAACGATGCTCCTACCTCTATTTTATTTGTCAGGAATTTTGAAACCTCCCCGGCCGGCAGAGGTCTGCTCAACAGATAACCCTGCATCACATCACAACCACGTGATTTTAAAAATGTCAGTTGCTGCTCGGTCTCTACTCCTTCTGCGACGACCTTTAAATTCAAGCTGTGAGATAAGGCAATGATTGCCTCAATAATTGCTGCATTGCTTTGGCTTTCAGCAAGGTTCATCACGAAAGAGCGATCTATCTTTATAGCATTTAGAGGAACGAACCTTAAATAGTTTAATGATGAATACCCGGTGCCAAAATCATCCATAGAAATATGAACTCCCATATTTTTGAGTTCCTGCAAAGTGGCGATGGCAGCCTCCGGTTCTTGCATGATCATGCTTTCGGTAATTTCCATGTCCAGGTATTCAGGATTAAGGTCAGCATTATGCAACGCCCCGGTTACGACATCTATTAAGTGTTTTTGATTAAACTGACGATTTGATATGTTTACAGATATGACAATCGGTTCGAAACCAGCTTCCTGCCAGGCTGCATTTTGTAAGCATGCTGTGCGCAATACCCATTCGCCAACCGGAATTATAAGACCCGTCTCTTCCAGTAGTGGGATGAACTGCGATGGTGGCACAAAATCAGAGTCAGCCGGTTTCCAGCGTAACAGGGCTTCCAGACCGGTGATTTTATTTTCTATAATGCTTTTTTGGGGTTGGTAGTGGAGCAGGAATTCACCATTCTCCAACGCCTTATGAAGCTTGCTCGATAAAGTGAGATATTCCAATGCCTTGGTATTCATGGATTTGGAGTAATACTGATAGGTATTTCTTCCTTTCTCCTTAGCCTGGAACAAGGCAACATCTGCGTTTTTGAGAATATCTGAAATTTCTTCTCCGTCAGGAGGATATATAGATATACCTATACTTGCGGTTATAAACACCTCATGTCCATCCAAATCAAACGGCTTGGATATGCTATCTAATATACGCGAGGCCGCTTTGCCTGCATCATGAATATGTGCAAGGTTATGCAATATTAAAACGAACTCATCCCCTCCCAACCGTGCTGCAGCCTCCTGGCTTTCTTTTTCGTCCAACCGTGCGATTAAATCTGAGTTTCTGAACGATTTAAGCAATCTCTTTGATACAGCCTGTAAAAGCCTGTCACCCATATCATGCCCGAGTGTATCATTAATGCGCTTGAAATCATCCAAATCAATAAATAATACAGCAAAAATAAGCTTGCTCCGTCGTGCATATGATATGGCCTGTTTTAACAACTCTTTGAAGAATGTTCGATTTGGCAGATTGGTCAAACTGTCATAGTATGCTAGAAAACGCATGTGTTTCTCGGCTTCCTCGCGGCTTTTTATTTCCTGTTGCAGCTTGCTTATTTTAGAGACAGAAGTAATAACTATCGAAACGACAAGCAATGACACAAATAAGGCATCCAGAAAGCCAATTATTAATACTTCTCGTGGAACGCGGTTCCATAATAGATAGCTTAATATAAAAGAAATGATGAATGTACAGGTTTCTGATAGGAAAACGCCGAGCCAGAGAAAATGCCATGGATTTTGCTGACTTATTTTATCTATTATTTGGTCTTTGGTTATCATTTAAAAAAAATGCCATTCATTGAATCTGCAATTTTATCGGCATTATAAGAAGATATCGTAACTATATGCAAAGTATGAAAGAAGAATCGTCTGGCTTTATTATTTAGTCCTGGTAAAATGCGGTTTTCAAATTAGCATTATTAAAATTTATTTCTAAAATTCATTGCATATTCTGTCTGCCACTGTTATAATTCCCCGCGATTTTATATAATTTCAGAATCAATATTTTTTGATGTAAGGCTGCGTGTATGGAACAAAGGATCAGCAAGCGGATACCCATAAGTTTAGAGGTGCGTCTCATTTGGATAGGCGTTACTTATAAAGCCTTCATTACAAATATTTCACAAAACGGTTTGTATGTAATTGCTCTATCGGGTGAGAACGATTTTACCAGTCATGATGGAAGAATATTGACGGTAAAATTCCCTGTATCATCAACACAATTCCTGGAATTGCAGTGTAAAGCAGTATGGTCCGATCTGTCAGAACTTTCATCAAAGAAAATTGGATTGGAAATTAATGACTCGCCTGCTGAATTTAAAAAATTCTACAAAACCTTTTTCTATAAAATAAAAAAAGAAATGTCTCACGATGCCATTGCTATTGTCGGAATGTCCTGCAATTATCCTGGTGCTCACGGCCTGAAATCGTTCTGGGAAAACATTCTTGCGCGTCGGCGGGAGTTTCGACTGATCCCTGGTCAGCGTTTACCGATAGCCGAATATTATGATCCTGATCCTTTAGCCCCTGATAAGACCTATGCGACTCAGGCGGCAGTCATTGATGGATTTACGTTTGACTGGATTAAGCGTGGTATTCCGAAAACGGTTGTCGAGTCTTCGGATATTGTGCATTGGCTGGCATTGGAGGTTGCTCTTCAGGCATGTGAAGATGCAGGATATGGCCGTGAGAACATTCCTTCAGACAGGACAGGGGTAATTCTCGGAAACACTTTAACCGGTGAACACAGCCGATCACAGAATATGCGATTGCGCTGGCCATATGTCAAAAGAGTATTAGAGGCTTCCGGATCAAAGATGCAATTGCCTCCAGACATAATTAATGAATTGATTAAAATAATGGAAGTATATTATAAGTCTGCTTTTGCACCTATCACTGAAGATACGCTCGCCGGAAATCTTTCAAATACCATCGCCGGAAGAATTTGTAATTTCCTGGATCTGCGCGGTGGAGGTTATACCGTAGACGGAGCATGTTCTTCTTCTCTTATTGCGGTTGCTACGGCTGCTACAGCTTTATCCAATGGAACTCTGGACCTTGCAGTTGCAGGTGGAGTTGATATTAGTCTCGATACCTTTGAACTAATAGGTTTTGCCAAAACAAATGCGCTTACCAAAGGAGATATGAGGGTATATGATCAGCGTGCCAGCGGTTTTATCCCCGGGGAAGGAGCCGGCTTCGTTGTATTAAAAAGACTTGAAGATGCGCGTGCCGACAGAAATTATATATACGCAGTTTTACGTGGATGGGGAATATCTTCCGATGGCAAGGGAGGAATGACGGCTCCGAAAGCTCAAACCCAGGCCATAGCAATTCGGCGGGCTTATGGTAAGGCAGGTTACGGCCTGAGCAAGATAGATTTTGTCGAAGGTCACGGGACCGGCACTGTAGCTGGAGATAAGGCGGAACTCGAAGGAATTGCAGGTGCAATGGATGATACAGAGAATGATTCTCTTCGTTCCTGTGGTATCACGTCTCTTAAATCACTCATTGGTCACACAAAAGCAGCATCTGGAATCGGGGCCTTTATTAAGGCAGCCCTGGCAGTGAACAGGCGTGTTATTCCACCTACCGCCGGATGTAAAGAACCTAATACTGTATTTCAAGAGAAGGCCCGCAGTGTATATCCGGTCATACATGGTGAAATCAGAAGTGCAGATGGAGTGATGCGCGCGGGGATATCAGGCATGGGGTTTGGAGGAATCAACTGTCATGTGACAATCGAATCGGCCGGAGAGCCTGCAAAACATATAGAACCTTCTATCGGGGAAAGAGAACTGCTTGCATCGTACCAGGAAACTGAGATCTTCGTCATGTCTGCAGGGTCGCAGCAGGAAATGAAAGGCCGAATAGTTTATCTGAAAAATCTTGCTAAGGGAATCAGTATAGGTGAAATGGTTGATCTTTCAAGCCATCTTACCGAAGAGCTGCATCCTGATAAGCCTTTTCGTACAGCCCTGATTGCCAGGTCTTCAGAAGATCTCATAGATTGTCTCGATCAATTAGAACGAATACTCAGTGCAAATGATATTCCAAATGGGGAAACCATGTCCAGCCCTCAGCAGAATATCTGGATTGGAAACTCAGCGGCACGTGACAGAATCGGTTTCATATTTCCAGGGCAGGGGTCTCAACAGTTGAATATGGGACGACGTCTTCTGGAGCGGTACTCATGGGCCCGGGATTTCAGAGATAACGTGGAATCATGGCTCTCCGAAGCCGGATATAAAAGAATCAGTGAATATATTTACCGTCCAATAGAGCGGGCTTTCAACCGTGATCAGATAGGTGAATGGAAAAGGATGCTATCCGAATCGGAAATCGCACAACCTGCCATATGTATGACATCCCTGTTATGGATTCGATACCTTGATAAACTGGGAATAAAACCCGTAGTATCAGGTGGTCATAGTCTCGGTGAACTGACGGCTTTTTATACTGCTGGTGCTTTTGACGATAAGGCCTTGCTATCTTTTGCAGCATTCAGAGGCAGGGTAACTTCTGCGCCAGATGACAATCCCGGGATTATGGCAAGTTTTGCCTGTGATCGGGAAAAAGTAGAAGAGCTGTTAGAGGGGATCAGAGGCTATGCCGTTATTGCAAACATTAACAGTCCGGAACAAACAGTTATATCCGGCGAGAGATCTGCTGTGGAAAAAGCAGTTGAGTCAGGCTCTCTTTTGAATATCGCGACAAGATATCTGCCAGTTTCGAACGCATTCCATTCGAGATATATGATGAATGCAGCCGATAGATTATATAAATTTGCCTATAGTTCAGAAGTCCTGTCAAAAACAAAGATAAAGCTGTTCTCATCTTTGGATGGTAATGAGATAAGGCCGGGAACTAATCTGCGAAATCATTTTGCACTGCAGGTTTCTCATCAGGTGGATTTTATTTCATTGATCGGCAATATGAGAAGAGAGTGCGACCTTTTGGTGGAGGTAGGGCCGGGCCGTGTGCTCTATGATTTAGTCAGGTCAATTACAAGAGAAGGGGAAGCAGCGTGTCTTCCTGTAGAATCAAGCGCCGAAGATGAACGTTCCCTGAATGTCCTTCTTGGTTGTTGCTTTGTAAATGGAGTTAAAATAAACTGGGCACCCCTCTTTGAAAAAAGGCTGGTTAGACCTTTTGTTCCTGCATCAAAACGGATCTTCATCGACAATCCATGTGAACATCCTTTGGCATTAACGGATGAAGAAATCCTGCACCCTGCCATGGACGGTCAATCAAACATGATACCTCCTGAGGTTATGGATGGCAATGATGGACTCTTCTCATTGCAGCAAATAAATTTTATCCGTAAATTAATGCAGAGGGAACTCCGGGAGGCAGGCACCGGATCTAACCCCTGTACCGGGGGTTCAGTTATAGAGGCATCAGCGACTTCTCAGACAGCACCTGATAATTTCAATCAAGGCAATACCTCGCCCTCAAATGGCGGATCACGGGATCCTGAAATATTGTTGAAGCTTGCATCGGACATGACGGGATTTCCGGAAAGTTCAATATCTCTCAATCACCGTCTTCTTGAAGATCTGAATCTCGATTCCATCAAGGCGGGCCGGTTTGCAGCCAAGGCATTGAAATTATATGGTGCGGAAGGGAAACTTGATCCAACTACCATGTCAAACAGGTCACTGCGTGAAATTTATGACCTTATCAGGAACCACATACCCTCAGGACAGCCAGCTCAGGAATCATCAGAGATAAACCAGGGGGAAGTAATACTCAATACGTTAAAATTAAATAATGCAGATAACTGGGTTCGAGATTTTAAAATCGCATTTGTGGAACAGACAGGCACATTTCCTTATTCTTTCGAAGATATTATAGCTACCGACTCCATAGGGAAAAGACATTATTTGATCATTTCTGACAATGTGAGGGATAGCCTATGTTCTGAATTGCAAGATATTCTGACTCAAAATGGAATTTTGGCGACATTGATGGATTATAAAAGTTTGAGCAGTTGTGCTGTTCGCGAGTATGAACGGTATGCCTATTTTATATTTTTGCTTCCAGGGGAGAAAAACACAGGGTTGCCTGAAAAAGAACAGATCTTCGAAATGGCGGCGAGAATGCATTGTATCGGAAAAGTTATTACCTCGATGAAAATGCAAATTCCAAAACCGACATATGCGATAGTTCAGTTTGGAAAAGGAGGCACAGCATTCCTTTGTAGTATTCATCTTGAAAACCCTGCGGAAAAAATACGGGTTCTGGAGTTTTCCAGGACGGGAGATGCTGCAGGATTCATGCGGAAAATAGTGGAAGAGATCCATGCTAAGGAAGTATTCATTATGGCAGCCTTCGACAGCAACTTTAGACGATGTGTCCCCTTACTGGAGCTTATAGAACCGGATGCATTTGATGAAAGGAAGATTGTCTGGACAGGAAAGGATGTAGTTCTTGTTACCGGGGGGGCCAGAGGTATCACCGCAGAGTGTGCTCTTGCATTTGCTATTAAGACTGGAGTTAAATTGGCCATTGTCGGAAGCACAGTTCTTATTGATAAAGATGAAGAGATACAGAAAGTATTACAACGCTATAGAGAAAATGGAATCACCTTCCGCTACTACGCATGCGATATTTCCCAAAAGGCAAGTGTATTTGATCTAAAGAAGCGAATAGAACAGGATCTCGGTGTGATCACTGGTGTTATCCATGGGGCAGCTGTCAATAGGCCGCGCCGGGTAGAGCAGGTTTCACTCAATGAAGCAATCAGTGAAATAGCGCCTAAACTCCTTGGCGCTGTAAATATTTGCGACATTCTTAAAGATAATCCGCCTAAACTGTTTGCTGGATTCGGATCTATTATAGGTATTACCGGGATGATGGGAAATGCATGGTATGGATTTTCTAACGAGATACTTAATCTTGTTTTGCAGCAATTTAAATATTCTACAAGGATTACTGAAATCATCACTTTTGCATTCAGTATTTGGAGTGAGGTTGGCATGGGGGCACGTATGGGAAGCCTTGCTGCTCTCTCAAATATGGGAATCCAATCTATACCAAAAAGCAGGGGGGTAGAACATTTCATGCAGCTTATGGAAAGGGATTGCGGAGAGGATCAGGTTATTGTGACGAGCAGAATGGGAAACCTTGATATCCTCAGAAACCGTCCCGGCTTGAAATCTCAGAAAGCGCGCTTTCTGGAAGAAATACTTTTTTATGAAAAGGGAGTTGAGATAGAAGCAAGGGCGGTGCTGACACTTGATAAAGACCCTTACCTCAAAGACCATGTCTACAAAGGCACCTGTTTGTTCCCTACTGTTTTTGGAGTTGAAGCCATGGCACAGGCTGTGTCATCTGTTATGGGCATAAGTGAATTTGACTCCTTACAGATTGAGAATATCCTGTTAAACTATCCCATTACTGTAGATCCGGACGAATCAACAGAAATTCATATCCGTGCACTCATTCAAGATAAACCAGATAATCGTGGGGAAATACGTGTTAATGCCGGTATAACAGTTGCTCAAACCGGTTTTTTAAAGAATCACTTTGAAGCGGCATTTGTTTTTCATGTGCCAAAGAGTGTGGAAAAGTATTACGGTAATATTCCGGAAAATATTCTTGATATAAAACCTTTGGAAGATCTGTATGGACATATGCTATTTCAGGGAAGCCTGTTTCAGAGGATTAAAGCCATACGATCATTGAATGATAAACAATGCATATTTGATTCTGAAATGGAAATCACTTCGCAGAATTCTGAGACATCGGATGGAAAATTGATTGCCGGTGACCCTTTCTTCAGAGATACGCTGCTTCAGTCTGTGCAGATCATATTGCCAGATTTGGTAGCGCTGCCTGTAGAAATTGAAAAATGGGAAATATCCCGAGGGTCCCATGTTAAGGGAACTCATCATGTGGTTGTGGACCTGGTGCAAAGAGGAGACGATGTTATCACGTCAGACGTGACTGTAATTGATACAGATGGTCGGATTGTCGAAAAACTTCATGGATATAAGGTAAAGATTGTTGAAAAAATACAGAATGCTCCCCAGGTAAATGATCTTATACTTCCTGATGATTGGGATGAGTCATATATAAACAATAGACTGCAGTATTACTGTCAAAAGATTAATGAGACGCCTCCTTTAATCGCTCTTAAACATCAATCCGGTTTTCATGAGATGGAGAAAACCGGGCGTCACAGGATTGAGAAGGACTTGTTTAGAAAAGCCATTCAAAAGCTAAAGATTAGCAGTGAAGAACTTTCCCATGATATCACTATAGTCTGGACAAATGAGGGGAAACCCTTTGTTAAAGAATCTTCCGGAGTGTCCCTTTCCTGCAGTCATGACGATAGATTGTGCCTCTGTGTCGCAGGCCGGACCAGACTGGGATGCGACATTGAAACCATATCGCACCGGAGCGAGGAAGAATGGACGGAACTGCTTGGAATATCAAGGACACCACTTTTAAAAACAGTGGCTGGATTGGATAAATCAATAGACATGGCGGGAAGCCGTGTCTGGTGTGCTCTCGAAGCTTTGCGAAAAGCCACTGATATGAAAGATAGCGAGGTAAAATACGACAGGCGGATGGAAGACTGTCTGGTATTTAAAGGGGGTGATATAAGCATTCTATCCTTCCCCATAAAACTATTGCGTGGCGGAGAGCGCATGGTTGCCATAGCAACTTCGGAAAAAGAAACATATACGATGGAAGCGTTGAGGACTGGGAATGCAGGCGGCATTTTGGAAGAAACTAACGGGAAATTTGTTGAAGGCGGTCCCCAGGGGCAGATGGTATTTACTTACCAGTTTTCTCTGGGATTAAAAGACAGTTCAACGATAGGAGGGGGTGTCTACTTTGCCAATTATTTTCATTGGCTTGGAAAGGCAAGAGAAAGGGCGTTAAAGCCTATAGGAAGGTATATAGCAGATGAGTTTTTTAACGGGCATTTCATGGTTACAAATTCTACAGAAACTGAAATATACGGCTACATCGGAAATCACGAGATGATATGTGTAAGGGTTTGGATTGACGAGGTGTTTGGAACCGGCAATTCATCACTGCTGTTGCATTTTGAATGGAGCAAGCTCATGACGAATGGCATCTTAAGGCCGGTTGCGTTTAGCAGGCAGCAGACTTCCTGGATCCGGACAGTGGGGCATGGTATCGTTGAATCTGTACCATGTCCTGAATTTTTTATGGATTTTCTTTGCCGAAACAATTTGCTGCCCAAAAAAGAGAGAATAGAGTCTAATAACGATCTGTCCGGAATGCGAACTATATCCTCCGCACAACTCGGCAGAACTTATTTTGAGGGGAATGTCCTGGGACAAAGCGATATTTTAAAAGAAATAATCCTTGACACTACGATGGAACATTCAAACCTTGCCCAGAACATATATTTCTCAAATTATTTCACATGGCAGGGACAGCTGCGTGACACATATTTATTTGAATTTTCTCCTGAGCAGTACAGAAGAATGGACAAACATGGACAATTTGTATGCATAGAATCCCAGGTCAAACATTTACGGGAAGCAATGCCGTTCGACCGCATTGCCATAACGATGAAGCTGTTGAAACTTTATGAGTGCGGCTTGTCCCTCTTCTTCGAATACTTCAAAGTTGACCCCTACGGGGGAAGACAGAAACTGGCGTATGGGTCCCAAACCCTGGCCTGGGTACAAGTTGACAGTTCGGATATGTACGTCCCGCATAATCTACCGGAAGTCTTCATCAGTCAGATACTAAGAAGAAAGGTTAGTATCTGATGCATGGATATTCTGGTTGATACTTCGGGGACAGAATTTAATTCTGTCCCCAATTTCCAATTTCAGAAATTAATTCCTACATATATTCCTAAGGTATTATAAGTGGCCTTGAAGCCAGGGTCACCTGATGCTATTGTATTCCTGTAATCAACCCCGAGGCTTATCAGATCTGTGAGCAGATACTCCACGCCAGCCCCGTAGTGAAGGCCTGTATCAAGATATGAAGTGTCATTGGATGCCGGAGAATTCACCATGAAGGCAAGACCTACAGGGATGATCCATGGCCTGAACTTACCGAGCTCAAAACGATACTTAGGGGCAAACACTACATTCAGTTCCGAGACGTTGACAGTGGAGGTCTTATAACCAACTGCTCCGCCTGCTCCGTCATCCTCCAATGCCTCTTCTGCAAGGACACTTGCTGTTTGAAGAACATTCTTATCCGAGAAGCTGGCATACTCCACCATGAACTCACCGAGCAGGGTGTTGCCAAACAACTTTGCCAGCGGTATATCCAGTCCGGCACCAATGACTGTACCGCTGTCATCATCATTTTTCCCCATAAGTCCGTAGGTATCTGTGAATGCCTGTCCGCCTCTGTCATCCTTCAAATTTGCTGTCCCATATTTATAGAAGACCTGCCCGCCTGACTGGGCAAAACCTGTTCCGGCAAAAAAGAGTCCTGAGATAATAATAACAACAAATACAATAAGTTTTTTCATGATCCTGCCTCCTGTTCTAATTGATCTAAATAAACATAATATTAATACACGAGAAATTCATTTCATCTTAAATTATTCACCTCCTTAAGAGAAGCTTTTCCTTGCATGAACATTCACAAGTCCTCTTCAGGGGAGTAATTTTATAGGGGTCAGAGAGGGCTGTCAATAAAAATTTAAAAACACAGAAACTTCAAAGGCTATTAAGCTGCCAGAAGAGAGGGTAAAGTCACTCAGTGATATGTCGTCCTGCACCTACGGGACGAGAGTGGTAATATCAGTGATGGTAAAGGTAACTGCTACAACCAACCCTCAGACACATGGCATTCAAGAGGTCGGCGGTTCGATCCCGCTCAACTCCACCAGGAAAATCAATGTTACTGTACGTTACTGGTTACTGATTGATGATAATCCTTGCCCTCTTCCTCAATCCATCCAGGTATTCATTCAAACGTTTTTCTGATTCTGCCCTGAATAACCGCATTTTTATCAGGTCATGAGCATTACTGAATGTCTGTTCTCCAAATTCCCCCTTATGTTCCTCATAAAATGTCTTTATAGCGTCCTCAGATATAACGATGAAGAAGTTTATCCTGAAGTTAATAAACTTCTCTGCTATGACCTGATCTGTCAACCTCTTAAGGAGGTCTGATTCCGTAAGACTGTATCCACTCAGGAAATCATTATAACGCCCGCCTGCCAAATATTCCCTGACTGCTTCAAGCTTCCCCTGAATCTTGTCAATATCCCCCTTATCCTCTGTTATCTTAAATTTCTCCGCCTCCCGAAGTAATAGTTTCCTGTCAATGAGATCATGCAGCGCACTTTCCTCATCTTTTTCATGCAGATTCAGTGTGAGTTCGACAATCACTTCACTATATGTAATTATCTCTTCATCTACGACTGCCGCTATCTTGTCAATAATAAGCGGCTCTGCCTGTACTACCCTGCCCCACGACAATAGCGTACTTATAAGCAGGAAACTTATGGACAATCTCAGATATAACATCACTGCATTATAAGAAGTGTTACAATAACAATCAATAACGATTTCTGTCTGATTCTGTGGCTGATTCTGTGGCTTGACACTGCCTGCTATAGATGATAACATGTCAAATCTTTGTAACGTCATGACACTTATAGAAATTTTAAAAGCGAAGGGTAAGGAAGATCCGGAGATAATTGCAGCAAAAATTAACGGCCAGCCTGCTGATTTAAACACGCCTGTAAATGAAGGTCCCGAAATAGAGTGGCCTGAAATAGCGTGGATTAACGTCTCTTCTCCCGAGGGTCTGGAAATTCTCAGGCACAGCACAAGCCATCTCATGGCTCAGGCAGTAAAAGAGCTCTATCCGGAAGTCAGGGTTACCATAGGTCCAGCTATAGAGGACGGGTTTTATTACGACTTTGACTATGAGAAGACGTTTACTCCTGATGACCTTGTCAGGATAGAGAAGAGGATGAGGGAGCTGGCTGAGAAAAACATGGCAATCGTCCGGATGGAGATGTCTAAGGAAGATGCCATAAAGCTCTTTGACAATATGGGCGAGAATTACAAGGTTGAGATAATCAGCGAAATACCTGATAAGGCAGTATCGTGCTATAAACAGGGGGATTTCATTGATTTGTGCAGGGGGCCGCATATCCCGTCTACCGGCCGGATAAGGTCATTCAAGCTCCTTCACACTGCCGGCGCATACTGGCGTGGTGATGAAAATAACAGGATGCTTCAACGCATATATGGTACCGCATTTTCTTCACAGGCTGATCTTGACAGCTATCTTAACAAACTGGAGGAGATAAAAAAGAGGGACCACCGGAAGCTCGGTAAAGAACTGGAACTCTTCAGCATCCATGACGACATTGGGGCGGGCCTCATATTATGGCACCCCAAAGGGGCCATAATACGAAAGACTATTGAGGACTTCTGGAGAGAGGAACACCTCAGGCATGGATACAAGCTCCTGTACACACCCCATGTGGCAAAACTGGACCTGTGGAAGACCAGCGGCCATACGGAGTTCTATCAGGCTAACATGTATAAACCCATGGAGGTTGAGGGACAGGACTTCCAGTTAAAACCGATGAACTGCCCTTTCCATATAGCAATTTATAAGTCAAAGATGTACAGTTACCGTGACATGCCGGTAAGGTGGGCTGAGCTCGGTACTGTATACCGTTATGAAAGGTCCGGGGTATTGCACGGCCTTCTGAGGGTAAGGGGCTTTACGCAGGATGATGCACATATATTCTGCAGGCCTGATCAGATCCAGGATGAGATAACATCTATACTGGACTTTACTGTTGCACTGCTGACAACTTACGGATTTGACAGATATGACATATATCTGTCAACAAGGCCGGAGAAATACGTAGGGACACTTGATAACTGGGAAAAGGCTACGGATGCATTGCGTAATGCACTTGAATTAAAAGGCCTCCCTTATCAGATAGATCCCGGCGAGGGGGTATTTTACGGCCCCAAGATAGATATCAAGATAAAGGATGTACTGGATCGTGCCTGGCAGTGCACCACTATTCAGGTTGATTTTAATCTCCCTGAAAGATTCTCCCTGACTTATGTTGGAGAAGACGGCAATCAGCATCAGCCTATTATGATACACAGGGCGCTGATGGGGTCAATTGAGAGATTCTTTGGAATACTGATAGAGCACTATGCCGGCGCGTTCCCGTTGTGGCTGTCACCTGTACAGGTTAAGGTGCTTCCAATAACAGATAAACAGAATGAATATGCTGAAGAGATCAGGAATTCCCTTATTTGTGAAGGTGTACGGGTCGAAG
>Ga0209322_10001477_pt1 | contig 13622 bp, 24 predicted proteins | sample Rifsed19ft1_FD_184013 | JGI IMG/M metagenome (GOLD analysis project Ga0209322, IMG submission 184013) | Soil microbial communities from Rifle, Colorado, USA - sediment 19ft 1 (version 2) | ecosystem: Environmental > Terrestrial > Deep subsurface > Rock core/Sediment | place: Rifle, Colorado... | reverse complement strand
CGACCCGACACCTGGGTCGGGTCCAGACTCAACCAGCGCGGCAGCCTGCCGCTGCGCTCCTCCAGGTCCTTCATCAGTGCCTTGAAGTAGGGGCGCTTCAGACTGCCCGGTCGAATGCGCACCTCGTCGCCGACCTTCAGCAGATGTGACGGCGCGTCCAGGCGCATACCGTTCACATCGATGTGGCCGTGTTGCACTAACTGCCGCGCATGAGCGCGCGACCCGGCGAGGCCCAGTCGATACACGACGTTGTCCAGCCGGCGCTCGAGCATTTGCAGCAACGTCAGGCCGGTCAGGCCTTTGCTGCGTAGCGCCATACTGAAGTAGCGCCGGAACTGGCGCTCCATGACGCCGTAGATACGGCGCGCTTTCTGCTTCTCGCGCAACTGCATCAGGAAATCCGTTGAGCGGGTGCGCGAGCGTTTGAATTGCCCGGTTTTACCGTGCTGCCCTGGGGCGTAACCGCGCCGTTCGATTGCGCACTTGGGTGACAGACAGCGTGCGCCTTTCAGGAACAGTTTCTCGCCTTCGCGGCGGCACAGTTTACACACAGGCCCAATCGTTCTGGCCATGCTTCCTCCTGTGACCTTTCTGAGTTTGTTAGTTGGTTAGTTAGATGGTTGGCTAACCAACCATCTAAGGAGCCGTCAAAGAATAAGTCCGCATGTCACCCTGAGCGCAGCGAAGGGTCTCCACACATGGCGCAGATATGCTTCGCTTCGCTCAGCATGACAAAACTGCGGAGTTATTTCTTGACAAGCCCTAACTAGCCAACTCTCCAACTAGACTCTTCGTTTCTTCGGCGGACGGCAGCCATTGTGCGGGATCGGCGTGACGTCCTTGATCGACAACACTCTCAAGCCCGATGCGCCGATGGCGCGCAGCGCATTTTCGCGGCCCGGGCCCGGCCCCTTGACGAATACCTCGACTTCCAACACTCCCACTTCGAGGGCGGCCTTGGCCGCGTTCTGGGCCGCCAGGCGCGCCGCGTACGGCGTGCTCTTGCGGCTGCCCTTGAAACCGGCTTGACCGGCGGAACCCCACGCCACCACGTTGCCATTCATATCGGTGATCGACACGATGGTGTTGTTGAACGACGCCTGAATGTGGGCCTGGCCTCGCGACACACCCCGGCGCTGCTTCTTGGGGGCGGTTCGCCTCGCGCGCTGACTTGCTCCCATTGATATCCTCTCCTATGCCTTACTTCTTCTTCGCGCCGCGCCGCCGGCCACGACCGGCGACCGTCTTCTTGGGGCCTTTGCGTGTGCGCGAGTTCGTCCGCGTCCGCTGGCCGCGTACCGGCAAGCTGCGCCGATGGCGCAGGCCGCGATAGCAGCCGATCTCGGTGAGCCGCTTGATGTTCAGCGTCACCTCGCGGCGCAGATCGCCTTCCACGACGTAGTTTTGCTCGATGATCTCGCGCAGCTTCGACACCTCGGCCTCAGACAGGTCCTTCACGCGCGTGTCCGGACTGACCACGGCCTGATGCAGAATCTGGAGGCTGCGCGTGGGGCCAATGCCGTAGATGTACGTCAGCCCGACTTCGACCCGCTTCTGGCGGGGCAGATCGACACCTGCAATACGTGCCATATTCCTTCTCCTGGCCGATCAGCCTTGAACCTGCTTATGCTTCGGATTGGTGCAAATCACTCGAATCTTGCCCTTGCGCCGGACGATCTTGCACTTCGGGCAGCGCTTGCGAACCGATGCAGAAACCCTCATGTCAATACTCCTTCAACGTTCATCCCAATCACAGTTGCGTCAGAATCAGCGGCTCGCCGTCCGTAATCGCAACCGTGTGCTCAAAGTAAGCCGAGAGTGATTTGTCGGCCATGATCACAGTCCAGCCGTCGTCCAGCACGTGCGTGTGCCAATCGCCTGCGGCGACCATTGGCTCGAGTGCGAACGTCATGCCCGGCTTCAGCCCGATGCCGCGTCCGGCCCGCCCGAAATTGGGCACTTGCGGCTCTTCGTGCATCTGGCGCCCGACGCCGTGACCGGTGTACTCGCGTATCACCGAGAAGCCCTGAGACTCCACGGCTTGCTGAATGGCTGCCGAAACGTCACCGGCGCGGTTCCCGGCCCGAGCCTGCGCGATCCCGGCGTATAGGGCAGCCTCCGTCACTTCCATCAGTTTCAGGGCGACCGGGCTGACCTCGCCGATGGCGACCGTCGTTCCGGCATCGCCGACGAATCCTTTGTACGTCACGCCGACATCCAGGCTCAGGATGTCGCCGTCCTTCAGCCGGCGCTTCGAACTGGGAATGCCGTGCACCAGTTCGTAGTTGACGCACGTGCAGATGTTACCCGGGAAGCCCCGGTAGCCCTTGAACGTCGGCCTTCCGCCGCGCTTCTCGATCAACGCCTTGGCCGCCTGGTCGAGTTCGGCGGTGGTGACGCCCGGCTTCGCTATGCCGGGTAGCGTCTCCAGCACCTCCGCCACGATGCGCCCGGCCTGGCGCATGATCTGAATCTCCTCGGACGACTTCAGCACAATCATACGTTGCGACTCAATGCCGCCGGGTCTTGAAGCGTGCAATCGCATCGAGAATCGCCTGCTGCACACCCTCGATCGAATTGCGCCCGTCGATCTCGACGAGCAGCCCGCGTTCGCGGTAGTAATTGATCAGCGGCATGGTCTGCTCTAAATACACGTTGATGCGCTTGCGTTGCACGTCCGGTTGATCGTCGGCGCGCTGAACGACCTGGCCGCCGCACCGATCGCACACGCCCGCCACGCGTGGCGGGTTCGACAGCATGTTGTAAATCGCGCCGCACTGGCTGCACGTCCAGCGGCTCGCCAGCCGTTCGAGCAGCACGTCGTTCGGCGCGGAGATGAACAGCACGACGCGCACCCCTTCGCCGCGTTCAGCCAGGATGTTCGCCAGCGCGTCGGCCTGCGCCACGGTGCGCGGGAAGCCATCCAGCAGCACACCGTTCCTCGCGTCCGGCTGATCGACCCGCTCCGTGAGCATACCGATCGTGATCTCGTCCGGCACCAGCTCGCCACGATCCATGTAGTGCCTTGCCAGTTTGCCGAGTTCCGTCTCACGCTTGATGTGATCACGGAACAGATCGCCTGTGGCGGCGTGCGGCAGGCCCAACTTCTCGGCCAGCAGCTTCGCCTGAGTGCCCTTGCCTACGCCGGGCGGACCGAACAGCAAGACGTAGTCAGCCACAACAACAGTCGAACCTTTCTCCCCCGGGTCAGTGACCAGTTGTCAGTGAGCAGTTGTCAGTGAGCAGTTGTCAGTGAGCAGTGAACAGTGATGGGCCAACTGGCTCACTGATTACTGATAACTGATCACTGACTCACTAATTACTGGCTCACTGATTACTGGCTCACTGATTACTGACAAACTGATCACTGCTCACTTAATGAAGCCTTCGTAGTGACGCATCAGCAACTGCGCCTCGAGCTGCCGCATCGTGTCCAGCACCACGCCGACGACGATCAGCAGGCCCGTGCTCAAAATCGAGAAGTTCGTCGCGTTCGGAATCAGCGCCACGCCGTTCAGGGTGATCAGGCTCAACAGGAACGGCAACACCGCAACCAGACCCAGGAACAGCGCGCCCGCCAGTGTGATACGCCCCGTCACGCCGTTGATGTATTCCTCGGTGCGCTTGCCGGGTCGGATGCCCGGAATGAACCCGCCCTGCTTCTGCAGCGAATCGGCCAGGTTCTGCTGCTGCATCACCACGCTGGTGTAGAAATACGTGAAGCCCATGACCATCAAAAAGTACAGCAGCCAATATATCCAGGACGCCGGGTGTCCCCCGCCGCTGAATATCTGGCTCATGCCCTGGAAGAACTGCGCCACACCTGGGTTCTCCGAATTGATGAACAGGTTGGCGAAGATCGCCGGCAGGGTCAGGATCGACTGGGCGAAGATCAGCGGGATCATGCCCGCCGCGTTGATGCGTAGCGGAATGTGTGTCGCGCCGCCGCCGTAAACCTTGCGCCCGCGCACGCGCTTGCCGTACTGCACCGGGATACGGCGCTGGCCCTCCTGGAAAATGACGATGACGAAGACCACCGCGATCAGCACGACGATGAACGCAAGCAAGGACTGCAGCGCCGTCTGCGGGTCGGACAACAACTGGGCGATGTTGTTCGGCAAGCGGGACACGATGCCGCCGAAGATGATGATGGACATGCCCTGCCCGATGCCCTGCTCGGTGATCAGGTTGCTCAGCCAGATGGCGAAGGTCGTGCCCGCCGTCATTGACACGAGCACGGTGAGCGTTCGCAGCCCATCCGTGCCCCAGCCGTTGATCAACGACGCGCCGCCGAACAGTTGAATCTGGCCGATGGCATTCAGGATCGCCATCGGGATCGTCAACAGGAACGTATACTGATCCAGCTTGCGCCGGCCTTCTGATCCTTCTTCACGCAACATGCGTTCCAGCGATGGGATCACGCCGGTCAACAGTTGCAGGATCAGCGAGGCGGTAATGTACGGATACACACCCATCGCCAGCAGCGAGAAGTTGGTCAGGCCACCGCCGGACAGCAGGTTCAGGATATTGGCGAGCGGCGTGCCGGCTTCCTGTCCACTCAGGACACGGGCGATCTGTTCACGATCCACACCGGCCACCGGCACGTGCGACGCCGCGCGGTAGATAAACAGGATCAGCAGCGTGAACAGAATTCGCCGCCGCAGATCGGGCAAAAGGAATGCATTTCGGACGGCTTGAATCATGGCAGCCCTCAAAAGATGAAAGGATGAAGGATGAGGGATGAGGGATGAAGATCTACCTTCATCCTTCAGCCTTTAATAATCTCCACGGTGCCCCCGGCTGCTTCGATCTTGCGGCGGGCCGCTGCAGAGATACGCTGCGTCTTCACCGCCACGGCGCGATCGATGTCACCGTAGGCCAGAATCACCACCGGATCGTTGGCGGACTTCAGCAGTCCGTGTTGAACGAGCACTTCGGGCGTGATTGGCTCGTCCACCTTCAGCGCAGCCAGCTCGCGCAGGTTGATCGGAATGTAGTGAATCTTCCGGCGCGAGGTGAAACCGACGCCGCGCGCGAAGGGTAGCTTGCGCACCAGTGGCAGGTTGCCGCCCTCGAAGTACGGGGGCTTCACGCCGCCCGGCCGCGCGTGCTGGCCTTTGCGTCCGCGTCCGGCATACGTGCCGTGACCCGAGCCCAGGCCGCGCCCCACGCGCTTGGGGTTTTTCTTCGATCCGTCAGCCGGCTTGAGATCGTGCAGATTCATTGGACTTCCTCGACTGAAACCAGATGCGGAACTTTGGCGATCATGCCGCGCACGACCGGCGTATCGGCCTGCTCGACCGTCTGGTTCAGGCGGCGCAGGCCCAAGGCCCGTACCGTGCGCTTTTGCCGCTCGTTATAGCCGGTCGGGCTTTTCACCAGTGTGATGCGCAATGTAACGTTGGGTGAGGCGACTCTCGCAGACCCCTGTAGCGAAGCGGAAGGGGCAGTCGCCAACCCCGCCGCCGACTTACTGCTGTGGCTTGACATTCGACCTTCTCCAGAACGGCACCACGTCATCCACCGGCTTGTTGCGCTCCCTCGACACCATCTCCGGCGACTTGAGCTGGCGCAAGCCGTTGAACGTGGCGCGGATCACGTTGAGCTTGTTGCTACTGCCCATCGACTTGGTCAGGATGTCGTGCACGCCGGCCGCTTCTAACACCGCGCGCACGCCGCCGCCCGCGATGACGCCTGTGCCCGGCGAGGCCGGCTTCAGCAGCACCTGCGCGCCGCCCGACCGGGCGATGACCGAATGCGGAATCGTCGTTCCATCCAGGTTCACCGGGCGCATCGCGCGGCGGGCACGCTCGGTGGCCTTGCGGATGGCATCCGGCACAGCGCGACTCTTGCCCACGCCCAGGCCCACGTTGCCGCGATTGTCGCCGGTGACGACGACGACGCGGAAAGCGAACCGGCGCCCTCCCTTGATCACCTTGGCGACGCGCGCAATATCGACGACGCGCTCGTCCAACTCCTCGCGCGGTTCCTCGAAGACCTCTCGGTCACGACCTTCGGTAGATGCTCTTCGCTTCGCCATTAGAACTCCAGTCCCGCTTCGCGGCTGGCCTCGGCCAGCGCCTTAACGCGCCCATGATAGCGGTATCCGCCTCGATCGAAAATGACTTTCTTCAGACCGGCGGCCTGCGCACGCTTCGCCAGTAGCGCGCCGACGCGCCTGGCCTGCTCGGTCTTATTCAGCGGCTGCACTTCGGCGCGCAGATCTCGATCGACCGTGGAGGCTGCCACCAGCGTGCGCCCCTGCGTGTCGTCGATGATCTGCGCGTAAATGTGATCCAGGCTGCGGAACACGTTCAGGCGCGGGCGCTCCGGCGTGCCGATGACATTCTTGCGAACGCGCTGGTGACGGTGCACGCGCATGTCCTTGCGACTCTTCGACATCGTTCAACCTTTCGACGAACAAACTAACCAACCAGCCAACCAGCCAACCAGCAAACTAACTGACCTTACCCGCCTTGCCGGCCTTGCGGCGGACGATTTCGTTCTCGTACCGGATGCCCTTGCCCTTGTATGGCTCCGGCGGTCTCAATCTGCGGATGATCGCCGCGACCTGGCCGACCTGCTCGCGGTCCGGACCTTCGATCGTGATCGTGCGCGCTTTCGGATCGGCGCTGATCTTGATGCCGGCCGGCGGCTCGACGCGGGTCGGATGCGAATAACCCAGGAATAGCATGAGCACACCGCCCGACATCTCTGCGCGATAGCCGACGCCTTCGACGACCAGCGTCTTGCGGAAGCCTTCGGTCACGCCTTTGACCATATTCGCCAGCAGGGCGCGGGTCAGGCCGTGCAGCGCGCGATGGCGCCGCTCGTCGCTGGGCCGGCTGACGCTGATGGCGCCCTCTTTCATCCCGATCGTCATATCCGGGTGAAAGGTGCGCATGAGCTCGCCGCGCGGGCCTTTCACCGCGACGCGGACGCCATCGATATTCACCGTCACACCCGCCGGAACCGGCACGGGTTTTCGTCCTATTCTCGACATCTCAATACTCCTGACCCAGACCGATCCGAAAGGTCTTTGGACCCACGAAGAGCACGCAGGGTCACATCGATGTTTACCACACGTAGCACAGGACTTCGCCGCCCACGTTCAGCCGGCGCGCCTGCTGTCCGGTAATCACACCCTTGGGCGTGGACAGAATCGCAATACCCATACCCGAGCGCACCCACGGAATGGCCTCTTTGTCAGTGTATACGCGGCGACCCGGCTTGCTCACGCGCTGCAAGCCCGAGATGGCCGGCGTGCGCGTGCGGCGCTCGCCGCTATATTTCAGCCACAAGCGCAGCGTCGAGCGGTTGCCGCTCTGGGTCATTTCAAAGTCCTGGATGTAACCTTCTTCCTTCAAGATCTGGGCAATAGCGACCTTAATTCGGCTGCTGGGCAGCGCCACACTCGAATGGCCCACACCGATGGCGTTGCGCACGCGAGTCAACATGTCGCCGATCGGATCGCTTGTACTCATAATGAATCACTCCTCTGAACTCAGCCCTCGTCCCCAGCGCCGCATGGCCATCGGGTGGAGCGCGCAGTTCGTTGACGTTGTGCAGTCCCAGCCTTACCAGGAGGCCTTCGCCACGCCGGGGACCATCCCTTGCAGCGCCAATTCGCGGAAGCAGATGCGGCACAGGCCGAAGCGCCGGAAGTAGCCGCGCGAGCGGCCGCACTGTCGGCAGCGATTGCGCACCCGCGTGGGATACTTGCGATGGAACTCGCGATTGATCATCGATTTCTTCGCCATGAATTAATTGCTCCTGAACGGCATGCCGACCAGCTGCAACAGACGGCGGCCCTCGGCATCGGTGCGCGCCGTCGTGACGATGGTGATCTCCATCCCGCGCAGTTTATCGATCTTATCGTACTGGATCTGTGGAAACATGATCTGCTCGCGCAGACCCAGCGTGTAATTGCCGCGCCCGTCGAAGGCATCCGGCGAGATACCGCGAAAGTCGCGGATGCGCGGCAGGGCCAGGTGGGTCAACACTTCCAGGAACGACCACATCTTCCCGCCGCGCAGCGTCACCTTCACGCCGATCGAGCGACCCGCGCGCAACTTGAAGTTGGCGATGTCCTTGCGCGCCTTGGTGATGATCGGTTGCTGGCCGGTGATCAGCCGCAGGTCGGCCACCGCGCTATCCAGCGTCTTGGCATTATCCAATGCGTCGCCCGCGCCGATGTTGACCACGACTTTCTGGATGCGTGGAACCTGCATCACGTTGCGGTAATTAAACTCCTTCATCAGCGTCGGAACGATGTCCTGCTTGTATCGAGTCTTCAGGCCAGCCATCTCTCGACTCCCATCCGGCGTGTATGCGCGCGGGCCGTCCGGCTTCCGCGTCGCAGGCCGGGGATTGTCTACAGGTCGGTGTCGCTCTTGCGCGCCACCCGCGACTTGGTCCCATCCGCATCCACGCGGAATCCAACGCGCGTCGGCTCGTCCGTTTTCGGATCGACCAGCATCACCTTCGAGATGCGAATCGGCGCTTCGAACTCGATGATGCCCGTCTGCGTCTGGCCGCGCCCGGCGCGTGTGGGGCGCTGCGCCTTTTTGACGATGTTGACACCGCTCACCACCACGCGGCCCGACTTGGTGTCAATGCGCTGCACCGTGCCGCGTTTGCCCTTGTCTTCGCCGGCGATGACGACGACGGTGTCGCCTTTCTTGATCTTCTCCATGAACATTGCTCCTCAGCCGCCTCTCGGTTTCCCCTAGGGGTCCACTGAAAAACCACAGATTTGCACCGCGAAGGCGCCAAGGGCGCTAAGAAAACCCAGGAAAAACCTTCGCGCTCTTCGCGCCTTAGCGGTGAAGAGGTTGTTTCTCAGCACTCTCCTAGAGCACTTCCGGGGCCAGTGATACGATCTTCATGAAGCCCTTGTCGCGCAGTTCGCGCGCCACCGGCCCGAAGATGCGGGTGCCCCTGGGATTGTTCGATTCGGGATCGATGAGCACGGCGGCATTGTCGTCGAACCGGATGTAACTGCCGTCGGGTCGTTGATATTCCTTCGCCGTGCGAACGATCACGGCGCGCACCACGTCGCCCTTTTTCACCGACGCGTTCGGCGTGGCCTGTTTCACCGCTGCCACGATGACATCGCCCACATATCCGTAACGCCGCGTCGATCCGCCGACGATGTGCATGCACAGAATCTCGCGCGCGCCGGTGTTATCGGCCACGGTCAAGCGCGTCTCATGCTGGATCATGGCTAGGCCTCCGCCTTCTCGAGGATCTCCTCCACGATCCAGTGCTTGTCTTTGCTGAGCGGGCGCGACTCGACGATGCGCACCCAGTCGCCCTGGCGCGCCGTGTTATTCTCATTGTGCACCTTGAACCGGCGCGCGCGGCGAATCACCTTGCCGTACAGTGGATGGCGCTGCAGACGCTCGACCGTCACGACGACCGTCTTGTTCATCTTGTCGCTGGTGACACGCCCCACCAGCCGCTTGCGATGTTCCATGCTCATTTCCGACCACCTTGTGTGAGGCCAGCCCCGGCCCGCGCTGCCAGTTCACGCTCGCGCAGGATCGATTTCATGCGCGCCATGTCGCGGCGCATCGCCGTCAAGGTGTTGAAGTCGGTCACCTGGCCGGCGGCCGCCCGGAAGTGCAGATTGAACAGCGCCTTGTGGGTCTCATCGATCTTGTTCGTGATCTCGTCGGTGCTCATGGCGCGAATCTCGCTGGCTTTCATGCTGCCGCCTCCTCTTCCTGCGCGGTGAACTCGCGCCGGCCGATCACCTGCGTCCTGATCGGCAGTTTGTGCGCCGCCAGCCGCAGCGCCTCGCGCGCCACACCCGGTTCCATGCCACCGACCTCGACAATGATGCGGCCCGGCTTGACGACGGCCACCCAATGATCGACCGCGCCCTTGCCTTTGCCCATGCGTGTCTCAGCGGCCTTCTGCGTCACCGGCTTGTCGGGGAAGACGCGAATCCAGATTTTGCCGCGCCGCTTGGCGAAGTGCACCACGGCGCGGCGCGCGGCTTCGATCTGGCGCTGCGTCATCCAGCATGGCTCCAGCGCCTGCAGGCCATAATCGCCGAAGGTGACTTCCGCGCCGCGCAATTCTTTACCTTTCATGCGGCCACGCTGTTGCTTTCGATACTTCACACGTTTAGGCATCAACATCGCTATTCACTCCGACGCAATTGGAGTGCGGCCTCGCCCATCCCCACGGCGAAGCGGGGGGGGCAGGCTGCAATCGCGTCCATCTCAGCGCTACGCCGCCGGGGCCGCGACGGCCTCTTCGCTTTGCTTCTCGGGCAGCACCTGGCCCTTATAAATCCACACTTTCACACCGATGCGGCCAGCCGTCGTCAGCGCCTCAGCCTTGGCAAAGTCGAGATCGGCGCGAAGCGTGCTGCGCGGAACGCGGCCCTCCATCACCGTCTCGGTACGCGACATTTCGGCGCCGCCCAGCCGGCCCGCCACGGTAATCTTGATGCCTTCCGCGCCGGCGCGCATCGCCTGCTGCATCGCGCGCTTCATCGCGCGGCCGTGACTGATGCGTCGCTCCAGCTGCCCGGCGATATTTTCCGCCACCAGGGGCGCGGCCAGGTCGGGCTTGGTGATCTCCTCGACTTCCAGTTTCACCTTCTTCCCGGTGCGCTTCTCCAGCGACTCGCGCAGCGCCTTCACCTGCGCGCCCTTGCGGCCGATGATGATGCCGGGCTTGGCCGTGTGAATGGTGATGATTAACTGGTTGGGGAAGCGCTCGATGTTGATGTGCGAGATACCGGAATTGCCGGCCTGCTTCATGATGTCCTTGCGCAATTGCAGGTCTTCGTTCAGCATTTCCAGATACTGCGTCCCGCGCTTGGCAAACCAGCGGCCCTGCCAGTCACGCACGATCTTGAGACGAAACCCATAAGGATGAACTTTTCGACCCATCTGAGCTCCTTAAAATCACCTCTCGGACAAAAGCACCGTAATGTGCGACGAGCGCCGGGTGATCGGCTTGAACCGGCCGCGCGCGCCGAAGCGTCGCCACTGCCGGCGCGGGCCTTCGTCGGCGCGGATTTCTTTGACGACCAAATCGGTGCGCGCCAGGCCCAGGTTCTCCTCGCCGTTCGCCGCGGCCGACGCGATCGCCTTCGACACCGGCTGGGCGGCCGCCGTCGGCATGAACTTCAACAGCGCCAGCGCCTCGACGACGCCCAACCCGCGCACCTGATCGATCACCAAGCGCACTTTACGGGGTGAGAGAGGGACGAAGCGGCTCACCGATCGAGCTTCAAAACCAGCCATCGTTCATCCCCCTTCTAGCCGGCAACCTCGGTGGTCTTCTCTCGGCTGGAGTGACCCCGGAAGGTGCGCGTGGGCGCGAACTCGCCCAGCTTGTGGCCGACCATGTTTTCGGTGATGTAAATCGGAATGTGGCGGCGGCCATCGTGCACCGCGACGGTGTGCCCCACCATCTGCGGGAAGATCGTCGAGGCGCGGCTCCACGTGCGCAGCACTTTCTTCTCGCCCGTGCGATTCATCGCCTCAATCTTCTTGAGCAATTTCGGATCGACGTACGGGCCTTTCTTCAGCGATCGTGACATGCTCCCCTCAACCTCCGCATTGCGGGCTGCGTACTCCGTCTCGGATTACGCACACGCAACACGTTATCTGCGTTTGCTGACGCGGCGGCGCACAATCAGCCGATCAGTGCGTTTGTTGACGCGCGTCTTCTTGCCGCGCGTGGGCTTACCCCACGGGCTTTTTGGACCTGGCATACCAGTGGGCGAGCGACCCTCACCGCCGCCGTGCGGATGATCGCGCGGCGACATCGCCGATCCGCGCACAGTGGGCCGAATGCCCATGTGTCGCTTCCGACCGGCCTTCCCCAGCTTAACGTTGGCATGATCCGGGTTGCCGACCTGGCCGATTACGGCGTAGCACGTATCGAGCACCTTGCGCATTTCGCCGGACGGCATGCGCAGCGTCACGTAGCCGCCATCCTTCGCCAGTACCTGCGTGTACGCGCCCGCCGCGCGAACCAATTGCCCGCCCCGGCCCGGTAGCAGCTCGACGTTGTGGACGAGTGTGCCGAGCGGAATATCGCCGAGCGGCAATGCGTTGCCGACGCGCACTTCGCTGCCGCGGCCACTCATCACCGTGTCGCCGACTTTCAAGCCATCGGGCGCGACGATGTAGCGCTTCTCCCCGTCGGCGTAATGCAGCAGTGCGATGCGCGCGGTGCGGTTCGGGTCGTATTCGACCGCCGCGACCTTCGCCACGACGCCGTGCTTATCGCGCTTGAAATCGATCAGACGATAGCGGCGCTTGTTCTCGCCGCCGCGATGACGCACCGTGATACGGCCCTGCGCGTTGCGCCCACTATGCTTCTTCAGGACGACCGTCAGCGAGCGTTCCGGCGCGGTCTTGGTCACATCTTCAAATGTATCGCCGGTCATACCCCGTCGACCGGGCGAGGTCGGTTTATACTTCTTGATCGCCACGTCGGCTTCTCCTGAATATCGGGAATCCGCATCCGAAATCGCTACACACCTTCGAACAATTCAAGGCGCTGATTGGCGGCCAGTCTGACGATGGCTTTCTTCCAGCGCGGCTGGCGAATGGATTGCCTGGCCTTCTTGCCCAACTGCCGGCTGCGCAGGTAGCGCCCGCGCTTGGCCGGCTGGACGACCACGCGCACCGAAACCACGTTCACCTTGAAGATGTCTTCGATCGCCTGCTTGACCTGCTCTTTGTTCGCGCGCATATCGACCTCGAAGGCGTACTGGTTCAGGTCGCGCAGATACGTCGTTTTCTCGGTCGATAGCGGGCGCTTCAACACTTCATAAAGATGCATGGCTCCAAACTCCCGTACAAGGCGACTCGCGCCGAGGCTACCCCAGCCAACCTTCAATCACATCCAGCGCGCTTTTAGGTATCACGACTGCGCCGGCCTTCAGCAAATCTCGGACATTCAGATACTGCGCGCGCAGATACTGCACGTCGGCCAGGTTGCGCACCGAGCGCTCCACCTCCGGGCTGCTCTCCGGCAACAGAATCAGCGCCGATGTGCTGATGTTCAAGTTGCGCAGCATATCCGAGATCGCTTTGGTCTTGGGCGATTCGACGGCCAGCGCGTCCAGTACCACGATCTGATTCTCCGCCGCCTTTGCCGACAGCGCCGATCGGAGCGCGGCGCGGCGCATTTTCTTCGGCATCTGCTGTTCATACGAGCGCGGGATCGGCCCGAAGGCCGTGCCGCCTTTGCGCCAGTGCGGGGCCTTGCGGCTGCCCTGCCGAGCGCGGCCGGTATGCTTCTGCCGCCACATCTTGCGTGTGCTGCCGCTGACCTCACCGCGCGTCTTGGTTTTGGCCGTGCCCTGCCGCGCATTCGCCAGTTGGCGCGCGAACGCCTGGTGCATCAGCGCCGTGTTGATTGGCGCCTTGAAGACGATCTCGCTGAGTTCAACTTCGCCGACATTCTGGCCGGCCATGTTCATCAATGGAACTTTCATCGCAAACTCCCAGTCGGTCAGTGATCAGTGGATCAGTGGGTCGGTGATCGGTGGGTCAGTTAGCAGCGCTACTGCACCGCTGATAACTGCTCACTCACCTTACGCAGTCGGGCAGGACTTTACCGCAGAGTGCGCGGAGAACGCA
>Ga0209322_10001471_pt1 | contig 13650 bp, 18 predicted proteins | sample Rifsed19ft1_FD_184013 | JGI IMG/M metagenome (GOLD analysis project Ga0209322, IMG submission 184013) | Soil microbial communities from Rifle, Colorado, USA - sediment 19ft 1 (version 2) | ecosystem: Environmental > Terrestrial > Deep subsurface > Rock core/Sediment | place: Rifle, Colorado... | reverse complement strand
ACCGAGCCGCTTCACGGTCTCAGCCCATTTCTTGAGGTCTTCGGCCGCATACCCCTCATCGCGCAGACGGAAGTAGCCGAAATCGGCGGTCGCGATCAGCGGCGTGGTGCCCTTCTCGGTGTCCGCGACGCAGAGGGCTGCGTTCCGGGTCCTGAGCCGCGCGTACACATCCTCGGCGAACCACGACTCGTGCCGGAACTCGAAGGCGCAGCGGATACCGGAGGGCAACAGGACCAGCGCGTCTCCTAATCGGTCCAGGTCCTTCTTGAAGAACGGCGGGAGCTGAAAGAGGATCGGGCCGAGCTTCGGCCCAAGGCCCCGCGCCGTGTCGAGAAAGTAGCGGAGCGGCCCGTCCACATCCTTGAGGCGGGCGTCGTGCGTGATTCGCCTGGATGCCTTGAGTGCGAACGCAAACCCGGCCGGGGTCTCGGCATTCCAGCCGGCGATCGTCTTGGCGTTCGGCATCCGATAGAACGTGTAATTGATCTCGACGGTGGAGAACCGCTCGGCGTAGTAGGGGAGCATCTTGGCCGTCGGGAACTTCTCGGGGTAGAAACTCCCCCGCCACTCCGGATAGTTATACCCTGATGTGCCGATCCACATCGCCACGACACCCCTCCAGATTCGCCGCGTGCGCCCCGGAGCGAGGGGCCGAGGGCGCTGTTGCAATAGGCCCGCGAGCCCTCCCTTACACCCTTCACTCCGCTGGTGGGTGAAAGATCACCTTGCGCCACCGCCGGATTTCGACCCTCTCGAAGAGCCCCGCCTTCACGTAGGGATCGTTCCGCACGTACTCCTCCACCGCCCCCCGGTCCGGCATGTCCACCAGGATAAAGCTGCCGGTCATGGCCGTCCCGTCGTCGGAGAGGGTCGCACCGGCGGCCACGATCTGTGTGCCGAAGCCGCCGATGTAGTCGAGATGCACCGGGCGGGCCTGCTGCCTGATCTGGGTCGCATTCGGCTTGTCGGTCGCCAGGATGATGAAGTACATGGCCGGTTCTCCGTCCCTTCCACGCGGTCACCGTGATCGCGGGCCTGAGTATCTCCGGCGGCGGGCAGGGGTGTCAAGGGGCCCCAGATATGCCATTTTGGCACGACCGTTGCACACGTAAGACACTGGAATCACGGAACGGCGCCAGTCGGCGCAGCGGCTTCTGCCTCGAGCAAGCGAGGGAGGCCGATGCGGCCACGCACAGGGAGGGAAGTAGACATGGCACAGGATGCTCCCGCTTTTTGGCGTCGAAAATTCTACGTGCACCCGATCCAGCGGAAGTATTTCTTTCTCTCGCTGGTTCCGCTGCTGGTCTTTGCCTCCGCTATGGCCCTGCTGGTCTTTGTTCCCCTGAACCTGGCCCTTCAGGGACCAAGCCCTGATCTCGAGAAGGTGGCCGCCTTGGGGCAGCTCCAGGGCGCGGGCGGTGTCCGCATCTGGCTCGCCATCTTCCTCAGCATGGCCGTCTCCGCCCTGATGAGCTTTTTCGTCACCCACAAGTTTGCCGGCCCCCTCTACCGGATCGAGCAGATCCTCCGGAAGGTCGAGCAGGGAGATCTGCCGGCGGCGGTTCGGATTCGGCGTGGTGATGACATTCAGGAGTTCGCGGACGTTGTCGAAAGCGCCTTCAAGCCGATCACCTTGGCCCTGACGGCGATCAAGGAGCAACAGGCCCTCGCCGCTCAGGAACTCGCTGCCCTCCAGGGTAGGATCAAAGCGGAGTCTAACGGCGACATCCTGCGCGGCCTGGAGCGGATAGGACGTACCCACAAAGAGATCGAGAACATCCTGGCGAACTTCAAGATTTAAACACAGCGCGGCCCCGACGCGGAGCCGGCGGAAGAGCAAGGATACGTGTGCTAGAGGAGTCCCTTGACCGCCACCGTGGGGTCCTGGAGTTGGGCCTCTTTGCCGCTCAGGTCTTTCTTGTACATTGAGACATCTCTCCTGTGTCAAGCCCTCTCTCGAAGTCCTGGCGTCTGTCGGTTTCCGGTCAACCCGTCCGGAATCCGTCCCCAATAGACAGAGCGCCGCCGTCACCCTCGCTTGAATTTTCGTAACTTCTGCCGCGCCCCCTCTTGGCACGCGGATTGCGAACTGTACTCTCGCAGAGACCCACTCCTGATCATCACGCCATCGATCGAAGCAGATCGCGCCGTTAAACCAACACATCAAGGGGGAGGCGAAAATGATGAACAGACCACAGCGTTCTGGGTGGCCGGCCCTCCTCACCACACCCGTGGCGGTTGTTGATCGTCAGGAATATGATGTCCTGATTGCAGACAGAGAACTCCTGTCGACGGCCTTTGTCCGGCAGAGAATCCGGACGATCTTCGGGGTTTTCACCCTCGTCATGACCGCGGCGCTTCTGGCGTTCGTCGGAGGCTTTTGGGTCGGGCAGCACACCAATGACGAGTCGTTCAAGGCCGCATGCTCACGGGTCGTCGATGAGGCCCTCAGAAGCGCCAAACCGCAGCGGAGCAGGGTGGTGCATGTCGAAGATGTCGCGGCCGGCCCGGTGCACGAGGTGAGTCAGTGATCGCCCATCTCCCTTACGACGGCACCCGTCACAAAGACAAAAACGCCTTCGCGGGCATGCCTGCCGACGGGTCGCTGGGGGCAGGGGATGAAAGGGAAAAGCCCCCTCGGGCCGTGCTCTACCCGGGAGGGCTTTTCAGTGAGCGGTGCGGCGTGGAGGTGGCCGGGGGCCTTGACCCTGGCCGTGCGTGACTTCCCTTGCGATTATCGAGACCAGCCGCCGGCGAACAGGCCGATGAGGACTCCGAGGAGGACGACGGTAAGCGCAATGGATGTGAGCTCTGCCCCATTCATTGCCGGGCCTCCCTTATCTCCCCTCGCGCTTTCACCCCATGTTGACCAGGGCTGCTGCCGTCTTCCTAAAACAAAGACGCCTTCGCGGGCGGTACTCCGTCTGCGAAGGCGTCAGAAGTGTCTGATACGCCGTCGGAAACGCCGGAGGCGGGCCGTGGTTACGAACCCCCGGTGTCATCTGACGACTACCTCAGGGGGAGCTTGCTACTCCCCTTTTCTATGGGTGATCTGCGCAACAACCCGAAGGGTTGTCTGGGGGGTAAGATTCTTACCCTATCCATGAGCCCTTGTCAAGCCAAAATTCTACCCCTCCCACGGCCGATCCAGAGCCAAGCCCGAGCCCTGACCCCTTTCCGGGCAGCCGTTCAAAAACCGGCCCCATGAGACGAGGCCCGTCGCCGCAACCGCTTGGATTTCCACAACTTCCGACGGGCAGCTCTTGGCACACGGATTGCCCCCCAATCATGACGAACCGGAGGGGGGACCAAAACCCCCAAAGTGACGCATCAAGGGAGAGCGAGAATGATAACCGGAGAGCAGGGTTCTGGGCGAGCCGCCCTCCTGACGAAACCTGTGGTGGTCGTTGATCGTGAGGGATACGAGGCGGTGATCGCGGAGCGAGACTTCCACTCGACGGCTTCTGTTCGGCAGAGAGTCCGGATGATCCTTGGGGTCTTCACCATCGCCATGACCGCAGCGCTTCTGGGATTTGTCGGAGGCTTTTGGGTCGGACAGCATGCCAATAACGAGTCCTTCAAAGCCGCGTGCTCGCGGGTCGTCGATGAGGCCGTGAAAGACGTCAAATGCCCGGGTGCGAACGTGGGACAGATCCAAGATGTCCCTGCCGACCCGGTGCAGAGGGTTCGTCGCTGACTTCCCCTGCGTGACACCCGATCTGCAGAGGGACACCGTCCTCCGGATACAGGGTCAGGTCCTGCCACCCGACGCCCCGACGCAAGGCTCCGTGAAGGCAGGACGAAGACGTTGAATGCGGAGGCGTTCCGCCCTCGATTCTTACCGCGCATGTTCGAGCGATTCATCAGTCAGCTGAGTCAGGCTTGCCGCGGCGTCCTTCATCGCTCCATGCTCGACGGCGCGCGACAACACTTCGGCCTTCGTCGCCCCTTTCTTCTTCCCAAGGAGCGGCTTGATGATGAGGTACACCACGTCCCGCACTGGCATATAGCGGAGGAAACGACGGAGCAATCGAAACGTTTGCACCGGATAATGCAGCAGCTTGTAGAGAAACAGCCGCCGAAACCCGGCCCGGCGTATCTCGTTAATCACCGCGCCAGGGAGACAGGTCGGGTCGATCTCCGAACATTTGAAGTATTTGTACCAATCGGTCAGGTCACTGACCAACCCACGTTTCACGTATTCCTGCCATAGGGGTGTCCCGCGATAGACGCAGAGGCGATTGAACCCGAACGTATCGAGCGGCAGCTTTGCCGCGAAATCAAAGGTAGCCTTCATATCCTCAGCCGTCTCGTCAGGGTTGCCGACGACAAAGAATCCGTGCACGATCTCGATGCCCGCGTGTTTGGCGTTCCTCACCGCCGTCGCCGCTTCCGCCAAGGTCTGCTCCTTCTTCAGCCGATCGAGCACCTTCTGACTTCCGCTCTCGATACCAAACATGACGGTACGACAGTGGGCCTTGGCCATCGCTGGGAATAAATGCTGGACAGTCGAGTCCACCCGACCCTCACATCCCCATTGGATCGTAATGCCAGCGTCATTGATGCCCTTGCAGATAGCCTCGATGCGCTTGGGCTGCAGCAGGAAGTGATCATCGACGAAGTAGACAGAACCGTACCCGAGCTCCTGGAGATATTTGAACTCGTTGACGACGTGCTCTGGACTCCGGGACCGCCACTTGCCTTCGTTGAAGATCGGAATGTCACAGAACACGCAGGGCCACGGACACCCACGCGACGTCTGCATGGTCGTGAACCGTTCCAGAGACAGCACGGCCGGCACGTCAAGCGGCATGGATTCGACAAAGTCCAACGGCAGGCCTTCGCGGTCGGGGAACGGCCACTGATCGAGGTGACGCTCCATCGTCCGGCTGGGATTCTGAATCACACGACCATCCCTTGCCCAGGTGAGGCTCTCAACTCCTGTCGGATCGTCCAGGCGCTCAACCAGGTCGAGAATCAGCTGTTCACCATCACCACGGCAGACAAAATCCACCTCGGGACACTGGAGCTTGACCAACTGGGCGTTGAGACTGGCAAAGACCCCTCCAAACGCTAACTTTACGCGCGAATTGGCGGCACGTATCTGGCGGGCAAGAATCTTTGCGTAGGGGTAGCTGGTGGTACTGAGAAAACTCAAGCCCACAAGAGCCGGCTGACGCCGCTTGATTTCCTCCATGATAACGTCATTGGGCGTCTCGGGATGCGCCTGGTCGAAGATGAGGCACTCGTGGCCGGCGCGCTTGAGTACAGCCGAGAGCGACATGATGCCGATGGGGGGAAATCCCATCACCCGAATACGTCCGTTCTTGCTGCGAGTCTTCGCTGGAAGGGCGTAGAACTGGGGGTCACGGATGTGAATTAGAACCACGAGCATAGGTGCCTCCTCTTTGCTTGCTACTCCCCTCTTCTATGGGTCATCTGCGCAACAACACCATGGGTTGCCTGGAGGGTAAGATTTTTACCCTATCCATGAGCCCTTGTCAAGGCCGGACGGCGAGTCCTTCAAAGCCGCGTGCTCGCGGGTCGTCGATGAGGCCGTGAAAGACGTCAAATGCCCGGGTGGGAACGTGGGACAGATCCAAGATGTCCCTGCCGACCCGGTGCAGAGGGTTCGTCGCTGCCCCGAACAACCATCTGCGGGCATGCGACCGCTGTGCGAGGGAGGGGTCGGATGAATAGAGCAGGCTTGACCCCTCGTCAGACCCGAAGTATTCTTGCCCTGCGGTCGGCGGCGAGAACCCCCCTTTTCCATCGAAAGGAGGCCACCCATGGCGATGGGACGGAAAATGTCCAGAGCGACAAAGAAGGCATCCCGGATGGCCAAAAAGGCCAAGTTGCGGGCCCGAAAAACCGTGAGGGCGGCCAAACGGGCGGGCCAAAAGACGCGGACAGTGGCCAAGAAAGTCGCCCGGACCGTCAAGGCCCTGAAGCGGCCCGGGGGCATACCCAGGAAAACCACCCGGGAAATGGCACTCAAAACCGGCGAGACGCTGGGGGCAACGCTCGGCAAGGCGGTGGGCACGGTCGAACAGGCGGTCAGCCTGGTCCTGCCCGAGAAGAAATCGACCGGCGACTAACCCTATCGCCTTCCCACGTGCAAGTGGCACAAAGATGCTTGCGAGGAAGCCGCTGACAGCCTACGGCTTGATCTTGGTGCCCAGCACTTCCAGGAACCGGGCCAGCCATGCCTCCCTCCTTGCTGTTCCACAGCCCTTGCGGATCGGTGCCCTCTCATCGTGAAACCTCATGAATCCACCGCTTAGCGGTCCATGAAGAGCGCATCAGCATGACCTCCCAGGCCGCCGCCGTGCCCCGGCCAAGGGAGCCGACCGTGGCATGCGGCGACGATCTCTCGATCACTTCGGCACGTACGTGATTTTCTGGCCGCTGAGTGCCGCCGCGGCCATCGCGCCGCCGATCGGCTTCACGAAGACCGCCACGCCGTCGACAAACTGGATGCTCGTGGCGGTACCCTCCTTCGCGATGACCGCGGACGCGTTGGCCCCGAAGTTGAACTGATTCGCCTTGAAGCGATCCATCGCCGCCTTGTTCTCGAACACGATCAGCTCACTGTAGGTCTGGCCCCCGAGCTGCAGCCCGATCGATCCCTCGGTCAGGTCAGCATACCCGATGTGTTGACCTTGCTCGTAGACGACCCCGCGGCCATAGGCCCCGCCGATGCCTACCCCCCCCTTGGCGACCTCCGGGAAAAAGGCGTTGCCGTACCCCTTCTTGGCGAACGCCTCCACGCCGGGGTCCAGCTTGTGCCACTCTTGCCGTGAAGACACGGCCTCCGTGGAGAGTTTGTCTCTCCCCTCTTTGGTAGCCGGCGCCGTACTGCAGCTGACCAGCAATCCCGTAGCGAGTGCGATCACCGTTGCGGCACGCGTTGCGCGCGTCATAGCCCTTCCTCCTTTCTCACTGAGTGGTTGCGAGTTCCTGCCCATCCTCACCCATGCGCCCCGAAAGCTGCCCCCGATACCGCGCTCGCGGTCTTGGTCGCGGTCCGACTGCGACACGAGCCGAAAGGGTGCCGGACACCGCTCACCGTCCGCGGAAGTGCCTCCGGAGCTCCGACGAGTAGGTGAGACCGATCTCATCTTTGTGCCGTGCAAGCCATTCGCTGAAGCGGGTTGCCCCATTGGGGGCCTGCCTCGAGGTAAGCATGCCCTGCATAAGGCCCTGCAACTCGTCGCTCGTAAGAATAACGTCACGCACGGCAAGGCCTATGACTCGACCAAGACCGATCCCGATAGCGGGTGGGATGTGCACCAGCTTCACGCCCGGTTTTATCTGTGCAGAAACCAGCCGGACAAACTCTTCGAATGTAAAAGTTTCTGGGCCGATGGCATCGAGAATGACTCCCTTCCCGTCGCGGGCGCACGACACAGCAATCGCCGCCACATCCCCCACGTAGACGGGCTGCAACGTGTACCTGCCGTCACCGAAGATCGGGAACACCGGAAATGTGCGGATCAGCCAGGCAATGTTGTTCACCAGGATGTCCTCTTTCCCGAAAACGAGCGTCGGCCTGACTATGACGTACGACACCCCCGAGTCGATGAGCGCGTGTTCTTGAAGCGCCTTGCCGCGATAGTACGGGAGCCGAGATTCCACGGAGGCATTCGTAACGCTCATGTGAACAATTGTGCTCACACCGGCTTTCTTCGCGCATTCAAACAGCGTGACAGTATTCCGGACGGCTTGCTGAAATGTTGCCCCACCGTATTCAAATCGGATCCAATACGTGTTGTACAGCGTCGAGCCGCCGCGCAGAGTCGCTACCAATTTCTCAGGATCATCGAAGCTGTACGGAAACGCCTCTACGGCGTCCCCAAAGGGGTTGGGCTTGTTGGGATGGGTTGTAATTGTTCGCACCGCCTCCCCCACATCCAGAAGGTGGCGGGCGATGTATCGTCCGATATAGCCGAAGGCGCCCGTGACGATATTCATAGAACAACATAGCGGCCAGCATACGACCTAGGAGTCATTGTCCCACACCAGTACGCACAAAACCATTCATTGGTCGGCGCGTGCTCCGCGCGCGTGTCGCGCTACCGAGCGCCCACCACGCTTACGGATACGGATGTTGAGCATCTCGACGAATACGGCGAACGCCAGCGAAAAGTAGACATATCCTTTGGGCACATGATGGTCAAAGCCATCCGCGATGAGCACGACGCCGATGACAACCAGGAAGGACAGCGCAAGCGCTTTGACTGTCGGATGCGCAGACACAAAGTTCCCAATAGGACGGGCGAACGCGATCATCAGCGCAACCGACACAATCACCGCGGCAATGATCACCTCCAGTTCATCGACCATACCGACCGCAGTGATAATCGAGTCGAGCGAAAATACGGCATCGATGATTATGATCTGAACAATGATCCCGGCGAAGGTGGCACGCATACGCACTGAAGCCTTCCCTTTTTCACTTTCAAGCATGTGGTGAATCTCCTTCGTGCTTTTCCACAGCAGGAAGAGGCCACCGGCGATCAAAATAAGGTCACGACCAGACATCTCTTGCCGGAACACGCGGAACAGCGGCTCGGTCAACCCCACGATCCAGGAAATAAGAAACAGCAGGCCGATACGCATCAGCATCGCCAGCGAAAGGCCGACGACTCGGGCGAGCTCACGCTTTCTCTTCGGCACCCTGTCCACGAGAATCGAAATAAAAACCACATTGTCGATTCCGAGCACCAGCTCAAGCGCAGTCAGCGTAAGGAAAGCAACCCAAGTCTGTGGATTGAATATCAGCTCAACCATGTCTCGTCCCATCCCAAAAGGTACCGGACACCGTTCACCGTGCGGCCTCCCCACACTGCACCCGGGCACGGCCGGACAGGAGAAAGACCGACGCAGCAGCACTGATCGCTAGCATGAACACGACTACCGCCACTTTAGCGCCAGGTCCGGGAAAGAAAACGAGACCCGCAGCATAGTAGATCGTGGTATACGCCGCAAGGAAAGCTGTGACACGACGGCCGCTCGGACGCAGCCGCCACAGCTGAACCGCGGCGAAAGGACCGACCAGAAGGGTCAAAAGCCAACCGAGGACCGTCAGAAGGCCGAATACCCCTGTTCCGAGTAAGGCAGCGATTCCACCATTTGTCGTGAACCGAAGGACAACAGGCACCGTCATCACAACGGCAAATGCCGTGAGTCCAGCGATGATTCGCAAAGCGAACCGCACCATCCGCCCCCCTCACCCGCCACCCACTCCTCGCACCTAAACGGAACAACCCCGCCCCCCGCCATCCCTTCCGTCACCTATTCAACCCCACCCTGACAACGCCCCCAACAAGTCGTTGCGCACGAACACCCTCCGCAGGGAGTTTCTATGCAGGACTTGAAAAGGCTTGACACCGCTGCGGGCCGCTGAATACGATAGACCCGCAACTGAGGAGGGTATAATAGGCGATTCGTGACTGAGGCGGGATATGAACACGTATGTCGTCCTGGTATGGCTTGTTGAGTTCATTCATCTCCTTCTTGTCATTTTTTTTGTTGCTGGATTTTTCGTCTCCATAAACAGACATTGCACCTTTCGGTTCCTTCACAGTATTAGTTTCTCAGCACTCCTCCCCATCCAGCTTCTCTTTGATTTCCACTGCCCCCTTGTGGTGCTCAATGGTCGCCTTGCAGAATTAGCGTACCCGGGAATCACCGGAGAATGGCATTATAAATCATTCCTTGTTCCGTTGGTCCAGTATCTGTTCGGCATCAATATGCCGGAAATCATCGTCACCGTTGCCACGATACTCGGTTCTATCATGGCAGTGATGACGCTGGTGTATATTCTACTCCGCAACAAAGACTTGGCTCGCCAGCACATATAAACAACACCTAACGCCCATCCCTATCACCCTTCCCCGACGGCTCGGACTACGCCCACTTCTTTCCCAACGCCCCCAGATTCGCCCGCGCGAGATCTTCGGGCGTCATGGCAATCCGAAACTCCACTTCGGCATTGAATGTGAGAAACCACGGCTCGGCCAACATCGGGACCTCGGACGGATCCTTGACGTTGACGACCAGGGTGCCACCACGCCGGCCGTTCTGCTCGGAGAAATAGACAGCTTCGGGCTTGATGGCCTCGAGAATTCGTTGGATTTTCTTCCCTGCGGTGCCATCCCGAACGGCGGTGTTGAACGGTTCGAGCGGGAGCTGAACGTGCATAAGCATGCGCATGACTGACCTCCCCGTGTCGTGTGGTTTCTTCCTTATCCCCATTTCCTTCTAGGCCTTGTCCATTCTTTTCGCCAAACGGTAGGCGTCCACCATACTCCAGACGTAGCAGATAAGAAGGAGGAACAGGGTCACGGTCAATAGCCCTATCTGCTTCGGGAGTTCCCCTCTCAGGAGGGCATCCATAGAAGGGAGCAACGCCGAGGTTACCCAGCTAGCGACCAGGCCCGCGACGAAAAAGGCCACCCCCTTCCCGAACTGCCGGTTATAGAATTGTCCCAGTCCTGGAAAGATAGCCGACAGCACGAGGGCCACACCTGGATTTCTCGCTCGCATAGGGTCCTCTCTCGGCGCGTCCGCTTAGTCCCGCCGGGGCCGCTGCGGGGGTCCTCCCCCTGAACCCCGGCTTACCGCTCATGATCAATGAATCCGCGACAGGCACTACGCCCGACAAAGATCAAGGAGAGTTCGACCGCGGGGACGTCAACCTGAACGGCCGTCCCCTCCCCTATGCTGTATTCGCGGACGTCCGTGCGATGGCCGGCCATGCGCATTTTTTCGATAAACTGATACGGATCCCTTACCTGACCCCACTCGGGATTTTTCCGACTCAACACCGACAACGGAGCGCACTCGCCATGCCTGCTCATGAGAAACCACTCGCCGCTATCTCCCAACGCGACCGCGGAAACCAGCCAGAGGGCAGACACGAGCGACCCCGCCCCCCTCACCCGGCACCGCCTAACGCTGAGCACCGGCGTCGTCCATAGACTTCGGCCAGATCAACCAGCAAAGCGACACCGCACCGCCAAGCCCGAATCCATAGGTGATAATAGGGAGCACCCATTTTAAGATCCCCCTTGGCAGGATGACGCCCAGGAGGAGTATCAAAGGGAAAATGAACACAGGGAAGACCAGGAATGCGACCGGAAAGATGATCAGCACAATGATGCTTTTCGGGATAAACCGATCCTGCCAGCCCTTCCTGGCCATACCCTAACCTCTCGTAAGCCCTCCCCCAACTTCGGAATCGAGGTCAACGCCGCAGAACGGGCAGAACCTGAATTTCTGCTTCTCGCCATCCCTCCATTCACCTGGTCCGGCCTGACCCCGGCCGCTCACAAGCCTGACGGCATCCGACCGCCCCTGCTGAAAAAATGACCTTCCCAGAGAAAAACGCCCTCCCGAACGGCCATGTGTCCGGGAGGGCTTTCAGGGTTATATTGCGCCGTCGGTGGTTCCGGACAGGTGACGAAGGCGATGAATCCAGCCACCCCCGTCCTACTTCATTATTGCAAGAGCGAGTCGCGCGCGATCTGGTCCTTGCGAATCTCGTATTCCCTTTTGTCGATCCGCCCAGCCTTAAAGTCCTCCTCCACGCGATTCTTCTGGCTCTTCAGATGCAGCTCGTAGCCGCCGCCCGCCCCCACGGCGCCCACGGTGCCGCCGAGGACGGCCGTCCCCGCTGTGCTTGAGCAACCCGCGATAAGCAGACACATTATCGCTATGGATAGATTCCTCATGCGTACCCTCCTCTCTATGAATCACCTGGTTGAGTTTCTCGCTGCCTCGAAGGGAACTCGAGAGGTGGGGTTCTTTGTACCGCGAAGGACTTACCCCTTGTCAAGCCCAAACTTTGCCCAAGGATCGACCACTATAGGACTCGGGCTCAAACCCCATTTCCTCGCCCCGAGTGGCAGATCCCGCCCGCGGTCGCGGCGAATTCCCCGCCGCACTCTTCACACCTGAACGGAACACCCTCGCGCCCCGCCATCCCCTGATTCACCTATTCAACCCCGACCCCGTCCGCTCCTGGGACCGTCGCGAGAAGAGGACAATGTCCCCCTTTCCCCGTTTGAAGCGCCACGCCCTCCCGGGCCTCACCCCACCCGAGAGGGCGTCCAAAGGGTTGCTCCACCGTCGCCTCCGCTCACGGCCGGCTCATCCCCGCCTGTCTGCTACAAGGCCCCAGTTTGCCTGGTTGCCAACGCAGTGCCGAGCGCAGAAGACATCACCCGCTCACGGGGAGCCAAGCGCCAAAACCGGTGAACCCGGGGACTGAACCCGTGCGGCTGCAATCCCGCGCCTATCTGATCAGCTTGCGCCGAAGCTCCACCTCGGCGAACTCCACCGCCCTGGAGGCGTTGAGCAACTTCAGGAGCCGTTGACCGCTGGCCGGGTCCTTACATTCCACCACGTAGAGCGTAGCGAGCTCCTTGTCGCGCCCGCCGGGAAAGAGGGGCCTGACGCCCCTGGCCCCGCGCGCCGCGAGAGCGCTGATGACCTTTCTCCGGGCCGCTTCCACGGTACCTTCCCGAAATTTGAACTGGAGCTTCATCACCCTCCCACTAAGATAGCGCCTTTTTCAGATTTAGCAAACCCCTCCCGTAGACCGGCGTCCATGCCCGCCTCTTCATGGCCGCCACCCGCGTGGTCGTCCGAAGCAGGTGGTCTCTGATTTGGCGAGCATCCTTGTCCGGGGACCAGGCCGCCACGAGAGCGGCCGCAGCCGCGACGTGCGGTGTCGCCATCGAGGTTCCGCTCCACGACGCGTAGTCCGTCTCGTCCCGATAGGGGGAGCGCGTCGTCGGCAACGTCGAGAGGATGTTAGACCCCGGCGCGACCAGGGCGATGTGCCTGCCGGTGTTCGAGAACCGCGAGCGCCGTCTGCTCTCGGCCACAGAACCTACGGCCAACACGCCCTGATAGGCCGCAGGATACTCGGTGGGATTTCCCTCCTCGTACTCGTTCCCCATGGCCGCGACGACCGCGACGCCATGCCGCTCGAGCCGCCGGAAGAGAAGCGCCTCGGTCTGCGATGATGCCGTCCCGCCGATGCTCAGATTCACCACCTGCAACCCCGCCCCGATCACCGCATTGAGCGCCCGCAGGTACCGTTCGCTGTCCACGTAGAAGTCGCCGAAAACGGGTTCGTCCGGAAAGATCTTCCACACCGCGAGCCGGCAGCTCGTGATGCCCGTAATCCCGACGCCGTTGTTCGTGGTCGCGGCGATGATCCCGGCCACGTGCGTCCCGTGGCCGACGATGTCCTCCGCCTTGAGGCCCTCGTGGTGGTATGCGATCTCGACATTCCTGAGGTCCGGATGCTTCGCGTCGATACCCGTGTCGAGCACGCCGACGCGAATCTTCCGCGCGTCGGGAATACGCGCCTCGAACCACTTGATGGCCCGCAACCCCCACTGGAGGTTTTGCATCGGATCCGCGGAGGCATTCGCAAGCCAGCGCGCCGGCACCGGCTCGGCGACCTGCACGGCTCTGGAGGCCCTGAGATGCGCGATCAACTTGGGCGTGATCTTCTTCGGATCGAGGGAAAGGAGGGTGATACCGGCCAGTTCCTCGCTTTCCGAATCCGCAACACTCGAGAGCATGGCCAGCCTCTGCCGGTCGGCCGATGACATTGCGGCCCGCTCGATC
>Ga0209322_10001468_pt1 | contig 13662 bp, 14 predicted proteins | sample Rifsed19ft1_FD_184013 | JGI IMG/M metagenome (GOLD analysis project Ga0209322, IMG submission 184013) | Soil microbial communities from Rifle, Colorado, USA - sediment 19ft 1 (version 2) | ecosystem: Environmental > Terrestrial > Deep subsurface > Rock core/Sediment | place: Rifle, Colorado... | reverse complement strand
GCATCGACTCCGCCAGAGGAGCGCCGGCCAGGGCCGCCGGGGGGCGCAGGTCGCCGGCGGTGGGGTGACCCGTTGTGGGGATGCCCGTGTTGGCCAGGAACGTGGCCACCACCACCGCCAGCACGACCGCGAGGCCCAGGCCGGTGGCGATCCGGCCGACGCCCGCTCTTCTCCCGCTCTGCGTCTCGCGACCGGCGGGATTCCCTTCCATTCCCTATGCCGCCTGGGCCCCGCGCCGGCTCAGCGGCGCGTACTCGCGGAGATCGTCGCCGTCGTAGATCTGCCGCGGCCGGCTGATCTTCTGCTCGGGGTCCTGCAGCATCTCCTCCCACTGGGCCAGCCACCCGGCGGTCCGGGGGATGGCAAAGAGCACCGGGAACATCTCCACCGGAAACCCCATCGCCTGATAGATGATCCCGGAGTAGAAGTCCACGTTCGGGTAGAGCTGGCGGCTGGTGAAGTAGTCGTCCGCCAGGGCGAGGCGCTCGAGTTCCAGCGCGATCTCCAGCAGCGGGCTGATCCCGGTGACGCCGAAGACCTCCTCCGCCACCTTTTTGATGATGCGGGCCCGCGGGTCGTAGTTCTTGTAGACGCGGTGGCCGAAGCCCATCAACTTGAACTCACCGGTTTTCACCCGGGCGACGTAGCCGGGCACGCGGTTCGGGGCTCCGATCTCGCCGAGCATGCGTAAGACCTCGCCGCTGGCGCCGCCGTGCAGCGGTCCGTAGAGCGCGGCCGCGGCGCCGGCCAAGGCGGAGTAGGGGTCGGCGTGGGCGCTGCCGATGCCGCGCATGGCGGACGTACTGCAGTTCTGCTCGTGGTCCGCGTGCAGGATGAAGAGGACGTTCAGGGCGCGTTCCAGGACGGGGTGGGGCGTGTATCTTAGCTCGGTGGTCTTGAAGAGCATGTTCAGGAAGTTGCCCGTGTAGGAGAGGTCGTTATCTGGATAGGCGTAGGGCAATCCGCGGCTGTGCCGGTAGGCGAAGGCGGCCAGGGTGGGCATCTTGGCAATCAGCCGGATCGTCTGCTTGCGGCGCACCACCAGGTCGTGGATGTGCCGCGCCTCGGGATAGAACGTAGAGAGCGCTCCCAGCGTACCGATGAGCATCCCCATGGGATGCGCGTCGTAGTGGAACCCGTCCAGAAACTTCTTGATGGACTCGTGGAGCATGGTGTGGTGGATGATCTCCTCCGTCCACTCTTTCAGTTGTTCGCGCAGGGGGAGCTCACCGTACAGCAGCAGGTAGGCGGTCTCCAGATAGGTGGACTGCTCCGCCAGCTGCTCGATGGGATACCCGCGGTAGCGCAGGATGCCGCGCTCGCCGTCGACGAAGGTCACTCGGCTGCGCGCGGCGGCCGTGTTCATGAACCCCGGGTCGTAGCTCATCAGCCCGAAGTCGTCCTCGGACACCTTGATCTGGCGCAGGTCGGTCGCCCAGATGGCCGCGCCGGCCGCCGCGTAGGTGCCGTACAGGACCGGGATCACGTAAGACTTGCCCGTGCGGTTGTCGGTGATGGTGAGCGTGTCGCTGCCCATCGCCCCGTCTCCCTTCTGCCACCAACCCATCTCATCATAGGGAGCGCTTGGAAGGAGCCGGAATCGGGCTGAAACCCTATCCTTATCGGGTGCGCGGCGGATGTGGCGCCGGTGCGCCCGCGCTAGGATGGACGCGGAGCGTGAGCATGACCGGTCCGCGCCTGGTGCTGGTGTTCTTCGTGTACGGCCTGGCGTTCTTCGCCATGGGCCTGGCCATCGCACTGGAGGCCCGCCGCACCACCGAACTGCGTCTGGCCCAGAGCCTGAAGTACCTGGCCGCGTTCGGGCTGCTGCACGGGTTCGTGGAATGGATCGACATGTGGTTGCTGCTTCCCGGCGACCTGGCGCCCGCCACGATCACGGTGCTGCGGGTCGTGCGGCTGGGGCTGTTTGCCACCAGCACGCTGCTGCTGGCGCTGTTCGGCACCACGCTGATCGGGCGGCTCGCGCCGAAGTACCGCTGGCTGGGATGGGTCCCCCTGGCGCTCTTCCTGTTCTGGCTGGCCAACTGGGGCGTGGGACCGCACCTCAACCCGCTGGCGACGCAGCAGTGGACGCCCGCGGCGCCCTCCTGTCTGCGCTGTCACGATCAGGGCGCCCCGAGTGTCACGGCGGCCGGCCCGGCCTGGGGTTCGTCGGTGACCGTGGCGGACATCTGGGCGCACTATCTGATCTATCTGCCGGCCTCGCTCTTTGCCGCCGCCGCGCTGATCCTGCAGGGACGCCGTTTTGACGCCGGGGGGTACGCGCGCATCGGACGGGACTGCGGCTGGATGGCGGCAGCGTTTCTGGGCAACGCCCTGGTCGCGGGACTGATCGTTCCGCCGGCGCCCTTCGCCCCGGCCTCCTGGCTCAACTACGACAGCTTCCTCAACGTGGTCGGTCTGCCGCCGCAGGTCTTCCGGGCCGGCGTGGCCGTGCTCTTTGCCGTCTTCGGCGTGCGCATCCTGCGCGTCTTCGACATGGAGTTCGCGCGCCGGCTGGCCACGGCACAGGAGGGACAGCTGCGGGCGCAATCGCAGGCGCTGGACGTAGCCCGGCAGGCGGCGGAGTCTGCCGAGGCCTGGAACCGCGAACTCGAGGGGAAGGTGAAGGAGCGCACCGAAGAGCTCTTTGAGCAGGTGCGCCGCCTGGCCATCCTGGAGGAGCGGGACCGCCTGGCGCGGGAGATGCACGACAGCCTGGGGCAGGTGCTGGGGTTCGTCAACCTGAAGGCCAAGGTGGCGGCGGACCTGATCGGACGCGGCCACGCCGCGGTGGCCGCCGAGGAACTGGAGCAGATGCGCACCGCGGTGCAGGAGGCCTACCAGGAGGTGCGGCAGGCGATTCTCAGCCTCCGCACCACGCCGCAAGGCCAGGGGCTGCTGGCCAGCCTGCGCGAGTATGTACAGCGGCTGCGGGAGCAGTCGGGGCTGGACGTCCGCCTGGAGGCCGCCGACCACCTGCGCTTCCCCGAAGCCGTGGAGGCGCAGGTGATCCGTATCGTGCAAGAGGCGTTGACGAACGTGCGCAAGCACGCGCGGGCCTCCACCGTGACCGTGCGCTTTGCCCCGCAGCCCGGGGGCGGCACGGACGTCACCATCAGCGATGATGGGCACGGGTTCGATCTGGCCGCGGCGGAGTCGGGCCGGGGGACGCGCTTTGGCCTGCTGACCATGCGGGAGCGGGCGGAGAGCATTGGCGGGACGCTGGCGATCCAGACCGCCCCCGGGCAAGGGACGACGGTGCGGCTGTGGATTCCGGGAGGGGCGCAGCATGGAACCGATTCGCGTACTGATCGTTGACGACCACACTCTCTGGCGGCGCGGCGTCGCCTCCCTGCTGGCGAAGCAGGAGGGCCTGGAGGTCGTCGGCGAGGCCGCCGACGGGGAGGAGGCCGTCGAACGTGTGCGGGAGCTGATGCCCGACGTGGTGCTGATGGACATCAAGATGCCGCGGATGGACGGCCTGACTGCGGCGCGCCGCCTCAAGGAGGAGATGCCCTACCTGCGCATCATCATGCTCACCGTCTCCGAGACCGACGAGGACCTCTTCGAGGCGATCAAGGTGGGCGCCCAGGGCTACCTGCTGAAGAACGTCGACCCGGACCAATTGGTCACGGCGATCCACCAGGCGGAGCGCGGCGAGGTGCCCATCGCCCCCACGATGGCGGCGAAGATCCTGCGCGAGCTGGCCGCGCCCACCGAGCCCTCGATCCAGGCGCTCTCCGCGCGCGAGCGGGAGGTGCTGGAGCTGCTGGCCCGCGGTATGGCCAACAAGGAAATCGCCTTCCACCTGAAGATCTCGGAAAACACGGTGAAGAACCACTTGCGCAACATCCTGGAGAAGCTGCATCTGCAGAACCGCGTCCAGGCCGCCCTCTACGCCGTGCGCGCAGGACTGGTGGACAAGTCCACCGAGCGCTGACGCGCGGCGGTGTCTGCGGAACCCGGGGACCGGTGATCGGCTGATGGCGCAGCGCGTGGTGATTATCGGCGGCGGCGTCACCGGGCTGAGTATCGCCTACCATCTGGCGCGCGCCGGAGAGCGCGACGTGGTAGTCCTGGAACGGGAGCAGATCGCCAGCGGTGCCACGGGTAAGAGCGCCGGTGGCATCCGTCTGCAGTTCTCCGAGGCGGTGAACATCCAACTGGCGCAGCGCAGCGTCCCCGTCTTCGAGCGCTTCCCCGAGGAGTTCGGCGCGGAGTGCGACTTCCGCCAGTACGGTTATCTGATCCTGGCGGCGACGGAAGACGAGGAAGCGCTGTTTCGCCAGAACGTGCAGCTGCAGCGGTCGCTGGGCGTGCCGGTGGAGATCCTTTCCCCGGAGGAGGCCGGGCGGATGGTGCCGGGGCTGCGCACGGACGACCTGCGCCTGGCCACCTTCTGCCCGAAGGACGGCTACGCCGATCCGTACAGCGTGGCCATGGCGTTCGCGGCGGCGGCGCGCCGCCTGGGCGTGCGGATCTTGGAAGGGCATGCGGTCACCGGGATCGAGGTGCGGGACGGCCGCGTCGTCGGTGTGCAGACGGCGCAGGGGCCGTTTGCCGTGGACGTTGTGGTGAACGCGGCCGGGGCGTGGGCGGCGGAGATCGGCAGGATGGCCGGGCTCTCGCTGCCCATCGAACCGTACCGCCGCCAGGTGTTCGTCACGGAACCCTTCACCGAACTGCCGGAGCGGCTGCCCATGGTGATCGACTTCTACCCGCACTTCTACTTCCGTCGCGAGGGGCCGGGGATCTTGTTCGGCATGACCGACCTTGCAGAACCGCCTTCCTTCAACACGAACATGGACTGGACGTTCCTGGAGAAGGTTGTGGAGCAGGCGCTGCGCCGCGTCCCGCCGCTGGCCCGGGCCAGCGTGCGCCGCGGCTGGGCCGGTCTCTACGATACGACGCCGGACAGCAACCCCATCCTGGGGCGGGTGCCCGGTCTGGAGGGCTTCGTCGTGGCCGCGGGGTTCTCCGGGCACGGCTTCATGCTCTCCCCCGCGGTCGGCGAATGCCTGGCCGAACTGATCGTCACGGGGGAATCCAAAGCCGTTGACCTCACCCCGCTCAGCATCAATCGGTTCCTCTCCGGCGCGCTCAGACAGGAAGCCAACATCATCTAGACGCTTTCCCCACCCGCCCGTCCAGCCAAGACGCTAGGGGCCGCCGCAAGACGGCGCGCCGTGCGTTTCCCTCCGGGCGGACCACCCCGCTGCGAATCAGGTTCTCGAACACGGCCGCCCCCAGCGCGCCTCCGAGGTGCAGGCGGCCGGGCGACCAATCCGGACAGCCGTACGCAAACTGACGCCGGCGCCGCCCTGCCCACAGCACGTTGACGCGTCGGCGCATGAAGGCCTGCGCCCCGCGACTGGTCATCAGGTAAGTCGGCCTTCCGTTCTCAGGACGCCGAATGAGCCACCGGCGGCGGAGGAACTCTTCCAGCAGATAGACTCCGGCCAGCCCGCCCAGATGGTCGTAGCAGGTTCTTGTCTGCCGCAGATCTCCAGGCAGAGTGCGTGGCCGCGCGTGCATCCAGGCTCCTGGAGTGCGGGGTGGGTGTTTGATCCGCAGGTGGTTCAAGGCGACCAGGATCGGTCTGATCGCAGGCGCGTCCGCCCGGTACACGATGAAGCGTCCATGCTTGGCCGACTGTAGCAGGGCATGCCTGCTCAGGATGGCCAGGTGGTACGAGAGATGATGCCGGTCAGCACCGAGTCGGGCAGCAAGATCGCTCACGGAAGTCTCCTTTCGAAGGAGACTCGTGAGCATGTTCAGGCGGATCGGCGCCGAGAGCAGCCTGGCAGCATAAGCCAGTTGTCCAGACGGTCGCTGTGCGGTCATGTCCGTCAGAATCATCGCCGCCACACCGCCGGCTTGCGGGGGGTCTGTTCGCTGCCGCGATGGGTCATGAATTTGACGGTCCGTGGATGCTTGGACGTATGGATGCAGCGCACGGGAGGGCGGGAGGCGCGAGCATGCGGAGAGGCTCCCCCACCGGATGCGACTAGTTCCTCCGGACCAACTCACCGGCCGAACCGCACGCTTCCGCTAGTCCCTCCGCTGACCCGGTCGGGCCAGAGGAGCCCACCCTGTCGGGAGCGTCTCTCTAGCCTGGTTTGGGGGCCGTGAATCGCCCGCCCACTCGATGGGCGCGAACGCCTCCCGCTTCTACGGTAGAGGTGGAGGCGATCGTGATGGCGGCGAGAGTGTTCATCTGGTACGGCCACCCGCTCTTCGCCCGGGCCATGGAAACGCTGCTGCGGCGCGAGGGGATGGAGATCGTCGGCGTCGCCGGCGAGACGGCCGAAGCGGTGCCGGCCATCCTGCACTGCCGGCCGGACGTCGTCGTCGCGGACCGCATCGTGGAGCGGGAACACCCGCTGGCGATCGCCGAGATCATCCGGGTCTGCCAGCGGGTTCGCGTGCTGGTGCTCGACTTGATCGAAGACGGAATGCGCATCTACGACGGTCAGGGGAGCGGTGCCGGGAAACTCGAGGCGATCGTGCAGGCCATCGAGGAAGCGGTCCCGCACGCCGCCCCCGCGGCCTGAGGGGAGGGACGGAGGATGAACCCGATCGGAATCGCGCTGGCGTTCCTGGTCTTCTGGTCACTGGTGGCGGTGGGGACCTTCCTGCTCCTGACCGCGACCGGTCGGCTGCGCCGGGTTGGCGGGCGCGGGGTGACACAGGGCGACGTGGTGCACATGACCGCCGCCGACGGGCTGGCCATCGGCCTGCACTTGATGATGGGTCTGGTGGGCGCCCTGATGGTGTTCGCGGGTCTGTACGCCACCTACGTCGTGCTGCTGGCCCGCTGACCCGCGGGCCCACCGCGCCTGGAGCGGCGGAGTGGGGGAGGAAAGGCAGATGCCCGAACGGGGCGAGCGCTACGCCATGCTGGGTTACCTGGCGATGATTCTGCTCACCGCTGCGGTGGCCACGTTCATCGTCTCCTGGATCAACGCCGCGTGCTTCTAACGCCGTCAGGGGCGACGGGGGCAGCAATTCCCGGCATCCGCCGGTGCATGGTCTGAGCGAAGGATGGGAAATCGGCCCAAGACCCGATGGCTTCACAGTAAGCGATCGGTACAGTGAAGTCGGAGGTTGCGGTGGGCCGACTTCCTTTATTGTTCGTCAGCCTGACCGCGTTCGCCGTGCTCCTGCTGGCGGGCGCGGCGGCGGCACAGGAGGACGAGACCTGTCTTTCCTGTCACGCCGCGGAGGGGCTCGTCCTCACCCTCCCCAGTAGGGAATCCCTCCCGGTTACGATCGACCCCAAGATCTTTAAGCAGTCGGTGCACGGCAGCGTCCTCACGTGTGCTACCTGCCACCCCAACAACACGCAGTACCCGCACCCGAAAGTGGCCGCCAAGACCTTGCGCGACTACAAGGTAGCGCGGGCGGAGATCTGCCGGACCTGTCACAGTGACGTGGCCAAGGAGTTTGCCGGCAGCATCCACGGGCGGGCGCTGGTGATGGGCTTTCCGGACGTGCCCAGCTGCACCTCCTGCCACGGCGCGCACGACGTCGTGCAGGCGTCCACGCCGGCCTTTCGCAACAACACGCCGCAGCTGTGCGGCACCTGCCACGGCGACCCGCGGATCATGGCCAAGTACGGACTGCGGCCGGTCTACGAGGCGTACATCCGGGAGTTCCACGGCGTCACCACTACGCTGTACAAGCTGACCAAGCCCTACAGCCCCACGCCGGCAGCGATCTGCTACGACTGCCACGGTGTACACAACATCAAGGACACCAACGACCCCGCCGCGCTGGTGGCCGCGGGGAACATCCTCACCACCTGCCGGAAGTGCCACCCCACCGCCGGCCGGTTGTTCGCCAGCGCCTGGACCGAGCACGCGACGCCGGGTCCGCAGGCTAGCCCGCTCGTCTACTATGTGCAGGTCTTCTACCGGCTGCTCATCCCCTCGGTGCTGGGATTCCTGGTGATGCTCAGCGTGCTCGACCTGGGCCGCTGGGCGGGGGACCGGCTGAAGGGGCTGCGGGGATGAACCGACGGAGCCGCGGGCCGACGGTGCAGCGTTTCACTCTGGCGCAACGGGTCGAGCACTTCTTCCTGATTCTTTCGTTCAACATACTGGCCTTCACCGGCCTGCCGCAGAAGTACTTCTATACCGGGTGGGCGGAGCGGATCATCCGGCTGATGGGCGGGATCGAGACCACCCGCCTCATCCACCGCACCTTTGCCGTCCTGCTGATTCTGCAGTCCCTCTATCACATCGGTGCCGTCCTCGCGGCTCGGCGGGCGGGTCGAGAGCGGGGCGCGATGGGCCTCGGCTTCACGGACTTCCGCAACGTGCTCCTGGACATGGCCTACCTGGCCGGGCTGCGGCGGGAGAAGCCGTCCTTCGGCCGCTACGACTACCGGCAGAAGTTCGAGTACTGGGCGGTGGTCTGGGGGACGGCGATCATGGCCACCACCGGCCTGATCATGTGGTTCCCCGAGCTCCTCGCCCGCCTTGTCCCCGGCGTGCTCGTTCCCGCGGCGCGGGTGGCGCACGGTGGGGAGGCCATCCTGGCGATCGTGGCCGTGATCATCTGGCACTTCTACAATGCGCACTTCCGGCCCGACATCTTTCCCATGGATCCCGCGATGTTCACCGGTCGGATGGAGGTCGAACGCCTGCGCCACGAGCACGCCGAGGAGTACGTCCGGCTGATGGAGACGGGGGATCTTGTCCCGGAGGCGGTCTCCCCGCCGGAAGTCGAACCTGCACGACCCGCGACGCCGTCCCCTTCCGAGGACCAGAACTCCTCGAGCTAAACTCGCCGGTCTCCTTCGGTGGGATCTGTGGCCACCGGGCGCAGGGCCGGGCGGGCGCGCTGCAGCGCAACGACGGCGAGCAGGAGCCCGAGCCCCACCACGTCGGTGACCAGGCCGGGCCGGATGAGCAGGAGCGAAGCGACCAGGAGGACGCCGCGCTCCGCCCAGGTGGCCGGGCGGATCAGGTAGCCGATCACCGCCCCGGCCAGGGCCAGCGTGCCAATCGAGCCCGTGGCCAGCGCCAGGACCGTCTCCGTCCAGGGCGCCTGGGCGACGAACATGGCCGGCCCGTACACGAACATGAAGGGGACGATGTAGCCGGCGAGTCCCAGGCGCATGGACTCAATCGAGGACTCCCACATGGGGGCCCTGGCGATGCTGGCGGCGGCAAACGAGGCGAAGGCCACCGGCGGCGTCACCGCCGAGATCACCGAGAAGTAGAAGATGAACATGTGGGCAGACAGTGGCGCGGCGCCGAGCTTAATCAGCGCGGGGGCCAGCACGCTGGCCCCAATGGCGTAGGCGGCGGTGGTCGGTAATCCTGTGCCCAGGACGATCGCCGCCACCATCGTGGCCGCCAGGGCCAGGAGCAGGTTGCCGCCGGCCACGTTGATGACCAGTTCGGAGAACTTGCCGCCCAGACCGGTGAGGGCCAGGATTCCGACGATGATCCCGGCCGCGGCGCAACTCACGCCGATCTCGATCGTGCGCTTCCCGCCCTCTTCCATAGCGCTGATGATCTTCCGCAGGGTGAGGCGGGTGTCCGCGCGGAAGAGCGAGACCACCAGCGCCGTTGCCAGCGCGTAGAGAGCGGCGCGGAATGGAGACGCGCCGGTCCCCATGATCAGGTAGAGCAGCACGACCAGCGGAACGAACATGTAGCCGTGCTGGAGCATGACCGCGCTAAAGCGCGGCAGGTCCCGGCGGGGCAGCCCCCGCAGGTTCTGCGAGGCGGAGTAGAAGTCGATCATCCAGTAGGCGGCCACATAGTAGAGCAGCGCCGGCCCGATGGCGGCTACGGCCACGGTCGCGTACGGGACCCCCAGGATGTCAGCCATTAGGAAGGCACCCGCGCCCATGACCGGGGGCACGATCTGCCCCCCCGTGCTGTTCATCGCCTCGACGCCGGCCGCTACCGTGGCCCGGAAGCCCGTGGCCTTCATCAGGGGGATGTTGATCACGCCGTCCACCATCACGTTGGCGGCGGAGGAGCCGCTGGCCGTCCCGAACAACGCGCTCGTCAGGATAGAGACCTTGGCCGGCCCGCCGCGGCGGCCGCCGGCCACGCTGAGCGCGGCCTGCACGATGTACTTACCGATGTTGGTCGCCTCGAGGAAGGCGCCGAACAGAATGAAGAGGTAGACGTCCCGGGCGGAGACCTGGATGGGAATGCCGTAGATCCCGTTGTCGCTGAAGAGAAACGAGATGACCGTGTTGAACGAGAAGCCCTTGTGCTCGAGCAGCCCCGGCAGGTAGGGCCCGATGAACGGATAGAACGCGAAGAGCGCGCAGAGAATCGGCAGTGACCAGCCCGTGGCCCGCCGCGAGGCCTCGATCGTGACGATGACGAGCAGCGACCCGATAATGACATCACTGCGGGTCGGGAAGACCCCGGCGCGGCCGGTCAGTTCTTCAAAGGTCACGAACATGTAGGTGACGACGACGAGGCTCGTCAGGATGAGCAGCCAGTCCACCACCGTCGGCCGGGTCGATCCCCGCCGCCCGGGGATCAGCAGGAAGGCCAGTACCACCACGAAGGTCAGGTGCATGCCGTAGAGCTTCTGCGGCTCGGTGACGATGTCGAAGAAACGGCCGAGGACCAGGATGTGGTAGATGGCCATGGCCGCGGCGACCGCCTGGACCAGGGCCCGCAAGGGGCCGTGCAGCGAGCGCACGGTCAGCTCGGAGGCATCTCCGAGCTGACTCGTGTCGACCGGCAGGCCGGAGGTGGAATTGCTCAAGCGCCCGTGCTCCGGGGGCCCGGTCTCACTTCCTCATTTCCGGCGGGATATGTTGGTCCAGCAGTTTCGTTCCTGCTTCCCGGAAGTACCGGACCGCGCCCGGATGCAGGGGGAGCTTGATGTAGAAGAGGTTGACGGGCAGCGTCTCCCCCGCCGACGGGTGTACACTCTCCAGAAAGTCACGGTTGGAGAAGATCGTCTTGACGAGTTCGTAGACGAAGTCCTCCGGCATGTCCTTGTGCACGATGGCGGCGTTCCACATCTGCAACGTGCCGATGGGCATGTCCTGTCCCCGGTAGACGCCGGGGCGGATCGCCGCGCGGGCCAGGTAGGGCATCCGCTCCGTGAGTGCCGTCACCTGTTCCGGAGTGAACCCAAAGAACCGGACGGGTCGGGTGACCGCGGCCTCGAGCCAGGCGGGTACCGGCACGCCGATCACGCCGAAGTTCGCGTCAACCACGCCGTCGCGCATCGCCGAGGCGCCGTCGGCAAAGCCCAGGTAGACGACGCGGCGCGCCTTGATGCCAAACAGTTCGAGGACGCGGTCGCCGACAAACTCCGCCGAACCGCCGCGCGGGCCCAGGCTGACGACCTTGCCGTTGAGATCCGCCACCGAGCGAATCGGCGAGCCGGCGTCGACCATCCAGTGGGCGAAGGAGGTGTACATGGGGAAGGCGACGCGGACGGTGTCCATCTTCTTGCCCTTGAACTCGCCGATCCCGTTGAGGGCCTCATACAGCGGGCCGGTCGTCGTCATGCCGAGTTCGATTTCCTTGGTGAACACGAGCTGCACGTTCTGCACCGGACCGCCGGTGACACGGTTCGTCGCCGGCAGCCCCATCTTCTCGCCGATGATGCGGGCGTAGCCGCCGGCCACGACGAAGTAGACTCCCCCGATCGATGCCGAGCCGATGGTCACGGTGCGAGGCCAGCCCGGGCGCACCTGGGCGTGACCCGCCAGAGGAAGTACCAGCGTGATCGCCACGATGACGATCGCCGCCACCCGTGTTGCTACGGCCATCCGCATGTAGTATCCCTCCTGTTTTCGTCGGGCTGGCTGACAGAGATTCTCCACTTTAGCACCCAGTCTAGCCGACCGCTGAGAGGCCGTGCCATCGGGCGGACGCCCGAGGGGGCCATCGGGCGGACGGGAAATACTGCGTCAGTCGGATTGCTCCGCGTCATCCTGGAATGGACACTGTAATGTAGGCGGAAATCTGTCAAGAATCGCCGGTTTTCCTGCCTGGGGGTGTGACCATGAGTGACGTCATCGTCCTGGCCATGCACGGGGCGCCGCCCACCGACTTCCCGCCGCAGGAGATCGGCGAACTGTTCATGCTGCACATGCGCCTGGAGCACGTTGCCGGCCCCGAGCGGGCGGCGCTGGAAGGGCGTTTCGCCGCACTGGACGCCCGGGTCCGGGCCTGGCCGCGCACGCCACAGAACGATCCTTTCAATGCCGGCTCGCTGGACCTGGCCGCGCACCTGGAGCGGCTGACGGGGTTGCCGGTTATCGTGGGGTTCAACGAGTTCTGCGCCCCCAGCCTCGATGAGGCGCTGGACCGGGCCGCGGCGACGTCCGCGGACCGTGTCGTCGTCGTCACCCCGATGGTCACCCGCGGCGGGGAGCACTCGGAGATCGACATCCCTGCCGCCATCCGGCGCGCCGGGGAGCGCCATCCCCAGACCGCGTTCGTCTACGCCTGGCCCTACGGGATCGGGGCGGTGGCCCACTTTCTGGCCGGGCAGGTCCGCCTGGCGACGACGGCGTCGCTCTCCACCAAGACGCTCGAATAAGCCCCCCGGGGACGCGTTCCGCCAGGCAGAATACACCAGCGGCCTGATTGCCGCCCCGGCACCCCAGCCCGACACTGAGATTCAGGAGGAATCCGCTCAACAATGCCCCAGCCGGTGGGGAAGGCCGGTCTGAACGGCGAGGGCGCGCTGCGCAGTCTCGCGGACCTTCCAGTGGGGACCCGCGCGGTTATCGCCCGAATCCCCCTAGACGATCCAGGGACGGCCGCGGAACTCGCCGCCCTGCGTATCCTGCCGGGGGAACCGGTGGAGGTGGTGGAGGTCATCCCCCTCCATGGGCCGTTGCTTGTCCAGACGGCCGGCGGTGTGTATGCGCTGGGTCGGCGGCTGGCCGGCCGCATCGCTGTACACGGAAAACCGTGAGCACTCTGGCCTGCCACCGGACTCCGTCCGCCGCCCGGCGAGACGGCCTCACCGTCGCTCTGGCCGGTAACCCCAACGTCGGCAAGTCGACCATCTTCAACCGCCTCACCGGTCTGGAGGTGCTGACCACCAACTACCCGGGTGCGACCGTCGAGGTGAACGCGGCGGTCGTCCGCCTGGACGGGCGCGTATTAACCCTCGTCGACCTGCCGGGGATCTATTGCCTGACCTGCTCCTCCGGTGATCAATGCGCCGCCCGGGAGGCTCTGCTGGAGAATCCGCCCGATGTCGTGGTGGCCATCCTGGACGCGACGAACCTGGCGCGGAACCTCTTCCTGGTCCTGCAGTTGATTGATCTCGGCTTCCGGGTCGTCGTCGCCCTCAACCTCGCCGATGCCGCAGAGCATGCCGGGATCCGGATCGATGCCCAGCACCTGCAAGACCTGCTCGGGGTCCCGGTGATCCCCACCGTCGCCACCCGGGGTCACGGGCTCCGGGAGGTTCTGGCCGAGGCGCTGCGCGCGAGCGGCCGTCCGCCCGTGATCCGACACCGCTACGGACCGCGGTTGGAAGGGGAGGTCGCGCGGCTGGCCGGACAGCTGGACGGGCAGATGCCGCTGCCGGCCCGCGGTGCCGCACTGCTGGTGCTGGAGGGAGCCGCAGATGCGGGGATCCTGGCTGGCGCGGAGCCCGCGTCGAAGTCCGCGTGGACAGAGCGCGCGGCGGCGGCCG
>Ga0209322_10001467_pt1 | contig 13677 bp, 16 predicted proteins | sample Rifsed19ft1_FD_184013 | JGI IMG/M metagenome (GOLD analysis project Ga0209322, IMG submission 184013) | Soil microbial communities from Rifle, Colorado, USA - sediment 19ft 1 (version 2) | ecosystem: Environmental > Terrestrial > Deep subsurface > Rock core/Sediment | place: Rifle, Colorado... | reverse complement strand
CGAAGCTCGGATGTAGGGACCCGCTCAAGGGCCGGGGTCCAACTTCCGGAGGTCGAGACGAAGCAGGAGACGATCGTATCGGTCTCCGGGTGGGCCAAAATGGTTGACGTCGACGCGGAAGTCCCTGAAACCGCGTGAACGGTAGAACCGCCGGGTCTCCGCATACGGGACGTAGTCCACGGAATCCGCCACGGTGGAGACTTCGAGGTGTTGAAACCCGCGCCGCCTCACGTCGTCCACAATTGCCGCAAGAAGGGCGGTGCCGATCCCCCGGTGATGATCCGATTCTGCCACGCCCATCCAGGACAGGTTGGCGACATCTTGGTCGATTGGGTTCCAGGTGGCGAATCCGACGATGGTTCCGCGAAGAACGGCCACAGACCCGCGGTGTCCTGCCAGGTCTCGGCGTATCTCGTCAAGGCCTTCGGACGTGAACCACTTGTTCAGCGTTTGCGCAAGATCCAGGATTGCGCCATGGTCCGAGGTTTCCTTCGGACGGAGGCTCCAGATCGCTACCGCCATGTGACCTCGACCTCGTCCGTGCGGTACCGCTGGTCGATTAAGGTCTCCTCGACCGCCATGCGCCGTCCCGACGTGTGTTGTAGGAGGCCGGTCCACGCGATCATGGCGCCGTTGTCGATGCACAGTTCGCCCTCCGGCACGAACATCTTCGCCCCGCGGTCCGCCGCCATCCTCTCGACCATCGCCTGCAGCCGTTTGTTGCGGACGACTCCGCCCCCCAGGAGCACCTGTTCGTTGTCCACGTGCGCCATCGCGCGCTCCGTGACCTCCGTCAGCATCGCGAACGCAGTCTCCTGGATCGAGTAGCACAGGTCTTCGAGCCGCGCGCCCTGGCGGTGGAGCGCGAGCGCGGCAGTGAGCATGCCGCTGAACGCGACGTCCATCCCCTTGACGCTGTACGGGAGCGGGAGCAGGTTCGCCCCGTCCCTCGCGCGCTTCTCGATGAGCGGCCCCGCAGGAAACGGCATGCCAACCTCCCGCCCGAACTTGTCCAGCATGTTCCCGACGCCGATGTCGAGCGTCTCCCCGAACACTCGGTACCTCCCGGAGGCGAAGGCGATCGCCTGCGTGTTGCCGCCGGAGGCGTAGAGGAGGACGGGGTCATCGCACCCGCACCGCCCGCGCCCGATCTCCAGGTGGGCGACGCAGTGATTCACGCCGACGATCGGTCGCTGGAGGGAGAGCGCGAGCGCCCGCGCGGCGGTCGCGACGGTGCGGAGGCACGGCCCGAGGCCCGGTCCCTGGGAGAATGCGACGACGTCGATCTCGTCGAGACGAACGCCCGACTTCGCGGCCGCCTCGCGGATCAGGGGGACGACCTTCTCCGCGTGGTGGTTCGCCGCCTCCCGCGGATGGATGCCGCCGGTCTCCGGCCGGACGGTCGCGTACACGTTCGCGAGGATCCGGCACGCATCGTCGACGATTCCGACGCCCACGGTGTGGGCGGTTCCCTCGATCCCGAGGCACAGCACGGCCCAGCGAACGGACCCCCGGACAAAAGGATTCTGCGTCCGACCGTCCGCCACGGGCGCGGGGCCGGAGGCCTACGGGAGGGAAGCGAACCCGAACGTCATCGCGAAGACCCAGAAGCCCGAAACGAGGAAGAGGCCGAGGTTCTGGTACGGGTCCGTCTTCGAGCTGCCCAAGGCGCCGAGGAGACAGGAGGCGAATCCCACGAGGGTCCCGAACAGGTACAAGGCCCGAATCGCTCGGAACCCCGTCAGGTCGAGCGAGGCCAGCGCCAGGACCATGAGGGCGATCCACACCAGGAGGATGGCGAGCGCGTTCCCCAGGAAGATCAGCTTCTTCGGCAGGTCGAACGACATCGAGATCGGAGGACGCTGGGGGGCGTAACCGTAGTACGGCCCGACGCCGGGCGGCCCCATCGGCGTCCCCCCGGGGGACCCCATGTGGGGCTGCGGAGTCGCGTAGGTTCCCGCCGGCGGTTGCGTGGAAGACTGCGCTCCCATCGGAGGGGGCTCGTGGGACGGCATGCCCCCGCATCAGGGTCCCCGTATTTCAATTCATCGCGGGGAGATAAATATCGACCGGAACCGTTACTAGGAGACGAGCCGTGGGACCGTCGTGCACGACCGCGGGCCGCTCCTCTTCGAGTACAAGCCCCTCCCGATGAGCCCGATGGTCGTGGCGGAGCTCCTCCTTCTGACGATCGTGACGCTCGCGACGCCCTTCGCATTCCCCTCGGAGTTCTTCCCGCTCGGCGGCGCGTGCTTCCTGCCGCTGGCGGTGGTCGTCACGTGGGCGCTCCTCCAGAGGCCCAGCCCCACCCGGGTCCGCGCACGCGGGATCGAGGTGTCCCTCCCGCTCTGGCGGCGCATCCTGCGCGAGGATCCCTGGATCCCGTGGGACCGCGTGCGGAACGTGTACCCCGCGTCGTACGAGGTCTCCGGGGCGGCGATGTCCCCGTTCGCGTCCTCCGCGGGCACGCTTGTCCACACCGGGCTGGGGCTTGAGACCGCGGACGGGCGGCGGCGGACCGTGAAGTTCACGCCCGGGTCCATCCGGCGGTTCCGGAGCGAGTCGCCGGGATACGTGTACGCGATGGAGGCGGTGCGTCGCGCGATGGCGAATCTCGGCCGCCCGCTCGTCACGGACGTGCGGTCGTACACGGACGAGGATGTCTTGCGGATGCACGCGGACGCGCGCGAGCCGCTCCTCGGGCTCGGAACGATCGTGTACGCGTTCTTCCTTCCGCCGACGATCGTGGCGGCGGGATTCCTAATCCTGAGCTGGGCGGGGATGCCTGCCGACGTCCCGTTCCTCCTCGCCGTAGCCGGGCTCGCGGCCCTCCCGCCCGTCGCGTCGATGTGGTTCACGCTCGGGAGGAGCCGCCGGCGGAACCTCCTCCTTGGCGAGCTCGCGAAGCACGAGGAGGCCGTCCGGGCGGAACGCACTTGAGCGCGGCGTCCATCGCGGTAGACAGCGTGATCCCGCGAAACCCGGCGCCCCCGACCCCCGCGAACCGCCAGGTGGCGCCATTCCTCGCCGTCACCGGCGCGACCCTCGCCGTCGGGGTAACGTTCATCGGCCTGATGGGCGCCGTGCTTGGCCTCCACCTTGGGGACTTCGGCCCTCGTTCCTGGACCTGGGGCTGTTCTTCGGCGGGGCCCTCCTGTACACAATCAGTATCCTTCGATTGAGGCGGTCCGCACCCGGGGACGCCCGACGGATCGCGATCTGGACGATGGTGGGGACCCTGGCGGTGTTCGGTGCAATCGTTCTCCTTCTCGCCATCACCGGCGAACTCTGACTACCGCCGCACGACGCGGATCGGCGCGGGCCCCGCGAGTTCGTAGACCGACCCGCGCCACGCCAGGTGGCGGACCTTCCGAGCGACATTCAACGCGTACAGGGTGAGCCACGGGGTCACGAGGCTACCGAGGACAAAGGCGCCCGTCGGCCCGAGGCGCTGCCTCGTGATTTGGCGGAACGTCCCGAGGCGCAGCGCGGCCTTGGCGGCGAGGAACGGAACGTGCGCGAGGAGGAGGAGCGCAGGAAGGAAGTAGGCGAAATCCGCAATCACCGACACCGCCAACAGAGCGATACCGAGGTCGACGCTGCCCGCGACCGTCCCGTAGGCGAGGCCGGCATACCGCGTGACGCGGCGGTCGTACGCACGCATCATCACGGTCTGTCGGGTCGTCCACTCGAGCATCCCACGCCAGTCGCACGGCTCCTCCGTGAGGACCGTGGCGGCGGGCACGTACGCGACCCGGAGGCCCGCGCCCTTCACCGCCTGGGTGACGACCATGTCGTCGCTGAGCGCAGTGCCCCACTTGGCGGCGACGAACGTGCGCTCGAACGTCTCCCGGCGGATCGCGTACGAACCGCCCCATGCGAAGTTGAGCTTCTCGCTAAAAAGGATGTTCGTCCCCGCGGCGTTCCACGCCGCCCTGGTCGCGGACGCGAGGGTTCGGTCGTGCGTGTACCATCGGTACGTCGTGGCGGCGCCGATCGAGGGATCCTGCAGCGGGGCGACGAGGTCGCGGAGCCAATGCCTTGGCGCCCGCGCGTCCGAGTCCATGAACGCGAGGACCTCGTCGCTGGCGGCGATCTCCTTCGCAGCGCCGATGAGGGCCGCGGCCTTCCCCGTCGCGTTCCTCACGGGCTCCGCGGTCGCAACCATGCACCGGACGCGGGTCTTCTTCGCCGCCACGCGAATCACGTCGTGCGCCTCGTCCTCGAAGTCGTCCAGGGCGAAGATGACGCGATAGTGTGGGTAGTCCTGGTTCAGCAACGCCGCCAGGTTCGCCTCGAGGCCGGGATCCACGCCCTTGCAGGCGACGATCACGACCGCAGGGGGCGCGTATTCGGGACGGGGGTTGCGGGCGGATTGCATCGCGAGGATCCGAAAGCGAATCCCGCCAAGGAGCGACGCGAGGGCGAGGCAGAACGAGAAGGCCGCCAAGCCCGTGAAGATCAACGGGACGACGTCCGCCACCTCCGCGGGAACCGAGCGGCCGGGAAAAAGGTGTCGCAATGGTCTGGCTGATTGCCGGAGACCAGCGCACCGCGGACATCAGGGGACGACCTTCACGTCGTCCCCCTCGACCACCACGCGGTAGATGCGCAGCTTGGCGGTGGGGTTCATGAACGACTGCCCCGTTCGCACGTCGTACTGCCATCCGTGCATCGGGCACGTGACGACCGCGCCGTCAAGGAACCCCTCGCCCAGGGGGCCGGCTCGATGGAGGCACGTGTTGTCCGTCGCGTAGAACGTGCCGTTCACGTTGAACAGGGCGACGGGCCGGCCCGAGACGACGACGACCCGCGACTCCCCGGGCTTCACGTCGTGAACCCCCGCGACCCGCACGGGCTCCAAGGCAGCGCGTTCGAACGAGCGCGGACGTTTATACGTTCGCTCCGTTGGGGGTTCGGTGTTCCCATGAGGCCCGAGGCGCAGGCGATCGTGGATCGGTGCAAGGAGTTCGTGCTCGCGATGGGGCGGGTGGAGACGGCCCTCGGCTCCATCGGGACGGCGCTCACGAAGGAGGAGCGCGCGGACGTCGTGCGCATCGTGCTCGAGTGGCTGGGGACGGACGAGGTGCAGGGCGCGTACACGCGGGAGATCGCGCGCGAGCTGCTCGGCCAGCTGTCCGCCGCGGGGATGTACGCGGACTACCGCGGGTCCACGGACTACATCCAGTGACTCGCACACGGGATTGTTCAACCGGTGCACCAGAAATAGTAAGGCCCACGAACGGCAGTGGCGGGCGTGCGCGCGGGCGAGCGACTCGCAGTGCCCCTGGCGGCATTGTCCTTCGTCTTCTCCGTCATCGTGCTCCCGTTCACGTACGTGACGGTGCCCGTCTGCCGGCCGGGGGCGACCGTCGGGGATCTCCTCGCGGCCGTGAGCGTCGCGTCCGGCGCGACCGCGTTCGCGTTCGCAGGCGTGATGGTCTCCCTCGTGTCCGTGTACACGCTCGGGACCGCGAGGTCCCGGACGGCGCTCGCCCTTGCGGCGGGGTCCCTCGCGATCGCCACCGCGTTCATCGTGTTCGGCCTCGCGCTGCGCCCGTGCCCGTGGTGACCGGCTCGCGACGCGAGGACGTTCTCAGGGTCCGCGCAGCAGGTCGAAACCCTTATCCCGCGCCGTCCGCATCTGTCGCCCCGCAGGGCGCGATCCATGGAGTTCACGAACGAGCGCACGTGGCTCTCTGCGGTCGACTCCGGGAGGCAGGAGGAGTTCCACTCCCGCTACGAGGCCGCGGTCTACAAGGTGCGCGAGCGGTTCGGGGAGACCCATCCGATCCACATCGGGGACCGGGCGGTCACGGGGCGGCCGACGTTCGAAGACCGCTCCCCCGGGGATCTCCGGATCCTCGTCGGCCGCTTCCAGGCCGGGACGCGCGACCACGCGAGGGCCGCGATCGCCGCCGCGAAGGGCGCGTTCCCCGGGTGGAGGGACGCGGACCCGCTCGACCGCGTCCGCGTGATGCTCCTCGCCGCGGACGTGATGTCCGACGAGAAGTACGGCCTCGCCGCCCTCATGTCGTTCGAGAACGGGAAGAACCGGTTCGAGGCGGTCGCGGACGTGGACGAGGCGATCGACTTCCTCCGGTACTACGCGCAGCAGGTCGTCGACCACCAAGGGTTCGACCGCGAGATGGGGCGCTCCGTGAAGAACGAGCGCGCGCGCGCCGTCCTCCGGCCGTACGGCGTGTGGGCGGTGATCTCCCCGTTCAACTTCCCCCTCGCGATTGCGACGGGGATGACGAGCGGGGCACTCGTCATGGGGAACACGGTCGTCTTGAAGCCTGCGAGCGACACCCCGTTCCTCGCGCTCCGTCTGTACGAGATCCTGCGCGAGGCGGGTCTCCCGTCCGGCGTCCTGAACTACGTCACCGGCGGAGGGGGCACCGTGGGGCGCGCCCTCGTCGCGTCCGATGACGTGGCCGGCCTCGCGTTCACCGGATCGAAGGAGGTGGGCCTGGCGGCGTTCCGCGCATTCACCGCCGACGCCCCGAAGCCCGTCGTGACGGAGATGGGCGGGAAGAACCCCGCGATCGTCACCGCCACCGCCGACGTGGACGCGGCGGCGGAGGGCGTGATGCGCGCGGCGTTCGGGTACGGCGGGCAGAAGTGCAGCGCGACGTCCCGCGTGCTCGTCGAGCGGAAGGTGCAGGCCGAGTTCCTGGACGCCCTCGTCGAGCGGACGGACCAGATCGTGATCGGGCCGCCGCACGAGCGGGAGGTGTTCCTCGGGCCCGTGATCAACGAGGCGGCGTTCGACACGTTCGTGAAGTACGCCGGGCTCGCGAAGCGGTACGGGAAGGTCCTCACGGGCGGCAGCGTCCGGTCCGACGGCGTGCTGAAGCACGGGTACTACGTGGAGCCGGTGATCGTGGACCGCCTCCCCGCGAACCACCCGATCCACCGGGAGGAGCTGTTCGTCCCGATCCTGTCCGTGCTCCCGTTCAAGACGCTCGACGAAGCGATCGAGATCGCGAACGGATCGGAGTTCGGGCTCACCGCCGGGATCTTCACGGGGGACGCGCGCGACGTGGACGCGTTCTTCGCGCGCATCGAGGCCGGCGTCGCGTACGCGAACCGCCGCCAAGGTGCGACGACCGGCGCCGTGGTCGGTGTGCAGCCCTTCGGGGGCTGGAAGAGGAGTTCCGTGACGTTCAAGGGCGCGGGCGGTCCGTACTACCTCCCGCAGTTCGCCCGGGAACAGGCGCGCACGCGCTACGTGTGACCTGCGTCCTTCCGGTTCCGGGACCGAAACGATTTACCCCTCGGGGGAGATGGCCCCGCGCCCCGGATGGGAGAGATGGAGGAACCGACTTCCGAGCTCGTGCTGCCGTTCGCCGTGATCGAGCGCGAGGCTGGCGTCGCGGAGGAGTTCCCGCTCGAGATGACCCTCGCGACGGTCCTCGCGGACATGGAGAAGCAGCGGGAGAAGGCGGGGCTGCTCCGGAAGCGCGAGGAGACCCTCGAGTTCGCGAGCATGCTGTACTGGCCGATCGTCGTCGTCCCGTGGCGGGACGACCGACACCTCGTGTTCGACGGCATGGGCGTCTGGTCGTACGTGATCTCCCAGGGCCGGATCCCGGACCCGGACCCGTTCACCGCCGCCGCGGACGCCGCGAAGGACCACACGACCCTCCTCGCGTTGCTCACGGCGCGCGCCGCGTACTTCGACGCGTTCGCGACCGTGGAAAACCTGCCGATCATGGGCCTGTTCATCCACGAGGAGTTCATGCGGGACGTGCTCGCTCATATGGCGCTCGCGAAGCCGCGACAGGTCCGGGGCACCCCGATGCTGACCCCGCGGCTCTCCCAGGAGCACGCGAAGTCGGCGGTCGGACGGATGCGCGAGGTCGGGATCACGATGTCCAAGGACGTCGAGGCCCTCGCGCGCGCGCGGGGCTCCCTGGAGGAGGCGCAGAACCGCGTGCGGGCGCAGCTCTCCCGGACCCGTGAGGAGACGATCCAGCGGTTCGGGGCGCGGATCGAGGGCGTCCGGCCGGAGGTGAACGCCCGCGTCGCCCAGCTCGAGCGGGAGCGGGAGGAACGGTGGGTCGCCATGCAGCCGAAGCTCCTGGACCTTCAGTCCCACGTCCGCAAGGTCGAGGCGGACCTGGCGGGCTGGGAGCAGGAGGCTCGCCGGAAGGACAACCCGGAGGCTGCGTCCAACGCGAAGAAGAAGCGGGAGGAGGCGCGCGGAGAGTGGGACCGCGCCCGCGGCGACGTCGCCCGATACCAGGACGAGATGGCACAGACCCGGTCGAACTACGACCGCCAGGTGCAGGCGCAGTGGGACCGGATTCGGGAGATCGAGCGGGAGCGCGACGCGGAAATCGCCCGTTTGAACCAGGAGGAGCAGAGCCTGATCGGCCTCGTCGGGAGGGTCCTGCTCGGCATCGCCGGTCTCACCCGCCAACTCGAGGAGAGGATCCGGTTCCTCGAGGGCCAGGGCGTCCCGGCGACCGTGTCCGGGGCGACCGTGGTCCGGATGCCGATCCTCGTCGGCTCCCTCACGAGCGAGCGCGGGCGGCGCCTGATCGTCTATCCTCCGATGGTCGCGAAGGCGGGGAAGGGCGTCCTCGGCGGGATCAAGAGCACGCTCGGCGGGGCCGTGCTCCCCCTCGAGCCCAAGACGCAGCAGTTCGAAGAGATCTTCCGCGGCGGCATCGAGAAGGCGCTCGCGGAGGATGCGAGCCTGGCGGCGTACCTGGGGAGCGCGGGGAACGCGAACAACCTGCTCCACCTCGGGAACCTGCGCGAGATGCTCTCGAAGGGGCTGCGGGAGATGAAGGCGCAGGGATGGATCAAGGACAAGCACGAGCGGGAACTGATCAAGGCGCTGGAGCACCACATCCAGTGGGCGACGCGCTCGGCCCCGCGCTCCGGCCCGTAGGTCAGCCCGGCGGCGGTCCGGACTCCGGCGGCGTCGCCGGGGGCGGTCCGGGTGCGGCGGGATGGGGCAGGGGAGGAGGGGGAGGCGGGTACGTCATGTATGGCGGTGGGTACGGAACCGCCGGAGGCGTGCGCGCTTTCCGTCTCTTGATCGAATACACGACGCCGGCGACGATCGCCCCGACCACAGCGAGCACGAGGACTCCGATGCCCGCGGCCGCCGGACCCAACGAACGGGGCTCGCCCACGTCGATCTCAACATGGTATTGCACCGTGCCCTGGAGCTCCGACGTGACGACGATCGAGAACTCCGGCCCGCCGCCCGTCGGAACGCGATACGTCCTGGAGAAGCTCTCCACGCACGTCTCCTGCGAGTAGGCGATCAGGTACAAGGAATTCTCGTTCGCGTTGTGCCCGAGGATGAGCAGGACCAGGATGCAGCCGCCGTCCGTCGCCCGCACGGAATAGCGAATTTGCCGGCCGACCGTCGCGGTGATCTCGTAGGAATCGAACTCCGTCGCCGCGGGGAGGGTCCGGTCTTGGGAGTACGGGTACGACGACACTCCATAGGTCTGGGCCAGGACCGGGTAGGCGCCGGAGAAGAGCCCGACGGCGATCCCGAAAACTGCCGCGGCAACGACGAGGCGTCCCCCCATCTTCACCCTCCACGCGCATCCGCGAGAGAGTCCTTAAGGATTTGGCCGGGAGCCGCGCGTCAGATCCGGGAGTCATCGCGGCGGACGACCGGCCGTCGATCGGCTCCGGATTGGCGGCGAATCAGTTATGAAACGCGACCGCCATGTCGCAATCCTATGTTTCTCACAGAGAGAAGGGCCATGACGCGGCCTCTGAGCCTGAAGGCGGCCGAGAGGCCCAGAATGGTTCCAGTGGGCTCGACCGGATTCGAACCGGTGACCTTCTCCGTGTCAGGGAGATGTCATAGCCGCTAGACCACGAGCCCGCGCCGGTCCCGAACCCCGGTGCGCCCATAAAGGCTTGCGTCAATCGCGCTTCTCCCCGTGCACGGGACACGGCCGCCCCGCCTTGCAGAACCGGCACTTCCGCTTCTCGACCGCGGTGGGCATCGGCTTGATCATGCGGCCGTACTTCCGCCGCGGCATCAGGGCCCCTCGACGATCGTTTTCACGTTCACGAACTCGCGAATCCCGTGGGGCCCGAGTTCGCGGCCATACCCGGACGCCTTCACGCCGCCGAACGGCAGGCGCGGGTCCGACTGCACGCGGCGGTTCACGAACACCATCCCCGCCTCGATGTCCACCGCCAAGCGCATCGCCCTCGCCGAATCCCGGGTCCAGATGCTCGCCCCGAGGCCATATCGCGTATCGTTCGCGGCACGGACCGCCGCGCGCTCGTCCTCCACCCGGACGACCGCGGCCACGGGGCCGAACACCTCCTCGTCGAACGCCGCCATGCCGGCGCGCACGTCCGCGAGGACCGTGGGCTCGTGGAAGAAGCCGGGCCCTTCGAGGACGTCTCCGCCCGTCGCGACGCGCGCGCCCTGCGCCACGGAGGACTCGACCTGGCGGTGCAGGTCGTCCCGAAGGTCGCTCCGCGCCAGAGGACCGATGTCCGTGTCCTCCTTCCGCGGGTCGCCGACCTTCAGACGTTCCATCGCCTCCACGAACCTCTCGAGGAACGCGTCGTGGACCGGGGCTTCGACGATGAACCGCTTGGCGGCGATGCAGCTCTGCCCCGCATTGAGGCAGCGCGCGGCGGCGGCCGCCTCAGCGGTCGCGTCCAGTTCCGCATCCCGGAGCACGATGAAGGGGTCGCTGCCCCCGAGCTCCAGGACCGCTTTCTTGATCACGCCGCCCGCGACCTCGCCGACTGCCGCGCCCGCTTTCTCGCTCCCCGTGAGGGACACGGCGCGGACCCGCGGGTCTCGGAGGATCGCGCTGACCCTGCCGCTGCCCACGACGAGCGTCTGGAATACCCCGTCGGGAAAGCCCGCCTCCTGGAACGCCGCCTGGATCTCGAGCGCGCACCGCGTGACGTTGCTCGCATGCTTCAGAACTCCGACATTCCCCGCCATCAGGGCGGGCGCCGCGAACCGGAAGACCTGCCAGAACGGAAAGTTCCAGGGCATCACCGCCAGCACGGGGCCGAGGGGCTCGTGGCGGACGAACGACCGCTTCGCGCCCGTCTCGATCGCCTGATCGGCGAGGAACTCCGAGGCGCGGTCCGCGTACATCTCGCACGCCCACGCGCACTTCTCCACCTCGGATCGTCCCTCGCGGACGGGCTTCCCCATCTCCCGCGCCATCGTCTCCACGTATCGGCCCTGGTTTCGTCGGAGGACCCCGGCCACGGCGCGGATCCGCTCGGCGCGGTCGGCGATCGAGATGCGCCGCCAGTCCCGGAAGGCGGAGTCCGCCCACGAGAGCGCGGTGTCCACCTCCTTCGCGTTCATCTCGTCGAACCGCTCGATCTCCTCGCCCGTCGCAGGGTTCACGGAATGCAGCACCGACCGACCCCCATCCTTCGAACCGGATGGCGCGCATAAACGCATCGCATGCACGACGCGCAAACGTTTTCCGTCGGGTCCCCTTGCCACTCGGCGATTCTTTGAAGGTTGGGATCATCGGCACGGGCGAGGTGGGGAGAAACCTCGCGCGGGGTCTCTCGCGAGCAGGGCACGAGGTGAGCCTGGGCTCCCGGAACCCCGCGAACGTCGCGCGCCGCGTGGACCGGGTGCCCATCGGGACGCGGAGCGGCGCTGCCAAGTTCGGCGAGGTGGTCATCCTGGCGGTGCCGTTCGGTGCGGTCCATGACACGGTCCGCGCGATCGGTCCCAATGCACTCATGGGAAAAATCCTCGTCGACGCGACGAACCCGATCGCGGACTCCGGGGGATGGGCCCTCGGGTTCTCGACCTCGGGTGCGGAGGAGCTCGCGAAGCTCGTCCCGGGCGCGAGGGTCGTGAAGGCGTTCAACACGGTGTTCGCGGACCGCATGGCGACGGGGAGGATCGGCGAGACCCCGCTCCTCGCGCTCGTGGCGGCGGACGACGCGGTCGCGAGGAGGACCGTGATGAAACTCGCGGGGGACATCGGCTTCGACCCCGTCGACGCGGGGCCGCTCGCGGCGGCGCGCTACCTCGAGCCCATGGCGATGCAGATCATCGCCCTCGCGTGGGGTCACGGGAAGATGGGGGACCGGATCGGATACGCTCTGGTGCGCGAGTGACGCCGTCGGCCCACCAGGGCGCGGATGCTCCCGGCGGGATTCGAACCCGCGTCACCAGCTCGAAAGGCTAGCATCCTTGACCGGGCTAGACTACGGGAGCGGCGCGCCGATTGGCGGCGCCCCCATAAGGATTGCCGTTCACGAGGCGAAGTCCACGAAGATCCCCCGCCGCAGCCTCCGCAGGTCGGGTACAAGACGGCCCCGTTTCGGGCGGAGCGAGATCTCGAATTCTTCCATCACCGGCGCGCCAATGATCAACTCGATCGGGCGGCCCTCGCCGGGTCCGATCGACTCGAGCACGTATGCTTTGAAGCTGAACGAACACTCGTCCGCCTCCGCAATGAGGGCCCGCCATTCTCGGATCCGTCGTTCGCGGCCTCCGAGACCGACGGTCCGCGCCAAGGGATCCCGACCCTTCGGGGTCCGTCGAGGGATCGCGCGCCGGACGACGTAGGAGCGGCTCGCGCCGGAGTCGAAGAGGGCCCAGACGGCCTTTCCGCCGAGCAGGACCTCGCGCAGAGCTTGCGACATCATCTCCGAATTCCACCCGCAGGATTTGAAGTTTCCGCGTACAGTCACAGGCTCAGTCCTCACATTGCAGGGAGCAACACCCGCATTCGGCGGTACCGGGAAACCCGCGCTAGAGCTCCGCGGTCACCGCCCGCGCGAGCTGGCGGTAGTCGGCCTCCTTGAACGCCTCGGGGTTGGCAGACATCAGGAGGTACGAGTCGCGGCTCACGACCTTCTCGTGGATCGCCTGCACGAACCGGAGGACCGCGGCGAAGCCGTTTTGCGTGGCAAGGTACTCAAGCCCCTCGACCACGATCGCGGCGCTCCCGCCCTCGATGTGGCGGTGGATCGTCGTCGTGAGGCCGACGAGGTCCGTCGGGGACGCGCACGCGAGACCCTTCTCGGATTGGCGGGTGAGCCACACGCAGTTCGTGGGCTCCAGCCCGAAGGCCCCCAGGTCCTTCGGGTGCGTCCGAGAAATGCACAAAGGCCGCGCGTCCTTGGCGGTGAGTTCCCGGAGCAACGCGAACACCTGCTCCCCCCGCTCCTCCCGCACGAGGTAGCTCCCTCGGCCGCGCAACGCACCGAGGGTGGGCGCCTGGATCCCGAGGTCGACCTCCCCCGCCTCGATCTTCCGGTCGACCGCCTCCACGCTCCGCTCGATCAGCTTGGACTTCAGAACGACGGACAGCTCCGTGGGTCCGTATCCGCGCGCGGTCAGGCGAAGGACCTCCGCGATCGTGTCCCGAAGCCCCCGCTCGTACCCCTTCAGGTAGAACTTCTTCGCCTCGTCCTTCGACGCCACGGCGGTGCGAACGGGCCGTCGCGCTAAGAAGCTTCGGCCCTACCCGATGTATCCGAGGTCCTGCTTGTCCCGCTCCTCCGGCGGGGACTCGACCTCGCGCAGCTTGCTCGTGATCGAGTCGATCTGCTTCGCTCGGTTCTCGAGCTCCGCGAAGTCGATCGCGACGTCGAGCACCTTCGTGAGCACCTCCAGCACCGCCTGGGCGCTCTTCGGGTCCACGAAGTACCCGGACGTCTCGCCCATCAGGCACA
>Ga0209322_10001461_pt1 | contig 13698 bp, 13 predicted proteins | sample Rifsed19ft1_FD_184013 | JGI IMG/M metagenome (GOLD analysis project Ga0209322, IMG submission 184013) | Soil microbial communities from Rifle, Colorado, USA - sediment 19ft 1 (version 2) | ecosystem: Environmental > Terrestrial > Deep subsurface > Rock core/Sediment | place: Rifle, Colorado... | reverse complement strand
CTCGGGCTCGCGCCGGACGACCGGCGGGCGTGGTTCGGGAAGGGGCTCGCGCTCGAGGGGGCGAAGAGGTACGAGGAGGCGGTGAGCGCGTACGACCATGCAATCGCGATCGACGCGCGGGACGCCCGCGTCTGGTTCTCCCGCGGCGCCGCGCTCGCGTGGCTCGGGCGGCACGAGGAGGCCGTGGACGCCTTCGACCGGGCGGTCGGGCTGGACCCCGGCAACGCCGTCTACGCGGTCCGCAAAGGGGAGACCCTCCTCAAGGTGGGCCGCCATGAGGAGGCGCTGCTCGTGTTCGACGGCGCGCTGCGGGACCACCCCGCGGACTTCGGAGCGCTCGACGGGCGGAAGCAGGCGCTCGAGCTCCTCCGGCGGGCGGACGAGGCGTATGCGGTCACCGGCGAGATCGTGGCGGTGCACGCGCACGACGCGGCGGCGTGGAGGGAACGCGCCCGCCTCGGACTCGCGACGGGGAAGGCGAAGGAGGCCCTGGCCGCGATCAACAAGGCGATCCACCTCGACGCGGGCAACCGGGACCTCCTGAGGGAGAAGCGTGCCATCCTGGGGACGCTGAAGGACTTCGCGGGCATCGCCGACGTATGCGACGCGATCCTCGCGCTCGACCCGGAGGACGCGGAGGCGCACCGGGAGAAAGCGTTCGCGCTGGAGTCCGCGGGCGACATGGACGAGGCCGTGGAGGCGTTCGACGCCGCGATCGCGATCGACCCGATGGACCGCGCGTCGTGGAACGCGAAGGGCCTCGGTCTGTTCCGCGCGAAGCGGTTCCCGGAGGCCCTCGAGTGCTTCGACCGCGTCCTGAACCTGAACCCGGGGGACCGCACGGCGATCGCGACGAAGGGGCGCGCGCTCCAGGCGCTGGGGCGCCACGCGGCGTCGCTCCGCGTGTTCGACGACGGCCTCCTCCTCGACGGCAGGAACCCGGCGTTCCTCGACGGGAAGGCGGTCTCGCTCCTCGCCCTCGACAAGACGAGGGAGGCGCTCGCGTGCGCGGACGTCGTCCTCGAGGCGCAGCCGAAGGACCCCGTCGCGCTCCGCGTGAAGGCGTCCGTGCTCCTGCGGGAGGGCCGCGCGGCGGACGCGCTCCCGCTCGTGGAGTCCGCGCTCGTCGTCGATCCCGGCACCGCGGCCCTGTGGACCCTCAAGGGCGACGCCCTCCAGGGGATGGACCGGAGCGCGGAGGCGCTCGAGGCGTTCACCCGGGCCGTCTCCCTCGATCCCCGGGACGCGGACGGCTGGCGCGCGAAGGGGCTCGCCCACGTGAGGGGGGAGCAGTTCCCCGAGGCCGCCGACGCGTACGAGCGCGCGCTGCAGATCCACCCGGACGACCGGGGCCTCTGGTCCCTGAAGGCGTTTGCCCTCGAGCGCGCGGGGCAGCTCGAGCCGGCGGTGGCGGCGTACGACCGAGCGATCGCCCTCGACCCCGTGGACAAGGCGTCGTGGTCGTCCAAGGGCCTCGTCCTCACGCACATGAGACGGTTCGACGACGCCCTCCGGTGCTTCGACTACGCGCTCAAGCTCGATGCCGCGTACGACGTTGCGGTCCAGGGACGGAAGGCCGCGGAGGCGGGACGACGCCGCCAGACGATCGAGGACCAGGCGCGACGCATCGTGGAGTGGGAGCGCGCGAACGGGCGCACGGCGGGCCGCGAGGAGGCGTTCCGGGAGGCCGGCGTGCCGTTCTCGATCCTCGACGACGTGCTCGCGTACCTGGGGGAGCCGCCGAAGGTGCTCCCTGCGGACCTTCCCCCGGAGAAGCTGCACCGCTTCGAGGCCGCCTCGTCCGTCGTGCTCAAGCTCGTCGATGACCCGAAGGGTGTGGACCGGTTCCGCGTGGCGGTGAGCGCCCCCGGCGCGGACGCCTCCGAGGTCCGGGAGCTGTGGGGGTACATCCAGAACGTCGCCGCCGCGGACGTGGACGCCGAGCCGGACGCGCACTTGGACGCCCTCCTCCGCCTTGCGCTCGACCTGCCCAAGGAGGAGTGGGACCTCGTGCACCTCGCGCGCGAGCTGAACCTCGGGATCTGGGAGGCGAAGCGCCTCGAGACGTCGCTCAAGATCTTCCAGGGCGGCGCGTACCGGGTCACGACGAAGCCCGCGCCGCAGATCGCGACGTCCGCGCACTCGACGCCGCCCGTTCCGAAGGCCGTCCCACCGCCAAGGAGCGCGCAGGAGGTGCGCGAGCCCCATCCGTGCGGCCCGCACGAGGCGAAGGGGGTCTCGCGCCACGCATGCGGGGCATGGCTGTGCTCCGCGTGCCTCGACGAACAGGCGTGTCCGCATTGCCGCAAGGCACTTCACCTCCCGAAGCCGCCGGAGGACGAGGAGGAGGAACCGTCGGTCCCCTTGCCGCCCCCTCCCCCGGACGACGAGGAGAGGCCCGCGCGGCGGCGGGACGACGACAACCGGGACTTCACGCGGCTGTGATTGCCGCCGACGACGCTACCGTTCCACGACGCGGAAGCCGACGCCCACCATCGCATCGAGATCGGAGTCGTGAACGAGGAGATACACCGTGTATCCTCGCGCGGCCCCGCACACGGCGAGCACGGCCTCGGCAAAAACCTCAACGTCGACGTCGAGAACTGTGATCCCCAACCGTTCGAAATGGGCGACGATGACCGCGCGCTCCTCTTCAAAATCCCGAAGGTGCGACCAAGAATCGTTTCCGTGGGACTCCCACCAGTCGAGCTCCCACGGCGTCCACCTGCACTGGACGGGGTCGGTCGCGACCCACGTCGCATCCACGGGGCGGTTGGGCTCGTCCGGGACTATGGAGAGGCGATCCGAAGAAAACCTCGCCGAGCCCGCGAAGGTAACGACGATGACCACGCCCGTCAGAAGGGCCACGATCCCGACTCGGGCCGCGCTTCGTAGCCACGCCATCATCCGGTGAAGGCAATCCGGACCCGATAAGGATTCCGACTTAGTTAGGGCCCCGCCTCATCCGATGCGTGCCCGGTCTCACGCGACGTCGAAGACCCACTTGTCCCGCTCGCGGAGCATCGTCCGCAGGATCGGGACGGACTCGCCCGGCTTCATGCTGAGGAAGAACCGCCCGACGTGCTTGCAGAACAGTTTCGCCCTCGCGCGGCTCGCGGTCCAGTCCGTGCAGTCGTGGTAGATCGTCATGTTCATCAGGTCCAGGGACACCGTGTAGGCCTTCACGTCCGCGTTCACGATCGTGGTCCCGCGCTTCGTGAACCGCACGAGCCCCTGGTCGATCTCCCGCGCGCGCAGGAGACGGTCCGTCCCGAGCAGGACCGCGAGGAGTTCGTCGATGTCCATCTCCTCGACCGGCTTGCCCAGCGGCACGTCTTGGTCGATGATGCCCTCCTCGCGCTCCTCCACCCCGCCCTTGATCTTGGCGGCGACGCCGTACTTCGCCAAGGCGTCGTTGATCTTCCGGTCGATGTACGCCTGCTCCGCCTCGTCGTACTTCTCCCGGTTCCACGGCTCGTTGAAGTACCGCCGCGCGGCGCGCGCGTGGAACGGCGAGTGGACGGGGTATTTCCAGTTCCGCGGGTCCCCGTACCTCTCCGGGTCCTTCGGCCAACCCGGGGGCGGGCCGGGGCGGCCATCCCGCTTCCGCGAGGGCTTCCTCGCGCGGACCATCGGTCGCGGATGGCGGCGGGGGCGATTAAGGGTTCGCGCTCCCTTCGATGCCCGCCAGGAGACGGGGCAGATCCGCGAATCGCTCGAGGACCGCGGAGGGCTGCGCTGCCAACAGCTCCTCGCGGCGGCCGTATCCGTACGCGGCGGCGATCGTGCGTGCCCCCGCCGCCCGACCCGCCAGGATGTCAACGGGCGCGTCCCCGACGACGATGCATTGCTCCGGTGGGAGGCCGAGGGACTTGGCGGCGAACAGGGGCAAGTCCGGCTCCGGTTTCGAACGGGACACGTCGTCCCCGCCGACGACGGCGCGGAAGTACCGCCGAATCCCCGCCTTCCGGAGCATGAGGTCGGCGACCCTCCTGCGGCGCGTCGTCACGGTCCCGATCGGCCGGCTCCGTAGCACCGCCAAGGTCTCCCGCACTCCCGGATACACGCGCACGCGAATCCGCACGAGGCGGCGGAAGTGGCGATAGTACTCCTCGTTGATTGCCGCCACTCGGGGTCCGGGGGCCATCCCGCGCGTGATCTCCATCTGCTTCGCGAGCGGGATGCCGATCAGAGGACGGAGCTCGTCCTCCCGGAGCGGCGGCTCGCCGAATACCGCCAACGCCTCGTTCTGAGCCTGGAGGATCTGGTCGAACGTGTCAACGAGGGTGCCATCGAGGTCGAACAGGAGCCCCAGCACGCGCCGACGATTCGCATCCCGGGGATGAACCCTCGCGCGAACGTCTAAAGCGGGCACGCGCATTCCGGGGGCCATGGCGGCCCGGAAACTCAGGATCGTCGCCGTCGGGGATTCCACGACCGCTGGTGCGCCCGGATTCCGTTCCCCCCTCGAGGCGCCGCCGAAGGGCCGCGGCAACCCGCAGAGCCAGTACGCGTTTTGGATGATGCAGGTCCACCCGGAATGGACCGTGCTGAACCGCGGGATGGGCCGCCAGCGGTGCGACGAGATCCTCGCGCGCTTCGACCGGGACGTGCTGAAGGTCAAGCCCGACTACGTGATCGTGCTCGCGGGCGCCAACGACGTGTACCAGGGGCGATCGCTCGGGCTGATGAAGACAGACCTCGGGGCGATGTACGGGCGCGCCCAGCAGATCTCCATCATCCCCGTGGCGGCCACGGTCCTCCCCTACGACACCGCCGGGATCGGGGAGCAGTCCGTCCTCAAGTCGCTGAACGCGTGGATCCAGCAGAACGCCGCCTCGCTCGACATCCCGTTCTGCGATACGAACGCGGCCGTTCGGGCCCCTGACGATCCCGGACGGCTCCGCAGCTCCCCCGACGGTCTCCATCCGGACATCACGGGATACCGATCCCTTGGCGAGGCGCTCATGCGGACGCTCGAGACGGACCTCGCGCGGTGGGCCCAACAGGCTTAAGCCCCGAGCCGCGTTCCCGCCCGCGGGGGAGTCCATGGCGAAACTGACGTGCTTGAGCGAAGTGGGCATCTTCACGCGGGACCTGAAGCTCTCGCAGGCGTTCTACACGCGGAAGATCGGGCTGGCGGTGCGATCGTCGATGCCGAAGATCGAGTATCTGCAGCTCGGCGCGACGAAAGGCGGCAAAGACGCGGGCCTCGACTTGTGGCACCCCGTGCCATCGTGGGGGGAACCGACGTACCAGGACGGGCTGAAGTCGATCGGGACCGTGGCGGGCCTCGCGTTCACGACCGGTAACCTCCCGAAGACGGTCGAGACCCTTGCGGGGAAGGGCGTCAAGGTGGAGACGCAGTACGAGGGGTTCGCGCGGTTCTGGGATCCCGACGGGAACACGCTCTTCGTCACGGAGCAGGAGCGACCGAAGGTCCGCCGCGCGGGACTGCAGAAGCTCGACTGGGTCACCGTGGTGACGCGGGACGAGGCGAAGTCGGGCGAGTTCTTCCGGACGCTGGGGATGAAGCGAGGGAGGGTTCGCGGACGCGACGGCGAAACCTACACGCAATACAGGCTGAGCCCGGAGGGGACCGCGGTCCTCCCGTTCCGGCCGACGCGGGAGATGTACGATGAACCGTCGGACTACGACGCGGACATGGCCCACATTGGGGAGAACACCTCCATCGGGTTCGAGGTCGACGACGTCGAGGCGGTGCAGGAGAAGCTCCTCTCGAAGGGCATCACCGTGAAGGAGAGGGTGACGAAGCAGAGTTGGGGCGGCACCACGATCCGGGTCCTGGACCCCGACGGGAACGAATACCTGCTGTACAAGATGGACTAGCCGTTCGGGACGACCGCCGGGTGTTTCGCACCCCGTGGCGTCGACCGGAGAGCCGGGACAGCCGCAAGTATTATTCCGCCGTGGGGCGTGGGCCGCCGGGGCCTCGATGCCTTTCTGTGGGTCGTGCGGCGCGAACGTCGCCGAGGGAGCACGGTTCTGCCACGCGTGCGGCGGGCCTATCGCCGGTCCGACGATCCCAACGTATGGCACGCCACCGCCCCCGCATCAGCCACAGCCCGGACATCCAGCGGGGCAATACGCAACGCCGGTGTATGCGCCTTACCCGCAAAACCCGCAGCCGTTCGTGTACCCGTCGGTCCCCTGGCCAACGCCGGGGACTCCGATCCCCCATGCCGGCCCCCAGCAAATGCCTCCTGCCGGAGGTCTCACGGCACCCGGTACACTCGCCGGAGCGCGTCTAGGGCACAGCCCATGGACCGCACTTGTCCTCTCCCTCCTACTTCCGGGATTGGGCCAATTGTACAACCGCGATGCCATGAGAGCCATCTTCCTCCTCTCCCTTTCCCTGTACCTCATCGTCCTCGCTTTGGTCTGGCTGGTGACACATTTCATCTCGTACTTCTACGGGCTGATTCTCCTTCCTCCCGCGCTCCTGGTCTGGCTTTATGGAATGTACGACGCCTACGCGCACGCGAAGGCACGTGCGTCCGCCCTGCCGGTTGGTCTCCCTCTCGCCTAGGTGGCCGTCACGAGCCCAGCAACTCCCGCGCAATCACGAGCCTCTGGATCTCGCTCGTCCCCTCGCCGATTTCGCACAACTTCGCGTCGCGGAACATCCGCTCGACCGGGTAGTCCTTGATGTATCCGTAGCCCCCGTGGACTTGGACCGCCTGCGTGGTCACCCACATCGCCGCCTCGCTCGAGAACAGCTTCCCCATCGCTGCCTCCTTCTTGAGCGGCAACCCCTGATCCTTCCGCCACGCCGCGCGGTACACGAGCAGCCGAGACGCCTCGATCTTCACCGCCATGTCCGCGAGCTTCCACTGGATCGCCTGGAAGTTCGCGATCGGTTCCCCGAACTGGTGCCGCTCCTTCGCGTACTTCACCGCCTCTTCGAACGCCCCCTGCGCGATCCCGACGCCGAGGGCGCCGATGCCGATCCGGCCGCCGTCGAGGGTCTTGAGGGCGTTCACGTACCCTTCGCCCTCCCGACCGAGGAGGTTTTCGGCGGGGACGCGGCAATCCTCGAGGAGGACCTGTGACGTCGCGCTCGCGCGCATCCCGAGCTTGTCCTCCATCTTCCCGACGTGGAGGCCCGGCGTCCCCTTCTCGACGATGAACGCGCTCACGCCGCGTCCGCCCTTCTCCGGGTCCGTCTTCGCGGTGATCACGAACGTGCCGGCGACGGGCGCGTTCGTGCAGAAATTCTTCGCGCCGTTCAGGACCCATTCGCCCCCCTCGCGCGTGGCGGCGGTCTTCATCCCGGCGGCGTCGCTGCCGACGGACGGTTCCGTGAGTCCCCACGCGCCAATGCGCCTCCCCGCCGCCAAGTCAGGGACGTACCGCGTCTTCTGCTCCTCCGTGCCCGCGATCAGGATGTTCCCCGTGCACAGGGAGTTGTGCGCCGCCATGATCAGGGCGTGGCTCCCGTCGACGCGCGCGACCTCCTCGACCGCCACCGCCAGCTCGAGCGCGGTGTTGCCGGAGCCGCCGAACTCCGCGGGCGCGATCATCCCCAGGAGCCCGAGCTCGCCCATCTGCATGACCGTCTTCGCGGGGAACTCGCCTTTCGCATCGAATTCCCGGGCGATGGGCGCGATCTCCTTCTCCGCGAACTCGCGCGTGGTTTTGCGTAGGAGCTCAATCTGTTCCGTGGGCCGGAAATGCACGAGCGTGCGATGTGTCCACGGGTCTTAGCGCTTCCGCTTCCTCTCGCCGAACGTCGTCAACATCGAGCGCACCTCGGCGAGCAGCGCGATGGTCACGCCCGCCTCCTGGTTCACGTAGTCCAGGATGTCGCCGAACTTCCCCTGGCGGTACAGGGCGGGCACGTCCCCGCTCGGCCGCTTGTCCACGAAGTTCTCGATCGAGGACCCGTCGAACTTCCCCGCGTTCATCAGCACGAGGACCGGGCCGAGGTCCAGCATCGGCTTGTCGAACCAGAACCGCCGGAGCTCCGGGGGGCTCCAGTCCTTCACCTTGTGAAGCAGCGCGCGCTCCATGAGGAACGTGAGGTCGAATCGGAGGCGGTTCCCGACGGGCACGAAGTCCCACGACTTCTCGAGCAGCCCCTTGGCGATCGCGATCCGCAGGATCTCCTTCTCGCCCCACTCCCATTCCGCGAGCACGGTCAGGGTCCCGATCGGGCGGAGGTCGTCCGAGAGCTGCTGGAACTGGATCGTGACGAGGCGGTCCTGCTGGGGGTCCTCCCCCTCCGTCTCGACGTCGAAGTAGTAGAGGGCCACGAGCGAGGAATCGGTCGAGCGCGCTATGTAGGTTGTGGCACGACTCCGGGCCGGAACGTTCTACTCGCCACGGCCCATACACCCGCGGATTCCACGCACGCTCCTCCACCGCCGAAGGCAACCTGGAACCTCGTACCCCCATCCACCCTCGGTGACGTCCTCTCAGAGGCGGCAGATCAGACACGCAGACGCATGCGACTCGCCGCCACACTCCTGGGATGCGCGGCCTCCCTCCACGTCGCGTCGATCGTGGCTTCTCTGCTCGTCTTGCATGCCATCGTCTCATCATCCGCGGGCGGTCCGGTCTCGTCGGAGCAAGTCTTCGAGGTTCTCGACCGGCTCGGTCTCACCTGGATTCTGTACGTGGGCGTCGCCGCACAATCCGCGTTCTTCGTCCTCTCGGTTCTCGGAGCGCGCACGGCCTGGGAACACCGGAACGGTGCCGCAGTTCCGATGATCGCCGCGGGGGCGGTCGCGATTGTCATCTCCCTCCTGATTCTCGGGGGCGTCATCGGCGCGGCCGGCGGAGTCCTGTCCGTCATCGGGGGAGCCCTGAGCCTGCCGCAGCGACCGATGCGCTACACGGCCTGACCGACCTCCGGACCGCCACCGGCGATCGGTACGGTTGGGGGCTTCCGGCGGACGGTCAGCACGGGCCCATCCTTGGCGGTGATGACAACCTTCTCGGCGGGCCGGACGTCCTCCGCCGCCGTCGCGAGCCACATCTCCCCCTGGAACATCACGTACCCGCGCCCCCCCGCGGGGATGGGATCGATCGCCTCCGCCTCCTCGCCGATGAGCTGCCCGAGCGCCGGTTTCCGCTTTCGCACTTGGATCACCTTGTACATGCCGAACATGAGGAAGACGCCGAAGGCGGCGGTGGGCGTGAGCAGCGCCGCCAGTATCCCGAGCTGCGCGTCCCGGGAGAGCAGGAACTGCGGGGGCGCGACGGGCGCGAGGAACACGGTGCCCAGCACGATGCACACGACGCCCGCGCCCCCCCACACGCCGAACCCGGGGGTCTTCACCTCGACGATCAGGAAGACGATCCCCAGGAGGAGGAGAAAGACGCCCACGAGGTTGAAGGAGAGACCGAGGCCGAGCACGCCGAGCACGATCATGATCGTGCCCATGATCTCGGCCCCGTGGCCCGGCGCCGAGATCCCGAAGATGACCGCGTAGATCCCCAGGAGCAGGAGGAGGCCGGACACGACGGGGTTCGCGAAGATCGCGTACAGCGCCACGCCGATCGGCTCGCCGAACTCCCGGACGGGCGCCCCCGCCACGTCGAGCGTGACGTTCTTCGGCTGGATCGTGCGGCCCTGCGCCCCCGCCAGGAGCGACGGAATCGAATCCGCGACGAGCTCGATCGCCCCCGCTGCGAGCGCCTGCGTCGCGTTCAGGTTGAGGTTGTCCCGCACGAACGCCGCCGCCAGGCTCTCGTTGCGGCCGTGCATGAGGAGCTGCTCGCGCAGGCTCCCCTCGATCGCGTTCAGGATCTTCGGCTCCGTGATCGGCTCGAAGCCGCCGGGCCCGATGCCCACGGGCTGCACGGAGCCGATCGTCGTGAAGGGGGCCATCGCCGCCAGGTCCGAGGACTCGAGGAGGATCGTGCCCGCGCTCCACGCGCTCACCCCGGAGGGGGCGACCCATCCGAGGATCGGGACCGGGGTCGCGAGGAACAACTTCTGGATCTGCTGGGTCTCGTCGAGGCCCCCGCCGGGGGTGTCGAGGCGCAGCACGAGGGCCCGGGCGTCCTCCGCCTCCGCGACCTCGATCGCCGCTTTCACGTACTCCACGGTGGCGCGGGTGATCTCGCCCTGGATCCGCCCCACGAGGACGGGCCGCTCCTGCGCCTGGACTCCTGGGAGGAGGACCGTAAGGGGGAGGAGGACCGTAAGGAGGAGGAGCGCCCCCAGCGCCGCGAGGCCTGCTCGCATCGCACCGACACCCTCCCTCATTTCGTCGGCTTCCGCTCGCGGGACAGGGCGGACGTGAGGGCCGCGATCTCCCCCGTCCCGTGCACCTCGGAGGGGACGATGACGATCAGGTTCTTCTCCCGCGAGATCTCCGCGAGGTTCTGCAGCTCCCGGAGCTTCATCGCGGCCGGGGCGCCCTGGTACAGCTGCGCCGCCTCGAGCATCTTCTGCGCCGCCTGGAACTCGCCCTCCGCCATGATCACGCGCGACCGGCGCTCCCGCTCCGCCTCCGCCTGCTTCGCGATCGCGCGGACCATCGACTCGGGGAGGGCGACGTCGCGAATCGTGACGGAGGAGACCTTGATCCCCCACGGGTCCGTGGCGGTGTCCAGGAGCTTCTGGATCCGGTGGTTCAGCTCCTCACGGCGGCTGAGGAGGTCATCGAGCTCGACCTGCCCGAGCACGTCCCGCAGCGTCGTCTGCGCGAGGAGGTTCGTCGCGAGCAGGAAGTTCTGCACCTGGACGATCGCCTTGATCGGGTCGAACACGCGGTAGTAGACGACGGCGTCGACCTCGACGCTCACGTTGTCCCGCGTGACGATCCGCTGCTTCGGCACGTCGACCGCGAGCGTCCGCAGGTCCACGAGGACCGTGCGGTCGAACATCGGGATGATCAGCACGATGCCGGGCCCTTTCACCCCGAGAAGGCGGCCCAGGCGGAACACGACGCGCCGCTCGTACTCCCGGACGACCTTGATCGCGGACCCCAGGAAGCTTAGGACGACCAGCAGGACGAAGAACGCGATGACGTACTCGTACACCATCTCCTTCCACTCCTCTCGTGGCGAACGCGGCGACGGGTAAAGACCTTCCTATGGAGTGCCCGGGGATTCCGCGACGTGGGGGGGTGGGAGCCGGGTCGAAAGGATTCCACAGCCGCAACAACGAATGGCTGACGTGGCAGCTGGCGGGGGAGTGTCTCCGCACCGGGCATGGAATCTCTTTCCGTCCCAGCATCCCTCCTAAGGGGGAGGGGACTGCAGGCTGCGAGCGGTGCAAGACAGGGCGCCACGGCCGCGTCGACCCCCGATGCGGCGAAGGAACCATCGTCCATAGTCTTCAGCAGGCGCGCTTCCCCGCAGCCGTGCCCCCCTGCCCCCGTCAACACGAACCGGGTCCGGGATTCGAACGTCCCCCTTGTCACGGAGTGACGCCAGCAAGCTTATATGGCAATATGGCATGCCATACACCGATGGCGGACAAGCACAAGACCATGCTCCTCCTCGACGAGGCAGTCTGGCGACGGTTTCAGGAGGAGGTCTTCCGTCAGGACGGCGCCCGGGCGACCAGCGCCCGGGTTGAGAAACTAATCGCCGCTGCGGACCCGTCACCGATCGTCGAGGCCGTCGCCGCCACGTGGCCACCCCCGCGCGACGGGTTTCCTTCGGTGGGCGAGGTGGAGCGGCTGAGACCACGCGCCCGCCGGCCGGTCTCCTCCCTTATCCAGGAGGACCGTGAGGATCGTGACGACCGTATACTTGGACTCGAGCGCCCTCGCCAAACGATATCTCGCCGAAGACGGAAGTGACGCGGTCGACGGCCTGTATCGCAGGGCCGAGGGCTTGGACGTGCGACTCGCCTTCTCCCTCTGGAACCTCGGCGAGGTGCTGCGCGCGGTCGCCCGGGCCCGATCCATGGGCCATCTCACGCAACGGCAGGCGGGGGTTTCCACCTGGCTTCTCCTCCGGGAGACGCTCAAGTTTCGCGCCCTTGGAGCCCTTCGGATTGTCCCCGTCGGGAGCGACGTCATCGCGTCCGCGATCCCTCTGCTCTTGGCGTCAAGGCTCGGACAACCCGATGCGATTCAGATCGCGTCCGCGCGGGAAGTCGGGGCAGGGGCTTTCCTGGCGGCGGACGAGCGACTCATCCGGGAGGCTCGCAGGGAAGGGCTCAACGCCCTCCATCCGGTTGGCGACGCGGCGGCGGTTGCCCGCCTGTAGGACAGAACGCCACGGACATTGCTTGAGGCTTGCTCCCTCGACCCTGGGGCCGAAGCCTTTTATCGCCCCCGGCTTTCCGCGGTGGCGGGGCGTCCGGTGCGCGTCGGTATCGTCGGGGTCGGCGTCGTCCCGTTCCGACCTGCGACGCCCGAGTACAGCTGGAAGGAGATCATGTACGAGGCCGCGCGCCGCGCGTACGAGGACGCGGGCGTCAATCCCCGGACGGACGTGGGCTCGTTCATCACGTGCGCGGAGGACTACTGGGAGGGCTTCGGGATCTTCGACGAGTTCACCCCGGACCAGATCGGCGCCGTCCTCCGCCCCGCGTGCACGGTCACCGGCGACGGCATCCACGGGCTCGCGCAGGGCGTGATGCAGATCCAGTCGGGCCTCGCGGAGGTCGTGGCGGTGGAGGCGCACAGCAAGATCTCGGACCTGCTCACGTATCCGGGCGTGGTGCAGCATGCGTTCGATCCGATCTGGAACAAGCCGCTCGGCGGGCATCCGTACTACGTCGCCGGCCTCGAGATGGCCTCCTATCTGGAGGCAGCTGGCCTCGCGGAGCGAGATTGCGCAGCCGTCGTTGCGAAGAACCGTCGGAACGCACTGACGAACCCGCGTGCGGCGCACGGGGCGAAGCTCGACGTGGAGGACGTGTTGGCATCGCCCCCGATCTCGACGCCGCTGAAGGAGCTTGACGTGGCGCCCCTCGCGGACACGGCCGTGGTCCTCGTGTTGGCGGCGGAGGCGCGCGCGCGGAAGCTCGCCTCCCGGCCGGTCTGGATCCGCGGCATCGGGTGGAGTTCGGACTCGCCCGCCCTGGAGACGCGGTCGTGGGCGGTCGCGAAGTACGCGGAGGACGCCGCCAAGATGGCACATCGCCTCGCGAAGGTCCGCGTCCCCTCGAAGGAGATCGACGTGGCGGAGGTCGACGACAAGTTCTCGTACAAGGAACCGCAGCACCTCGAAGCGCTCGGGCTCTCGAAGAAGGGCTCCACCGCCAAGGGGATCCGCGGCGGGCGATTCGACCTTGGGGGCGACCTGCCCGTCAACGCCAGCGGCGGCTCGCTCGGGTGCGGCAACGTGATCGAGGCCTCCGGCCTGCACCGCGTGGCGGAGATCGCCCTGCAGCTCCGCGGGGAGGCGGGGCGCAACCAGGTCGACGCCGCCAGGACGGGGTTGGCGGCTTCGTGGCGAGGCATCCCCACCGCGACCGGCGCCGTGGCGGTGTTGGGGGTGGGGCGTTGAGGAAGGTCGCGTGCATCGGCGCGGGGATGACGCTGTTCCGACGCCGCCTCCAGGAAACGCCGCGGGAGATGTGCTGGGAAGCTGCGCGGATGGCCCTCGACTCCGCGGGCCTCACGATCGACGACATCGACGCGGTCGTCTTCGGCTCCGCCCCCGACGCGTTCGACGGCATCCACATGAAGGGCGAGAACGTTCTCGACGGGTGCGGCGGCGTCGGGAAGCCGTACACGCGCGTGTACACGGGCGGCGGCACCG
>Ga0209322_10001459_pt1 | contig 13711 bp, 13 predicted proteins | sample Rifsed19ft1_FD_184013 | JGI IMG/M metagenome (GOLD analysis project Ga0209322, IMG submission 184013) | Soil microbial communities from Rifle, Colorado, USA - sediment 19ft 1 (version 2) | ecosystem: Environmental > Terrestrial > Deep subsurface > Rock core/Sediment | place: Rifle, Colorado... | reverse complement strand
CCGTTCCTCGCCCACCACTTCCTGCGGGTCTACGCGGCCAAGAACAACCGGAAGCTGGACGGGTTCAGCGAGGAGGCATTGGCGCGGCTCGACGCGTACTCCTGGCCGGGCAACGTGCGCGAGCTCGAGAACGCCGTCGAGCGGGCCGTCGTCCTGGCGCGAGGGTCGGTCGTCGAGGTGACGGACCTCCCGGCCAGCGTGGTCGAGGGGGCGCCGTCCGCGGACTGGGTCAAGGCGATCCCGGTGGGCACGTCGCTGGCGGAGGTCGAGCAGCAGTTGCTCGAGGAGACGCTGCGGCAGACGAAGGGGAACAAGACGCTGGCGGCCAAGCTCCTCGGTATCGACCCCAAAACCGTCTTCCGGAAGCTGAAGCAGGCCGGGCCGGAGGAGGCCGGGGCTGACGACGACGACGCCACGGCGACTTGACAGGCGAGTCGGAGAGAGGGTACCTTACCTCCGACCCGGAACTTTTCTGCTTCCCGCCCGTTCCATAAGCGACAGGGCAAGCTTGAACGACATCTAGGAGGTGCGACATGACCCATCGGTATCGTGAGAGCCGCCTGATCCTGGCTGGGTGTTTGGCGCTTTCTCTCGCACTCGGGATCGCTCTGACCTTGCCAGCGATGGCTCAGGACAAGCCCCGCTACGGCGGGGAGCTCGTGTTCGTGGTGCCATCGGAACCGCCGTCCTACGACGCCCACCAGGAGGAGACCTTCGGCGTCATCCACCCGGTGGCGCCTCATTACAGCCTGCTCCTCCGGGTGGATCCGTTCGACAAGACGGGGACCAAGCCGGTGGGAGACCTCGCCGAGTCTTGGACCATCTCCAAGGACGGGGTCACGTACACCTTCAAGCTCCGCAAGGGCGTCAAGTTCCACGACGGCAGCGAGATGACGTCCCGGGACGTCAAGGCCTCCTACGACAAGATCATCTTCCCGCCCATGGCCATGAAGTCGCTCCGCAAGGGCGCCTACGCGGCCGTGGAGGCGGTCGAGGCGCCGGACCCCCAGACGGTGCGCTTCCGCCTCAAGTGGCCGGAGTCCTCCTTCCTTCTGAACCTCGCCTCGCCCTGGAACTGGATCTACAAGGCGGACACCCTGGCCAAGGATCCCTGGTGGTACGAGAAGAACGTCATGGGCACTGGGCCCTTCAAGTTCGTGGAACACGTCCGGGGCTCCCACTGGGTGGGGAAGAAGAACCCGGACTACTGGGACAAGGGCAAGCCGTATCTGGACGGCTACCGCGCGATCTTCATCAGCTCGTCGTCGGCGCAGGTGGCCGCGGTTCGGGGCGAGCGGGCGATGATTCAGTTCCGCGGCTTCACGCCGGCCGACCGGGACAGCCTGGTCCAAGCGCTGGGGCCCAAGATCACGGTGCAGGAGAGCGCCTGGGACTGCGTCCTGATGGTCGCCATGCACCACGAGAAGAGGCCCTTCGACGACAAACGCGTCCGCCGGGCACTGACCCTCGCGCTGGATCGCTACCAGGGCTCCCAGGCGCTGTCGAGGATCGCGATCGTCAAGGAGGTTGCAGGCGTCCAGGTGCCTGGCACGCCCTGGGCCACGCCGCCCGACGAGTTGGCCAAGCTGGCGGGGTACTGGCGCGACATCAACGCGAGCCGCGCCGAGGCGCGCCGCCTGCTCAAGGAGGCGGGTGTGCCCGAGGGCTTCGCGTTCACCTTCAAGAACCGCGGCATCCCCCAGCCCTACGAGCCTCTGGGGATCTGGATGATCGACCAGTGGCGCCAGATCGGTCTCAACGTCAAGCAGGAGATCATCGAGGCCTCGGCCTACCACCCCATGCTCAAGCGAGGGGACTTCGAGGTGGCGATGGACTTCCAGTGCGGCTTCATCGTGGAGCCGGATCTGGATCTGGGGCGTTTCCTCACCAACTCGGATGCCAACTACGGCAAGCACAAGGACACCGTCATCGACGACCTCTACGTCAGGCAGGCTCGGGCCATCGAGCCCGAGGAGCGGAGGAAGCACCTCCGCGCCCTGGAGAAGCGGCTGCTCGACGAGGAGGTCCATGTCCTCTACACACTCCAGTGGCACCGGATCATCCCGCACAGCTCCAAGGTGAAAGGGTGGACGATCACCCCGAGCCATTATCTGAACAACCAGCTCGACACGGTCTGGTTGTCTCAGTAGCCGGAGATCCTTCGCTCCCCCTCTCCCCCTCGGGGGAGAGGGGCGGGTGAGGGGGGACCCGTGACGGCAATGTGGAAGTACATCCTCAAGCGCTTCCTCCTGATGTTCCCCACTCTGCTCGGAGTCGCCGTCGTGATCTTCGTCCTGATCCGCGTCGTGCCCGGGGACGTGGTAGAGCTCCGCATGGCCGGCGACCGTGGCGCCGTGTCCGAGGAGGCGCTGGCGAAGGAGCGCGCCCGGTTCGGCCTCGACCGGCCCGTCTGGGAGCAGTTTGCGACGTGGCTCCTGGGCGTGGCGCGTCTGGACTTCGGGCGCTCCATGTGGACGGGGGCGCCGATCCTGGAGGAGATCAAGCTCCGCTTCGCGCTTTCCTTGCAGCTGGCGGTCATGGCCACCATCGTGGCCGTGCTCCTCGCGATCCCGTTGGGAGTGATCGCGGCGCTCAAGCAGGACACCTGGGTGGACTATGCCGTCCGGATCTTCTCCATCGCCGGGCTCGCCACACCGTCATTCTGGCTCGGCATCGTCTTCATCCTGGGGCTGTTGATCATCTTCAAGTGGCTGCCGCCCATGGTGTACACGCCGTTCTGGGTCAATCCCTGGCAGAACCTCCTCCAGCTCATCTGGCCGGCCCTGGCGGTGGGCTATCGGTACTCAGCGGTGGCCACGCGCATGACCCGCTCGGCGATGCTCGAAGTCCTGCGGGAGGACTACATTCGGACGGCTCGGGCCAAGGGGCTCGTGGAGAAGCTGGTCCTCTCCCGCCACGCCCTCAAGAACGCCATGCTGCCCGTTCTGACCGTCATCGCGCTCGAGTTCGCTTTTCTCATCGGGGGCCTGGTCGTAACCGAGCAGGTGTTCAACTTGAACGGGCTGGGGTTGCTCTTCGTTCAGGCGGTGGCCCACCGGGACTACACGCTGACCCAGGCGCTGGTCCTGCTGGTTGCCTCCGCGTTCATCTTCGTCAACTTCCTGATGGACCTCATGTACGCCTGGCTCGATCCGAGGATCCGCTTCAGGTAGGCCATGGCGGTCCGCGTCGAGGCGATTCGGGAGGTCCGGGAGCCCAGCCGGTGGATTCGCGCCGTCCGCGACTTCTGCCGGAAGCGGCCGCTCGGCGCCATCGGCGCCGCCGTCGTGGTCCTCATGCTCCTGGTGGCGGTGACGGCGCCCTGGCTCGCCCCGTACAACCCCGTGACTGTGGACTTCGGGGCCATGCTGGCCGCGCCCTCGGCCAAGCACTGGCTCGGCACGGACGCCTTCGGCCGTGACGTCCTCTCGCGCCTCCTCTATGGTTCGCAGACGGCCTTGATCGTGGGGTTCGGCGCGGCCCTGATCGGGGCCACCGCGGGCGCCGTCCTCGGGGTGGGAAGCGCTTACTTCGGGGGGCGCATAGACCTCTATCTCCAGCGGCTCATGGACATCTTCCTCTCCTTCCCGCTCATCATCCTGGCGCTCGCGATGGTGGCCATCCTCGGCAACAACCTGCCGAACCTGATCACGGCCATCACCATCCCGATGATCCCGCGTTGCGCCTTGGTCACCCGCTCGAGCGCCCTGGCCATCCGGGAGATGCCGTACATCGATGCGGCACGGGCGGCGGGCTTTGGCCACGCGCGGATCATGCTCCGGCACATGCTGCCTAACGTGATGGCTCCCTACCTCATCATGCTCACGGCCTTCTTGGGCCAGGCGATCCTGCTGGAAGCCTCGCTGTCGTTCCTCGGCCTCGGCGTGCAGGAGCCCACCGCCGCCTGGGGGCTCATGCTCCGCGGCGCCGCAGTGGAATTCGCCGAGGCGGCCCCCTGGATGGCCGTGTTCCCGGGGCTCGCCATCAGCCTGGCCGTCTTCGCGTTCAACCTGTTCGGGGACTCGCTCCGGGACGCCCTGGATCCGAAGCTCCGGACACTCTAGAGCCCGCCCAAAGACTTGACACTCCGCGCGGCTTCGGGTAAAAATGGTGCGGTCCGTCAAGCACTTGAGAACGGGAGGCCCTAATGGCGTATATCATCGCCGAGCCGTGCATCAACGTGAAGGACAAGGCCTGCGTGGAAGTCTGCCCGGTGGACTGCATCTACGAAGGCCCGGAGATGCTCTTCATCCACCCGGACGAATGCATCGACTGCGGCGCCTGCGAGCCGGTGTGCCCGGTGAAGGCGATCTTCGCCGAGGACGAGACTCCCGATAAGTGGAAGCAGTTCATCGACCTGAACAAGCAGTTCTTCAAGGACAATCCGGGCGTCAAGCCCTCGACCAAAAAGTAACTGCACAGGCCTCCGTGCAGTGCGGCCGGCTTCTGCACACCCCTTCGTGCAGATGTGGCTCGCCTCCGCTTCTAAGGGCCTGAATTTGCGCCTCTCGCCGGCTGGCATCGCGCTTGCCCCTTCGTTTGGGCATGGAGCAGTGGGCCCCCCTCGGATTTCGCGGCGCCGTGGAGGAGTTCAAGCGGCGCCTGATCGAGACCGCGCTCCGGCAGTCGGGGGGGAACCGCACCCATGCCGCGCGGTGCCTGGGCCTCCAGCGCACGTACCTCCTCCGGCTGATCCGCGACCTCGGCGTGTCGGCTCCCCCGCCGGCCTCCTTCGCGGGGGTGCCCCGCCGTCCAGTCGTCCCCGCGGCGCCGGCGCCGCTCGGCGCGCCCCTGAACGGCTCGTGTCCACCCGCCCCGGCGAAAAGCGTTGACACTCCCCGAACTCCCGGAGTGAAATAGTAGCGGATTCCAATCCTTCCGGGAGTCAGCCGTTGCCGGGTGTCTGGATCGCTGGGGCGGGGATGACCCGCTTCGGCAAGCGTCAGGAAAGTCTGCCGGATCTCGTGGCCGAGGCCGCCCGCTCCGCGCTGAGCGCCGCTCGGCTCGAGGCGCCGGACGCCATTGTCGTTGCCGCCATGAACCCCGAGGAGTTCATCGGCGAGGGCAACTTCGCCTCCCAGATCGCGACGCACCTGGGGTTCGCCCACGTGCCGGCGCTTCGGGTCGAGACGGCCACGTCCTCGGGAGCGGCCGCCGTCTACACGGGGTTTGCGTCCGTCGCCGCAGGCCTCTCCCGGTCGGTGCTGGTGGTCGGCGGCGAGAAAATGACCCACCTGCCGACGCCCCGCGTCTCGGAGCTGATCGGGCGCTCCATCGATCCCCACGAGCGCTCCTACGGCGCGACCATGCCGGCCCTGGCGGGCCTGATCACGCGGGCCCTGATGGCCAAGACGGGCGTGACCCTCAAGGAGATCTCCCAGGTCGCGGTGAAAAATCACGCCAACGGAGCCCGGAATCCGGACGCTCATTTCCAGGAGCCCGTGAGCCTGGACGCCGTGCTGGAGAGCCGGATCGTGGCCGACCCGCTCAGGCTCTACCACTGCTGCCCGATCTCCGATGGAGCCGCGGCGCTCGTTCTCACCGCCGAGCCGGCCCCGGTCAGGATCGCGGGGATCGGGCAGGGGGCCGACACGCTGGCGGTGAGGTACCGCGAGAGCCTCGTGAGTTTCAGGGCCACCCAGGCGGCGGCCAAGGCCGCCTACCGGATGGCCGGCTTCGGCCCCGAGCGCGTGGAGGTGGCCGAGGTTCACGACGCCTTCGCGCCCTTCGAGCTGATCGCGCTGGAGGATCTGGGGCTGGTGCCCTCCGGCAAGGCCGGCCGCGCCACGCTGGCCGGCGAGACGGCGATCGACGGGCGGCTCCCCATCAACCCATCGGGCGGGCTCAAGGCCCGCGGGCACCCGCTGGCTGGGACGGGAATCGCCCAGATCGCGGAGGTGTTCTGGCAGTTGCTGGGGGAGGCTCACGGCCACCAGGTGGCGGCGCGGGTGGGTCTCGCCCACTCGATCGGTGGCCTCGCCACCAACAACTGGGTCACCGTGCTGGAGCGCACCCGATGACGAAGCCCCCCTCTGAGCTGATCCCGGCCTCCCGGTGCACCCGGTGCGGACGCGTGGTGGCGCCCCCCACTTCCTACTGTCCGGACCATCCGGTCGCGATGGAGCCCCTGTCGATCGAGGGTTACGGGGAGGTGGTGTCCTTCACGACGCTCCACTCGCCGCCCGAGGGCTTCTCCTCGCCACTTCACCTGGCGCTCGTGGGGCTCGACGGTGGGGCCCGCCTCTTCTGCCACGGCGCGGAGACCAAGGGGCTCCGCGTGGGCAGCCGGGTGGCCGTGGAAGAAGTGGACCAGGTCTACTACTTCTCCCACCTGGGCGTGATGGACCGGGCGCGCCTCTTCTGGCGCCGCGCGGGCGACCTGGAGGAGACCGTGACAGCTATCGTCAAGAGCGCGGTCAAGCGCGTCTGGAGGCGCGGCGGTGGCGAAAAGGTCTAGCGCCCGTCCCCCGCTCGCCGGGGTGCGCGTGGTCGATCTCACGCGGGTCCTGGCCGGCCCCTTCTGCTCGATGATGCTCGGCGACATGGGCGCCGAGGTCATCAAGGTGGAGGAGCCGGGAAAGGGCGACGACACCCGGACGTGGCCGCCGTTTTCCGGGGGCGAGTCCACCTACTTCATGTCGGTCAACCGGAGCAAGAAGAGCCTCACCCTCAACCTCAAGGCCCCCGAGGGGCAGCGGATCCTCCGGCGGCTCATCCGGCGCTCGGACGTCCTCCTGGAGAACTTCCGCCCCGGAACGATGGCGCGGCTGGGCCTGGGCTACGAGACGTTGAAGCGGTCGAACCCGCAGCTCGTATACTCCGCCATCTCGGGCTTCGGTGAATCCGGGCCCGAGGCCGGCCGCCCGGGGTACGACCTGATCGTGCAGGGCGAGTCGGGGCTCATGGATCTCACGGGGTTCCCCGACGGTCCCCCGGTGAAGGTTGGCACCTCCATCGCCGACCTGGTGGCGGGCATCGAGGCCTGCCACGGGGTCGTGCTGGCCCTCTACGCCCGCCAGCGGACGGGGAAGGGCCAGAAGGTGGAGGTGGCCATGCTGGACGTCATGGCGTCGCTCCTGACGTATCAGGCCGGGATCTACTTCGCCACCGGCCAGCGCCCCGCCCGCCGGGGCAACCAGCACCCGTCCATCGTGCCCTATGAGGTCTTCAAGGCCGCCGACGTCTACCTGACCGTGGGCGTCGCCAACAACTCCCTCTGGGAGCGATTGTGCCAGGCGCTGGACCGGCCGGACCTGGCGAGGGACGGTCGCTTCGACAGCGAGGCGAAGCGCGTCGAGGCGCGGCAGACGCTGATCCCGCTTCTGAACGGGATCTTCGCCACCCGCCGGGCCGAGGAGTGGCTCGCGCGATTCGATAAGGCCGGGGTCCCTGCGGGGAGAATCAAGAGCGTGGCGGAGGTCTGCGAGAGCCCTCACCTCCTGGAGCGCGGCATGATCGTGTCCCTGCCTCATCCCAAGGCCGAGAGCGTGAGGGTGTTCGGCGTGCCCATCCGCCTCCAGGCGACGCCCGGACGCGTCAGCGCGCCCCCACCGCTCCTGGGCCAGCACACGGATGAGATCCTGACGCGCGTGGCCGGGCTGAGCCGGGGCGAGGTGGCTCGCCTCCGGGCTCGTGGCATCTGCTAGTGCCGTGCCGATAACCTTCGCATCCCGGCGTTCTCGGTCGTCGGCGGTCCTCACCGTACAACCGCGTACGCCTCCGGCCGCCTCCTCCCTCGGGCCTTGGGCTGCTCGGTTCTCGCCACGGCACGGAGAGGAAGGATAGGCTAGGTCATGCCGGGACCCTTCCGTTCATCTCTCGCACCGGAGTTCTTCCGGGACAGCCTGTTCATGGCCAGGATCCGCTGGATCCTGATCGTGGTGGCCGGAGCCCTCGTAGCGCTCCTCAATATCACCATCGGGGTCCCGGCGAATCCCCGGCCCTTCTTCGCCGTCCTCGGCGGGTTCGCGCTGGAGAACACGCTGCTCACGCTCGTCTCCCGGCGGGGGCTCGCCCAGGCGGCCTCCCGGCTGGACCGGCTCATCCTGGAATGGCAGGCCCTCGGCGATCAGTTTCTCCTGGGCGCCCTGATCCTCGTCACCGGGGGGATCCAGAGCCCGGTCGTCTTCGTGACGTTCGCCTCTCTCGTCGCGACCACGATGACCGTGCCCCACCTCGCACGCGTCTATGCGCACGGCGGGTTCGCCGTCGCCGTCGTGTCCGTGGCCGCGTGGCTCGTCCAGCGCGGATGGGGGATCCCGCGGGGTGCCGCCCTGGGAGACCTCGAGGTCTTGGAACGCTTGGTCATTTACGCCCTCGCCGTCGTCATGGTTCTCCAGGCCGGCACCGTCCTCTACCGGACGGCCCGCGAGCGCCAGCGCCGCGCCCTGCTGCTCCTCACGTCGGGGCAGACGTTCTCCTCTCATGCGACGCGCGAAGAGATCCTGACCACGGGGCTGGAAAACCTCATGCGGGCGAGCCGCACCGGCGCCGCCGTCGTCTGGCTCCGGCGGGATGCGGGGCAGCCGGCGTCGACTCGGGTCCAGGGATTTTCGCTCCGGGAAGGCGGAGCGCTCCGGCAGGTCTTCGAGGGAGCGGCCGACGCGCTGGGGCTGCCCGATCTGAGCGCCGCCGCCACGTCCCTCGAGCTCCCGCCCTCGCTCGCCCGCCGGCTGGATGTGGCGGCCGGCACGAACGCGCTCGGCCTCCCCCTCGTCGGCCCCGATGGCGCCATGGGCGGCGCCGTCCTGGTCGGCGAGGACCGCCAGCTCTTTTTCACGGGAGAGATCGCGACCTGCGAGACACTGGCCGGCCAGCTCGCCATCGCGCTGGCGAATGCCCAGCTCCAGGCCGATCTGCAGCAGCGCGTGGCCGAGCTCCAGCGGACCCAGGCGCAGCTGGTGCAGTCCGCGAAACTTGCCGCCCTCGGCGAACTCGTCGCGAATATCGCCCACGAGTTCAACAACCCGCTGACGAGCATCGTGGGGTACGCGTCGGAGCTGCGGCTGTCGCTGCCCGACGGCGATCCGCGGCGGGACGAAGTCATGATCATCGAGGGCGAGGCGCTGCGGGCCCGCAAGATCGTCCGGGACCTCCTCGACTTCTCCCGCCAGCGCGCGCCGGCCCTGGAGGCTGTGTACGTCAACCCGCTGCTCTCCCGCGTCGTCTCCATCCTCCGGCACCAGGCCCGGATCGCCAACGTCGAGCTGGAGGAAGAGTACGGGGTCGACCTCCCAACGGTGCACGCCGACGCCGATCAGCTGCGCCAGGTGTTCCTGAACCTGGTCACCAACGGGCTGGACGCCATGCCCGACGGCGGGCGGCTCCGGATCACCACGGGCCTCGTCGAGGAGGAGGGCGCGTCCTGGGTCGAGATCGCCGTCCGGGACACCGGCGGAGGGATCGCGCCGGACAATCTGAGCCGGGTGTTCGAGCCGTTCTTCACCACCAAGCCCGAGGCGAAGGGGATGGGGCTGGGGCTGTCGGTGAGCCAGGGCATCATCCAGAGTCACAAGGGCCAGATTTTCGTGGAGAGCGAGCTCGGCGGCGGCTCGACGTTCCGCGTGCGCCTTCCCACGATGGCGGAGCTCGGAAGGAATCCTTGACAGGTCGTGCGCCCGTGCCTCATCATGAGCGTTACCCTCATGTGAGGGCTGGAGGATTCCCCGATGCCCCGGCTGATCAAGGTGTACGACACGACCCTCCGCGACGGCACCCAGGGCGAGGGCGTCGCCTTCTCCATGGAAGACAAGATTCGCATCGCCCAGCGCCTGGACGCGCTCGGCGTGCACTACATCGAGGGCGGGTGGCCCGGCTCCAATCCGAAGGACCTGCGCCTCTTCCGCCGCATCCAGGACGCCGTGCTCAAGGTTGCGAAGATCACCGCCTTCGGGGCGACCCGGCGGCCCGGTGTCCGGCCCGAGGAGGACGCTAACCTCCAGGCGCTGGTGGAGGCCGGCCCGCCGGCCGTCACCATCTTCGGGAAGTCCTGGGATTTCCACGTCACGTCCGCGATCGGCACCACGCTGGAAGAAAACCTGGCCATGATCGCCGACTCGGTCACCTTTCTGCGGAAGCACTTCGAGGAGGTCATCTACGACGCGGAGCACTTCTTCGACGGGTTCAAGCTGAACCGGGACTACGCGCTCAGGACATTACTCGCGGCAGAAGAGGCCGGGGCCCACTGCCTCGTGCTCTGCGATACCAACGGCGGGAGCCTCCCGCACGAGATCTGCGAGATCGTGCGGGAAGCGAAGAAGGTGCTGAAACCGACCACCCCGCTGGGCATCCACGTCCACAACGACACCGAGTGCGCCGTGGCCAATTCGCTGGCCGCGGTGCGCGAGGGCATCAGCCACGTCCAGGGGACCTTCAACGGCTACGGGGAGCGCTGCGGCAACGCCAACCTCGTCTCGATCATCCCCAACCTCGTGCTCAAGATGGGGTTGGAGTGCATTCCCGAGGCGAACCTCCGGGAGCTGAGGGACGTGTCACGCTTCGTGTCCGAGCTGGCCAACCGGAAGCCGTGGCAGGCCCAGCCCTACGTCGGCGACTCCGCCTTCGCTCACAAGGGAGGGATTCACGTTTCGGCCGTCGTCAAGCACCCTGAGACGTACGAGCACGTGAATCCGGAACTGGTGGGCAACCACCGGCGGGTGCTGGTCTCGGAGCTCGCCGGCAAGTCCAACATCCTCTGGAAGGCCAAGGAGTACGGGATCGACCTCGACAAGGACACCCCCGACGCGCGGCGCATCCTCCAGATCCTCAAGGAGCTGGAGGACCAGGGGTACCAGTTCGAAGGGGCGGAGGCGTCCTTCGAGCTGCTCATGGAGCGCGCCCTCGGGAACCACCGGCCGTTCTTCGACCTGGAGGGGTACCGGGTGACGGTGGAGGAGCGCCGGGAAGGCGAGGAGCCCGTCGCGGAGGCCACCGTGCGGCTCCGGGTGAAGGGGATCCCCGAGCACACGGCCGCCTCGGGCAACGGGCCCGTGAACGCCCTCGACCATGCCCTCCGGAAGGCCCTGGAGGACTTCTATCCGAACCTGCGGGAGATGACGCTCCTGGACTACAAGGTCCGGATCCTGGACGAGTCCAAAGGGACGGCGGCCAAGACCCGCGTCCTCATCACCTCCGGGGACGGGGACGAGACCTGGGGCACCGTCGGGGTGGCCGACAACATCATCGAGGCATCCTGGCGGGCGCTCGTGGATTCCATCGAGTACAAGCTCCGGCGCGATGAGCGCCAGGGACGACGCTAAGGAAAGGCGATCCGGATGCGCATTCTGGTTGTGGACGACGAAGCGCCGATCATGGCGCTCTGCCTCAAGATCCTCGGGCGTCTGGGCCACGAGGTCGAGGGGGTCACGCGGGGGGAGGAGGCCCTGTCCAAGCTGGCCAGCGGGCCGGTGGACCTCCTTGTGGTGGACTACAAGATGCCCGGGATCAACGGCTTCGAAGTGGTCCGGCGGGCCCGCAGCCTTCACCCCAAGTTGAGGGTCGTGCTCATCACCGGCCACGGAACCCGCGAGGTCATGGGTGAGGCGCTCGACGGTGGGATCAACGGTATTCTCGTCAAACCCTTCACCCCCGACGAACTCGCCAGCACCATCAGCGCCGCCGTCGAATAGGCCTCGCTTTCCCCCCGACTCCGGGGCCAGTGTGGCATCTCACTGACATGAATTGTCACATTTGGCTCAGGATGTGAAGGGACCATCTTTAAAAATCAACTAGATCCGTCCCGCTGACCAGTCAGTTTCCTGGCATTCTCCCTGCACATAACTTGTTCACCTGTGGACTATTCAGAGAGTCCCGGACGGGAGGGTGTCTCTGTCTCAAAAGGGAAGTAGCTATGCGATCATCCAGTGAAGCGGCCATCCTCCCGCGCGGGATCGGGGTTCTGCCTGGCGGGTGCACGGGAGCGGGCCGTTCAACCATGGCGATTCGCCGGGTGATCGAGCGCCTCCTCGCGGTCGGCTACGGCCTGACCTACGACGCGGTCGTCAGGGGGTTCGGTCCGTTCGAGGCCCTGCTCGATGAGGTGGCCGGGTTCCTCGCGCGCTCGGCCCCCGCGTCCGGCCGGGCCCCGATGACGGTGCTCGACGTCGCATGCGGGACCGGCACCACCGCCTTCCGGCTGGCCCGGGAGGGGTACACCGTCGTGGGGCTCGATGCCGTGGGACATCTGGTCGAGGTGGCCCAGAAGAAGCGCGGCGCCGGGGGCACGCCCGGGCCCGTCTTCCACCACCTCGACGTGGCGCGCGATCCGCCCCCAGGGGCGGAGACGTTCGACGCCCTGGTGAGTATGCATACGCTCTACTGGCATCCGGCCCCGAGGGCGCTCCTCGATGGGTGCCGCCGGGCCTTGAAGCCCGGGGGGCATGCCGTCTTTCTCACGTACTCGCGCCCGGCCCGGGTGGGCCGGACGTTCCGCGAGGTCTGGAAGCGGGAAGGGTGTGCGTCGGCGCTGCGGGCGCTCCGGTGGCTCGTCCCGACGGCGCTGTTCGAGATGCTGCGCGACTTCGAGCCACGGTACTTGACCCGTGATGAGTTCCACGCGGCGCTGGCCGGGGCGGGGTTCGAGATCCTCGAATCCCGGGAGACGTTCCTGGCCGGGATCAGCCTGCTGGCGTGGGTGCAGAAGCGTGCTTAGGCGAGGGACCGAAGGGTTCGGGAGCTCTCCATGGGGTGAGCTTGTGCCCTTCGATGCGCAATATGAAGAAAAGGGGAATGCAATGAACTGGAAGAGAACGGCTCGCTGGTCCTGGTTGGTTCTGCCGTTCTTGCTGCTGGCCCTCTGGCCGGGCGACGCGGCCGCGTGGCCCAAGCCCAAGGTGCCCTGCACGACGCTCGGGTCGGGCCAGGCCTGCCTCTACGAGGTGACGGAAGAGACCGTCTTCGACGACCCGGCCGCGCCCACCGTCCGCAACGCGATGGCCTCGCTGATGGGGCGCGTCGTCGGCGTCTTCCCGGGGTGCGAGGCTGGGTGCGACATCGTCGCCGTCGCGAGCAGCTTCATCAGCGTCGGGACCGGAGGCGGGATACCGTTGAGCGTGGCTGCCGGCCTCGGGTTTCCGTTCGCGGACTGTCCGGCGAGCGCCGGGCTGGCGTCCGTGTGCGGCCGCTTCGCGGTCGTAATCAACGAGCCGGGGAGCGTGGACGCCTCCGAGGTGATCGTGGCGCTCGGGGAGCTGTCCGGTGAGGGCGACCTCTCGCCCGCCGTCGGAGCGGGGATCCCGCTGGGCTCCATCAAGAACGGGGTCTGGGCCGCGCAGGGCGTCAACCCGCTGACGGGAGAGCCTTTCGCTCTTGGCGGCACCTTCCAGGGCACCTTCAGGCTCCCGTTCACCAACCCGGGGCACGTGAGGGATTTCTGGCGGCACAAGTTCCACCTGCCGGCTCGGGGGATCCAGCCGGCCTTCTACCTGCTGGACAACGGCAAGCGGACGCCGGTGGGCCTGAACGAGAGGTCCTTGGGCGCTCCGACAGTCAGGCTGGAGGTCGAGTTCGTGGCGGTCGGGCCGTAGGCGTAGGGCGCGGTAGCGAGTACGGGGCGTTTTCTTTCCACGCGGGGGACCCCGGGGATGGTTCCCGGGGGTCCCTCGCGGCGGTGTGTTTAACCAACGAGGTGGAACGACGAGAGCGTAAAGGCCCTTAACCCCTTATACTTATTCGAGAAATCCATTCCTCCGTGCTACCCTTTGATCACCTGTGG
>Ga0209322_10001457_pt1 | contig 13729 bp, 8 predicted proteins | sample Rifsed19ft1_FD_184013 | JGI IMG/M metagenome (GOLD analysis project Ga0209322, IMG submission 184013) | Soil microbial communities from Rifle, Colorado, USA - sediment 19ft 1 (version 2) | ecosystem: Environmental > Terrestrial > Deep subsurface > Rock core/Sediment | place: Rifle, Colorado... | reverse complement strand
CACCGTTTTGGTTTATATGATATGTTTTTGATAAAAGATAACCACATCGAAGCTGCTGGTTCAATTGCCAAAGCAATTAGTCTTTGTAAGAAGTATAGAAAGAAAAAAAATCATAATTATAAAATTGAAGTTGAAACAACGAATCTCCCTCAAGTTGAAGAAGCAATTGGCTGCGGTGTGGATATAATTATGCTTGATAATTTTAATTTAACTGATATGAGAAAAGCTGTTGAACTTATAAATGGCAAATGCCTTATCGAAGCTTCCGGAAATGTGAATTTAGATAATGTAAAACAGATTGCCGAAACAGGTGTTGACTTTATTTCAGTCGGTGCAATAACACACAGTGCAAAAGCTTTGGATATTTCATTGGAACTTAAGCTGGTCAAATAAAAATGTTTGATAAAATTAAGCAGCTTACTAGGGATACGGCAATTTATGGTATAAGCACTATTGTCGGAAGATTTCTGACTTTTCTTCTTGTTCCATTCTACACAAATATTTTTTCGCCGGATGATTATGGTGTAATTGCAAATCTTTACATCTTCATTGCGATCTTAAATGTTATTTACATTTACGGCATGGATGCAGCTTACTTGAAGTTTGCATCAGACAAAAACGGGACAAGTGAAAAGGATAATTTCTCAACTCCGTACCTAGCGGTTATGATTGTTTCGTTGTTTCTCTCACTGCTGATTGTTCTGCTTGGAGGCGAAATTATTTCTTTGTTAGAAGTTCCTAAGCGCTATTCCTATCTTATATATTATACTTCACTCATTCTTTTCGTTGATGCATTGAGTGCTATTCCTTTTATAAAATTAAGAATTGAGAGAAAAGCAAAGAAATTTGCGACTTTTAAGATTATAAATATTCTTACAAATGTTTTTCTAAATTTGATTTTAGTGCTGTACTTCAAATGGGGAATTGAAGCTGTCTTCGTCAGTAATCTTATTGCCTCTGCAGTAGTGCTAATTATTTTACTCCCTGACATTCTGAAAAAATTTCAGCCGGTGATTAATTTTTCCCTATTAAAAAAATTATTAAAATTTGGATTACCTTATCTTCCTGCAGGATTAGGATCAATGCTGATACAGGGAATTGATCGTCCGATACTTACCAATCTTACAGATTTAAATACGGTCGGGATTTATAATGCTAATTACAAGCTTGGCATATTTATGATGCTTTTTGTAAACATGTTCCAATATGCCTGGCAGCCGTTCTTCCTGCAGCAGGCAGAAGAAAAAGATGCAAAAAAAATATTCTCAAAAGTTCTTACTTATTTTACTTTTGCTGCAAGCATAATACTGATTTTTGTCTCACTTTACATTGATGATATCGTTAAAATTAATTTTTTCGGCATTACTTTAATTGGTTCGGCCTACTGGAGCGGTCTTGTAATTGTGCCGATAATTCTTTTTGGATATTTGTTTAACGGTTTGTACGTTGTGTTTACTGCAGGCATCTATATTGAAGAGAAAAGTATTTACGTTCCAATAATAACCGGAGTTGGAGCATTAGTAAATGTAGTTGTTAATTTATTGCTCATACCATCACTCGGAATAATTGGCGCTGCATTAGCGACTTTAGCAAGCTATGTTGTAATTGCATTTGGCTTATATATTGTTACACAAAAATTTTATAAAATAGAATATGAAAATGTTAGAATGATAACCATTTTTATAATTATTCTATTAACGGGAATAATTTTTTACTGGCTGCGATCAATTGATGCGCTTAACATATTCTATAAAAGCTTAATATTAATTTTTTTCGTGCTGGTTACATCTATTGTTGTGTTCGATAAAAATGAATTGTTGATTCTGAAAAATAAATTTATTAAAGGACCAACAAAGGAAATTTGAAATTTTTAGTCCAACAATAATGTGGCTAAAGCCAAAATGCTGCTTGTCCTTCCAACCGTTCACTAAAGTGAACGGTAATTTAATGTCTATTTCCGTTAGATTTATCTAACGGTATAACAAAATTAAAATAGGTAATGGCTTTAGCCACATTTATTAACTTAAACAAATAGTCAAAAAATATTTTCTTAGTATTTAATAGCTTACCTTACACAATGTTAAGCCTGCCCACGGTATTGTACGGGTGCTAGGGATTACAAACCCAGTTTCTTTGCATTGCTTGATTCGTTCGTTTAGAAACTGGGTTTGTTTACAAATTCCAATCGTCATTGTGCGTAAGATGACTTAATAAATAAAACTGTCCACCAAATAATATTTGAGAGAAATTTACAAATGAGTGATATCGTAGAAATTAAAATAAAAAGACTTAGTGCTGAATTTGAAGACATACCAATTCCAAGTTATGCAACTTCGGGAAGTGCCGGGATGGACATCCGTGCAGCAGTTAAGGATGAAATTATTATCGAGCCAAGTAGCATTATATTAGTTCCTACAAATTTATCTGTGGAAATTCCAAAAGGATATGAAATTCAAGTAAGACCACGCAGTGGATTAGCAGCCAATCATGGAATTGGAATACTTAACTCACCCGGCACAATTGATTCTGATTATCGGGGTGAGATAAAAATTATTATGATAAATCTTGGTAAGAAAAAATTTGCGATTAAGCGTGGTGATAGAATTGCTCAATTGGTAGTTTCAAAAGTTTATACAGCAAACTTAACTCACTCAGATGATTTGAATCATAGTCAACGTGGTAAAGGTGGATTCGGTCATACTGGAAAAGAATGATAGCCGATTTTAAAAGCGACTAACCCAGTTTCTTGACAACGCATTTTGCGTAGTGAGAAACTGGGTTAGTTCATGCATAAAATTTATTTTTCAAATATTTTTTTTACTGTTAAAAATATTTAAACTTCCATCGCACGTTCTAAACTTTTCCTTTTCAAATCATTTATTAAAATTGAGTTCGAGGATTAATTCATTTCATGTCTGACTTTATTCATTTACATAATCACACACATTACAGTTTACAGGATGGTGCGTGTACTGTTGACGGCTTGATAGCAGCCGCTAAGAGAAATAACATGAAAGCTGTTGCACTTACAGATCACGGGGTAATGTACGGCATATCGGAATTTTATCGTAAAGCTCAGAAAGAAGGAATTAAACCGATTATTGGAATGGAAGCTTATATTGTTAAAGAAGGCAGCAGATTTGATAGAGGGAAAGAAGATGTTACAAACAAAAAAAGAACTAAAACCTACAACCACTTAATTCTTCTTGCAAAAAATAAAGAGGGATACCAAAATTTATCAAAGCTTTCCACTTTAGGACACACTGAAGGTTTTTACTATCGTCCTCGAATTGATCTTGAGCTTTTAAAAAAATATAAAGAAGGTTTGATTTGCAGCTCGGCTTGTGCAGGTGGAATTATTGCAACTGATCTCATTAATAATAATTATGATAAAGCAAAACAAACTGCTAAAATATTCAAAGAAATTTTTGAGGACGATTTTTATTTAGAGATTCAGAATCACGGAATGGAAATTGAAAAAGCTGTGCTTGATGGAATGCCAAGAATTGCAAAAGAGCTAAACATTAAATTAGTTGCCACAAACGATTGTCACTACATCGAACCAGAACATGCTATTCCACATAACATTCTTCTTTTATTATCCGATAAAAATGGTGCGGATTATAATCAACTGAGGTATGGAACTGATCAGATTTACTTCAAATCTACCGATGCAATGATTAAACTTTTTAATAAGTATAAAGGTGCGATTGAAAATACGCTTGAGATAGAATCAAAAATAAATGTAGAACTTGATTTTAATGATTATCACTTTCCTCAATTTCCTATTCCTGAAGGATCTGAAGCCAAATCACTCGATGATTATTTTGAGCTGCTTGCTCGTGAGGGTTTAAAGAAAAAATTTGAAGATCCAAATACGGAGATAAAGCAGAGATTTGAATTCGAACTTGGCACAATCAAAAAAATGGGATTTGCCGGTTACTTTTTAATTGTGCAGGATTTTATCAACGCAGCAAAAAAATCCGATATACCTGTTGGACCCGGTAGAGGAAGTGTTGCCGGAAGTCTTATCGCTTACACTTTGGGAATTACAGAGATAAATCCGTTAAAGTACAGTCTTCTCTTTGAAAGATTTTTGAATCCCGAAAGAAAATCAATGCCCGATATTGACGTTGATTTTGCAGATGACAAACGGGGTGAGGTGATAGATTATGTTCGTCAAAAGTACGGATCAAATTCTGTAAGCCAGATTATTACTTTTAACCGGCTTTCATCTAAAGCTGTTATCAGAGATGTGGCGAGAGTTCTGAAAATTCCAATTCCCACAGTAAATAAAATTACGAAATGGATTCCCTCTAAGTTTGGAAAAGTTTTTACGATCGATCAAGCTTTAAAGGAAGTTCCCGAATTAAAATGGGTTCGCAACTCGAAAGAACCAGAAATTCAAAACTTAATTAAGTATGCTAAAGTTCTCGAAGGTATGAACAGAAATGCTTCAAAGCATGCTGCAGGAATAGTAATTACTCCAGGTGAAGTCAGCGATTATGTTCCGCTGGCAAATGCCGTTTCGCAATCCGATATCGTTACTCAGTTCAACATGAAAGACTTGGAATACTCCGGTTTGCTTAAAATGGATTTTTTAGGATTAAGAACTCTGACGATTATAAGAGATACTATTTCGCTCATTTTGAAAAACCATGGGGTGAAAATAGATATTCATAAACTTCCGCTCGATGACAAAAAAACATATCAGCTTTTTTGGAAAGGACAAACTACGGGTATCTTCCAATTTGAATCTGCCCCGATGAGAGAGTATTTGAAAAAACTAAAGCCGACAAGTATAAATGATCTTTCGGCAATGAATGCCTTGTACCGTCCGGGTCCTATGGATTTTATTGATGATTTTATTGATAGAAAGCAAGGTGCGAAAAAAGTTGAATACCTTCATCCCATCCTTGAAAATATCTTAAAGGAAACTTATGGTATCATTGTTTACCAGGAGCAGGTAATTCAGATTGCAAATAAGGTCGGTGGAATGAGCTTAGCGGAAGCTGATATTTTACGACGAGCAATGGGTAAGAAAGATCTTGCAGCAATGAAACAGCAGAAAGAAAAATTTATCGTTGGAGCAAAAGCCAACGGAATTTCAAATAAAATTGCAGAAGAAATTTTTGAATCAATTGATAAATTTGCTAACTACGGATTTAATAAAAGCCATGCAGTTGCTTACAGTCTTGTAGCATATCAAACTGCTTATTTAAAAGCTTATTACACGCCCGAGTTTCTTGCAGCCAATTTGAAAAATGAATTTGGGAACACAAGCAAAGTCACATCATTTTTAGAAGAATGCAGGAAACTAAAAATTCCAATTCTTCCTCCTAATGTAAATAATCCTTCGGTTTATTTTGATGTAGATGACGGCACCATAAAATTTGGTTTATCATCAATTAAAAATGTTGGTGTGAATGCCGTTGAAGATATTATTCGAAGTAAAGAAAAGCTGAAGAGAAACTTTATAAGTATTTTTGATTTCTGCCAGAATGTTGATACTCACATTATTAATAAAAGGTGTGTTGAAAGCTTAATTCTTGCCGGAGCATTTGATTCTCTTAATAAAGAGAGAGCTAAACTTTATGCAGCCGTCGAGGATGCACTTTCTTTCGCTAATAAATTGAAGAACTCAAAATTAACAGTTGGAAATAGTTTGTTTGGCGGAATGGGAGAAGATTTTAAAACTATCGATCCTAAATTACCAATATGCAAACCATGGACTCAAAAATACCAGCTTGCAAAAGAACGGGAAGTGATCGGGTTTTATATGTCCGAACATCCGTTGAGGAAGTATGAGCTTGATTATAAATCATTCACAACTATTCATCTTGGTGAAACCGAACAGCTTGAAAATTTAGATGTTGTTCGTGTTGGAGGTGTAATTACCGGATTAAAAACAAAAATGGATAAGTCCGGAAAAAATATGGCTTTCTTTACCTTAGATGATTTTACAGGTTCGTGCGAAGCAATTATGTTCTCAAAAACTTACGATAAATTTCAAAAGTTAGTTGGCGAGGAAGAATGTATTTTTATTGTCGGCAGAACTGAAAGCAGCGGCGATTCAATTAAGCTGCAGATTGAAGAGGCATATTCTCCTACTGAAATTAGAGAAAAATTAATGCGCAGTATAAAAGTATATCTCGATCCTGAAAAACATAATCCCGAAACCATTTCATCTTTGAAAAATATATTTCAGAGTAATGAAGGAAATATCCCGGTTTACATTCATTTATCAAACGGTAATAATGGAAACAATCCGCATATTTATTTTCTAAAAGATATTCGCGTAAAAATATCTGATGAATTAATTAATCACCTAACGAATCTTATTGGTGAAGATTCGATATTGCTTGATTTAAAATGAATGTAAAAAATTTATTGAAATCATTCCAACCTTTTTTATTTCTAAGCTTGGAGCTAAAATGTTTTTTTCTTTATCTTAATCATAATCTTAATCTTTAACTTGTTTCTCACACCAATCAATTGTTTAACTTAACTCAATTTCGTATACTTTCACCCACAATAAAAATCATTTAAGATTTTATGAAACAAAAAGAAAACCAAGACTATTGGGCATTAATTCTCGGTGCCTCATCGGGATTTGGAGAAGCCACAGCATTAAAACTTGCAGAAGATGGATTTAATATAATCGGAGTTCACCTCGATCGCCAGTCAACAATGCATAATGTTGAAAGGATAATCTCCAAAATAAAATCTGCCGGATCAGATCATATCTTTTTTAATTGTAATGCTGCAGATGAAAGTAAGAGAAATGAAGTGCTTAATCAACTCAAAGTTCTTTCGCATGGAAAACCTATGGTTAAAGTTGTTATGCACTCGTTGGCTTTTGGTACACTTAAGGGATTCATTGGAATGAATGGTGAACAGCCGATCAACAAAGCGCAAATGGAAATGACTTTAGATGTAATGGCGCATTCACTGGTGTATTGGGTTCAAGATCTTGTTGCAAATAATTTACTTTCTCATCAAGCCAGAATATTTGCAATGACAAGTTCAGGCAGTCATTCCACGATTCCGTTTTATGGTGCTGTGTCTGCTGCAAAAGCATCGCTTGAATCTCATATTCGTCAGTTATCTGCTGAGTTAGGTTTTATGGAAGCTTCTGTCAACGCTATTATGGCAGGTGTTACAGATACTCCGGCTCTGAGAAAAATTCCCGGAAATGTTGATATGATTGAAGTTGCAAGAAGAAAAAATCCCCGTAATCGTTTAACAACTCCTGAAGATGTTGCTAAAGTAATTTCACTCTTATGCCAGGCTGGTGCTGAATGGATTTCCGGCGGAGTTATAAATGCCGACGGCGGAGAAGATCAAGTAAGCTATGTTGGTCAAGGTAAACCAACCGAATAAGTTACCTTATGCAAAATGTAGAGATGACATCTTTTTAGGAATTAAATATGTGTTCAAATTTGAATAAAAATGTTACTTTATCAAAAATCTATGAAAAATAAAGATGTCATCTCTTTGTTAATTTCATATATGCGTAACATTACTGAATAAAAAATAAATTAAGGATAAAATGAATGAAACCAGTTACTTTAACCGATGCCAATTTTGAAAGTGAAGTAATCAAATCGGATATTCCAGTACTGATAGATTTTTGGGCAACATGGTGCGGTCCATGCAAAGCCGTTGCTCCAATTGTGGAAGATTTGGCCAATGAATATAATGGTAAAATTAAAATCGGTAAAGTTGATGTGGATGAAAATCAACAAACTGCAATTAAATATGGAATAAGAAGTATTCCGACTTTATTAATAATTAAAAACGGAAAAGTAAACGACATGATCATCGGTGCTGTTCCTAAAGCGCAAATAGCTAAAAAACTAAACGCTGCTTTATAATTTTGGTTCATCATAAAGCTGCGTACCTTTTTAATAATACCAAGCAGATATTCTTTGCGTTAACCCCACGCTTCAGAGAGTGTTGCATAACTATAATTCAAATAATTTGTTGATCCTCTACGAGGATCAGCAACCTGGTAGGTTCTTAGTTGATACAATAATTAAACATCTACGATGTTTTTAGTAGCATTTGACCTTGTAGAGGTCAAATTATTGTAAAAAAATAAATCAAGTTAGACCAAAATCCTCGTAGAGGATTTATAAAATCTGATTTGTTGAGTTGTGCAACAGACCATAAATCCTGGGGTTAATTCATGTTCCGAATAAATGTCTTAGGGAAAGTATCCATATATAAATATGAAAAAAATTCTTTTCTCTGATTCAATTGATAAAAAATGTTCCGCTATTTTACAAAGTTATGGATACGAAGTTACCTACAAACCCGGAATGACTCCTGATCAAATCAAAAGTGAAATTACAAATTATAATGGTTTAATTGTAAGAAGTGAAACGAAGGTAAATGCCGAATTAATTTCCAAGATGAATGAGATGGAAATTATCGGCAGAGCCGGAACCGGAGTTGATAATATTGATGTGAATGCTGCAACCCGGCGCGGTATAATTGTGATGAACACTCCTGGCGGTAATACAATCTCGGCCGCTGAACACACAATGGCTCTAATGCTCTCGATGTGCCGTAATATTCCTCAAGCAAATATTACTGTTAGAGATGGAAAATGGGAACGGAAGAAATTTCAAGGAACTGAATTATTCGGTAAAACATTAGGTGTTATCGGATTAGGAAAAATTGGAAGGGAAGTCGCATTTAGATCAAAATCTTTCGGGATGAAAATTATTGGTTACGATCCTTTGCTTTCAGAAGAAGCCGCATCAAAATTAGGAATTGAACTTTTGGACCTCGATACACTTTTTGCCAAATCCGATATAATTACATTACATGTACCGCTTTCACCGGAAACAAAATATTTAATTTCATCATCTACTTTGGATAAATGTAAAAACGCGGTGAAAATAATAAATTGTGCCCGCGGTGGAATTGTGAACGAGATTGATCTTGTAAACGCTGTGGATTCAGGGAAAGTATCAGCCGCAGCTATTGATGTATTTGAAAAGGAACCGCCGGATTTTTCGCAAAGAATTTTTAATCATCCCAAAATAATTTGTACGCCGCATCTTGGTGCATCAACAGAAGAAGCACAGGAAAAAGTCGCAGTACAAATTGCAGAACAGATGCACGATTTCTTCGAACATAAAAAAATGTACGGTGTGGTTAATGCCTCCGGACTCGAAGCAATTTCTAACAAAGAAATTTTACCGTTCATAACTTTGGCTGAAAGTTTAGGAAAAATATTTGCGCAGATGATTCGCAATCCTTTGAAGCAAATTAATATTAATTACAGCGGATCGCTTCTTCATTCATCAGCAGCTTTACTTTCGGCAGCTTTATTGAAAGGTCTATTATCAAAGCTTTTGACGGAAAATATTAATTTTATTAACTCTCCAATTCTTGCAAAGGAAATGGGAATAAAAATTAATGAAACCAAGTCAGATGAAAATTTAAACTACACAAATCTTTTATCGGTTGAATTTTTATCCGATAAAGAAAAAAGATTTTTTGCCGGAACAGTATTCGGCAATAACGAAACTCGAATAGTTAAAATTGATAATTATTTATTGGAAGTTAAACCTGAAGGAAACCTGCTTTTATATTCAAACATAGATAAGCCAGGAATGGTTGCTGCGGTAGGAAAGTTACTTTCAGAAGCTAAAATCAATATTGCCGGGTTATCATTAGGTCGTTTGGAAGCAGGCAAAGAGGCATTGACGGTAATCAATGTAGATCATCAAATTGAAGAAAATACTCTTGAAAAAATTTCTCAGATAGAAGGTGTTAAAAATGTTTACTCGGTGCAAATTTAATTTTGGTGGTAAAATTACATCTTGACATTAAGTAAAAAATACTTAATTTCACGCTAGTAAAAAAAAGCTAATAAGCTTGACAAAAAATATTACTTATGCTATTTTAGAACTGCAATTAGAATAATTGATTTTTTATAAGTAAGATTCTGACAAACAACTAATTCATTATCATTTCATTAACTAAAGGAGCGCGCTATGTTCAAGAAACTTTTTACTGTTACTTTTGTTGCAGTTCTTCTACTGTCTGCGTTTTTATCAGCGCAGGATCATTCGGTTCTAAGACCGGATGGTAAAATTATTAAGTACAAAGGGGATCTTAAAAATCTTGAAGTGCAGAGTATTAAAGGACAAAAATCAGGTAATCAGTTAGTTACCGATAGGTATTCCGGCGGTAATAGCTTACTATTAGGTACCATAGATACATTGCGTTACCCTGGGCTAACTACCTCCAATTTTGGTATATTTGGTCAAGAATGGCTTCTTCAGTGGTTTGTAGCTCCAGCTGATTTGAATCTCATGCAAGTAGCTTTTGCTTGTTATGAAAATGCTGATGCTATGACTGTTGAAGTAAAAGTAGTCAAGGGTAATTGGAGCTTAGAAAAATTTAAAAATGCCAAAACACAAAAAATATGGGGTTACTATGAAGCTACTGGAAATGGATATAATGATATAACAGCTTTCTTAGACAACCCCGATATAACTGGTGGATGGACTGCTCTACAATCAGATACTACAGAACCATTTGGTAATGATTTATGGAGTGATGGCGGAGCTGGTTTCCCTATACAACCTGTAGGAAATAATCCAGCTGTATATCAGTGGATTGACTTAAGTATATTAGGATATCCGCAATTATTGGCTGGTGATATTTTTGCTGTCGCTATTAAACATGCAGGACCGACTTTTGATATTAACAGAATTGGATTCTGGGCTGGTGCTCAATCAGGTTTCCCTGGTTGGAAGTTCTATGCAAATGGTAATGCCAACCTTCCTCCAGATAATGATTGGGGTTGGTGGTCTCGCGAGTTTACTTTTGATATGGCAGCCGAAGTTGAACTAACTGGTGATAGGGCACCGGTAATAAACTCATACACAACACTTCCTAGCGGACTTGATATCGGTCCTTACACCGTTGACGCGAATATTACTGACGACAATCCGGGAAATCCGGATAGCGCAGGTGTTGCCTCCGCTTATTTATTCTGGAGTATTGATGCCGGTACCACCTGGGATTCCGTTGCTATGACAGGCACAGAACCTGATTTCTCCGGTGTTATCTCTGCACAAGTTCCTGGAACTACAGTTGAGTATTATCTTACAGCGACAGATTTAAGTAATCTCACATCAGTTTCTGCAACAAGCTCATTTTATGTTTTTACACCATCAGGTGCACCAACCCTGTTGGTTTTTAATGGCTTTACAGCTATTTCGGGATATCCGCAGAGCTACTATTTTGGAAAAGATTATCCTGCTGCTATTAATGTTACTACATTTTCGAGGGATCGCTGGGCTTACGGTCCATTGGTACCTGAAGTAGTAAATAGTTATAAAAATATTATTGAGATTTGTTCAAACGGTCCCAATGATATTAACAGTAGTGTAATTAGAACTTGGTTAGAGGGTGACGCAACACGTAATTATATGCTCGCTGGTGACGAATGGATAGGTTCGCAAACAGGTTGGGTAAATAGAACTTATACAGCCGGCGATTTTCAGTTTGATATTTTAGGAATTAATGCTGATCATAACGATGTTAATTATGGAGCAACTGGCGATCAAAATCTACCATCAGTTGTATATCCTCAAACAGGTTCAGCCCTTGGTAGCGCTGTTTATGATTTATTTAATCAAGTTTCCACTGATAGCAGTTGGACACTTCCGATGCACTATGATCCTTACTATGAAATTGGTGTTACTAACTGGATGGATGGAGTTGATTTTGAAGCTGATGTCGAAGTTTTCATGAAAGGATTAGGAGTTGATACAGTAGAATATAATATTGGTGGAAATCGCACATTACCGGCCGGTAACAAGATAGCTTTCTTTGCGTATGATCCATTATCCTTGGATTCATATGATGGTGGAGATCTTTATTTCTGGTACGGTTTTACAAACGAGGCCCCACAGGTAAAAGTGCTTGAATGGTTTGGTATCATCACAGATGTTAAACCGGTTGATAATCTTATACCGAGTAATTTTAATCTTACTCAAAACTTCCCGAATCCGTTCAACCCAAATACAACAATCAGATTTGCATTACCGCAAACATCAAATGTTGTACTAAAGGTGTATGATGTGTTAGGAAGTGAAGTTGCTACATTGATCAACGGTGAAAAACTTGCAGGCAATTATGAAGTTAATTTTGATGCATCAAAACTGGCATCAGGCTTATATTTTTATACATTACAGGCAGGTAACTTTACATCTACCAAAAAAATGATGTTGATGAAATAAGCTGTATTCTGGGAACGTGATTTCATATAAATTATCTTTTGGATTGCCCCCCTGCGGGGCAATCCTTGCTTATCATCATTTGCTAAGATAATTTTTTGAGGGGTAATTCAAAACTCTCGACAATTTTTTTGTTTTGTTCTAATTCTGTAAAGTCATTTAATAATAATGTGCGAGGTTAGTGATGTTAATAAAATTTACTACCAAAACAATTTTTTCAATTTTGATACTAATAGGTTTAATTTTTGCTGGCTGCTTTGAGGAACCGGTTATTGAGCCTGTTAAAAGGCCATATTCAAGTGTGCGAGTAGGAAATTTCTCTTTTAATCAACCGGGATTTGCAGGTAATATAGATCAGTTCAATGTTTATATTGATGGCGAGTCGAAGGGTACGGTAGCTCTTAATCAATTTACAGGTTATTTTGATTTACCATCGGGGAAACGAAAATTTGTCCTGCTTGCTGGTGCAGATACAATTTATAAGGGTGATATTAATATAAACTCCTATGAGGAAATGTCCATTGTATTTGATGGTGTTTATGCACCTGCGGTTGACACCCTGATGTCATTTGCGCCTTATTCAATTACTGATGGATATGTTTATTCACCGGATGCACCTAACGCAGGAAAAGCGTTGGTTATTACTACCAATGCAGCTCCAAATACTTCAACCGAAAATCAGATAAAATATTCTTTAGCATTTGTTTCCTCAAATTTGGATACAACACGTAGAAATTTATTCGAATATAACCAAACTTATGGTCTTGAATTAGCACCTGGTGACTATTCAGTTTGGGTAATGAAAGATATAACCGATAATCCATTAGCACCCAAACCTATTTACGATACACTTGCTAATTTCAGTGGAACTTTCTCAGCGGGTTTGAGAGAAAATTTATTTATAACTGGTAATCCAAGATCTCCGGTAGTTCTAAAGGATACACAAACTCCACTACCAGTTCGTCCTAAGTAATTATTGTTAATTAAATTTTAGGAGAGACGATGATGTCAAGAATCTTACAATTTATTTTACTGTTAGTGCTATGTATTCCCCTTCTGATTTTTGCACAAACCGGCAAGATTGTCGGTAAAGTTACTGATGCTCAATCGGGGGAGGTGTTAATTGGTGCTAACGTTATAATACAGGGTACTAATTTAGGTGCTGCTACAGACATTAATGGTGAATATTTAATCCTTAATGTCCCACCGGGAAGCTATACCATAATAGCTAGATATATTGGTTATCGAGAAATGAGGTATGAAAATATTAAAGTATCTGTTAACTTAACCACTGAGACTAATTTTCAGCTTCCATCTGAAACATATCAAACAGAAACCGTAATTGTAGTAGCGCCTAAACCACTGATTAATAAAAATACAACTAACCAAACTACTATTCTTCGCGCAGAAGATTTAGAAAATCTCCCTGTAAGAGGTATTAATGCTATAGTAAGTTACCA
>Ga0209322_10001450_pt1 | contig 13762 bp, 14 predicted proteins | sample Rifsed19ft1_FD_184013 | JGI IMG/M metagenome (GOLD analysis project Ga0209322, IMG submission 184013) | Soil microbial communities from Rifle, Colorado, USA - sediment 19ft 1 (version 2) | ecosystem: Environmental > Terrestrial > Deep subsurface > Rock core/Sediment | place: Rifle, Colorado... | reverse complement strand
CGCCGAAACTCGTAGAATCCCATATCGGAGATGGCACGGGCGAGACAGCGGTTTGTCAGCATGCCCTTCACATTGAGGTCCTCGATGGCAATGCCGGCAAAGTTCTCGGTCAGGTAGCTCGTCAGTTTGTGCAGAGCATCCTGGCGGATGCATCGAATGCGATAGTGCAGCCGTGCAAGCCGGCTGCATGCCTTGTTCCGGTTGTTCGAGCCTTTCCGTTTGCTCGAGAGTCGTCGCGACAGCCGTCGTAGTTTTCTCAGCTCTTGGCGCAGCGGCTTCGGTCCTTCGAACATCTCCCCATTCGAGAGGGTCGCCAGACGGTTGACGCCCAAGTCCACTCCGATGCCCGCTTGGCTTTCGCAAAGCGCCGGCGCTTCCTCGAGCTCCACATGCACGCTGACGAACCATCGATCGGCGATTCGACGAACCGTCGCCGAGACCACTCGGCCGGGAAATCTCAGCTCCTCGCGCATTCGAACCCAGCCCAATCTCGGGATTCGTATCCGTTTGCCGCTCACTTGGATATGATCCCCGCCGACATAGAAGCTGTCGGTTACCCCCTTTCGTTTGAATCGTGGATAGCGGGCCTTCTTGTCGAAAAAGCGACGAAACGCTGCTTGCAGATGAAGGAACGGCTGCTGCGAAGCGTACTTCGTCACTTCATACGTCCACGGAAAATCCACGGGTTTGAGAGTGTTGAAATCTTTCTTCAGCTTCAGAGCATCGACTCTTTCGCCCGCCTCGTACCGCCGCTTCCATTCCGCCAAGCCCCAGTTCCACGCAAAACGCGAAGTGCCGCGGGCTTTGCGGAAATACTCCGCTTGAGCACCATGCGGCGTCAGCCGTATCTGATGCGCCAGAATCACCATCTTTGTTACTCGCTCAGGACCTTGGCCGCTTTCACCAGCTTCTGGTTCTTGTGTGAGCGTGAGCCGTACAGGCGAGCCGAAAACACCGTGATAATCTCGAGCACGTCCTGTACCAGCTCCTCCTCGAACGAAGATTCCCCTCCCTGATTCAAGATCACGACCTCTACGTGACGCGCCTCGCACAAAGCGAACACCAATTCCGCTCCAAAACGTAAGAGACGATCTTTGTGGGTCAAAACCACCCTCTTGACCTGACGATTCAGGATCATTTCCAGTAGACGCTTCAGGCCCTTCTTCCGGTAGTTCATTCCGGAGCCAAGATCTTGGATTAGCTCGTAGCGCCATCCTTTCCTCGCGCAATACCGCTCCAGGATCTCCGCCTGACGCTTCAGGTCTTCTTTCTGGTCGTGGCTCGATACTCGGGCATAAGCTACCGTCAGATCGGTTTCGAGCTCGCGAAGACCCAGCAGTTGGTTGACTTCGTAGTAGCGCGTGCCGCCCTCGCTCACACGGTCGGGTGAGATTTGGCCCTCGCGTTCCCAACGCCGCAGGGTCTGCGGCGTGACGCCGAGGAGTTTCGAGGCCGCACCGATCTTGATATATCTGCTCAATTCGAGCAGGTATCATACTATATAAGTAGATTATTGGAAACTGCTTAAAGCCCCTTGCCAATGGGCAAGGGGCTTTTTCGTGGTGCCCCGTCCACAGACGTGGAAGTTACGGTATATTAGCAAGTTACGGCGTGCGAACGGTCCATAGGCCGGGAGCGCCGAAATAGAATGGCGGTGGTGAACGTCTTGTCTTTAGGAGGCTTTAACCCTGTGCCCGCGTGGGCGTTATCGCTCTAGGGCGGGTCGTGGTATCGGACGAGAAGCTTCTCTCTCAGTTCCTGGGCGGAGAGGAGGAAGCCTTCGAAGCCTTGGTTCTGCGCTACGAGGCACGTCTCAGGAGGCTCGCCTATGGTTTGGTCAGAGATTGGGGCCTGGCGGAGGATGTCGCGCAGGATGCCTTCATCCGGGCCTACCTTAAGGCTTCGACCTTCCGGGGAGGCGCATCGGTCAAGGCCTGGCTCTACCGGATTGCCATCAACAGGGCACACGACGAGCTGCGGCGGATCCGGAGGAAACGAGAGATTCCGCTCGAGAGTGCCGTGCTGCCGGAGCGAGCCGAATCCTCAGAAGCCGTGGTGGCGGGGCGCGAGCTACAACGTCATCTTGCCGGGGCATTGGCGGAGATGCGGCCCGAGTATCGGACGCCCTTGGTGCTGCGCGAGATGGAAGGGATGACTTATCGGGAAATCGCGGAGCTTCTGGAGTGGCCTCTGGGAACGGTTCAGATCCGCGTGCACCGGGCCCGGTTGGAGTTGAGGTCGCGCCTCGGCCCGCTGAACGAGTCTCCAAGAAAGAAGGAGTGAGGCCATGAGTTGCAAGCGATGGGAGCCGCTGTACTCGTCATTCCTCGATGGGGAGATGGCCGCGACAGATTTGCAGGCGTTCAGCCAGCACTTGGGCTCTTGCTCGTCATGCCGTGATGCCATCGACTCGCTACGCCGACTCTCCGAAGTCATGTCAGTCTCGGTGGAGCCGGAGCCGGGATTCATTGCTCGCTTTCGGTCAAGGCGACAAGAGGAGATGGAGCGGAACGGGCCGGGGACGGTTTGGAGATGGCTCGCGGCGCGCCTGGCTCCGTTGGCGGTTGCCGCCATCCTGGTTGCGGTGGCCTCGGTCTGGTTCTCGGAGCAAGAAGAGGAGCTCCGAGAACTGGAGGCAAGCGAAGTGGGTATTGGTCTCTCCTGGGAGTATGAGGAGATCGCGCTCATGAGTCCCGTCCTCAGCATTGCCCTGGAGCCGTTTCCTCCCCCGCGGGAGCCTTGAAGTGAAGCCCACGGCTGGCAAGTGGATGTGGGCTAGCTTGTGCCTCACCCTCATCGTGGGGATGGGCGCTGGGGTAGCGGTCGATCGGCTGCTTCTCGACAGGGACGGCCGCGACGGGGATCGACGGGAGCGGGGCGACAGGTTGGTCACCAGGCTTACCCGTGAGCTGCAGCTCACTTCCGAACAGCAGGCGGCGGTCGAGGCGGCGCTCGTCTCCAACCGGGAGAGGGCCCGCCAGTTCTGGGATGAATCACAAACCGCTTTCGAGACGCTGCGCAAGGAGTTTCGCCAAGAAATCCGCGCGCTGCTGAATCCCGAGCAACAAGAACGGTTCGACGACATGGTGCAGCGGGAAGATGAACGGCGCGGGCGCCGAGAAGAGGAACGATGAGGGTCAACCCGCTCACCCAATTCGCGGTGGAGTGTCGCGTCACGATGGGCATGGCGGTTCTGGGCATCGCCGTGCTCGGGTAGCTGTCTCTGGAGCGCCTGGCGCTTTCGTTCTTACCCAGTTATTCGTCGAGCAGTATTCCCGTCCGGGCCTCTTACCGGTCCTCCTCACCGGAGGAGATAGAGAGGCTCATCGTCAGACCTCAGTAACTAATTAACCTGTCCCCGAAATAGGATTCTGGACAGCCTTGAGCGCGGTGTGCTAGAGATCCCAGGAACCAAACCACCATGCTAGGACGTTCCCTCTCGATTCCAGTGACCCTGGTCCTGGGACTCGCGATCGCTCCGGCCTGCCAGCGGTCGCTGGACCAGAAGCCGGTTCCCGAGCTCGCGCAGCTTATAAAGAATCTGTCGGGGCCGGCCGGATTCTTCGACACCGATAACATCATCTCCAACGAAACCTCCTACCTGCAGGTCATGGACCAGTTGGAGCCGATGGGAGGAGCTTTCATCGGTGTGGGGCCTGAGCAGAACTTCACCTATATCGCTAGAATCCGCCCGCACTGGGCGTTCATCGTGGACGTACGCAAGCAAAACATGCTGCACCACCTTCTGCTGAACGCCATTCTTCACCAGGCCACCACCCGGTTCCAGTACCTCTGTTGGCTCCTCTCGCGTCCCGCGGACGGACGGGAGGCACCGCCTCTGACCGCCGATGTCGAGGAGCTGGTAGCCGCGGTCGAGTCGATCCCGCCCGGCGAGGGGACGTTCGCCGAGAACTTGAAGGCGATCCTTGACCACATCGAAGGCACACTGCGGGTGTCGCTTTCCGAGCGTGACCGAGAGCATATTCGCTTCGTCTATCGGTCGTTGTTCACTGAACAGCTCGACATTCGATTCCGCTCCTACGGGCGGTCCTCCAGGCCCTACCACCCGGACTACCGGTCGCTCTTGTTATCGCGTAGCCCCAGGGGGCAGAGTCATTTCTTGGGATCGGAAGAGGATTATCGGTTCGTCAGGGAGCTGACCGTGAGCGGTCGCCTGGTCCCGGTGGTGGGCGACTTCGCCGGAGATCACGCCGTGCAGGCGGTGGGGGACTTTCTCAGAGAACGGGGAGAGACGGTGTCCTCTTTCTATGTATCCAACGTGGAGTTCTATCTCCTTCGCTCCGGTGGCTTCCGGCAGTATGTCGAAAACGTTCGGTCCCTGCCGTTGCGGGAAGACAGTCTTTTCATTCGGGCCTATTTCGATTATGGGCAGTCTCATCCGGCCGGTCTGCCCGGACACCGCAGCACCACCGTCCTTCAGCGCATCCCCAGATTTCTCAGCCTCTACGACGCGGGCGCGTATCATAACTACTGGGAAATCAGCACCATAGACTATCTGGACTGAGTGGTCTTTCCGCCCGCCTCGGCAGTCTTCGAGAGCCGGATTCTCAGAAGTGGTCTTGATTGGAGGCTTGGTTTGGGTGAGAATCGAAATAGGGCAGATCATGAAGCTACTCAGGGTCGACTGGTCCGAGCTGGCGGACGCTTTTCAAGATGATTCCCGGGACCACCGCTATTATCTCGATCGGGAGACCGGCGAGGTCCACTTCTTCTCCACCTATCTCGAGAACGAGGACGAGCAGGAAGACGAGGAGCGGATCACCGCCGAGGAACGATACGTGACCATCCCGCTGTCTCGGCGGGTGGTTTCTTTTCGCGACCTCCATCGGTTCGTGGGCACATTAGACGAGGGGCGTGAGCGAAAGCTCCTCAGTTCCACGCTGCAGGAGCGGGAGGCGCGCGTCCTCTTCAATGACACGCTCGACCATCTGCCGGAAGCGCGTGAAAAGTGGTGTCGATTTCATGAACAGGTCGTCGAGCTCCGTATCATCGAGTGGCTAGGCGAAGTTGGAGTCAAACCCATCTGACTGCAGTCCTACGTCTGGGACTCGCGCTCTCCGCAGTCTGCCTGTTTGCCGCCGCGCCGGGCGGTAACATAGGGGAGTTCATCTATATTCAAAACCTGGCGCACGATAGCGTGGTGGTGGCCTGGGGAGGTCCGGGTCGGGGAGGAGACAACACCATCGGCGAGTCTTCTCCGCCGGTCGGTGCGGCGTCGCTGAGTATCTTCTATCGTTCCAACGGCCGCCAAGCTCCCCGCTCACCGTTCAACACCAGCGAGCGAAACTGGATCGAGGCGTCTCTGCCCGAACCGGGAACGGAGTACGGCTACCAGCTGCGAGTCAACGGAAGGGACTGGGGCGATGCGCTTTATCGAGAGGAAGGACTCCTCTACTTCCGAACCGCTCCCGCCCCCGCGGATCCCTCGGGTAGGCTTGCCTTTCTGGTCCTGGGGGACTTCGGCACCGGGAGTGAGAAGCAGTACCGCCTGGCCGAGAGCATGCGCCACGTCGTGGAGGAACAGGAGCTTGCCGGCAATCCGATCCGGTTCGTGCTCTCTACCGGAGACAACTTGTACGATTTCTTCCTGTTCGTGGCCACCGGGAGCGACGACAAGGGGTTCTATGAAAAGTTCTTCATTCCTTACCAGCGCCTGTTGAGCAGGATCCCTTTCTTTCCCAGCCTGGGGAACCATGATGGAAGCGAGAGCGAGTCGGCGAGCGATCTGGCACATTACCGGGACAACTTCTTTCTACCTCGAGCCGTTCTAGGCAATGGAACCCCGTCACGTTTCGAGGACAGATTCTACGGTGTGAGTCACGGGAAGGATGTTCGGTTGATTTGCTTGGACACGACGACCAACCGGGAGACGATTGCCGGCCTTACCTGGCAACCCCTCTACGGCGGTGGCGGATCATCGGAGCAGCGCCGATGGCTCGAGGCGGAGTTGGAGCGGGCGAAAGGGGCGCTGTGGAAGATCGCCTGGTTCCATCATCCCCCCTTCAATGCGGGGAGAAGTCATTACGGTCCTCGAAGTAAGGATGAGAACTTACAGGAGCTCGAGCGGGATCTGGTGCCGTTGCTAGCAGAGGGTGACGTGCGCGTCGTCTTTAGCGGGCACGTGCACAATTTTCAGATCACCCGGGAAGAGACGGAGGGATCCTTGAAGCAAACCCGTTACCTGGTTACCGGAGCCGGTGGGAAGGATGAAAGAGGCCGAGAAGGGACTTCGGGGCTCGAGATCCTGCGCCGCGAGCGCATGGAGGCAACCAACGCCGTGAGTCTGCCTCACTTCCTCTTGATTGAAATTGAGGGAGATCGAATGGAAGTCACCCCTCTCACCTACGTGCGGGCGGCAACCTTCCGGTGCCCCTGGCGATTCGGACCTCAGAAGACGTCGTTCACACCGGGAACCGTGAATCGATATCCGGCGGAGGGGCGGGCAACGGTGCGAGTAACGGGCAGAGCAGTCCCTACCACCCCATCACCATCAGGGCTCGGCCGCGGTAGCTACCCACCGAGCTCGGAAACTGCCCAGTCGATCTCTTCCCGAACTTCTCTTTTCTCCTCGCGATTCAAACGGCTCTGAAGCGACGGCAACGCCTCGCGCCGCCCCAGCCTTCCCAGCGCCCAGGCGGCGTGGCCTCGAACCAGAGTCTCGGCGTGGTCCAGCGCCTCCACCAAGGCGGGTACCGCTCGCCCATCACCCGAGTTTCCCAGGGCGATGGCCACGTTGCGGAGAAGCCCTGGGTAGCGGGCTCGCCGCATGGCGCTACCCTTGGTGGCGCGGAGGTAGTCGTCCCGGGTCATGCGGAGCAGGGCGATGAGGTCCAGGGACGCCAGGGGCTCCCTGGGGAGGAAGGCCGCCTCTTCGCTCTTGGTGGCGAACCGGTTCCAGGGACAGACGTCCTGGCAATCATCGCAGCCGTAGATGCGGTTACCAATGAGGGCTCGGAGATGGCGAGGTACGAAACCACGAAGCTCGATGGTCAGGTAAGAGATGCAGAGCCGGCTGTCCACCACGTAGGGCTCCACAATCGCGCCGGTGGGACAGGCGGCGATACAGCGACTACAAGTGCCACAATGATCTCTTTCCGGTTTATCAGGAGGCAAGACGACGGGGAGCAGGATCTCGCCCAAGAAAAACCAGGAACTGCCCCGACGCGAGATCAGGTTCGAGTGTTTGCCCAACCATCCCAAGCCCGCCGCCACCGCGTAGCCTTTTTCCAATAAAGGACCGGTGTCGACGTAGATCTTGCTGGGTAACCGGAAGCGCTGTGAGATGAAGAAGGCTAGAAGCTGCAGCTTTTCTTCCATGAGGCGGTGATAGTCCTCACCTTGAGCATAGGTCGAGATCGCACCTTTCAGGGACGAGGCGGGCTGGGGCGGACCTTGGTAGTAGTTGAGTGCGCAGCATACCAGCGTCCCTGCTCCGGCCAGACTGCGCTCCGTATCGGTTCGTCGGCCGGGGTCCCTGGCCATCCAACCCATCTCACCCTGATAGCCGCGGCCGAGCCATTCCGCCAATCGAGGTGTTTGGGAGGGTAGTTGGGCAGGAGCGAATCCAACCATATCGAAGCCGATGTCTCTGGCCTGTTGGCGGATGATTTCCTTCAGAGCTATGCTTTCCGACTCCGTCAAGGGATGGGGGCGAAGAGGAATCGGCTGGACGGGCATGGACCTTGTAAGCTTGTCGGCTTGTTCGTACTGACCGAGAGGATAGAATAGCGAGGTTCGCTTGCTTCTGGCAAGAAGGCTACGGAGGGGAGCCACACGTGCAGAGCTTGGATTCTATGATCGCCGCCCTCAACACCATCGAGCTGGGAGACGTGGCGAAAATCCAAGCGCTGCTGCTGGAGGTTCGACAGGAGCTGGAACGACGAGAGCTGACCGAGTTGGTGGGGAAGCTCGACCAGAGTCTAACTGCCTTACGGCAAGGTGATCTTCAAGACTTCCGTCGTCTCAAATCCACCATCGTGAGCCGGCTCGGCCATCTTCGTTGAAGATCGGTTCCTCGGCGTGGCCAGAGACCAGGTCCCACTCTCGAGGCAAGCGGGCAGCGGTTCTGGCCAACTCCTGCTCGACGGCCTCGATAGCGATCCCGTTCATGGCATCGTTCGTTTGGCAACGGAGGTGGGATAGCCGCTGCTTGAGCTCTTCGATCCGGTTGACGATCTGTAGAGTCATCGGTCCACCCTCGCTCTATTGGAATCAGAGCAATTACCGTGCCAGAAAATGCACTGCAAACAAGCGGCCGCGGGCCTGATTAGCGCGCCGGCGGGCTGACTGGGCTTCGACACGGTTTCACTTTTTGCCACATTCCTGTAAAAGATACAGGACGATTCCCTCAGGAGCCTGTGGGTGAACGATCGCCAACAACCCCGACTTACCGTGGACGTGATCGTGGAAGTGGGAAAGGACCGTTTAGTCCTGATCCGCCGAAAGAATCCGCCGCCTGGCTGGGCCTTGCCGGGTGGGTTCGTCGATGCGGGAGAGACGGTGGAACAAGCCGCGGTGCGAGAAACACTTGAAGAGACCTCCCTCCGCGTGGAGCTGGTACGGCAGTTCCACGTTTACTCCGATCCGACGCGCGATCCTCGCGGCCATACGGTTTCCGTGGTCTTCATAGGCCGCGCCCAGGGGGAGCCGCGGGCGGCGGACGACGCGGCGGAAGCCAGGACGTTCCCGGTGGATGCGCTTCCGCAGGAGCTGGCGTTCGACCATGGCCGTATCCTGGCCGACTACCTGAACAGGCGTTACTGAACGGGTCGTTCTGAGGTCGTTCTGGCGTTGACAATGAAACCGGCCCGCTGTTATAGTGAGCCGCAGAATTGATTGCTGCCGGCGGATGACTGGAGTCCGCCCGCAAACTCCGAATCATCTATTATCCTATGGAGCCTCAGGCGCAGAGGCGAGCGCATCTTTATCCCCCTAAGGGTGAAGTCCGCCGTCGCCAAGGCATCGACCACCCGGTCGTGAAGTCGGCGCTCGACAAGGGGTCTCTATGCCAGCCCTTGCTCGAGAGGCTCAGCGAGGGCAGGGAACAAGCAGCACTCGACTATTTGTTACGCGAAACCTCGCTCGACACGCTCAATCATTGTCTCGGTGAGATCCGGGACGAAGAAGTCTCACAGTACTTGTTGGACGGGGTCCTCGAGATAGCTGCTCTGTTGTCCTCGGAGGCCTTCATCGGAATCGAGCGGATCCGGAGGGAGTTGAAGACACTCATGTCCCGATCCGGTGAGGATCTCTCCAAGGCACGGCACATCTATGACGGGCACGTGGAGCTACTGGGTCAGTATTTCTTCGCGGTGGGAAGACGGCTGCACCAGATCGAGACGTTCTTCGCTGGCTGCCCCTTCACCGGGAGCGCCGAGCAGATGCGCGGTCTGTACGGACAGAGATCCCGCGATTTGGCGGGAGACCTCAGATTCCTGCGGCTCGCTCTGGATCGCTGGGTACGGAAGTTCGTCCCTTTGGAGGGGGAGCTTCCGGCGGGAAGCGAAGGCAAGGAGTTCTTGGAGGCGCGGATCGGTACGGTGGTCGACGAGCTCGGACTGCGCCTCAAGGAAGTCCAGGAAAGCACCTGTTTCGTCATGTTCGAGCAGCTCAACCTCTTCGATGAAACCTTGACTCGCAAGAGGCTCTTCAAAGGCGATTTGGAGAACCAGCTCGATGTGGATAGCTTTCTGAGCTGGTTCGGCGAACTGATGTCTAGAGTTCGGGACTACCACGAACAACGCCGGCCCGATCAACTCGACAAAGTCCAGGTGTTGCTCCGGGACTTCCACCCTGAGACCCTCCCCGCTCTGGCAGGAGTCCGTGAGTCGGACCACGTTCTCTTCAGCAGCTTCGTGCAGCGGTTACGGAAGTACCGTCACCAGCAAGCCGATCGAGGAGAGGATCCCGTGCATCCCTTCCTCGTGCTATTGGGAGATCTGCTGAGAAGCTTGAATCAACGAGTCGGCGAGAGCTCGTCGTTGGATCCTTCTCCTTTCTAGGCACGCCCCAGCATTCACGCCCAGGACGCCATCGACCCTCGAAGCGTCTACCGCACTGCACTCCGCGCCCCCCGCGACTTCGTGCTCACCCGCCCCGCGCCTGTGGGAGCAGGGTCCTTTCGGCGGTAGGAAAGCCCGCTTACAATAAGCCCGGGATCCAGAAAGGAGGCCTGGCGATGTACGGGAGGACGCGCGAGCTAATCGCCAGTGTGTTGGAGGAAATCCGGCGATCCGGACTCTATAAAGAGGAGAGGGTGATTTCATCTCCGCAGGGTCCGATGATCCGCGTGGCTACCGGAGACGTCTTGAACTTCTGTGCCAACAACTACCTGGGACTCTCCAGTCATCCGCAGATCATCGCCGCCGCCCGAGACGGTTTGGAGCGACGGGGCTTTGGGCTCTCCTCGGTGCGATTCATCTGCGGCACACAGGATATCCACAAACAATTGGAGGAGAGCGTCTCTCACTTTTTGGGAACCGAGGACACCGTACTTTACGGTTCTTGTTTCGATGCCAACGGGGGTCTCTTCGAGACACTTCTCACCGATGAGGACGCCGTCATCAGCGATGAGCTCAATCATGCCAGCATCATCGATGGCGTGCGGCTGTCGAAGGCCCGCCGATTTCGCTACCGGAACGCCGACCCGCGAGACCTGGAGGCTAAGCTCAAAGAAGCCTCCGGCGCGCGCATTCGTCTGGTGGCGACCGACGGCGTCTTCAGCATGGATGGCACCTTCGCGCCCCTGGACGCCATTTGCGATCTCGCCGATCGATACCAGGCACTGGTCATGGTGGACGATTCACACGCCACCGGCTTCGTCGGCGAGACCGGTCGGGGAACGCCGGAGCTTTGGGGAGTGCGAGAGCGGGTGGACATCGTGACTTCTACCTTGGGTAAGGCGATGGGGGGGGCCTCCGGCGGGTTCACCAGCGGCCGCAAGGAGATCGTCGCCCTCCTCCGGCAGAGAAGCCGACCCTATCTTTTCTCCAATACCCTGGCTCCGTCGGTGGTGGCAGCCGGCCTGAAGGCGATCGATTTGTTGAGCTCGACCTCGGAGCTCAAGACCCGGCTGGAGGGGAACACGCGCTATTTCCGCGAGACCATGGCGGCGCGGGGATTCCAAATCCGGGAGGGGACTCATCCCATCGTGCCCATCATGCTCGGTGACGCCCGGCTGGCCCAGGAGATGGCGGCAGAGCTCCTAGAGGAAGGGATCTACGTGGTTGGCTTCAGCTTTCCGGTAGTGCCCGAGGGGAAGGCTCGCATCCGGGTGCAGATTTCCGCCGCCCACCAGCCAGAGCACCTGGATCGTGCCATTGGCGCTTTCGTCTCCGTAGGGCGCCGGCACGGGCTGGTGACCTGAGCCGCCAGTCCCCATATCTCTTGCGGCGGCAACTACAAGCGGCTACGATCTGGTGGGCTTTGTTATGTCCTGGAAACACTTGCGGTCCTGGTTTCACCGGTCGAGATGGCAGGTTCTGGCCATCTTGGCCTTCGGTGGACCTTTGCTGGCCATAGCTCTGGTCCAATATCGCTGGTTGGCGGAGCTCCGCAGCCAGTCCAGGATGGTGGAATCCGAACAAAACCGTGTCGCGGCGCTCAGCGCGGCGGCCGTCCTGGAAGACTGGGTCACCGGTGCCCGGCTGGAGATCCTACCCCCGGTCGTGCATGAAGACGTCTTCCGCATGGAGCTCGACGTCTTGGGAGATCAGTTCGAATCGGCTATCGAACGCTTTCCCTACGTGCAGCACTTTTTCATCTGGGTCTCGTCTCAAGCACCTGAGAAGACGCTCTTCTATTTTCCGGAGGAGAACGTCTTCCGGGCAGTTCCCCATCTGGCCGACAGCTGGCCTTCCGAAGTCTGGCGGACCGAGATAGACGACCCGCGCTGGGCGGAGTTCAGCATTCCGGGCGATCCCCCCTTGCAACTTGTGATCCACCGGATGGTGAGCGACCAGGATCCGCGCGAGACCGGCCTGGTGGGTTTTTGTGTCAACCTCGATAACTTCGCCGAGCGGTTTCTTCCTCTGTTCTATGCCGAGAACGTGGCACCTTTTCTCCGCCAGATTCCGGGACGGGAGGACGTCGCTTTCGCGGTTTTCGATGAGAGCGGGAGAAGCATGTTTGGCAGCAAGCCGGGCTTCCGGCCACGGCTCGCGGACTCGTCGGTGGAATTTCGGCTTTCCTTCGCCTTGCCCAGCGAGAGGTCCTCGCCAGCTACCGAGGCTCCGGTGTGGCGTCTGTCGGTAGGTGAGAAGAACGACGGCGTCGAACAACTGATGAAGCAGGGCGCGCTCGCCAACCTGGCCATTGTCGGGGCGGGGATCATGGTGCTCGCCTGGGGCACCATGCTGATAGCCCGCAGCTCGAGCCGCGAGGCCAAGCTCTCCGATCTGAAGTCCCGCTTCATTTCGGGAGTCTCCCACGAGCTGAAGACGCCGGCATCCATGATGCGCCTTTACTCGGAGATGCTCGAGCTGGGACGTGTGCCGGAAGAGACGGAACGAAAACTTTTCTACGGCAAGTTGCGCCAGCAGGCCGAGGCGATGTGTGCCATGCTGGACGAGATTCTGGATTTTTCCCGCCTGGAGGCCGAGCAACAGCCTCTCTCCAAGGAGGCCTGTTCTCCTCGGGAGATCCTCGAAGAAGCGGTGGAGATGCTCGCCGCTTCCGGCCTGGCCCGCGGCAAAGTGACCCTTTCCACGGAAAGAAGGCTGCCCGTGCTTCAATGTAATCGGCGCAGCCTGGTGAGGGCGGTCTACAATTTGATGGACAATGCCTTCAAGTACAGCGACTCCGATCAACCCATCGAGGTGCGCGCGTCTCGCCGCGACGGCATGGTGGCGGTCGAAGTCGTGGATCGGGGCCGGGGGATCTCCTCCGAGGAGCTGCCTCAAATTTTCGAGCGATTCTATCGAGGCACAAGCTCCAAGGCCGTCAAGGGCACAGGCCTGGGCCTTTCTATCGTGGACACGGTGGTCAAGGCACACCAGGGCAAAATCGAGGTCGAGAGCGAGCCGGGTCGTGGTAGCCGCTTTACCATACTCCTGCCGGTGCCCTCGGACAGTGGTCCGTTATGAGCGAGCATTTGCTGATCGTAGAAGACGAAGAAGGCCTGCGGGAAGGGCTGCGCATGAACTTCGAGTTCGAGGGCTATCGTGTGTCCCTTGCCCAGGACGGGGTGGAGGGCCTCGAGTCCGCTCTCACTCTGAAGCCGGATCTGGTCATCCTCGACATCATGCTACCGCGCATGAACGGCTTCGAGGTCTGCCGCCGGGTGAGAGCCGCCGGCCTCGATTTCCCCATCATGATACTGACCGTACGGCGCGATGAATCGGAGCGGGTCCGGGGGTTCGAGATCGGCGCCGACGACTACGTTCTCAAACCTTTCAGCGTTCAGGAGGTCTCCGCCCGGGTGAAGGCGCTGCTGCGCCGCAGCCAGCCTCATCCCTCTGCACAGCAGACCTGGAAGCTGGGTGGGGTGAAGATCGACCTGGTGCGCCAGCAGGCGACGCGGCAGGGCCGCCCGGTGCGGATTTCGTTCCGAGAGTTCGAGATCCTGCGCTGCCTCGCCGCCCGGGCCGGAGAGGTCGTTACCCGAGAAGAGCTTCTCGGCCAAGCCCTCGGGTATTCTCCTTCCGCTTCCTCCCGGGCAGTGGACAATCTCATCGTGAGTCTTCGTAAGAAGATCGAGCAAGACCCGCGCAATCCCCGACATATCCTCACCGCCTACGGCGTC
>Ga0209322_10001426_pt1 | contig 13845 bp, 10 predicted proteins | sample Rifsed19ft1_FD_184013 | JGI IMG/M metagenome (GOLD analysis project Ga0209322, IMG submission 184013) | Soil microbial communities from Rifle, Colorado, USA - sediment 19ft 1 (version 2) | ecosystem: Environmental > Terrestrial > Deep subsurface > Rock core/Sediment | place: Rifle, Colorado... | reverse complement strand
GTATTCAATTCCAGAAGAGTCATTTGTTGACCTTAAAGTTTATAATTTGATTGGACAGGAAGTAGCAACCTTGGTTAATCAATATCAGAAAGCGGGAACGTACAGAGCCGACTTTAATGCGGAAGGAATAAATAGCGGAATTTACATAGCTAAGCTGAACGCAAATGGTTTTACGCGAAGCGTAAAGATGACTTTGCTTAAATAACAAGCCCACACACTTGATGGCTATCACAGCAAATAAACTCAAACTTTATTATACTCTACTTACAATTTTGAACAGTTATCTAATTGGTTAGCGGATGAGATCAAAAGTGTAAGTAGAGTCTTTCTCAACGACTTCTATCTAAGATTCTAAAAAGGGAAAAAGGTTTATGATGATCTTTTTTCTCCACTCAAAATTATCCCTAATAATATTAGTGAGAGTTATAATAAGAATTTGATGCAGGGAAAGCATTTCGGAAATCCCGATAAAATTGAAATCTCAATTCTAATATTGTTTTAAAGGAACATACCAAAATGTAAAATGCAATACGAATTTAAGTTGAACGTAAAAATACATTTACAGTATTCTATAATAATTCCAAGAAAATATTAATAAAAAAATATTTGAATACAATGATAACTATCTTTTTATATGCAATATCATTAATTGCGCAAAGCGGAAATGAAACCGGCAAACCGATTATTACAACTTACAACTGTATTAATATCGGGGTAAACTCACAAGTTTGGGATTTTGTAAAAGATAGCCGTGGAATTATTTATGTGGGCAGTGCCCCGGGAGTATTTGAGTTTGATGGTTCTACCTGGCGTTCAATACCCACTATAAATAACACCCACGCACGTTCATTAGCTATTGATAAAAATGACAGGGTTTATGTAGGGGCTTCGGGAGATTTCGGTTATTTGGCTCCAGATAAAAAAGGGGAACTCCAGTTTGTTTCGTTGCTAAGTAAGCTTAAGGAAAACAATAGAGCTTTCTCTTATGTTTGGACAACGCATATAATAAATGATGAAATTTATTTTCAGTCATTTGAGGGTATTTTCAGACTCACACCCGTAAAAAAATCAAACGATAATTCAGATAAAAATGCTTCATTAGAAAACTGTAAAGTAAAAATATGGAAACCGAAAGTCCGATTTAATTATTCGTTCTGGTTAAATAATACTTACTTTGTTCAGCAAGGGGGAGTTGGTTTAATGAAGATGGTGAATGACTCTTTAGTTCTTTTACCTGGCGGAGATCAATTTGCCAATGATAGACTGCAGGTAATGCTGCCCTATGATCATGAGGGGAAGAACAGAATCTTGGTCGGCACTTTTAACCGCGGACTTTATCTTTTTGATGGGACTTCATTTTCACCATTTAAATGCGAAGCCGATGCTTTTCTTCGCAAAAATACTTTGTATAAAGGTAAGATTTTGGCAGACGGATCTTATGTTTTTGTAACTTTAGACGGTGGAATGATCATAATGGATGAGGAAGGAAAAATAAAATTACTTCTGAATAAAAGAACAGGACTTTCCAGCAGTTCAATTACTGGTTTATTCGTGGATCGGGGTCTTATCTGGATTGCACCAGAAGGCAGCATTACTGCGGTTGAGTACCCATCTCCAATAACTTTATTTGATGAATCTGCAGGACAGATAAGTTCTGTTCTAAGTACAATCCGCTATCACGGAATATTATACTTTTCTACAACAAACGGTGTTTTTTATTTAGATAGTAAAACCTCATCATTAAAACAGGTAACAGGTTTCATTACTGGGAACAACCAATCATTCAATTTAGTTATTGTACATGATCAGTTATTGACTACCCATGGAACAGGCTTATACAAAATTACAGGAACAAGGGCATACCTTATTAAGGAAGCATCCGGGTTAAGCTTCGTGCCCAATTATATTCATCAATCCCTATTGGATAGCAACAGGATTTTTGTTGGTGTGTTCGATGGGATCACTTCTTTCTACTTAGATAAGAGCGGGAAGTGGATTTATGAGGGGAAAATAAATTCGGTCGAAGAATATGTCACCTCAATTTCCGAAGAAAAGCCTGGAATACTTTGGGTGGCAACAGACAATAATGGAGTGCTGCGTCTTGATTTTCATGGAAAAACTCTCAGCAATCCCGAGGTGAAGAGATTTAGTGTGGCTCAAGGATTACCGCCTGGAGGTTCTCAAATGTTTAAGACAACAAGAAAAACATTTTTCGTTTTTTCAGATGGGCTTTATACTTATAACTATAAAGAAGAAAAATTTAGGAAGGATTCTTTATATTCCTGGCCGGGACAAATAGATTATGAAAGTTTAGAAATAAAAGAAGACAAAATTGGTAATTTGTGGATTTCCAAGGGTAACAACGTTTCATTTTATCGTTTACAAACAGATGGGTCATTCAAAGTTGAAAATACTCTTACATCACGTTTATCCAGCGATATAATTGCAAGCATTTATCCCGAAGAAAATGGGGTAGTGTGGTTCGGAGGTGGAATTAATGTGTACAAGTTTGAACAAAACTCGGTTAAAGATTATAAGGAAGAGTTTAGCACTTTAGTCCGCAAAGTGGTTATTGGAGAAGACTCTATTATCTTTGGTGGGCTTGGCAATATAGGAACAACAATAATTCCTGAGATTAATTACTCGAATAATTCAGCGGTTTTCGAATTCTCTGCAACAAGTATGATAGACCCATCATCTTCCGAGTATCAATCTATGCTTGAAGGTTTTGATGAGAAGTGGTCTGTGTGGAAAAAGGATACATACAGGAATTATACAAATCTGCCTGCAGGGGATTATACTTTTAAAGTAAAAGGAAAAAATCTTTATCACTTTGAAAGTAATGTTGCAGCATTCACGTTTACAATACTTCCCCAATGGTACAGAGCATGGTGGGCTTATTTAGGTTATGCAATTATACTTGGCTTTGGAATTTTTGGTATTGATCGCTTACAAAGACGAAGACTAACATTAAGAGAACGCCAAAGGGCAAGATTGCGTGAAACAGAGTTGAGAGCAGAAACAGCAGAAGCGAAATCAAAAACTTTACAAGCAGAAAATGAAAGAAGAAAGAATGTGGAACTTCTTAGTGAAATAGGGCGCGACATAACTGCTAATCTAACAATCGAACAGATTATTGATACTGTTTACGAGAACGTGAACTCATTGATGGATGCTGCCGTCTTTGGAATAGGGATGTATGAAGAAAATACAAAAAGAATATTTTTTCCCGCAACCAAAGAAAAAGGCATATCGTTAAATCCTTTTTATAATAATGTAGATGATGAAAACAGACCCGCTTCCTGGTGCTTCAGAAATCAGCAAGATATCTTTTCTAATGATTACCGGGAAGATTATAAAAAGTATGTAAAAGAAATCAAAGCCACAGTGGCAGGCGAACATACACAATCTATAATTTACCTCCCGCTTACATATAAGGATAAGAAAATAGGAGTTATTACTGCCCAAAGCTTTAAGAAGGATGCGTATTCAGATTATCATTTAAATATTTTACGTAACCTTGCAACATATACGGCTATCGCGATAGATAATGCAGATGCATATCGGCAGCTTAATGAAACGATAGCAAAACTTGATTCGGCATTAAATGATTTGAAAGCAACCCAGCAAAAATTAATTGTTCAGGAAAAACTTGCATCGCTGGGGCAGCTTACTGCCGGGATTGCACACGAAATTAAAAACCCGCTGAATTTTGTAAATAACTTTGCACAACTGGCAAATGAAATGGTGGGTGAATTGAGGGAAGAGTTCGATAAAGTAAAAGAGAAGCTTACTCCGGAATTTATAGAAAATATTGATGATCTTCTTTCAAATATTGAACAGAATGTTTCAAAAATTAATGAGCATGGTAAACGCGCCGACAGTATTGTGCGCAGTATGCTTCAGCATTCACGAGGTAAATCCGGGGATAGGCTTATGTCTGATATAAATGCAATGCTGGATGAGGATTTGAATTTAGCTTACCATGGTCTTCGTGCTCGCGATACTTCCTTTAATATAACCATAGAAAAAGATTTTGATAAAAATTTAGAAAAAATATTAATAGTCCCCCAGGACATAAGCAGAGTTTTTCTAAATATAATTAACAACGGGCTTTATGAGGCATTTAAAAAGAAAAATATTATGGATGATCATTTTTCACCAATGCTTAAAGTTAAAACGATTGATATTGGGGACAAAATAGAAATTCGAATTCGAGATAATGGAAACGGAATTCCTTTAGAGGTTCGTGGTAAAATATTTGATCCATTCTTTACTACAAAACCTTCGGGAGAGGGAACCGGATTAGGACTTTCGCTCAGCCACGATATAATTGTGAAAGAACATGCTGGAGAAATTAAATTTGACAGTGAGGTCGGTGAATACACGGAGTTTATTATTACTTTACCTAAAAAGTGACTGATCTAGCAAACAGAATTGTAAAATTGAAAAAAATCATAGGAGAAATAAATGAGACTAATCGTTGTTGATGATGAAGTTGATGTCCAGTTTTTATTTCAGCAAAAATTCAGAAAAGAAATTAAATCCGGTGAAATACAAATTCATTATGCTTTTGATGGACCCTCGGCATTAAGACTTCTGGAATCGCTTGAGAATCGCACGGGGTATTTAATTTTATCCGATATTAATATGCCTGAAATGACAGGAATCGAGTTGCTGAAAGAAATTAAATCAAAATATCCATTATTAAAAGTAATTATGATAACAGCATATGGAGATGAGCAAAATTTTAATTTGGCGAAAAAGCATGGTGCCGATGATTACTTTACCAAGCCATTGGAATTTGATTTGCTCAAAACAAAATTAAGTTACCTAGATACGGTGTAGGGAGAAATAAAAATGCAGCAGGCAAAAATTCTTGTTGTTGATGATGAACCGGATCTGGAACATCTTATCCTCCAAAAATTCCGGAAGAAAATAAGCTCTAAGGAATATGAATTTCAATTTGCAAGAGACGGTGCTGAAGCAATTGATATAATTGTAAACAATGGTTCAATTAATCTCATATTAACAGATATAAATATGCCCGTCATGGATGGGCTTACTCTTCTCTCTAAAATCAATGAGCTGAACAATAGATTGCATCGGTCGGTTATTGTGTCTGCTTACGGTGATATGGAAAATATAAGAACGGCTATGAATAGAGGAGCTTATGATTTTATCACCAAACCTATTGACTTAAATGATCTGGAGATAACGATTGAAAAATCTCTAAAAGAAATTGAGCATTATAAACAAGCGTTATCAAGCAGGGATAAGTTAATTGCGCTAGAACAGGAACTGAATATTGCGACAGCAATTCAGACTTCCATTTTGCCGAAAACATTTCCTCCTTTTCCGGACAGAAAAGAATTTGATATTTATGCTAAGATGTTAACGGCAAAGGAAGTCGGCGGCGATCTTTATGATTTTTTTCTAATTGACAAATACAGGCTTGGAATTGTAATCGGAGATGTATCCGGTAAAGGAATTGCTTCCGCACTGCTTATGGCTGTTTGTAAAACGTTATTAAAAATAACAGCATACAAAGGAATTCCTGCAGATAATATTTTATATGAAGTTAATAATATTCTTGTTGACGAAAGCCCATCAAATATGTTTGTCACGGTTTTTTACGGCGTGCTTGATACACGAAACGGTGCATTTGAGTACTGTAATGGGGGACATAATTCTCCGTATTTAATTTCTAATGAAGGAAAAGTTAAACAGCTTGAGAATATTGGCGGACTTTTATTAGGGGCAATGAAGGATGCCGAATATGAATCCAATATAGCCATGCTAAATCCAGGAGACACTCTTTTCCTTTACACTGATGGAATAACGGAAGCATTTAATAAGCAAGATGAGGAATTTGATGAGAACCGGCTTGTTAATTCTCTCCTAAACAAAGCCCCTCAAAGTGCAAATGATATAGTTAATAATGTTATCAGCGATGTTCAAACATTTTCAGATGGCGCTGAACAATCTGATGATATAACTTGTCTTGCCTTAAAATTCTTGAAGCAATAAAAATATTTTTGAATGTAAAATTATGGCGATCGCTTGGTCGCCATTTTTGTTTTTAAAGCGTAGATTTACAACCATGATTAAATTTCTTCCTCTCGGCGGTGCAGGTGAAATCGGCGCAAACTGCTATTATCTTAATATTGCTGGTACGGGAATTATTCTCGACTGCGGAATGCATCCTCAAAAAACCGGGTTAGATTCTCTCCCCCAATTCAGCTTGATTGAAAATATGCCGGTGGATTTTGTATTTATCTCACATGCTCATCAAGATCACCTGATGTCGTTACCGTTTTTAGTGAAACAACATCCATACATAAAAATAATTACTTCACGACAGACGAGAGAGCTTGCGGAGTTGACACTCCACAATTCAGTTTCAATTATGCAGAAAGAGCTAGAAAAAGATAACAGCTTTCAAGCTTACACACATGAGGAAATTGATCTTCTTTCTCAAACAATTGACTTCAAACCAACGAAAAATATATTTGAGATTGAGGGATACCAGCATAAAAGCAGCGAACCAATTAAGATTTCTTTTCATGATGCGGGACATATACTTGGTTCTGTCGGAATTTTGATAGAACATGATGAAAAGAAGATTTTTTATACTGGTGACATCAACTTAACTGATCAAACTTTATTGAGAGGTTGTGAACTGCCAAAAGAAAAAGTTGACACACTTATTTTAGAATGCACTTACGGTGCAACTGATTCTCGCGATATACTTCCGTGGTCGAAAGAAGCCGAGAGATTTGCAGCGGAAGCAAACAAAATTCTGAATCAAGGCGGATCAATTTTAATTCCCGTTTTTGCTTTGGGCAAAATGCAGGAAATTCTTTCTGCAATTTGGAAGTTGATGGAGAAAAATAAGCTGCCGAAAACAGAAATTTACACGGGCGGAATCGGTACAAAAATAAATAGAGTTTATGATACAAACTGCTACATCGTTAATATGGTTGATCCGGAATTTGAACTTAGAAATATTCCTCTTCACGACTTAAATGAAATTGAAAATCCCGAAGACTTCTTTAAATCTCCCTGCATCGTGGTTGCGTCAAGCGGAATGATGGTTGAAGGAACAGCATCTTATAATTTAAGCAAGCACTGGTTAAAGCGAAGCAGCTCAGCAATTTTTATTGTTGGTTACATGGATGAATCAACACCCGGTTATAAAATTGCAAATGCTGTTAAAGGAGGAAAGATTAAGCTAACCGAGTTTAGCGAAGAGGAAATTGTACGATGTGCAATTGAGAGATTCAAATTTTCTGCACATTCAAGAAGAGAAGGATTAATTGAGATAGTTAGAAGACTTAAACCTGAGAAAGTAATTCTGGTTCACGGTGATGAGAATGCAATCAGTTGGGTTGGAAATCAAATCCTAAAAGAATTTAAGGACATCAAAGTTTATCAGGCGGAGATCGGTAGAGCGATTGAAGTATGAAGTTATGTCACACAAGATACCAGAAAAACAGTTTAAACAAACCCAATTTCTCCGCAAACAATGCTTCGGTTTAAAGTCCGTTAGCTAACGGATTGGGTTTGTAGCGAACAATTTTGCGCAAGGTGGATTATAAGGTTTACATGAAAATGGAGGTTGCGTCCAATTTATAACTTAAATCTTTTTTACTTCACTCAAAAAATTTTCCTTGCGTCTTAACTTCCAGTTTTTTAAGTTGACAATTGAAAGGCGCGTCTCATAGGCGCGCACGGGCGCCGGATGAGATATGACACACTTATCATCAATAGTCGTCTTTCATAACTAAGAAAAGGAGGCGGACTGAGTAGAGAAACCGAAATTGAACATATTGTTTATGTTAATTTCCGAACGGACACCCTCCGTCCGGTTTGAGTATTGTAAAATACCTCGAAAAGACCAAAACTGGAGACGTTAGACGTAACGATCTCCAGTTTTCTTTTTAAAGACATTTTGTAATTATCTAAAAAAATTATTAAAACAGTTTTGTAAACCAACTCCATTAATTTTTTCTAACTTCTTTTATTCTTAAATTTGAAATAACTTTTTCTGTTCTAAGTAAACATATTTTTAGCAAATCATCATTTAACAGCAATGATTACCATAATATCCCTTCTATTATTGTTTAACGTCAACACAAATATTGACGGTGATGGCGAAAAGCTTCTTAAAAATCTCCAGGATAAATTTGATAAAGTTAAAGACCTATCTGCAGAATTTAAGCAATCAACAAACGGGAAAGCGGTTTTGAATGGAAAGTTTTTCTTTAAAAAGGAAGACAAACTAAGGATAAAATTTAAGAATTCGATTCTTATTTCCGATGGTGAAACAAACTGGAGCTATAATCAAAAAGAGCACAAAGTAATCATCAGCAAAAATGATGACAGCAAAGCATCCCCATTTTCACTTAAAAAAATAGTATATGAATATCCCAAAGAATGTGTAGTTATTTCGGAGATGGATGACGGCGCAGAAGTTTTGGTTCTAACGCCGAACAAAGATTCATCCATCGGTTACAACGCAATTAAAATTTGGATGAATAAGGAAAATCTTATAAACCGCATCGTACTAAAAGATAATGCAGACAATTTAATTCAGATTGATTTTTCAAAGTACAAAGTCAATCAAAAAATTTCAGACAATAAATTCAACTTTACACCGCCGGAAGGAAGCAAGGTTATTGATCTCAGGTGAAAACAAAAATTTCCTTATGTCAAAGAGATCTTTAAGCTACTTCTTTTCTTTTCTGCTAAGCATAATTTTTCTTTACATAGCATTTCACAATGTAAATTTTAGAGATGTGCTTGAAGTGGTTTCCGGAGCATCAATTTTTTGGATTGTCATTCTGATAATATCGTCTCTTTTAGCCCACTATCTTCGTGCTTATCGTTGGAAGATAATTTTGAATTCGGTTAAGCCGGATATTTCAATGAAAAATTTATTCGGTTCGCTGATGGTGGGATATGCTGTAAATTGTGTGGTGCCGCGGCTCGGTGAAGTTGCCCGGGCTGTTCTTATTGGGAAATGGGAAAATTTGTCCCGGTCATCAATGTTTGGCGCAATAATCCTTGAACGAATAATTGATGTATTATTCCTCTGCCTTTCAATTTTCGTTTCAGCATTAATTTGGAGCGAAGATCTCTATTTCAGATTACCATGGCTTAGAACCAGCTTATACATTTCACTTTTTGGTATTGCGGCTGTAGTGACTTTTTTATTTTTAATAATACGTTACAAAGAAAATTTTTACGGAGTTTTTGTAAGAATGATGAGTAAGATATCACAAAAGTTTGCTGATAAAACAGCACATATTTTTGAAATGCTTATCGAGGGTTTCAAAAGTTTAAGAGGAACAAAAAACTATATTTTAACTTTTCTCTTTAGCATAATTATTATGCTGCTGTACGCTTTTTCATCTTATGTTGGATTTTTTACTCTCGGTATGAATACAATAAAACCAGTTTCATATCAAATGGCTTGGATTCTTATGAGCATTAGTGGAATTGGAGTATTAATACCCACACCCAACGGAACAGGATCATATCATACTTTAATTAAAACAGCTTTAATAATGTTGTTTGGATTTAGTGAGGTGATAAGCTTGTCCTATGCTTTTCTAACACATTTCATTTCTTACGTGGTATTTATTTTTGTCGGATTAATCTCATTTTTAATTTTGAATAAGCAGCACGAAAATCTGTTGAAGCTTGTTAAAACCGAAGTTGATGAGTTATGAAATCATTTTTTCTTTCCTTTATCTTGATATTTAGCATTGGAACGTCTCAAGCTCAATATTCTGTTCGTGCAAGTATGGGAATTGATTTTGCAAACGCACCTTCTTTAAATGATTACATCAATCAAACCTTTCCTGTTGACGGCAATCCGCTTGGCGATTTTAATACTGCAGTAAATTTTTCGGGCGAGTTCGGTTATTCTCTTACAAGCACTTTCCAAGTTGGACTTGAACTGAGTTATCTTCTTAACTCATTCAATTATTCAAATGATCTCGGAAAGTTTGAACTGGATTATAATGTGATTTCGCCATCACTTCTTGGATACTATGTTTTGAACGGAAACGGATACAACTTTAAATTCGGCGGTGGTTTTGGATTACATTTTGTTAATGTTGATTTATCTTTCCCGGGAACCACGGTAATCACCAATTATTCAAATACAGGTTTTGGTTTTATTTTGAGAACTGAAGGGAATACACTTCTTGGCGGAAACTTTTATGCGAACATTGGCGCCGATATAAAGTATGATATTAACGGAAGCCCCAAATCCGGCGAGGCAAATCTTTATAATAATATCAGCAGAGAAAATGTGAATCTCAATTCTTTAGCTGTAGCACTCAGACTAGGAATAGCTTACATTTTTTAAGGAGGAATATTGAGCATAATCGAGGCAATCATTCTGGGAATAGTTCAAGGAGTAACAGAATTTCTTCCCATCAGCAGCACAGGGCATGTAACTCTTGCCGGAAAAATTATGAATTTAATTTCAGACGAGAATCCGGAAAAATGGACTTCGTTTCTTGCCATTGTTCAGCTAGGAACTTTGTTGGCTGTTTTGATTTACTTTCGGAAGGAAATCATAAGCATAATAATAGGTTTTTGGACAAATAATATAAGCAGCAGAAAAAAGTATTCTGAGCAGTCGTACAGTTCCAAATTGGGTTGGCTAATCATCATCGGCTCAATTCCTGTTTTTACAATTGGATTTTTATTAAAAGATTTAATAGAAGGACCGCTGACTAAAAACCTATATGTTTTAACGGGAAGCATTTTAGTATTTGCGGTTGCATTAGCAGTTGCTGAAAAAGCCGCATCATTTAAAAAAGAAATGAAGGATATTTCAATTCTCGATTCGCTGCTAATTGGTTCAGCTCAAGTTTTTTCTTTAATTCCAGGGGCATCACGTTCTGGAGTTACAATTACCGGTGGATTGTTTACAGGATTGAAACGGGAATCTGCCGCACGATTTTCTTTTCTTTTGAGTATTCCAGCGGTTTTTGCCAGCGGGTTATTTCAACTTTATGAAGCGCTTGGCTATTTGGATAACTCTATGATTGTAAATTTGATCATTGCGACAATTTTCTCCGCAATCAGCGGTTATTTAGCTATAGACTTTCTTCTCAAATTTTTACGGAAGTACAGCACCTTTATTTTTATCTATTATAGATTTGTGCTGGGAATTCTGATTTTAATTTTACTTTTCTCAAACATAATAAAACCATAAGGAGAAAAAATGTACAGAGAGCTAATATTATTTTTGTTTTCATTCACACTTGTTGCCTGCGGTGGAATGAATTCCGAAAATAAAAATCAAAACATATCCACTAACGACCAAAAGAAAATCCCTACAATGACAGAACTTAAAAAAGACACAATCACCGTAGCCGTTATTCAAACCACGATGGGAACAATCGAATTAGAATTATTTGCCGACAAAGCTGTAAAAACCGCACAGAACTTTGTTGGGTTAGCAGAAACAAAATATTACAACGGAATTATCTTTCACAGAGTTATTAATAATTTTATGATTCAAGGCGGCGATCCTGCAGGAACCGGTTCCGGTGGAGAGAGTATTTGGGGCAAACCTTTTGAAGATGAAGTCAAAACAGGATTGAAGCATAGCTCAGAGGGTATTTTATCAATGGCGAATGCCGGACCAAATACTAACGGAAGTCAATTCTTCATCACCCTAAAGGCTACTCCTTGGCTTGATGGCAAACATACGGTTTTCGGTAAAGTTATCTCTGGAATGGAAGTGGTTAAAGCTATAGGAAAAACCAAAACTAATCAGAACGATAAACCCTTAATTGATGTTGTTATGCAAAAAGTCACGATCGAGAAAAGATTAAAGAAATAACAATCGTATCTTAGCAGCCCACGACTTCAGTCGTGGGTTTGCATATATAACCACCCAAACAATGGCACAAACCAGAAAGACAGCGCCTTCAATTTTAGAAGCCGTAAAAAATTTAAAGAAAGGAAAAATTCTTCCGCTCTATTATTTTTTTGGCGAGGACACTTACAGTCTCGGCTTAGGTATTAAAGCAATTGAAGATGCCGTTAATCCGTTCATCATCTCAGATTTTGATAAAGATATTTGTTACAGTGAAGATAGAAATCTTCAGGACGTTATTAACGCAGCAAGGGCTTTCCCATTTGGTTCTCAGAAAAAACTTATCATATTCAAAGAAGTTGAAAAGGTAAAAGACAAAAAACTTTTAGAAGCTTACATTCCTTCGCCCCCTGAATTTACGGTGTTTGTTCTTGTACATTACGGTGTAATTACTAATCTGACTTCCTCTCCATTTAATCTTCTGCTGGAAAACAATTATCTTTTTGAAGCTAAGGAATTGAAGGGTAATAATCTTATTGATTGGGTGACAGAATTAGTTGCCTCTAAAGGAAGACAAATATCAAATGAGAATGCTATGCTTCTTGCAGATATTTCAGGAGAGAACCGTCTAATAATTGAAAGTCAGCTTGAAAAAATAATGGCGTTTCTTGGCGACAAAAAGGAGATTACTTTTGATATAATAAAAGATGTTTCCTCTTCATTTAAAGAATATACTATTTTTGATTTACAGAACGCCGTCTTTCAAAAGAATAAAGCCGCTGCGTTAGAGATTGTATTTAACCTGCTTGAAAATGGTGCTGAAGCCACATTCATTATCAGCATGCTTGCAAAATATTTTATAAGTCTTTCACGGATACGGGAGCTTAATGAAAAGAAAATTCCCGATGTGGAAGCCGCTAAAATTATTGGCACTCATCCCTTTTATCTTAAAAACTTCCAACGGGCGGCGGTACTGTTTAGCAGCAATGATCTTATAAAAGCTGCAGAAGCACTGCTTAAGGCTGATGTATCAACTAAAACAACTTCAACCGATCCGAAAACCGTCATCTCGCTTTTAATAGCAGAGCTTTTTTAGACAAAATAAACCTTTCTCAGCAGACACACCCTACAAAGGTATAATCGTACTCTTTGATATTTTTAAGGAGTTATTAGAGATTTTATTTAAATTCCTGTTGGTAATTAACAATCATTTATAAATTAAGCAGAACTATGAAAACCAAATTAGAAATAGCAAAAAACTGGCTGCCGCGTTACACAGGGACTCAAATTGATGAGCTGGGGGATTATATGCTCCTTACAAATTTTCAGAATTATGTAGAAAAATTTGCCAACAAATTTAATTGCGATATAAAAGGAATTGGCAGACCAATGCAGACCGCCAATAACTCTAATGGACTTTCAATCATTAACTTTGGTATTGGTTCTGCTAATGCTGCAACCGTTATGGATTTACTTGTTGCCCGTAAGCCGAAAGGAGCTTTGTTCCTTGGCAAATGCGGTGGATTGAAACGTTCAACTGAAATTGGGCATTTTATTCTTCCAACAGCGGCTATCCGCGGCGAAGGAACAAGTGATGATTACAAACCAAAAGAAGTTCCGGCGCTGCCTTCTTTCAAATTACACAAATTTGTTTCCGATAAAATAATTAAACATGGAATGGAATACAGAACAGGTGTTGTTTATACTACGAACCGAAGAGTTTGGGAGTGGGATGATGAGTTTAAGCAATATCTAAAAAAACTTTCTACTATTGCTATTGATATGGAAACAGCGACCTTGTTTATTGTGGGCTTGGTTAATGAAATTCCACGCGGCGCATTACTTCTTGTCTCAGATACTCCAATGATACCCGAAGGAGTAAAAACGGAAAAATCAGATAAAGCAGTAACCGAAAAATTTGCAGACCTTCATCTTGAAATAGGAATTGAAGCAATGACTGAACTCGGAGTAAAAGGAGAACAAATAAAGCATTTTAC
>Ga0209322_10001410_pt1 | contig 13922 bp, 12 predicted proteins | sample Rifsed19ft1_FD_184013 | JGI IMG/M metagenome (GOLD analysis project Ga0209322, IMG submission 184013) | Soil microbial communities from Rifle, Colorado, USA - sediment 19ft 1 (version 2) | ecosystem: Environmental > Terrestrial > Deep subsurface > Rock core/Sediment | place: Rifle, Colorado... | reverse complement strand
CGATCCTCCCCAGAGCCTGGCTCACTTGAGAGGCGATGTGCGCTTTCTCGGAGTCGGCGAGTTGAGGGTAGGCTTGAGCCAGCTGGCGCACCTTGTCGAGGTTCATCGTCAGAGTCCGCCACAGTCCCCAGTCGGCGGAGCACAGGCCCGCCACACGGCGCATGTTCACCGTCTCGTCGTCGATCTCGCCGAAGGGGTGCTCCAGCAGGAGCATGATCGTGTCGATCACATCCTTCTCGTTGATCTTGACGATCTGCATCTTCTCCAGAAGCATCTCCGCCAGAGGGATCGTGGGCGAATCCACCTCCAGACGGCCGTTCCAGGGGATCACGTGACAGAAGTCGAGCTTCTCATAGAAGACGTCGACGTGCATCCGGATCTTGGGGTTTTCAAAGATCGCCCGGCCCCCTTCGCTGACGACGAACACCTCTTTGTGTTCGGCATAGCCCAGGCCCTGCATCACGCCGCGAACTCCCGCCGCCTCCCGGCTGTAGCCGGCCAGGTCGATGTCGGTGTAGGCGCGGTTCATCTTTTCCTGAAGATAGCCAAACTTGGGGCAGTGGGAGTGAAAGGCCAGTGAGCCAAGGAGACGCAGCGACACCCCGCCGACGTCCCCGGCCTCGACGATGCGATGCACCTCGCTCTCGAATCGCTCGCGCTCCGCCCGGTCTTGCGGCCCGATCCCGACCGTCTGATCTGGCATAGCCTGTCGTCCCGTTGCGCTACCTAGGGGAGGAGAGAAATCCGACCGCTGTCCATTATATCTGAAAGAGCACATGCTTGCAGAACCCCTCAAAATCATTCATAATGTGGTTCGGCAGTGATCTCAACCGAGTAGAATCGACTAGGTCGCCCCAAGCCGGAGGAGGCGGCACTCCTCGGATGAGCAAGAGCCTGATCCCCGCGCAGCGGCGGAAAAAGATCCTCGAGTATCTCCAATTTCACCAGGTCGCCAGCATTTCCGGCCTGGCCGAGATGCTGGGCGCCTCGGAGGCCACGATTCGCCGGGACCTGGAGTGGCTGGAAGCCGAGGGCATCGCCGAGCGGACCCACGGCGGGGCCGTCCTCACCCAGCGGATGCCCCTCGAGCCGCCCTACGCCCGCAGTGCTCAGGCCCATCCCGAGGAGAAGCACCGCATCGGCCTGGCGGCTGCCTCCCTGGTGAGGAACGGCGAGACGATCTTCCTCAACAGCGGGACCACAACCACGCAGGTGATGCACCACCTCCTGGCCCGCCAGGATCTGCGAGATGTCACGGTGATCACCAACAACGTGACGGCGGCCCTCGCCGCGCCCTCTTTGGGCTTCGAGGTCGTTCTGCTGGGCGGCTACTTCCGCCCGGTGGCCACCTCGGTCTTCGGGCACTTCGCCACCGCCATGCTCCGTCAGGTCTCGGCCGATCGAGCGTTTATCGGGGTCGACGGGATCACCCTCAAGTATGGCTGCACAACGCCGGCCAGCGGAGAAGCCGAAATCGCCCGGGTCATGATCGAGCGCACTCACGGGTCGGTGATCGTCGTCGCCGACCACAGCAAGTGGGGCGTGGTCTCCAACTTCGAGATCGCCTCTCTTGAGAGCCTGGATATCTTCGTCACCGACATGGGCCTGGCTTCGGAAGCGCGGTCGGCGCTCGAAGCCCGCTCGGTCCACGTCCTGCTGGCCGGGGAACGGCCAGGAGCCGACGGCAACGGCCGGGGCGAGAGCTGACCGGGAGAGACGGCATGCCTCTGTTTGGCAAGAAACCCGCATCCAAGACCACCACCGTCTTCTTCGCGACCGATGTTCACGGATCGGAGCGCACGTTCCGGAAGTTCATCAACGCCGGCAAGTTCTACAACGCTCAGGTTCTGGTGATGGGCGGCGACATCATCGGCAAGATGGCCGTTCCCATCATCCAGGAGGGCCCGGGCCGCTACCGGGCGACCCTGCAGGGCCGCACCGAACGCTTCGAAGGCGAGGAAGCCCTCCAGGCATTGCGCGAGCGGATCGGCACCCTCGGCTTCTACAGCCAGGTTCTCGAGGAAGGCGAATTCCACGAGCTGGCCGCCGATCCCTCCCGCGTCGAGGCCATGTTTCACGACCTCGCCCGCGAGCGGCTCGAGTCGTGGCTGGATCTGGCCGAAACCCGCCTAGCGGGCACCGGGATCAAATGCTACGTCACGGGCGGCAACGACGACTATCCCGACGTCCTTCAGGCCCTGCATCGCCCGAACGCTGAGGCCCTGGTCGCCTGCGAGGGCAAGCTCATCGAGATCGATGGCGAGCACACCATGATCAGCATGGGCTTCTCGGGACCCACCCCCTGGAAGACGCCCCGGGAAATCCCCGACGAGGAATTGGGGTTAAAGATTGAAGAGATGATCGCCCAGGTGGCCGACCCGAGCCGCTGTGTCTTCAACTTCCACGACCCGCCCGTCGACTCCACCCTCGACACCTGCCCGCTGCTCGACTGGAGCACCGACCCGCCCACCCAGATCGTCAAGGCCGGCCAGGTGGTGCTGCACGGGGCCGGGAGCAAGTCGGTGCGCAAGGCGATCGAGACCCATCAACCCGTGCTTGGGCTCCACGGCCACATCCACGAGTCCCCCGGCGCCACCCGGATCGGGCGCTCCCTTTGCGTCAACCCGGGCAGCGAGTACGGCGAGGGCGTGCTACGCGGCGTTCTTCTGAATCTGGCCGGGGGGAAAGTCGAAAGCTATCAACTGACCAGCGGATAGTCCCCGGGCAGCCCGGGAAGGAGGTCCGTTATCGAGGAGACTCCGAGCAGCCTCGATGCCCTTCGATGGTCGATTCGTCCTGGAGGAGAACCTGATGGCAACTGCAACAGCTACGCCTGAGGTCTTCACCCGAAAGGCCTCCGGTCTCGTGCGTGTGATGTCCCCGTATTCGGCGTTCATCTACAACATCCTCACCATGGGCCTGATTTTCCCCTGGACCTACCTGTGGGCCCCTGGCGCCCTGCCCGGCGGAAAGCTCGTGTGGGGCATTTTGCTGGCGACGGTCTTCGAGATTCCCATCGCCTTCGCCTACGTCTGGCTCTCGACGGCCCTGCCTCGCTCGGGCGGGGACTACGTGTTCCAAAGCCGCGCCTTCGGCGGCTTCTGGGGCTTCACCCTGTTGATGTCGGGCTTCGTCATCTGGATTCTGCAATGGGTGGCTCTCTCCGGGTGGCTGCTCTCCTATCTCGGGTTTGCCCCCCTCTTCCTCGGGCTTGGAGCCACTACTGGCAACGCGGCCCTCTCCGAGATCGGCGTCTGGTTCACCAGCGCCAACGGAATCATCATCACCAGCATCGTCAACGCGTTCCTGTCGATGCTGCTGCTGGTGAGCGGCTTCAAGAACTACGTCAAGGTCCAGTATGTCATGTTCTACGGCATCCTGGTGGCCTTCGCCACGACTCTGATCGTCCTCTTCACCACGCCTCAAGCTGAGTTCGTCACCCGTCTGAACGAGTTTGCGGTTCGCTCTGGCGGGGTGCAGAACTTCTACCAGGCCGCTCGCGACGCCGTGGTGGGAGCGGGGATCGACCTGAATCCCCCGTTCAGCATGCTGGCCACACTCCTGGTGGCGCCCATCGCCTGGACCAGCCTGCAGTGGGCCACCTACTCCGCCGAGCAGAACGGCGAGATCAAGGAAGCCCGTTCCTTCAAGAACCAGGTCTTCATTCTGGTCGGCTCCCTGATCGTCACCGGGATCCTGCTGGCCCTGCTGGCCATGGCGTTCGAGCGCGCCGGCGGCACGGAGTTCGTCTACATCGCCGGCGCGGGATACTGGTCGCTGATCCCTGAAGCCAGCATCAGCGGCTTCAACTTGTGGCCGAATATTCTCGCCGTGGCCCTCACGGCCAGCCCTCTCGTGGTGCTGCTGATCGCCTTCGGCTACATCCTCAACTCGTTCCAGATCGTGAACAACTGCTACATCGGCGTCACCCGCATCATGGTGGCCATGTCGCTCGACCGCCTGCTCCCGGAGTGGGTGAGCAAAGTGCACGAGCGGCTCCACACGCCGGTGAATGCCCACCTCGTCTACTTCCTGGCCAGCATCCCGGTGATCTGGGCCTACAACAAGGTGGGGGGTTGGATCGGTCTCACGCTGGGTGTGACGTTTGCCTGCGGCTACGTCTTCGCCGCCACGAGCCTCGCCGGCGCGGTGCTGCCGTTCCGGGCGAAAGAGGTCTACGACGCTTCTCCCGGGGCAAGCTACAAAGTCAACGGCCTGGCCGGTCTGGTCCTGATGGTGATCGGAGCGGCGGCGTTCGTCTGGACCACCTGGGAGTTTGCCGCTGTATTCGCCGCCACGCCCATTCTCTTGTGGCTCGTGCGTCTGCTGGGACTGGCGGCCGCGGCCGGTGTTTTCTACATGTTCCGAGGGCAGCTGGGCGGCTGGGTCCGCGGGGCGGCGATGCCCTGGGTGACGGCGCTGGGCACGGCGGGCGCCGGCGTCGGGTTTGCCATGGTGGTGGCGTTCCTTCTGGCGCCCCAGCTCGGCGTCCTGGGCAACTGGGACTTCAGCAACCTGCCCAGCAGCCTGTGGTCGCAGATCATCGCCTTTGGGATCCTCATCCTCTCCGCGGTCTGGTATTTCGCCGCCAAGGCGGCCCAGAAGCGCCGCGGCATCAACGTCGACTACGCTTTCAAGGAGATCCCGCCTGAGTAGTCGGGGCTTCCTTTCGCGAGAAACCCGGCGTCTCCCCGACGCCGGGTTTCTTGTTGGTCAGGAAGAGAAACCTGTCACGGAGGTGCGAGGGCAGCGTCCTCCCTAAGGCTGGGGCCCAAGGATGACCTGGCGCGAGCCGTCGCCCGGATTGTAGAGGACGACGCTTTCCAGGCTCTCAAGCCTTAGGAATGTGAGGATGAGCTCGGTTCCGTCCTCGAGGGGATACACGTACGCGTAGACCCCCGATCCTTCATCCCTTGCCGGCTCTCCCACTCGGGCGACGATCTCGTCGTAGGTCATCCCAAGCCGAAGGAGCTGGAAGCCATCCAGCGTCAGGCCTCCCGAAGTTGGGGTCGGCGTCGAAGGTCCCCCGGTGCAACCCACGACCAGAATCCCTCCGAGGACGAATGCAGACAGAAAGCGAGAAAACCGGTTCACGCTCGACCCTTCCGTGCTTGTCATGCTCACCTCCCGCAACGATTTGCGGGCAAGACCGCCGTCCCGCTCGCATCCCAGCTATGGGCCGACACAGAAGTATCCCCCGAAGTCGGTGTAGTTGAGAGATCCGTAGTTGCGGTTGGCGCTTGCAGGATCCCAAATCGGCAGCCCGGGCCCCTGGCACTTCGGTCGGACCCAGATCCCGCGCCTCGATCCCCCGGCGGTTGTGGATGCGATCACGAAGGGAACCGCGTCGCCCCTGGAGACGCTCTTGAGAGCCCACCCGGTTGGTGGCTCGCTCAACGCCGCTCGCCCGGGGACGCGTACCTTAAGCGCCCGTCCCGCGCTCCTGCCGGCGCCGCTCCCTCCGGGCGGCTCGCTCCGCATCCCCGCCGTCCCCGCCCTCTGGCCGGGGCCGATTGGCCCGAAGCCATGCCATGCAGTTCTCGTCGTGGCCCATCAAGACGTCGGCGGCGCGCAGGATATTGCGGATCTCGGGCTCCAATGGGTTGGTGATGGCGCCGGTGAGACCGGAGGCGATGGCCATCGCCAGGAAGGCCGCGTTCAGCGTGGCCCGGCCGGGAAGGCCGAACGAGATGTTCGAGGCGCCGCAGATCGTATTCACCCCCAGTTCCTCCTGCACCCGGCGCGCCATCCGGAAGAGCGACACACCGGCCGTGGCCACGGCGCCGATGGGCATGGCCAGAGGATCAATCAAGACGTCCTCACGCGGGATCCCCATCGCCACCGCCCGTTCGACGATCTTCCTGGCCACCTCAAAGCGGACGTTCGGATCCAGGGAGATGCCGCTCTCGTCGTTGGCCACGCCGATCACTGCCGCCCCGTGCATCTTGGCCAGCGGCAGCACGGCCTCCAGCCGTTCCTCCTCCCCGGTGACGGAATTGATGAGCGCTTTCCCCTGGTAGGCCGCCAGGCCAGCCTCGAGCGCTTTCACCACCGACGAATCGATGCACAACGGCACGTCCACGACGGACTGCACCTGCCGGACGGCCTCCGCCAGAATGGCCGGCTCGTCGGCCAGGGGGATCCCCGCGTTCACGTCGAGCACATGCGCCCCGGCCTCCACTTGCGCTCGCGCCTCGGTGCGGACGCGTTCAAAGTCCCCGCCTGCCATCTCCGCGGCGAGCTTCGAGCGGTTGGTCGGATTGATCCGCTCTCCGATGATGACAAAAGGATGATCGGGGCCGATACGGATTTCCTGCTTCGGGGATTTGAGCATCGTCTCCATCAGGGTGTTGCCTCCCGGTCGTTTTCCGGTGGGACTGCCGGAGCGCTGCGGCGGCGCGGCAGCAGCCCCGCCTCTTCAATGATCTCCGCCACAAGCTCCTCCTGGCGGTAGGCCATCACATGCACCCCTCGCACACCCGGGATTTCCCGCACCTCCCGGATGATCTCCACGCACAGCCGCTTTCCTTCCTCCCGCTGGCGGCCCGACGGGACGCCCCGAAGTCTCTCGACGACGGTATCGGGAATCACCACCCCCGGCACCCGGGAGCGCAGCCACTCCGCCGTCCTGGCCGAACGCAGCGGCCCCACGCCGACCAGGAAGAAGGCTCTCTCGTCGAGCCCCAGGTCTTGCACCTGCGTCATGAACCCCCGCAGCGCCCGAACGTCGAAGCAGAACTGCGTCTGGATAAACTCCGCGCCGGCCTCGACCTTCTTGGCCAGATGCGCGGCGCGGTACTCGAACGGCGGGGCAAACGGGTTGGCCGACGCACCGAGGAAGAAATGCGGCCTGGCCTCCAGCACCCGCCCGCTGAGGAAATGCCCCTGGTCGCGAAGCATGCGCGCCGTGCGCAACAGCGTGACCGAGTCCAGGTCGAAGACCGGCCGGGCCTCCGGCTGGTCGCCCGCCTGCACTCCATCCCCCGTCAGGCAGAGCAGGTTGCGCACCCCCATCGCCGCCGCGCCCAGCAGGTCGCCCTGGATGGCGATCCGGTTGCGATCACGACACGAGACCTGCATCACCGGCTCGTAGCCGGCGCGGGTGAGCAAGGCGCAAACGCTCACGCTCGACATGTGGACGTTGGCCCCGGAGGCATCGGTGGCATTGATCGCGTCGCATACCGTCGCCAGCACCAGGGCGCGCTCATAGACCGCCTCGGGATCGGCGCTGTCGGGCGGGTTGAGCTCGGCCGTCACGGCGAAGCGACCAGATCTCAACACGCGCTCAAGCCGAGAGGACTCGCTCACTCAAGCCACCCCGCCCACGGGACACGCCTCGATGCGGGCAATGCCACTCCTTCACCGCAGAGTACGCGGAGAGCGCAGAGATCCCTTAGGATCCTCTGCGCACTCGGCGCTCCACTTGCCCCGGACGCACACCTGCACCCCGTTCGGGCCGCGAGCCCCGGCCCGCCGGGGCGACACCTGCCCCGAACCGCAGGTGCGGGGGACGGCCTGCAGCGCACTGCACACCTGCACCTGCGACGCACCGCAGGTGCGGTGCAGGTGGGTGCGGTGCAGGTGAGTGCCGGGGTCCGCGGTGAGAACATCCAGGGCCGCCAAAGTCCCGCGCCGGGCGTGGATTGACGGAAGACGCGCGGGGCTGCTGATGCCGCGGAGACAACGAGAAACGCGCGAGGTCGCCCTGGAAGATCGCCACGGTCTTCGAAGCGAGCCATAGCGGCGGAGAGGGCCGGGACTACGCTCTCAGGAGACAGCGGGGACGGACCCTCTCGGTGTCTCCCAAAATGAAACTCAACACAGATCAGGCCCCTGGCCGCGGAGCCGGCGCCTCTCGATCCTTTTCCATCACGATGGCGCCTTCCCCATCTCGGTAGTAGCGCTCGAGGCGGTCGGTCTCCCGGTAGCCGCAGGTGAGATAGAGGCGGTAGGCGGAGGTGTTCGAGGGGCGAAGTGTGAGCCGGACGTAACGGACGCCGAGGGCCTCCTCACACCGCGCCAACAACAGGCGGGCCAGGCCTTGCCGACGGTGCGCGGGATGAACAGCGATCGAGGCGATCCATCCCAGATTCTCCGGGCGGCGCAGATCCCCGATGACGAAGCCGACTGCCTTCTCTTCGCGCACCGCCTTGAAGCGGACCGTTTCGGGGAACGAGAGCGAAGCCAGGACGTCGACCCAGGGCCACGCGTCACGGCCGAAGCACAGCCGCTCGAGTTCGAGAAGCGACCTGAGGTCGCGCCAGGTGGCGGGCAGGATCTCCGTCTGCCCGCCACCGGCCGGTTTGTCGATCAAAGGGAAGCGCTACTCCGAGCCCTTGCGGAAGGTCTCCAACAGGCTGGTGAACTCCATGGGGAAGATGAACTTCGTCGCCGGCGTGACGCCCAGGGCCTTGAGGGTCTCGAAGTACTGCAGCGTCATCGTCTTCTGGTCAATGCCCCGGGCGACTCCGTAGATCTGCTCGAGCGCCGAGGAGAAGCCCTGCGCCCGCAGGAGCTGCGCCTCCCGCTCGCCTTCGGCCACACGGATATTCGCCTGCTTCAGGCCTTCGGCTTTCAAGATCGCCGCCTGCTTATCGCCCTCGGCCACGTTGATGGCGGCTTCGCGCGTGCCCGTCGACTCCGTCACCACGGCGCGGCGCACGCGCTCCGCCGTCATCTGGCGGTTCATCGCCTCCTGCACTTCGCGCGGCGGGATGATCTCGCGGATCTCGACGTTGGTCACCTTGACGCCCCAGCGCTCGGTCACCTCGTCGAGCTTGACCCGCAGCATCTGATTGATGTGCTCCCGCTGCGACAGGACGTCGTCGAGAGGGATGCCGCCGATCACGGAGCGGAGCGTCGTGGTGGCCATGCCCTGGGCGGCGGCTTCGAAGTTGCCCACCTGCAGGACAGTCTGCACGGCGTCGACGACCTTGTAGTACCAGAGGAAGTCGATGGCGATCGGCGCGTTGTCTTTGGTGATCGAGGTCTGGTGCGGAATCTCACGCAGCTGCTCGCGAAGATCCACCTTGCGTCCTTGCTCGATGAACGGGATGAGCAGCACCAGGCCGGGGCCGCGCGGGCCGACGCAGCGGCCCAGCCGGAAGACCACCAGCCTCTCGTACTCCTGCACGATCCGGATGGCGCTGGAGAGGATCAGAAGCGCCAGGACCAGAACGGTGCCGGCGAGGCAGAGGCCGGCGATGGTGAACTCCGTCTGAAATTGAGGTGCCAAGAGCGCGGTCGCGTCCATGAGTTTCCCTCCTGAGTCACGAATCGTACACGGGTTCCACGGTGAGGATCAGGCCGTCGCGATCGATCACGCGCACGGGCTGTCCTTCCGCCACGGGTTTCTCGGCGCGCGCCGTCCACAGCTCGCCGCCGACATAGACCGAGCCGACCGGATCGAGGGCCGTCCGGGCCTCCCCGACCTGCCCCTTGACGGCCGAAGGATCGTGAGCCAGCCGGGCCCGGGCCGAGGCCAGCACTTTCCGGATGGCCAGCCAGAAATAGCCCAGCGTCAGCACGGAGGTGAGCCCGGCCACGAGCGGGTGAACGGCCGGGCCGCCGCTTTCGCGGACAAAAAGGAAGGCCGAGCCGAGGGTGAGGGCGACGGCCGAAAGCGCCAGCCAGATCACCTCGCGCCGCCTCCAGAGGGAGAGGGTGAAGAGAACGGCTCCGACGCCCAGAACGATGAGCGCCCACGGGCTGAGCGTCAGGGAGATCATGCCCAGGCCCGCCAGCGCCAGGGTGAGCGCGGCGAGCATCTCCAGGACGCCGGTCCCGGGCGCCACCAGGGCCAGCGCAGCGAGCCAAAGGCCGGCCACCAGGACAAGATAGACCAGATCAGGGAAAATCGGAGTGGACATCCAGGTCATGGGCACCTCCTCGCCAAAGCCGGGTCGATCTCAGCATAGGCCAGGAGGCCGGCCGCTGCATGCCCCGGAGCCGACAGAATGCCGACAATTACACACGCTTGTCGTAGAGCCGATAGGTCTTGTAGACCTCCCCACCCATGAAGCGGATCCCCCGGTTCATCATCATGTTGTTTTCGAGGATCCAGCTCATCTCCACCTTCTGATAGCCGCGGCGGGCGCCGCTCCTGGCGGTCTCCAGGTACATCAGCGCGTCCACACCCTGGCCCCGATACTCCGGCAGCACGCCGAGGGCCAAGACCCGGATCCACCGCACGCGGCGGCGCACTTTCCAGTGCCAGAGCAGCTTGAGCGTGGTCAGGGATTCCAGGGCGCCCGGGCGGGGGTAGGCCAGGCGAAGCGGCTCGCTCAGGTCCGGCAGCGTGAGCCCGAAGCCCACCATCTCCCCGTCGGCCTCGACGATCACGACAAGCTCAGGGTCGATGATCGCCTTGAGCTGCTTGCCCAGGTGATCAAACTCGGGGTCGGTCATGGGGACGAATCCCCAGTTGCGTTCCCAGGAGCGGTTGTAGACTCTCTTGACCTGCTCGACCTCCCGGTCGAACTCCTTCATGTTGAGGCGCCGCACGTGCAGCTTGCCGCGCTGGCGCACCTTTTCCGCCACGCGCAGGAGCTTGGGAGGGAAGCCTTCATCGCTGTCGAAACGGGATAGCGGCGTCTGGTAGGCCCACAGGTCCATGGCCTTGCGGTAGCCGGCCGCTTCGAGGTAGTCGGCGTAGATGCGGGGATTGTAGGTCATCAGGATGCGGGGCGCGTCGTCGAAGCCGTCGACCAGGAGGCCCACCTCGTCGTTGGTGGAGAACTGCGCCGGGCCGAGGATAGTCTTGTGGCCGGCCTGCCGGGCCCAGGCCTCGGCCGTGGCCAGCAGGGCGCGGGCCGCTTCCGGATCATCCAGCACCTCGAAGAAGCCGAAGAAGCCGGTGTTCACTTCCTGGAATTCGTTGTAGCGGTCGTTGGTGAATGCGCCGATCGTCCCGACGACTTTTCCGTCGCGTCGGGCGAGGAAGTATTCCGCCCGGGCGTGTTGGAAGAACGGGTTCTTGGAGCGATCGAGAAACGAACGCCGCTCGGAAATCAGCGGCGGCACCCAGTGGCGGTCGTTCTTATAGACTTCCCAAGGGAACTGAATGAACTCGAGGATCTCGCGCTCGGTCTGCGCGGGGGTGATCCAGACGTCTGCCATCGATTGGCTCCGCGAGCGAAGGTGGCCGGATTATACAACCGGCCTTGCAGGCGGGGAAACGATTGGCGAGGTCGGGAGGCTGACGCCGAACAAGGGTGATCGCTGAACGGTGATCGGTCGAGGGCACCTGGGCACCCAGGCACTCAGGCACCCAGGTACGTACGCCCTGCCCAGGTGCCTGAGTGCCTGCCTTACCGATCCCTCGTAACCGATCCCCCCTGACGTTGTGTCAGGGCATCCTGACCCCGACACCGATAGGACCGAAGGTCTCCTACCGGGCCTGCCGCTTTGCCTTCCTTCTTCGGGAGACCTGCGGCCAGGTGTTCGACTGGGTCAGGAGACCCTCGCCGAACAAGCCACCCCCACCCCAACCCTCCCCCTGAAGGGGGAGGGCGTGCTATCATTCCGGCCTGAGGGCGGCCTCATGGTGGAGACATATCCCCTGCTCCTCACGCTCGGTGTCCTCCTATCCTTTGTATGGCTTGCCCTCACCGGCCCGGAGCGCTCACGAGGCGCCCAGATCGATGCGGGCCTGGCCGCCCTGGCGGGAGGTCTCATCGGCGCCCGGGCAGCCTTCGTCCTCGCCCACCCCGCGTACTACTCTACGCATCTCGTGGAGGCCTTCTGGTTCTGGCAAGGGGGCCTGAGCTGGGCCGGGGGCGCCGCCGGCGCCTTTCTCGGCCTGGCGCTCTTCTCCGTCTTAGCCCGCCGCCCCCTCTGGCCGGCCGCCGACGCCCTTGCCATGCCGGGCGCGATCCTCTCCCTCGCTGCCTGGACGGGTTGTTGGGCCGAGGGCTGCGCGTTTGGGCGGCGCGTGGCCGCGGGGCCCTTCTCGCCTGCGAGCGCGGATTTCTTCGGCGGGATTGCGCCGCGCTGGCCCACTCAGGCCGCCGGCGTGCTGCTCAGCCTGGGCGCAGTGGCTCTCGCCTACACCCTCGGCGCCCAGAAAGCGCCGACGGGAGTGGCCTTTGGCCTCACCCTGTTTTTCCTGGCGGCGGGCTCCTTCGCCCTCGCCTTTACCCGCGGCGACCCTGGCCCGTCGCTGGCCGGCCTGCGGGCCGACGCCCTCGGCTCGGCCGCCGTCCTGCTGGCCTCGGCCGCGATCACGGCCGCGCGCCTGCGGGCTCGATGAGGGATAGCCGGCTGATGGCACGCCTCACCCTCGCCCTTGCTCAGATCGCCACCCGCCTCGGCGACGTGGATGCCAACCTCGAGAAGCATCTCGTATGGATCGAGGATGCACGCGCTAAGGGAGCCGACCTTGTGATCTTCCCCGAGCTCTCGCTCACCGGCTATGTTCTGCAAGACCTCACCTCCGACGTCGCCCGCCGGCCCTCACCGGACGATCCGGCCTTTCGCCGCCTCCTCCCGGCCAGCCGCAAGATCGACGTCCTCTTCGGTTTTGTCGAGGCCGATCCTCGGAGCCGTTTCTACATCTCGGCGGCCTACCTCTCCCAGGGAGAGATCGTCCACATCCACCGCAAAGTCTATCTGCCCACCTACGGCCTCTTCGATGAAGGGCGCTTCTTCGCCTGGGGCGACCAGGTGCGCGCCTTCGATACGCGCTTCGGCCGGGTCGGCGTCTTGATCTGCGAGGATTTCTGGCACGCCTCCCCGCCCTATCTTCTCTGGCTCGACGGCGCCGAGATGCTGCTTCTCATCTCGGCTTCGCCGGGTCGCGGGCTCAACCGTGACGATCGCCTCGACTCGGCCGGCTGGGTGGAGCGGATCAACCAGGCCTACGCCAGCCTGTTCACCACCTACGTGGCCCACACCAACCGCGTGGGATTCGAGGACGGTCTCAACTTCTGGGGTGGCGCCACCCTCTATGACCCGGACGGATCCCTTCTGGCGCACGGCCCCTACTTCCAGGAGGCCCTCACCCTGGCGGAGATCGATCTGGCCCAGATCCACCGCACCCGCGCCCGACTGCCGCTCCTGCGCGACGAGCGCACCAGCATGGTCCAGCGTGAGTTGGCGCGCATTCTGGGCGATGCCGCGTAGGGGCGTTCCACGGACCGCCCCCGCCTCGAGGCCGCGATGACCGATCCCAAGCTCTCCCTCGAGATCAACACCGACCTGGCGCGCCGGATCCTGACGGAATTCCTGCGCACGGAGATCCAACGCGCCGGCTTCACTCGCGCCGTGGTCGGGGTCTCGGGAGGGCTGGATTCGTCCGTGGCCTGTTATCTAGCGGCGGAGGCGCTCGGGCCCGAGAACGTCCTTGCTGTCCGCATGCCCTACAAGACCTCATCACCGGAGTCCCTCGAGCATGCCCACCTCGTCGTGGACGCCACAGGCGTCGAGGAAGCCACGATCCCGATCACCGAGATGGTGGATGCTCATTTTGCCCGCTTTCCCGACGCCGATGCCGTCCGGCGCGGCAACGTCATGGCCCGCGCTCGTATGATCATCCTCTACGATCAATCCGCGGCCACGCATGGCCTGGTCGTCGGGACGGGCAACAAGACCGAAATCCTCCTCGGCTACACCACCCTCTACGGTGACGCCGCTTGCGCCGTCAACCCCCTGGGCGATCTCTACAAGACCCAGCTCCGCCAACTCGGCCGCGCCCTGGCCATCCCGGAGGTGATCCTCACCAAGCCGCCGTCGGCCGAGCTCTGGCTCGGCCAGACGGATGAGGGCGAGCTCGGCTTCACCTACGACGAGGTCGATCGCCTCCTGCTCCTGCTCGTCGACGGGCGCTACACGCCCGGGGCCTGCGTGGAAGCAGGCTTCGAGCGCAAGTTTGTCGAAAGAGTGGTCGAGCGCATCCGCCGCAACCAGTTCAAGCGAATGCTCCC
>Ga0209322_10001394_pt1 | contig 14014 bp, 16 predicted proteins | sample Rifsed19ft1_FD_184013 | JGI IMG/M metagenome (GOLD analysis project Ga0209322, IMG submission 184013) | Soil microbial communities from Rifle, Colorado, USA - sediment 19ft 1 (version 2) | ecosystem: Environmental > Terrestrial > Deep subsurface > Rock core/Sediment | place: Rifle, Colorado... | reverse complement strand
CTCGGGGTCAGTAATACTGCGCCAAGAATAACATAAGAAAGCTGGCTGACCGTTGAATAGGCAAGCCTCCTCTTAAGATTGTCCTGTGTAAGGGCATATATAGAAGACAATATTATGGTAAAAGATACAACATATGCAGTTGCAATCCCAAGATTGAGTTCATGAAGAAGATCAGTGCCAAAGACATGGAAGACTACACGGAGAACGCAGAAGACACCCATCTTAACAACAGCAACCGCATGCAGAAGCGCACTGACAGGTGTCGGCGCCACCATTGCCGCAGGAAGCCATGCGTGAAATGGCATGATTGCTGCCTTTGCGAAACCAATAAGAAAGCAGATATAGACCACTGTCAGAAGCAGCGGTGAGGCGTTCACATCTGCAAGCAGTCCCTTGGGTGCAAAATCGAGGTTCCCTGCAATATAAAACGTAAGTACAACTGCGGCTAATAGGAATGTCTTTGATGTGCCGACTAAATATATTATATACTTTTTACTTCCTGCCCATGACTCTGCTGTCTCCTTATGATAGACAAGCGGATATGTAACAAGGCTCAGCACCTCATAGAATACAAGGAGTGTAAAGAGGTTGGCTGAAAATGCACCGCCCACGGCAGCAAAGATACTAACTGTAAAACAGGCAAAAAACCTTGTCTGGGCACGTTCCCTGGTGCTTCGCATATAACCTACAGAATAGACAGATGCAAATATCCAGAGGAATGAAGCGATTGTGGCAAAGACCATGCCCAGTGCGTCTACTCTAAACTTGAAGTCAATGCCTGGCATGACAGTGAACAACGTATACTCAATAGTATTGCCGGACAGAATGACCGGCGCCATTGAGATTACTATCAGAAACTTTGAAATGGCCGCCACAAAGGATGTAATATCCCTCTGGTTAGGCATCTTGTTGAATCCCAGCACCACAAAAATAGCTATGAACGAAACGGATAGGGCTAAAAGAGGCCTTACTGACTCTATAACTTCCACTTCATCATCCTTTCATTGTCCTTATTTCATCAACATTAAGTGCTGCCCTGTTCCTCACCAGCGCTATCAATATGCCAAGCGCTACAGCCACTTCAGCCGCTGCAACTGTTATAACGAATATGGAGAATACCTGTCCCCTCAGGTCCTGATGATAATACGAAAATGCAACCAGGTTGATGTTTACTGAGTTTAATATCAGTTCAACAGACATAAGGACTATAAGTATATTCCTCCTGAGTAATACACCTGCTGTCCCGATTACAAAAAGGACAGAGCTGAGTATTATATACCATGACAACGGGACCATATTAACTTAGCTCCTTTTTACCTAATACTATTGCGCCAAGGAGAGCTACAAGCAGTATCAGCGAAATAACTTCGAATGGAAGCAGATACTTTGTAAATAATGCAATACCCATCTCCTTCACACTGCCGTCAAGACGGCTTGTGGCAGCAACTGCCATATTTGTAAATTTGCTCCTGGACAGAATAACTACCATCTCTGCAATAAGGACTACTAACAGGGCTATTATCCAGAAGTGTCCGCCGGCAACAAACCTCGTCATACTGGCCTGACGTATATCGAGCATCATTATTACGAATAAGAACAGAACTAATACTGCACCAACATATACAAATATCTGAACCACTGCTATGAACGGAGCACGGAGCAGCACAAACAATGCCGCCATCTGAATGAAGCAGACCATCAACGACAATACACTATGTACCGGATTCTTAAATGTGACAACTGCAACCGCAGAACCCACGGCAATGATCGCAAATATGAAGAAAAACACCATCTCAGCCACTACCACCACCTCTTCTGCGTGCTCAGGTCTGGTTTCACACTAACCCCATCTCCGTCCCGCTCCAGCCTTGCCTTAACAATCACTCCACCTTCAAAGTCTGCCGGTATCTGCTGAGGGGCAAGGAGTTCTTCCTTGGAACGAAGCTGTCTCTGCATCCCCGTGCTTGCAAGTTCATACTGTCTCCCCAGCTTTAATGCATCTGTAGGACATGCATCCTCACAAAGACCGCAGAACATGCAGCGCAGGAGATTTATTTCCCACCTTGCCGCAACCCTGTCAGCAATCCCTTTCCCTGTCTTGTCTTCCATCGGGATAACAGTAATACACTGGGTTGGACATGACTTTGCACAAAGCTCGCACCCTACACACAACTCTTTACCTTCCTTATTCCTGTTTAATGTATGCAGCCCCCTGAACCTCTTGTAAGGGATCCACGTCTCTTCATCAGGGTATCTCATGGTTATAGTCTTTGTGAATGTATAACCAAAGGTGACGATGAGCCCCTGAACAAGGTCTATAAAGAAAACCTTCTTAAGAATATTTTTTATACTTATATTGCACTTGCTGTTATTACTCATAAAATCATCAGCCCCGTAATCAGGATGTTCAATAATGACACCGGCAATAATATCTTCCAACCGATTGTCATCAACTGATCAAACCTGTATCTCGGAAAAGTAAATCTAGTCCACATAAACAGGTATATAAAGAAAATGACCTTTAACACAAACCATACAATCCCGGGAAGGAAGGAAGGTCCATCCCATCCGCCGAAGAATAATAGAACTCCAAGGGTGGATATTGTAACCATAGCCACATATTCCGTGAGCATGAAGAATGCAAATCTCATTGCGCTGTATTCGGCATGATAACCGGCGCCAAGCGTTCCTTCATCTTCCGGCATATCAAATGGTATACGGTTTATCTCAGCAATGCCGGCAATAAGGAAGATAAAGAAGCCTACAGGCTGATATATAATATTCCAGTGCCAGTCATACTGTGCCCTGACTATATCCATGAGGCTTAAGGAATTCGCCATCATCACAACACCGACACATGCAAAACTGAGGGCAAGCTCATAGCTTATCATCTGTGCAGATGAACGGAGTCCCCCAAGCATGGGGTATTTGCTGTTGGATGCCCAGCCGCCGATTATCATGCCATAGACGCTAATACCGGCGATTGCAAGGACGTAGAGTATCCCCACATTCATGTCTGATATGTATAGAGTAATCTCTTTATTGATATACGGGATAGTTATGCTTTCACCAAACGGGACAGTAGCATATACGGCAAAGACAGGCACCATAGATATTACAGGCGCTATCCTGAAGAGGAACTTATCAGCCTTAGAAGGAATTATATCCTCCTTGAAGAACAGCTTTACCATGTCTGCAAATGGCTGGAGGATCCCATGCGGTCCTGTACGAAACGGACCGAGCCTGACCTGTATATGGCCTGCTACTTTCCGTTCCATATACGTCAAAGGCAGAGGCAGCATGAATAGTATCAGAGAAACCACCACGACCTTAACACAGATTAACAGAACTTCTAATACTGAGATTAATATAGGGTTCATGTTATATAGTTCCAACACTTATCTCTTTCTCCCCCACATATAATTGATCATCTCCAGATATCTTGAGTTCATCCCCCTTACAATTGAATGTATATGGAAGACTATGTTCCTCAGTATCTTATATATCAACCTGGGATGATTATCTATTAGTGTCTCAAATTCATCCTTCTCGAGGATATATGTCTTAGTGTCGGCGATGGCAATTATACTGGCTGAACGCGGCTTACTGTCGAGAAATGACATCTCGCCGAAGATATCACCATCTTTATGCAACATAAGTGTCAGCAGGTCTCCTTCAGGTGATGTCTTGCACGCCTTAACTTCACCCCTCTTTATGATATATAGGGACTGTCCGTCTTCACCTTCTTTGAAGATTGTAGTCCCGATCGGAAACTCTTTTTCCTTTAAGACCTTTGCCAGGACACCAAGTTCCTCGTCATTGAGGTCTGATAAGAAATCTATTTCCCGAAGTGACTTTGGATCTATCATATCAAGCTCCTTTTTTTGCCGGCCCGCTACCCCACTATGGCAACTGTACCTTAACCCTCGGGAATCCTTCTCCCATCTTAAAAAACATATTCACAAGAACGTCAGTAAAATTCTCAGGGATGAACACCACACCTTTTGCAGTACCGCTGTTTATCTTTGCCGTCAGGTATGCTTCATACGACTTGCTCTTAACCCTGACCTTGACACCCTCTGTAATGCCCAGCACCAATGCATCTTCCTCACTGATCTCAACAATCGCCTCATTCAGTATCTCCCTCAGCTTATCAACCTTCATTGAGAGCCTGCCTGAGTGGTACAGGTGATTCCCTGTGATCAGAGTAAATGGATATTCAGGATCCACAGTTTCAGGGGATAAACCTGAAGGGTTGTCCCTGCGGTTCTGTCCGATAAATCGGGCAACTACGCCTGAACCCTCACTGCTGCCCGATAATTGCAGGATTGCTCCATTCCCGTTCAAGCCTTCAAAACTTATATCACGATACATCGGTACAACTTCTTTGATCTCGTTGAATATATCTGTTGCTGACTTAACACCGAATGACGGTGCCACAGTCTCTCCGATTGCTGAAATTATCTCCCAGTCGGCCTTTACATCACCCTGAGGCGCATAAAGCCTCCTCAACCGCTGAACCCTGCCTTCCTGATTCGTAAATGTCCCATCCTTTTCAACAAAGCTTGCCGACGGGAGGAGTACATTTGCCATTTTTGCAGTCTCTGTCAGGAACATATCCTGCACTATGAGGAATTTTACCTTGCCGAGCGCTTCCCTTGCCGCCCGTCCGTCAGGAAAATCAGAAACCACATCTTCGCCGGCTATATAAAGGGCGCCAACCTCTCCCTTCAATGCCGACTGAATAATCCCGTCGCATCCCAATCCTTCCTCACCAGTACTCTTATAGCCCGGAAGCAGTGCAGGATGGACCCCCATATCCCATGCACCCCTCTGGTTAGCCCTGTCAAGGACAGGGAACAACTTAACTTCCTTGCCAAGTCCCTTTAAGGAATCTGTAAGATCATTGATATAACTTAATTGAGAAGCAATCCTGAGCACATCATTTCCCACTGCTATTGATACAGAATTTGAGTTCTTTATAATTTCTGCTGCTGCAACAATATTGTCCTGACCGGACGTACCTTTACTCTTACCGGTTATGATATTTGTAATTGCCCCGATTATCTCTCTTTCTGCACCAGGTTTGTGACGCAATAAGATCTTTGCGGAACTATCGAGTTTCAGCCCCCTTGACGACATTATAATTATGTTCATCTTCCTGTAAGAGGATAGCCGCCTTATTATATAGTCTGTCACAGGGTTTTCATCAGAAATAGCCGTACCTATTATCAGCACTGTATCTGCCTTCAGTGCATCATAGATAGAGACCCCGCCATTCTTTAATCCCATAACATCAATGAACTCTTTTACCGAGTCACTATTCCATCTGCTCCCTGCTTCAAGGTTGTTGGATTTCAGCGCGACCCTCATTAGCTTCTGGAACAGATAAAGCTCTTCGTTTGTAAGCCTGGCCGAGGCAACGCCTCCTATCTTCTCTCCCATTTTTATCGCATTGGTAAGTCCTGTTCTTATAGTGTCAAGGGCCTTATCCCACGTGGATGGCTCAAGTTTTCCGTCAACCCTTACCATAGGAGTCACGAGCCTCTCATGACTATTTATGAATGAGTATCCAAATCTCCCCCTTGCACATAATGTCTCATTGTTAATTCCGGTATCAGGATTGGAAATCACCCTGACAACCTCGCCGTTTCTTGCCTGCACAGTCAACTGGCATCCTGTTCCGCAGTAAGTACATACAGTATCAACACCTGAGAGGTCCCATGGCCTTGACTTGTATCTGAAAGACCTGCTCATTAGTGAACCGACGGGACAAACTTCAATACAATTACCACAGTGATCACAATCAAGATACTCTTTAACAAAGCTTGTCTCCTGCGTCCCCGTACCGCGTCCGATTGAACCAAGCACACCGGCGCCAACCACCTCTGCACATATACGCACACATCTCTTGCACTGAATACACCTGTTTATGTTCTGAACAATAACAGGACTTAAGATATAATCCTCTTCGTTGAACCTCCGTTTAGGCTCACCAAAAGGACTCTTTCTCGGACCAAATTTAAATGTAACATCCTGAAGCTCACACTCACCACCCTTGTCACATACCGGACAGTCAAGCGGATGATTCGCAAGAAGGAGTTCTATCATTGATGATCTTGCAGACTTGACTACCGGAGACTCGGTCAATACCTCCATATTATGCATTACAGGTGTAACACATGACGGCTGAAGCTTTTTCTGTCCCACTATCTCAACAAGGCACACCCTGCATGAAGCAAGTTTGCTCAATCGCGCATGATAGCACATGGTAGGTATCTCAAACCCTGCACTCTTTGCTGCATCAAGGATAAGTGTCCCGTCTTCTACCGTAATCTCTTTACCGTTTATCTTAACGGTTGCCATTAACCATACACCTCTTATTCTTTATATGATATTCAAACTCTTCCCTGAAATTATTAAAAGCGCCTCTCAGCGCCATAACTGCGCCATCTCCAAGGGGGCAGAATGTCCTGCCGAATATATCCACGCACAATTTCTGCAATAGCTCAATGTCTCCCTCTTTACCCTGACCATGCTCTATACGCCTCATAACCTTTACTATCCAGTCAAGACCTTCTCTGCATGGCGTACACTTTCCGCATGATTCATGATGAAAAAATTCATGCGTAATGAGCGCTGCCTTTACAATACACATACTGTCATCAATAACAACTACAGCGCCGCTTCCGAGCATTGTCCCCTTGGCTGCAAGAGAATCAAAATCCATCGGCGTATCAAGGTCATTTTCAGTAAGCATCGGAGCTGACACACCTCCCGGTACAACAGCCTTCAATTTCTTTCCAGGCTTCATACCGCCTGCATGAGTGTAAATAATCTCTCTCAACGGTGTACCCATAGGAAGTTCATATAATCCCGGTTTATTCACACTTCCGCTTATGCCAAAGAGTTTCGGACCCGGGCTTTTTGCCGGACCTATAGAGGCAAACCAGCTTGCACCTTTGTTAATAATATGCGGGATACATGCGAGCGTTTCCACATTATTTATCACTGTAGGTTTTCCGAAGAGACCCACATGCGCAGGAAACGGCGGCTTGATACGGGGCAATGCCCTTCGCCCTTCAATAGATTCGAGGAGGGCGGTCTCCTCTCCGCATATATACGCCCCTGCACCCCTGTGTACATACATATCATGATTGAACTTGGTTCCAAGAATGTTCTTCCCAAGGTAATTCTTTTGATAAGCCTCTTTTATAGCGGCTTCCAGCCTGTCTGCGCCAAAGGCAAATTCCCCGCGTATGTAGATATATGAAGTATCAGCGCCTATGGCATACGAGGCAATTATCATCCCTTCCACCAATTGATGGGGGTCATATTCTATTATGGCCCTGTCTTTGAATGTGCCCGGCTCCCCTTCATCCGCATTACAGCACAGGTACTTCTGCAGCGTTGCGTCTTTAGGAATAAAACTCCATTTGAGTCCGGTAGAAAACCCTGCACCGCCCCGTCCCCTCAACCCGGAATCCTTTACCATCTGAATTAAGGCATCCGGTGTCATCTCAAGTGCCTTCTTTAATGCCTGATACCCGCCGCTGTTAATATAGGCAGATAACTTAAATGAGTCCGGTATATTGATATTTTTTAGTATTACAGGTTCAAACATAATAGTTTACTAAATAATCTATCGTAAGCTATTCAGTATCTCCTCAACCTTAGTATCATTAAGGTTCTCATAATATTTGTCATTAATCTGCATCATAGGCGCTGTGCCGCATGATCCAAGACACTCAACAGTTGAAAGCGTGAACTTTTTATCAGGTGTTGTCTCTTTAACCTTCACACCCAGCTTCCTTGAAATAACATCAACGATATGTTCACCGTCCATGATGGAACATGAGATATTGGTACAAACCTGCACATGATACCTGCCTACAGGTTTCTTGTTGTACATTGTATAGAATGTGGATACCTCAAAGACAAGGACAGGTTTGACACCAAGGATTTTAGCAATCTCACGCATCCCATCTTCAGTGATGTAGCCATACTCCTTTTGAACGACATAGAGGCAAGGCATGATGCAGGATCGCGCCGTTGCATATCTCTTTCTTATATCCTTAATCTCATTTACTGCTGCTTCTGAAAGCATATTATCTCCCTGCTGCCTTATTTATCAACCTCGCCAAAAACCGGGTCAAGGCTTGATATTACTGACACGACATCAGCAAAATATGCGCCTCTCGACATCGGGTCTATACCCTGCAAATTAACAAAGGATGGCGCCCTGATCTTTACCCTGAACGGTTTTTCGGTACCATCACTCCTGATGTAATACCCAAGCTCTCCTTTTGGCGCCTCTATTGATGCATATACCTCACCAACCGGTGCCTTGAATCCGTGTGAGACTATCTTGAAGTGGTGGATGAGGGCCTCCATGTTATTGTAAACATCCTGCCTCGGCGGAGAAACTATATCCGGCGCTTCAACATTAACAGGCCCATCCGGTATCTGCTGCAACGCCTGCGAGATTATACTTGCTGCCTGTCGCATCTCCGTCACCCTGCACATGTATCTGTCAAAGCAGTCACCATTAGTACCAACCGGCACATCAAAATCAAGCCTGTCATAAACCAGATATGGTTCATCCTTCCTTATGTCCCATTTAACACCTGACCCTCTGAGAGAAGGCCCTGTAAGACCAAGGTCTATGGCATCCTTGGCAGATATTACTCCAACACCCTTGTTCCTCTGAAGCCATATCCTGTTGCCTGTAAGAAGCGTTTCATATTCATCCACGCGCTTCGGGAATATCTTGATAAACTCGGCACATTTCTCTTTAAAGCCTGGCGGCAGGTCTCCTCTTAGACCACCTATCTTCATATAGTTATATGTCAGCCTTGCACCACAAAGCATTTCAAACAGGTCAAGCACCATCTCCCTTTCCCTGAATGCATAAATGACCATGGTAATAGCGCCAAGATCAAGCCCCCATGCTCCAACGGCAAGGAGATGACTTGATATACGCGACAGCTCGGATACGATAACCCTGATATACTTTGCCCTCTCAGTTATCTCAAGACCGACCAGCTTTTCTACTGCCATAACATAGCCGAGGTTATTGGTCATACTGCTGAGATAGTCAAGCCTGTCAGTGTACGGGACAAACTGTCCGTAGAGGAGGTTTTCAGCAATCTTCTCCATCCCTCTGTGCAGGTACCCTATATCAGGTTCCGCCTTCATAATCTTCTCACCCTGCAGATGAAGGATAAGGTGCATAACACCATGTGTAGAAGGATGCTGGGGACCCATGTTAAGAGTTATCTCCCGCGTTGTTAACTCTGTATTGTCTGTTCTTATGTCTAACGTCTCCGCCATATTATTTCTTCTCCACCCCAAACGGATTATACTGATCCTTATATCCAACCAGCGGATAGTCTCTCCTCAAAGGATGCCCCTCCCAATCAGGCGGCATATAAATGCGTTTCAGATCCGGATGTCCTTCAAATACAACCCCCACCATGTCAAATGCCTCTCTCTCAGCAAAATTTGCGGTTCTCCATACAGAGGTTACGGATGGAACGTTCTCTCCCTCCTTAACCCTGACCTTAAGCCTGATGCGGTATTTGTGCGGGATGGAATAGAGCTGATAGACAACCTCAAAGTATGAATTGAGGGGACGGCAATCAACCCCTATTAAGTCAGAGAGGAAGTTAAACTGAAAATCCAGGTCATACTTGAGGAAATTGCATACATCTGCAATATCCTTCGTTTCTATCACATGGGTTATCTCACCACGGAATATTGCAGTCTCAATTATAGACTTCCCAAACCTGCTCTTAACCTTTTGAACAAGTACAGGATGTTCTAACAGGACATTTTCTTTTTCTATCTCATTCGCTTCCATTACACTCAACTTTTAAACTTGGCGAGAACAGACGGCATCTCCCTCCGAATCTTCTCCTGCAACTGCAGGAAGCCGTATAAAAGGGCCTCTGGCCTCGGTGGACAGCCAGGGATATAAATATCTACAGGGACAACAAGATCTGTACCCTGAACAACACTGTATGTATTAAACGGTCCGCCTGCAGAGGCACAGCCACCCATTGCAATCACCCATTTGGGCTCAGGCATCTGATCATAGAGCCTCTTCACAGCCGGGGCCATTTTCTTGGTCATGGTTCCAGCCACTATCATAACATCCGACTGTCTCGGAGTCGGCCTGAAAACTATACCGAACCGGTCAGTATCATAACGTGAACATCCTGCGGCAATCATTTCTATAGCACAGCAGGCCAATCCGAACGTCATCGGCCAAAGCGCAGACCTCCTGCCCCAGTTCACAATATTATCCAGAGTCGTAAATAATACATTACCGTCGTTTACACCCATTCCAGTGCACCTTTCTTCCATGCATAAATAAATCCGATTGCAAGTATGACTGCAAAAATAAGCATCTCCACAAAGGCAATCCCTCCGATACTCCTGAGGACAACAGCCCACGGGAACAGGAATAAAGTTTCCACATCAAATACAATAAAAAGGATTGCCACGATAAAAAAGTGAATCCTGAAATGCCCTGTTGAAGCGCTTCCAATTGGCTCCATACCGCATTCCCAGGGCAATAGTTTTTCTTTAAAAGGATTACTGGGGCTGACAATTGAATTGATAAACAGGACAATACCAGCAAGGGCAGACACGAAGCCTACGATTAGCAAAACCGGAAGATAGGTCATCAGCATTGTTTGCTTCCCCCCTGTGGTAAGGAATCACCTTAATAGAACTCTTAAAGTTTGTCAAGAGGTAAAAAATGATAAAAAAAGGTAAAAAATGGAAAACAGGAAAAAATGGTCTGATTTTCTTAAGTTAGTGGATGACCCAGTTATAGAGGCGTCGTGTCAGTTGCATGGTACTTTTATACATTTTTTTAATGATGGGTGGGCATTGCCCACCTTCCTGTTCTACTATATAATAATTTCGTGAAAAAACACATTATACATCCCATATGGGTTCTTGTTATACTTGCATCCGCCGCCATCGTTGGTGAAATAACAGTACGAATCCTCTCGTTCCCCGGAGGGTTTCATATACTTGCTGATCTCTTGCTCCTTATCTGGGGGATCATGATGTTTTTCGGCGGTATATTTTCCATCCTGAGTTATTTCTTTGAAAACAGGTGGAAAGGCTTTAATGGCCTCATCTGGACGTACAAGACTATAATGCCGATAGGCGGGAAAGTCAATGCAATAATAATTGGAATAATCGGGATAGCAATCGGAATTGTTTCGGTAATAAAGGCGTTCTCGTCAGGCTACTTGCTTGCTGCCTTTTTCCTCTCTTCTATCAGCCGTGACAGCCTGTCCATCTCCTCAGGACTTGTCTTGTACAGGATGTCAACAAAGGACGATGCTGCAGAACTTGCAGAAATATCAAGTATGCCCTGCAATACCTCTTCTGAAACCTGTTTCACAAATTCATCTCTTGAGATAGAAGGTGCATAGACAAAGACCCCGCCCCTTTTCTTCCTCCTGATAAGCCCTTTCTTTAACAGTCTGTCCATGACTGTAAGGATTGTAGTGAAGGCAAGCGGCCTTTCTTTCTGTATCTCTTCCAGTACCTCGCGGCCGGTAACCTCAGCCCTGCTCCACAAAATATCCATTACCAACCGTTCGATGTCTCCCAATACGCGTCCAAGCCCTGCTTTGTGAGGTTTGAACGAGGATGTAAGACGTTTAATCATGATGTATTTTAATACCATGATTATTATTCTACGTCAAGTAGAATCACGCGGGGTTTGAGTTTGCGTGTATGTATATTGGAAATACTCTTACTGCTGATGGGGAAGTTATTGCCGCACACACATTCTCACATATCCCGCAGCCGGTGCATCTCTCCGCCCTGATAACCGGTCTCGAGTCCTCAAGGTATATAGCCTCTTCTTTCAGTGGACACTCTGTGTAACATTTCCTGCATGGTGAGGTACCATCACCGGCATAGTCAAGGCAATTTGTACGGTCAATTAATGCGACTCCGATTCTTACGTTTTTTATATCATCTACAGGCATCAATGCCTTATCCTTACATGCGCTTATACATGGCAGGTCAGGGCACAGTCTGCATGGAGTAATTTCAGGGATTATAATGGGGGTGCCTATCCCATATTCAACGTCAGAATCTATTCCTCTTACGCAAAAATGGGGACAGACTTTTATGCACTCATTACATCTTGTACAGCGGGACAGGAATAATGACTCCTCTACTGCACCCGGCGGTCTGATATACTTTCTCTTACGGACAGGCTTGTTCTCTGTCTCCACGGAGAATTCTACGATCTTTTTAGTGATTTCTGCAAAGGCGGTCTTAAAAAAACCACGCCTGTCTATTATTTTTTCATCCGAAGAGTCTTTCATCAGAAAATCCTTTTGCTATCCGTCCAGAGAGTCTTTTTCCATAGCTTATACAATCTCTTACAGAAATACCACTTAAATAATTCCCGGTAATAAACAGGCCGGGTATGCGGTTTTGCAAATCATCCAGCTTTATTACTATATCCTTATGGCCTACCGAGAATTGAGGTAATGCACGTTGATGTCTTACTATGTGGACATAATCCGGCGGCCCGCTGATACCAATTATCTTTTTCAGATCATTCATTGTGATATCCAGGAGTTCCTCATTCGTCCTTTCCAGCGCCTCAGGATGCCGTTTACCCCCTAAGTAATTGGTTATTGCAACCATGCCGGCAGGTGCCCGATTACTGAACAGAGATGAATTCCACAGCGTTCCAAGAATAAAACCTCCATCCTTCGATGGTACCATGCATCCGATCCCGTCAAGCGGATGTCTGACTTTATCTCTTGCAAAACCGGTATATACTACGGCTATAGGAGAATAACCAACTCTCTCCAATAGTTCTGAAGTCTCAGAGGCTATCCGGGATAATAATTTTGCTGCATCATACGCAGGTGTCGCAATACATACTGCATCAGCATTATAAATAATGTGCCGTCCGTTACTCTCAACATCTATACGATAGTTGTGTTTACCATTTACCCTTATCTCCACCACCTCAGTATCCGGATTAAAACGATCACCCAGATGCAGGCTGATCGCCTTAGGAAGCGTTTCCATACCGTCACAGAAAGAAAACAGATGCATGGGACAACTTGCCCGGCTGCCTCTCATCCTCCTTATTATGGCACCGGTTGTCAAACTACCATATCGCTGCTCCAGTGCGTGAAGAGTTGGAAAGGTACTCTTTAAGGAGAGTTGTTCCGGATCTCCCGCATAACTGCCACCTATAAAAGGCTCTACAATATACTCAAGGGTTTCTTTGCCAAACCGTCGTCTGATAAAATGTGCTACAGTCTCGTCATCACCTGATTTGTCCCGCGGTATCAACGGCTCTGCAAGAAGCCTGAGCTTACCCCGCGTACTCCACAGGTCGGTACTTACGAATTGCATAAGTCCCTGTGGCATTGGGGAAGGATGACCATGCTTAAAAAGGTATCTGTTTCTTGCAGCCTCAGAACGATATACCTTCTCTGCTCCAACACCCACCATATCACATAAATTGTTTACTTCCGGGAGATAATTGAGGAGACAGTTTGCTGCATAATCTGCCAGGTAACCGTTGCTCCTGTAACTTCTGATTAGCCCACCCGGTCTGTCAGTCTGCTCTAATACAATCACTTCTATATTATTTTGCAGCAGCCAGAAGGCCACGGATAACCCGGACATCCCGCCGCCTATGACGGCAACAACTGGTTTATGTGGAGGTAAAGAACACATGACCATTCTAACCTTTCATCCGAAAATACCCACCCTCACCCTTACCCTCTCCCTGAAGGAGAGGGAATTTTCATCTACCTTTGTGAGCCCTGGCTCATGACGGTTCATCCGAAAATAACCTTTCAAATCCCCCCTTACCCCCCTCTTCTAAAGGGGGGTATCTTTTTTCCCCCTTTGAAAAAGGGGGATTAAGGGGGATTATTTTCATGCACCTTTGTGAGCCACCGGCTCATGACGGTTCATCCGAAAATACCCTTGTTAACCCATC
>Ga0209322_10001384_pt1 | contig 14073 bp, 9 predicted proteins | sample Rifsed19ft1_FD_184013 | JGI IMG/M metagenome (GOLD analysis project Ga0209322, IMG submission 184013) | Soil microbial communities from Rifle, Colorado, USA - sediment 19ft 1 (version 2) | ecosystem: Environmental > Terrestrial > Deep subsurface > Rock core/Sediment | place: Rifle, Colorado... | reverse complement strand
ATTTCGCGTCTGCTGGAAATTCAACCTTACCGGTATGCCTTTGTCTCCTGCACCAACTGCGGCTACACCGAAGTTTTCAACCTGACCATTCTCAACCAGCGCAACGATCTCTCATCCTTCCTGGACGTCCTGTTTTTAGATTAAACGCCTTTTCCCATCGCGGGGTGGCGCTTGAGTAAGGATATTATGTTTTTCCTCTCCCCATGTTGGGGAGAGGTTAGGTGAGGGGTGAAGCAAGCGGTATAATCTCCCCTATGCTCATCACCAACATCTCTCAACTCCTGACCCTGGCAGGTGGACCGCAGCCGGGCAAAACCCTGGGCCGCCTGGGCATTCATGCAGAGGCCGCGGTGTTGGTACGGGGCGGCATGATTGAAGCTGTTGGGCCAAGCGAACGCCTGCTTAAGGCCCACCCCACCGAAGAACGTTACAACGCAGCCGGCAAAGTGGTCATGCCCGGCTTCGTTGACCCCCACACCCACCTGGTGTGGGCCGGCGACCGCGCCGCCGAGTTCGAGATGCGGCTGGAGGGCATGTCCTATCAGGAGATCGCGGCTGCCGGCGGCGGAATTCGCTCCACCGTACGCGCCACCCGTAACGCCAGCCTGGAAGAGCTCAAAAACCAGTCCCGCGCCCGTGCCAGTATGATGCTGCGCTGCGGTACCACCACTGCCGAGGTCAAAACCGGCTACGCCTTACAACACCCCGGCGAGTTGACCCAACTGAAGGCCATCCTCGAGCTGGATAAAGAAGGCAGGCTGGAGTTGGTACCCACCTACCTGGGAGCCCATGACGTTCCAGCGGAGTACAAAGAAAATCCCGAAGATTACACCAGCCAGTTATGCCGGGTGCTGCTGCCTGAGGTGCTCGACTGGTGGCAAAGCAACGCACCCAACCGCCCTCTGCCATTCGTAGACGTCTTTTGCGAGACAATTGCCTTCAACCTGGAGCAATCGCAGCGCATTCTGCAAACTGCTAAAGAATTGGGTTTCCCGTTCAAAATTCACGCGGACGAGTTCGACAACCTGGGCGGCGCCGCAATGGCAGCCCGCCTGGGGGCTGCCTCCGCTGATCACCTGATTGTCAGTTCGTCCGACGATATTGCCGCCATGGTCGAAAGCGGCACGGTAGCAGTGGCGCTGCCCTGCACCCCCTTCGGGTTGGCAACCGGTAAGTACATGCCAGCTGCCGCTTTTCTGGAAGCAGGCGCCACCCTGGCCATCGCCACCGACCTGAATCCCGGCACCGCCTGGTGCGAGTCGATGCAGTTCGCCATTGCACTGGCCTGCCGCTACATGCACCTCACGCCAGCTCAGGCCATTGCCGCCGCCACCATCAACGCCGCGGCTGCCATAAACCGTGCTGACCGCGTCGGCTCGATCGAAGCCGGTAAACAGGCTGACCTGTTGATTCTGGAGGTCAGCGACTACCGCCATCTGGGCTACCGATTCGGCAGCAACCTGGTCGCCCAGGTCATGAAACGCGGCGAATTCGTCGTTTTTTAATCCACTTTCTCAACGGAGCCAACATTGCCAACCCTGGAAACCGCCCGTCACTGGTACCCAAACACCGACCCGGTGCACGGGTTTGACCACATTGAACGGGTTTACCGCATGGCAGAACGCCTGGCGCTGGCCGAAAACGCCGACTTGGAGATCGTGCACGCTGCCGCCCTGCTGCATGACATCGAGGGCAGTAATCCGGCTGGCGAAGAACGCGCCAACCACCATCATCAATCCGCTGACCTTGCCGCTGAGATTCTGCGGGCCGAGGGTTGGCCTGATGAGCGAATCGCCGCGGTGCAGCACTGCATCCGCGCCCACCGCTTTCGCGACGACCGTGAGGCGCCAGCCACCATCGAGGCCAAAGTTCTTTTCGACGCGGACAAGCTGGACGTGCTTGGCGCCATCGGCGTAGCCCGCGTCATCGGTTACGCCGTTCAGGCTGGACAGCCAATATATGCCCAGCCTTCAGTCCAGTTCCTGGCAACTGGCACGGACCAGCCCGGCGAGCCGCATAGCGCCTACCATGAGCATTTGTTTAAACTCTCCAAAGTCAAGGATCGGCTGTTCACCGCCAGCGCGCAGAAAATCGCTGCCGACCGCCATGCCTACCTCGACGCCTACTTCAAACGGCTGATCGCCGAAATGGACGGCAGCCTGTAGGGAACGATGCCCCCGTCGTTCTGGGGCTTACCCTTTCCCCATGGTTTCGGCAGCGCTGTTCACAGAAAAGGACTTATGGAACCGACTCTTGATCAAATCATTGGCTGGGCACGAGAATCCGGCGCAATTTTACGCTCTGGATTTCGCCAGAATATTCAGGTCCATCATAAAGGCCCCAGAGACCTGGTCACCGAGATGGACCACAAATCCGAAGCATTTCTGCTCGGCAAAATAAGGACTGCCTTTCCTGACCACGCTATCTACTCCGAGGAGTCTGGCCGGCTGGAGGGGGATAACAACTCACATTGGTACGTTGACCCGCTGGACGGCACTGTCAATTATGCCCACGGGATCCCAGTATTTTCGGTCTCGATCGCCTACACCCGCGCCCATGAACTGCAGCTGGGCGTGGTTTATGATCCGATCCACGACGAGTTATATGCCGCTGAAGCGGGAAAAGGCGCCACCCTTAACGGCAGCCCCATCCATACCACGCCGGTTGACCAATTGATTGACGCCCTGCTGGCCACCGGCTTCCCCTACACCATGGGCAGCCCGGATAAACCCGATAATTTGGATCTCCTCCCGCGCTTCGTCAGGCACGCCCAGGGTATCCGCCGCCTGGGCTCCGCTGCACTCGATGTGTGCTGGGTGGCGGAAGGCCGGCTGGACGGCTACTGGGAACTTGGCCTGCAGCCCTATGACGTGGCAGCCGGCGTGCTCATCCTGCGCGAGGCTGGCGGCACCGCCACGCAGTTTGATGGCAATCCAGACATCTTCACCCCGCCCCACACCGTCGTCGCCGCCAACCCCAAATTACATAAGCTCATGCTGGACGTAATTACGCTTTCTCCGTAACACCTGGCACGCCCTCTTCGTGTACAATTACCGTCATGGAATCCCCGGCGCTTCCCCTCGACCAGGTCCTTATCGGTGACTGTATACAGGTGCTGCAAGAGCTGCCGCCAGAATCCGTCGACCTTGTCTTCGCCGACCCGCCGTACAACCTGCAGCTGACTCAAAGCTTGTGGCGCCCCAACCTGACCCAGGTCAACGGGGTCAGCGACGCCTGGGACCAATTCACCGATTTCGCCGCCTACGACGCCTTCACCAACGCCTGGCTGACCGCCTGCCGCCGCGTCCTCAAACCGACCGGCACGCTGTGGGTCATTGGCACCTATCACAACATTTACCGCGTTGGCTACATCCTGCAAAATCTCGACTATTGGATTCTCAACAATATCGCCTGGGTCAAAACCAACCCCATGCCCAATTTTCACGGGGTGCGCTTCACCAATGCACACGAATCACTCATATGGGCGCAAAAAGAGCGCGGCGAGCGCTATACCTTCAATCACCGCGCCATGAAGTCGCTAAACGACGGGCTGCAAATGCGCTCCGACTGGCACCTGCCGCTGTGCAGCGGCCGTGAACGGCTGCGGGCCAACGGCGTCAAAGTGCATTCCACCCAGAAGCCGTTGGCGCTGCTCTACCGTGTGTTATTAGCTTCCAGCAGCCCCGGCGACGTGGTGCTCGACCCGTTTTTCGGCACTGGCACCACTGGCGAAGCCGCTCGCCGTCTGGGACGGCACTGGATCGGCATCGAACGCGACCCGCAGTATGCCGAATTAGCCCGCACCCGAATTGAGTCGCTCGAAGCCGCTCCGCCGCCCGAATCGCTGCACACCTTTAACCCGCGCCGCGAACCGCGTCTGCCTTTTGGCGCTTTGCTCGAAAACGGATTGCTATCCCCTGGCCAAACACTCTATTTCGGCGCTGATTCAACTGTCAGCGCCCAGGTCCAGGCGGATGGGCAGCTCGAATATGAGCTGCAGCGCGGTTCCATCCATCAAATCGCCCGTCTGATCCAACCCGGCCCATGTAACGGCTGGACCCTTTGGCATTATGCCGACCCGCTCAGCGGGCAGCGCCAACCGATTGACCGCCTGCGCAAACAGCTGCAGGAAACTCTTATTTCACCATTGGAGGAAGATGTATGAGCACGGATCCTAAAACGTACCAGCAGGCTCGCTGGAGCCTTGCCGACCTGTATTCCGCTCCAAACAGCCCCGATCTTGAAGCGGCCTTCAAAAAACTGGATGCCCTGGTTACTGAATTTGAATCCTTCCGCCCGCAGCTCTCTCCGGACATCGTGGACGGGGCCTTTATGTCCATTGTGCATAAACTGGAAGCCATTCAGGATCTAGGCAGCCGCCTGTATGGTTTTTCCGGGTTATTCTATACCGAGGATACCCAGAATCAGGTCGCCCAATCACTGACCGCGCGTGTGGAGCAGTTTGTTGCTGATCTGACCAACCGCAGCCTGTTCTTCACCCTGTGGTGGCGCGAGCTGGACGATAAAAATGCCGCCCGATTGATGGCTGCTTCCGGCGAATTGCAATACTGGTTGGAAGCGCTGCGCGCTTTTAAGCCGCACACCCTCACCGAGCCGGAAGAAAAAGTTATCAACGTCAAGAATGTGACCGGCGTCGCCGCTATTAATCAGCTTTACAGCTCCATCACCAACCGCTACACCTTCAAAGTCAATGTCAATGGTGAGGAGAAGGAATTAACACGCGGCGAGCTCATGGTTTATGTACGCCAGGCTGACCCCGACCTGCGCGCCCGTGCCTACCAGGAACTGTATCGCGTCTACGGCTATGACGGCCCCATCCTGGGTCAGATTTATCAGACCTTGGTGCGCGACTGGCGCAACGAACAGCTCAGCCTGCGCAAATACGCCAGCCCAATCTCAGCCCGCAACCTGATCAATGACCTGCCTGACTCTGTGGTCACCACTTTGTTGGAGGTCGCCAAACAGAATGTAGGCCTGTTCCAGCGTTTCTTCCAACTCAAAGCCAAATGGCTGGGTGTCGAACGCCTGCGCCGTTACGATATCTACGCGCCGGTGGTCAAGTCGGACAAAAAATACGATTATGCTGCCGCGGCTCGCATTGTGCTCGACTCATTCGACGACTTTGACCCGCAGTTCGCTGCCCTGGCCCGCCGCGTATTTGACCAGAATCACCTGGACAGTGAAGTGCGCAAGGGCAAACGCGGCGGCGCTTTCTGCTGGAGCACCACGCCAAAACTCACTCCCTGGGTTATGGTCAACTATCAGGGACGGGCCGACGACGTCGCCACCCTGGCTCACGAGCTCGGGCATGCCATTCACAGTATGCTGGCTGAAAAGCACAGCATCCTGGACTTCCAATCCAACCTACCACTGGCAGAGACCGCCTCCACCTTTGGCGAAATGATGCTGGTGGATAACCTGCTCAAAACCGAAGGCGATGAATCCGTCCGCCGCGATCTGATCTTCCGCCAGGTGGATGACGCCTACGCCACCATCATGCGCCAGGTGTTCTTCGCCCTGTTCGAACGCGAAGCGCACGAGATGATTGATAAAGGCGCCTCGGTGGATGAACTGGCTGAAGCCTACATCAAGAACTTGAAAACCCAGTTTGGCGACGCCGTTGAGGTCAGCGACGAATTCCGCTGGGAATGGGTCTCCATCCCGCACATCTATGAAGTTCCCTTTTATGTCTATGCCTATGCCTTCGGGCAATTGCTCGTGTTTGCACTTTACAAGCAGTTCAAGGCTGAAGGCGAAGCATTCAAACCGCGCTACGTCAAGATCCTGTCAACCGGCGGGTCCAAGGCGCCGGTCAAGCTGTTGGCTGAAGCCGGCATCGACGTTCACCAGGCGTCATTTTGGCAAGGCGGTTTTGATGTCATCGCCGAGCTGGTCGATCAGCTCGAAGCCCTACCTGTCACGAAATAAATATTTGGTCCATTTCATGGGGAAGGCCTTCGCGCCTTCCCCCTTTTTTTATGCAGCCGCTTTTAACCATCCGGTCGTATAATTTCCCCCTTCAAGGGATGAAAACACCTTTCTGTAATTAGGAACCTTAATGACCATTGACCTGCACGGCCAAACCATGCTTATCACCGGCGCCACCAGCGGCATCGGCCGCATCACCGCCCGCGAACTAGCCCGCCTGGGTGCCCAGGTTGTCATTCTTGGGCGCGATCCAGCCAAGACCCGCGCAGTGGTAAGCGAGATTCAGAGCACAACCGGCAATCCTCAGGTCGCTATGATGGTCGGCGACCTGTCCGATCTGTCCGAGGTGCGCTGCCTGGCAGACGAATTTCACCAGCGCTTCGACCGCCTGAATGTATTGATCAACAACGCCGGCGCAGTCTTCTTCAACCACCACGCTACCGTTGACGGCTACGAGATGACCCTGGCGCTCAATCACCTGGCGCCTTTTTTACTCACCAACCTGCTGCTCGACCGACTGACCGCCAGCGCACCTGCGCGAGTGATCAATGTCTCTTCCATGGCTCATTGGGGTGCCCACATTAATCCAGAGCAGTTGAATGGGCACCGGTTCTACTGGGGATGGCGCGCCTACAGCCAGTCCAAATTGATGAATATCCTGTTCACCCGCGAACTGGCGCGCCGCATTCCCCAAGGAGTGACCGCCAATTCTGTACATCCTGGTTTCGTCGCCAGTAACTTTGGCAAGAGTAACGGCGGCATCTACCGCCTGATCTGGAGTTTATTCGAACTGGCAGCCATTTCACCCCAACGCGGAGCCCAAACCTCCGTCTACCTGGCATCCTCGCCCAAAGTAGCCAATGTAACCGGTGAATACTTCTATGAATGCAAACCGCAGGTCTCATCGGCCGAATCGTATAACGAAGACCTGGCCCGCCGCCTGTGGGATGCCAGCCTGAAGCTGACTGGTCTGGCAGATTGATCCTGCTCTAAAATCCGCGCTACTCGGATTTTGGGGGAGGTAGGAGGGGGGTAAGGTGCATTCCGGTTTCGCTGTCTATTTCTCTCCTTTTGAAATGCATCACTTTGCGGGATGAACGCACCGCGCTTCAGACACGCTATAATTACACACAACCCCGGCCTTTTCAGGAGCCTTGTGTGAAAAAACCTGCATCCAAACTCCTTTCAATAGTATTTCTTGCCGTCCTGCTTCTGGCTGCCTGCCGACCGGTGATTCCCACCGCGCTGCCCATCACGCTGGTTCCCACCCGCACGGTTTCCCCCGGCGAAGCGCTGGCTGCCGCGGCTTCTCAGGCTGCGCTGGCTAAAAAACTGGGCATCTCAGCCGAATCCATCGAAATCCAAAAAATTGAACCTGGCCTGTGGCCGGATTCCTGTCTTGGTTTAGGCGGCCCAGACGAAAGTTGTGCACAGGTTATCAGTTCCGGCTACCTGGTCACCTTGCTGGTTGATGGGCAGACCTATGCCTACCGCACCAATCTGGACGGAAAAGTAGTGCGCTTGGTCACCGCTCAAGGTGAAATCCCGGCCCATGTCTCCGCTTCAATCCTGGCCTTGGCCGATTCGTTGACCGTTGATCCAGCCACTATCACCCTGGTCAGCACCGAGTCGGTCGAATGGCCCAACGCCTGCCTGGGAGTCGAATCCCCGGACATTGCCTGTGCTGAGGTCATCACCCCCGGCTACCGGTTATTGTTGAGTGTCAGCGGCGTAACCTACGAAATGCATACCAACCAGGATGGCTCTCAGGTGGTGCAAGTCGGTCCGGTCAACAATCCCAATGACCTGCCGGTGGTGATATTAATCAGCCAGGATGCCCAGGGAGGTTGCGAACAAATTGTTGTCACCAACTCCGGAGCCGGTTCAGCTGCCTGCGATGACACGCCTGAGATTAAATCTTTTCCGGGCATGCAGCGGCCGGTTGAACTGGCGACATGGATGGCGCGCTTTGCCCCCTTTGAAGTCAGCGGCGCGGACGGCAGCTTGAAGTTTGACGGACGCGGCGCCCAGGTAGCCGAGTTGGAAGAGCAGCGCGCTCTAATCGCCTGGACGCGGTTGGCCCTCATGGATGTATCCGGTCTGCCCACCAACCCTACCGCCGGCCTGGTCATCGATTGGCGACGTACCGGTGGATTCGCCGGAGTCTGCAATCGTCTGATGATCTATGAGAGCGGCTTTGCCTACGCCCGGGACTGTGAGCAAATCGCCCTGGGTCAGGCCCTTCTGCCATTAGAGCATTTAAAGCTATTGTATAATTGGCGCGACGCCCTCGCCAGCACGCTGATCACCGCCAGCGACAACGTCACCGACGGGTTTAACTACGAACTGCAATTTAATGGGGCTGGCACTAAAAACCCGGACGACACTATAAAACAAGCCATGCTGGTGCTGGCTGCCCAGCTCTACACCATTCTGGTGCAGTAACCAATATCGCCATCACGGAGGCTCGATGAAATTCCTCATTACCGGCGGCGCCGGCTACATCGGTAGCACCATCGCTTCTGCCATGTTGGACAGCGGTCACACCCCCATCCTGCTGGATAATTTATCCGTCGGCAAACGCGAATTCACCCGCGGGCGCAACTTTTATCAGGCCGACATTGCCGATCAAGCCGCCCTGGAGACCATTTTCCGCGACCACCCGGAAATTTCCGCCACCATCCACTGCGCTGCGCTGGCTGTCGTGCCTGAATCAGTCGAAAAACCCTACGAGTACTACCACGAGAACGTTGCCAAGTCGCTCGAATTATTTCGCACCCTCAACCGCTTAGGCTGCAAGCGGGTGCTGTTCAGCTCGTCCGCCTCGCTCTACGACATTGTCCCCGGCTTCATGGTGACGGAAAGCTCGCCGCTCAACCCTTCCAGCCCCTATGCCCGCACCAAATTCATGATGGAAATGGTGCTGCGGGATTTCTGCGCTGCCTACGGCATGAAAGGCATTGCCTTGCGTTATTTCAATCCCATTGGCGCCGACCCGAAATTGCGCTCCGGCATCCATGTCGAACGGCCATCGCACGTGCTCGGCAAGTTAGTGGACGTGGCATTGGGGAACATCCCTTACTTTGAACTGACCGGTGTGGATTGGCCAACCCGCGACGGCAGCGGCATCCGCGATTACATTCATGTCTGGGATTTAGCTGCCGCGCATCTGACAGCCGTAACCAATTTTGACGCGGTTTTCGAGCGCGCCGGCAACCCCAAAGACAATTACCTGGTGATCAATTTGGGCACCGGGCACGGGGTGACGGTGCGGGAAATTGTTACAGCTTTCGAAAATGTATTTGGCAAGAAAGTGCCGCTGCGTGAAATGCCTCCTCGTCCCGGAGACGTAGCCGGCGCCTATGCCAATGCCGACACCGCCGGACGCTTGCTGGGTTGGGAAGCCACCTCCTCCATCGAGCAGGGAATCAGCAGCGCGCTCCAATGGGGTGAGGTGCGCAAAAGCATTCTGGGATACAAATAATACTGGTCGTTACCTATTTCAACCAAAACGAGTAGGGGCGGACACAATGGTCCGCCCCTTTGGTTGTCAACTATCTTTCTTTCGGAGTTTTACCTGCCAACGACCGGGAAGTAATATATAAATTCTGGCACATCCTCCGAAAGGTTGTACTGTACAGCCGTTCCAGCCAGTTCCGGAACCACCGGGGTAACCTTAAGATAATACCTGCCAGTGACTGGCGGTGTCCACAGCAGGATCGCTGATTGACCTAATCCGCTTGAGAAAGTGCTGCCAATCAGGTTGGCGCCGCTGGCATCATACACTTCCAGTTTGAAGGCAGCTCCCCCGCCCAACGACACGACATTGGTCAAGTGCTTTTTACCCGCCTCGGCATCGACGAAGACCCAGTCCACATCGTTGGCGCAGAAATTGTGCAGCTGCACCACATCGACCGGCAGCTGCGGAGCCGTATTCCATTGTCCATCTGCACCTTCGTATGCATCTGCCGCACAGGTGCCAGAGATGACCGTGGAAGTGCCGGCAGTGCCAACATTTCCGGTGGTATCCCGGCCAACCGCCTGAAATTCGAAGGTTGTGCCCAGGTTTCCGACGAACCATTCGCTATACTGCCCGGCTGGATATACCGTGCCAGACCCAGCCCAATTGCCGCCGGCTGTGCGGGACCGTAATTCCAGACTTTGCAGAGCAGTGTCGTCTGACCCACTGAAGGTCAACACAAACGCCGTTGTGTCCATGCTGGCGGGTAGCGGGTTGATTTTTACATTGGGCAAAACCGTGTCCAGTTGAGCGGTAATTTTTATTTCGCCGCTGACGTTGCCGGCAGCATCCTTGGCCTCCACATACAGCGCGCTGTTTTTCAATTCGCCCAGCTTGAGCGGGTCGACCGACATATTCCAGCCGTCGGCTCCGGTGTAGTCGGTGCCGATCAACTGCCAGGTGCCACCCTGCCAATCCGCCGGATGCCAGAAAAAGTCCATCTGCATGATGCGGGTTGAGCCGTCGCGGCCGTCCACCGTGATGGGGAACACCGTATTCGTCGGCCAGACGCTGCCCGGCGCAGTGATGCTGATCATCGGCGGGGTTGAGTCTTCGAAAATATGCAGCGAGTAGGGGTAATTTGCTCCGCCTGCCCCCGGGTGATCCCAGGCTTTTACCTTCAGGTAATAAGTGGCTGTTTCCGGCAGAATCACGCTGAGCATGGAATCAGGTACCACATAAGGCACCTGGTCGTCATTTTCTAAGATCAGGCTGCCATTTTTGTCCAGCAGAGTCAAAACTGGATCCAGCGTCGAGCCGTCGCGGATCGCATCGATCCAAATTCCAACCTGTTGTCCTTTATTGCCATTGAATTTAAAGTAATCCATGTCGCCAGCCGGGCAAATGGTCTGTCCGGTCACGTGTTGGTTGATTCCAATCACCGCGGCGCTCGCCAGGCCGTTATTGCTGTCGCTGCAGGTAGCTTGAAGCGAATTTTGTCCAATACTCACCTGGTCGATCTGCCAACCGGCAAAAGCATTGGCATTCGCATCCGCCGTAAAGAAGAAAAAGCGCACCCGAATCTTTTTTCCCGCGTACGCCGCGAGGTTGATTTCCTGGCTGGTCAGCCAGTAATTAGCCGGGTCTTCGCTTAACTGGAGCACATTCTTGAATTCGCCACCTTCTACTGCGACCTGCACCCAGCGCTGGTCCCAGTAAATATACGGGCTTTCACTCTCGTAGCGGTATTGGAACCGCAGGGTTGAGCTGCCGCTGGCTGGTAATTGGATTGGCGGCGAGGTCAGGCTGCCATAATTCGCTGACCCCGTGTTGAAGCTGCCGCTCTGGTTGTAAATAAAGCCAAGCCGTCCTTCACTCAGGCTGCCCCAACGCCACAGCCCGCTGGCAGTCCACTCTGCCAGGTTGGCATCCAGGGTATCGTTCCATGGCGTCGATTTAGCTGCCTGAACCGGCAGTCCGTCGCTGGTGATGATAAAGTAATAGTATGGGGTGTTGTTGCTGCATATCGTCCCATTGGAAAAATTCTTGCCGCAGGCCCACAGTCGGTATTTGCCAGGCGGCAGGCTGCCCAGCGAAGCTGCCGGTGACGGCAAATTGTCATATTCCTGGTATAAGGTATACGATCCCGCGCTTATTTCCCGGTACACCTGCACCCGAAAAGATGTTCCGCCCGGCTCGAAAAAGCTGATTGCAAGCGATTCTTTCGCCGGGAAACTGGCTGGTGTAGCGCTAATATTGGACGGCATGACCGGAAAGGTCACCAGATCGTCATCCGAGACCCGCAGGGATTTGGACTGCACCACCATGCCAGCAATCGTGTTGCTGCCAATCTGGTTATCTGCCAGGTTCGGGTCGCTGACCTCAAAGGACTCAACCCGTCCGGATGTAATGATTTGCTGGTTGCCGTAGTCCGTATAGTATGTCAAGGCGCTTGTGGAGGCTACCGCCCGCACATCGGCACCCACCTGAATCGAGGCAATATCCGCGGCTCCCACCGGATTAAAACTGGCGCTGGAAAAGGCACTGAGATTGTCGACAGTTAATTTTTTGCAAGAGCCGGTGTAATTCGGCTCGGAATAGATGGCAATTTGATTGGCAGCCGGCGTACAGGCTGCTGGCGGAGGCGGTGTGCAGCCGTAATTCTTGACCAGCGAGCGCACTCCTTGCGGTACACTGATGTTTCCTTCGTAGTCCCATACCCGCACGCCAATGTCAATCAACCCGTTTTGCAGGAAGATGGAACACACATCGGCGGTGATGCTGAAGGGATTGCTACTGGTTGGGCTAGTCAGTTCCTGCCAGGCGCCGTCCCGGTTGCGCGCTAAGGCTTGCACCTGAACCACACCGCGGTTGTCCGTAGCGGTACCGGCGATCTCAACATATCGGTTGGTGATCACCTGACCGTTAAGGGGAGCGCTCAAGCTGGCTGTTCCCGGGTTGGCACCAACATTGCCCGAGACATACTGATCCTGGCATTCTGTGCCGTATTCGGGAAAACGGCTGGCTTCGTAGCAGGTTCGCGGCGTCCCGTCATTGATGGAGACGTCGTCAAAGCGGATGTCGATAGACGATCCCCACGGCACCGATTGTCCGTTGGAGGAGTAGTAATACAGTCCGGTGGTTACGTGAAAATGCAGGTGATGCCCGGAACTGTAACCGGTGTCATCCACGTTGCCAATATACTGTCCCTGCATAACTGGCGTCCCGACATGCTTTAGTTCTGCCGGGATGCTGCCGGCTGCCATATGGAAGTAAATCTGATACGAAGTCGGGCTGGTGCTTTTGTCCTCGATAACCAGGGAATTGGTGCAGGTTGTACTGCCGTTATAACACCCATCGTACCAACTCTTTATGGTCCCGCCTTTGGCAGCAAGCAGTGGGAACATGGTGCCGTCATAAAAGTCATAGGCATAGCGGCAGCGTTCGATCCCGCACGAATTGTAGATCAAAAAATGCCCAATTGACCCGCTCAACCCCTTTTTGACATTAGCCGCCCAGGGCAGTTTATAGCCGCGGTAGACAGTTCCGTCCAGCGTCCCATCCAGGCCATTTTTTTGAGCGTATTGATCAAGCTGCATTTCGATCGGCAGCATCTGAGACGGAAAGGCGTCCAGTGAGGCGCCGAACTGTGTATCCTCGGAAAAAAGTACCTCCCAGCCGCCTGGTGCCGTATCGTCCCGTAATCCAATTGCCAGGGCCGGTTCAGTGGCAATCACTTCGCCGGTCGTCAAATCAACTGGCGCCAGCCACAGCAGCGCCGACTGCTCGTCAGCGCTTGGGACAAAATTATCAATAGTATAGCCAATATCGCTTGCCCCCATCAATTTGCCTTGGTACTCCCCCAGCTTATCCTGCAGCGCCTGTTCGAGCGCCGGGTCGACCTCGCCGCCGCCTGTTGGCGGTTGCGGCGCAGCCAACGAATCGCGGGGAGCGATCGCTGTGAGCCAGAGTGTGAGTGCCAGCATCACGGCCAATGTGAGCAAAGTGATTTTTTTCATGAAAGTCCTCCGGGCTTCGCGCTATGCGTTCCGCCCCAATGCAAACAATAAAATATCTGGTACTTTTAGTTCCAAGTTTCGTGCCAGTTTAAGCTATAACGATCCGGCTGTACGAACCGAACAGCCGGATCGTTTGAGAGTTCTCAGAGAATATTATGAACGGCCCATTTCAACCACGAAGGCCTGCAGCGCCACTTCAAGATCCATCTGGCTGGTCTTCGACATGCGGTCGATTTCCAGCAGCCGGTGGTAGATCTGGTTTAAATTTTCAAAGCTGTAACGCCTCGCCTGGTTGAGCGCCTTCTGCGCCGGAAAGGGAGCCGTACCCAGCAGTCTTCCCACGGCTTCATCGCTCGTGATGCCATTTGCCCGCGCTTCTTTGGCCATTTGAATTAACCGGTACTGGCGCACGATCATGCCGTACAGGCTGATGGCGTCCTGTTCTTCCAACAGCCGCCCCAGTTGACGCAGGGCCAGGCGTGAATCACCCATCGCCAGTGCGTCCACCATCACGAACACGTCCGCCTGCCCGCCCGGCGCGGTCAATTCGTGCACATCTTCCGGCTCGACTGGCCGTTTGAAATCGACATAGGTCAGCAGTTTTTTGATCTCCTGCCGCGCCTGGCCAGTGTCCGACCCGACGAT
>Ga0209322_10001382_pt1 | contig 14074 bp, 9 predicted proteins | sample Rifsed19ft1_FD_184013 | JGI IMG/M metagenome (GOLD analysis project Ga0209322, IMG submission 184013) | Soil microbial communities from Rifle, Colorado, USA - sediment 19ft 1 (version 2) | ecosystem: Environmental > Terrestrial > Deep subsurface > Rock core/Sediment | place: Rifle, Colorado... | reverse complement strand
CGCCGACTTCGCCCTGGCCGAGACCGGCACCCTCATCCTCATCTCCGGCGCCGGCCGGCCCCGCTCCACCTCCCTCCTGCCCGACACGCACGTCGCGGTCTTCGACCGGGAGCGGCTGCTCGAGACGCTCGAGCAGGTGGGGGTCATGCTCGAAGCGCTGCACGCGGACGCGGAGCGGTCCATGAGCGGCGGGGTCATCAGCTTCATCACGGGCCCGAGCCGCACGGCCGACATCGAGCTGACGTTGACGCGCGGGGTCCACGGGCCCAAGGAGGTCCACGCCATCTTCGTGGGGACGCGGTGACCAAGTATTTCACCCCCGACGAGGTGGAGGCCCTGATCCCCAGGCTCAGGGAACTCATGGGGCCGCTGGTTGACCTCCACCGCGAGGTTCTCCGCCTCCGCGCCGACCTGGCCGGAGAGCAGCGGCGGATCATGCTCTCCGGTGGAGGGACCCTCGACCGGGACGCCTGGCGCGCCCGCTCCCGGCGGATCGAGGAGCTGACGCGGGACATTCAGGAAGGGATCGGCGCCATCATGGCCCTCGGCGGCGTGCCCAAGGACCTCGCGATAGGACTGGTGGACTTCCCGCATCTCATGGATGGCCGGGAGGTCAACCTCTGCTGGCGCTTCGGCGAGACCAGCGTCGGCTTCTGGCACGGCCTCGACGAAGGCTTTGGCGGCCGCAAGCCCCTGTGAAGTAATATGGATACGAGAGGGAGGCCTGAATGCAACTGATCCTGAGCAGCGCCGGGAGCTACCCCCGGATCGGCGACGCCCCCGACCTCCAGCGGCACCGGCGCGCGTACGCCCAGCTCGAACGGGGCGAGATCAGCGCCGGGGAGTTCACGACCGTCGAGGACGAGGTGGTCACCGGGGTGATCCGCGAGCAGATCGAGGCGGGGATGGAGGTCGTGACCGACGGCCTGATCCGCTGGTACGATCCCTACTCCCATTTCTGCCGCGGCCTGGAAGGAGCGAGCATCAACGGGCTGCTCCGCCTCTTCGATACCAACGTCTACTTCCGCCAGCCCGTGGTGAAGGGTCCCATCCGGCGGAAGGCCTCCGTCATTCTTCCGGAGTACGAGTTCGCCCGCTCGGTCTCGCCCCGGCCCGTGAAACCCGTCCTGACGGGCCCCTACACGCTGGCGCGGGGCTCGATCCTGGAAGGGGGCTACCGCTCGGCGCACGAGCTCGCGCTGGCGTACGCCCTAGTGCTGGCCGTCGAGGTGAGGGAGCTGAGCCGGGCCGGCGCCCAACTGATCCAGATCGACGAGCCGGCCATCGTCCGCCACCCCGAAGATCTGAACGTGCTCGAGGCGGCGCTGGCGGTGGTGGGGCGCGAGCGCGGGGCGGCGCGGCTCCTCCTCCACCTCTCCTTTGGGGACGTCGCCCCGCTCTACCGGGACCTCCAGGCCCTGCCGGTGGAAGCGCTGGGCCTGGACTTCACCTACAGCCCCAAGCTCCCCGCCCTGATCGCCGACCTGGGGTCGGTGAAGCCACTGGCCCTCGGCCTCATCGACGCCCGGAACACGAAGCTGGAGACGAAAGAAAGCGTCTTCCCCGTCCTCGACGCGGTCCTCCCCGCGCTCAAGACGGGGCCGACCTACCTGACGCCGTCCTGCGGGCTGGAGTTCCTCCCGCGCGAGCGCGCCCGCCTCAAGCTCGAGACGCTGAAGCGCCTCAGGGACGACTACCTCCGAGGCCGATCATGAGTCGCCAGAAGCTCACGCGCCTCGGCGTGGAGCTGCCGCTGCTCCCCACGAGCACCGTGGGGAGTTTCCCGAAGACCCCGGAGCTGGCCGAGGCCCGGACGAAATACGCGCGCAAGCAGATCACCCGCGCCCAGCTGGAAGCGCTGGAGAAGAAGGCCACCGAGTTTTGGATCCGCGCCCAGGAGGAGATCGGCCTCGACGTCCTCGTGGACGGGGAGCAGTACCGCGGCGACATGGTGGCCTACTTCGCCGAGCTCATGGGCGGCTTCCAGGCGGGGGGCCTGGTGCGCTCCTACGGCAACCGCTACTACCACAAGCCCGTGATCGTGGGGGAGGTGAAGTGGCCCGGCCCCATGACCGTCGCGTGGTGGCGGTGGACTCAGAGCCTGACGAAAAAGCCGGTGAAAGGAATGCTGACGGGTCCGTACACCGTCATGGACTGGTCGTTCAACGACTACTACCGCGACCGGAAGTCGGCGTGTCTGGCCCTCGCCCGCGAGATCCGGAGGGAAGTCGAGGCGCTGATCGAGGCGGGGGCCAGGATCATCCAGATCGACGAGCCGGCCATCTCGGTCCGGCAGGAGGAGCTGCCCTTCGCCATCGAGGCCATGCACCTCACGGTGGACGGCCTCCCCGCGTACTTCATCACCCACGCCTGCTACGGGGCCTTCGAGACGATCTATCCGGACATGCTCGAGCTCCCGGTGGACAACCTCGACCTGGCCATCTCGAACAGCGCCCTCGATCTCCTCAAGATCTTCGAAAAGGACCCCTTCACCAAGGACCTCTCCCTCGGCGTCCTCGACGTCCACAGCCACAGGATCGAGACGCCGGCGGAGATCAAGGCCCGCGTCATGCGCGGCATCCGGGTGCTCCCGCCGGAGCGCGTGTGGGTGGATCCCGACTGCGGCTTGAAGACCCGAACCGTGGAGGAGAGCCGCAGTAAGCTGGAGGCGATGCTGACAGCCGTCCGCGAGCTCAGGACCGAGCTCGCTTAGGACATTTTGGGCTATCGGCTGTCAAAAATGCACAATAGATGCAAGGTCCAAGGGGCGGCAAGGGGGTAGATACGCCTCCTGGGGTTCCCCCAGCCCCTTGATGCACGGCCGGCAGCCCGGCCATTCTGGCACGGTTGGTGCATTGAGGAGGTGTAAGACCTAGTCACGTAGAGGGATTTTCGACACCCGATGGATCTCTCAGGGATTCGCGAGGCCTCACGGCTCATATTCGTCGATGAGCTGACCGGACTCTACAACCGGCGGTTCATGCGGCAGTACCTTCGCGAGCGCCTGGACCAGCTCACCCGCGAGCGCGCCTCCCTCGCAGTCATCATGCTGGACCTGGACGGCTTCAAGCAGATCAACGACACCTACGGCCACCTCGACGGCGACCTCATCCTCAAGCGGCTGGCCGAACTCATCCTCGCCTCGCTGCCCGCCAACGCGTACGCCATCCGCTTCGCCGGCGACGAGTTCTTCGCCTTCCTCGAGGGGATTGACGCGAGCGAGGGCGTGAGGGTGGCGGAGGCCATCCGCGAACGGGTCAATACCGACCCCTTCGCCACGGACAAGGCACCGGACGGGATCCAGGTCCGGATCAGCCTCGGCGTCGCCGCCTACCCCGAGGACGCCCCGTCCCCCTCCGAACTCATCGAGGCGGCCGATCAGGCCCTCTACCGCTCCAAGCGCTCAGGAAAGAACTGCGTGAGCCGGGCGGGGGGCTGGACGCTTCCGGTCGAGGCAGAGATCCTCAAGCGGTTTCCGTGTCCCCGGCTGGTCGGCCGGGACGACGCCCTGGCAGAGCTGGAGCGATCATTCGCCGAGGGGGCCGAGCGGAAGAACCGCTTCCTCCTCGTGGAGGCGAACCGGGGGCTGGGGAAGAGCCGCCTCCTGCTCGAGGTGATGCGGCGCGCCGGCGCTCGAGGTCTCAAGTACCTCTTCGGGCGGTGCCTGGACTCCCAGCGCGCGATCCCGTACAGCAGCCTCACGCGGATCCTGGCCGACTACCTCGGCCGGGAGCCTCGGCTGCGCGACGCCGTCAGGGCGCGGCTGTCCGCACAGACGCTGAAGGAGTTAGGGGCGCTCATCCCCGCCCTGGGCCCGCCCGATGGGGCGGGGGCGGGCCTGGCTCCGGAGGAGCGGCGCAGCATCCTCTTCCACGGAATGGAAGATCTCCTGTGCCGCCTCTCCGAGCAGGCTCCCCTCCTGCTCTTCCTCGACGATCTCCAGTTCGTGGACGAGGCGAGCCTCGAGGTCCTCTACCGCCTGCTGGATCAGGAGGAAGGGAAGGTGATCGTCTACGCCGCCGCCCAGTCCGAGGCCCTGGCCCGGCAGGAGGGGGGTCCGCTCCCCCTCGCCCGTCTGTTCGCGCTATTGCGCCAGTCCCAGAACTTCCTGAGAGTGGGCCTCGGCTCGCTTTCCCTCACCTCCGTCACCGAGATGGTGACCGAGATTCTGCAGCGCCACACCGCGTCCCCCGCCTTCTTCCAGCGGCTCTACGAAGCCAGCGAAGGGATCCCGCTGTTCGTGGAGGAAACGCTCAAGGGGCTCATCACCAAGGGCCTGCTCAAGACCACGGACGGGATGTGGAACCTCGACGCCGTCGAGCCCGCCGCGGTGCCGGCCTCCTTGGAGGCGGCGGTGCTCGGAGGTCTCGAGGCGCTCGACCAGGAATTCCACACCATGATCACCAAGGCGGCGGTCGTGGGCCCGCACGTGGACGTCGAGCTGCTGGCCGGCGTGCTGGGGAAGAACGCCGGGGAGACGCAGCAGCTGGTGGATCAGGGGAAGAAGCGCCGGATGTTCGAGGAGCCGGGGCCGCTGGTCGACGAGGACGAGGTGCGCTTTCTGAGCCAGTGCTTCCAGCAGATCGTGTACTCCAATCTCGACCAGGACAATCGGCGGAAGACCCACCGCACCGTGGGAGAGGTGGCCGAGCGGCTGGCGGGGGATCGGGTGGACAAGGTGCTGGGGCCGCTGGCGTACCACTTCGAGCGCTCGGACGACGCGGCCAAGGGCGAGTTCTACCGCCAGCGGGTCCAGGAGCTGTCGGGGCAGCTCTTCTCCGCGGCCGAGATCGCGAGAGAGCTGGGCCTGAAGGTCGGCGACATCGAGGGCGTGCGCCCGCTGGACGAGCGCACGTGGCCCTTCGCGGACCGCTTCTTGAGGGCCCTGACGGTGGCCGTCAAGAACATGCGGGTCTACCCGGCGGGGAGCCAGATCGTCGTGCACAACGCGGCCGCGGCCAAGGCGCGCCTGCTGGAGCTCCTGGGGCGCGTGGAGGCCGTGACCTTCGCCGAGGAGACCCAGGCGCTCCAGATCAACGGCGAACCGGTCGAGAGCATCGGGCTGGTCCCGGTCGCGCAGGACCTCCTGCGTGTGTACTCGGACCACGGAATTCGCCGAATGACCCTCGAGCGCGGGATGACCGAACCCGACGTGATGGGCCTTCTGAAGATTCTCAGCGGCTCGCCGCAGGGGATCCAGCACGACGTGGCGTACTGGGAAAATCGGCTCAAGACGGAGCGGATCGCCCACGTGCGCGTGTTTCCCGTCATCTTCCTGGCCGCCGCCGGGGAAGGCCGGGCCGTCTGGCGACGGGAGGAGAAAGAGGCGCAACTGGACGATCGGACCCTCGCGCTGGTCCGCGACACCCTGCGCGCGCTGGCCGCGGCCGTGGACAACATCCGGCTGTACCCGCCGGAGAGCGAGCTGATCACCCTCTCCCTCGACCAGCTGGAGCGCCAGGCCCAGGTTCTCTTCACGCGCATCCCGAGCCTGACGGTCGGCATGGCGGAAGGCACGATCATCGTCAATGCGACCCGGCCGAACCCCCGCCTGTTCGGCATCACGATCGAGATCCTCGACCGGCTCATGGAGGACGGCGGCCTGACGAGCCTGACCATCCGGCGGGGCGTCAGCCGGGAGGACCTTCGGGTCTTTCTCACGAACCTCTCCCAACCCCCACCCGAGGCGAAGGGAGGGCCGGCCTTCTGGCGGGGCGTCCTCGAAGGCCGCGGCATCCTGACGATCGAAGTGGGAACGCGAACCTACGCCGCCGCCTCGCGACTCGAAGAGGCGCAGATACCCGAGCCGGAAGGTCCGGTGCCCCCGGAGTCGGTGGAGCCCCCGGCGCCACAGCCCTCGGAGGCGGAGCGGATGCTCGAGCTGGCCGCCCGGTGGCTCAAAGATCCCCTTGAGGTCTTCCTGGAGCCCCAGGTGCAGGAAGAGCTCGCGTCCGTCCTTGGCGGCCTCCGGGGACTCGGGAGGGAGGACCTGGCGACCCAGCTTGTCGGGCGCACGGCCGGAGCCTTCAGAGAGTCTGACGCAAGAATCCGGGGGAGGGCAGCCCAAGGCGTCTCGCACTGCATGGCACGCATGGACGACAACGGCCGCCTGTGGCTCCTGGGGAAGATCCTGGACCCGCTGGGCGGCGCCGTGCGGAGGGAGACCCAGCGCGAGGCGTTCCAGGCCGAGGTGGCGCTCGCGACCGAGATCCTGAATCGGCTCGTCGGTGCCGGGGAATTCGTGAGCGCGGCCCGCCTCAGCGAGGCGCTGGGCAGCTCGCTCCAGAGCCTGGGGCCCGAGGCCGAATGGTTCAGGGGCGTGGTCGGCGCCCTCGTGGATGCCCTGACGGCGGCCGGCGTGATCGAGACCGTCCTCAAAGCGTTGAAAGACCCCGACCCCGCCCGACGCCAGCAGGCCGGCGCCATCCTGGGCGGCCTGGGGACCGCCGCGGTGCCATTGCTCCTGCGCGTGACCCTCGAAGGGAAAGATGAAGAGATCTACCGCGCCGCCGCGGCGATCCTGCGCACTCAGGGAGAGACCAGCGTCCGCCTCCTGACCCAGGAGCTGGAGCGATCCCCCGCCCTCGAGCGCGTGACGCGGATCGTCGCGGTGCTGGACGTGATCCTGCCGGCGCTCGGAAGCGAGCTCCTGTTCCTCCTCGGTCACCCCGAAGTGGAGGTGCGGGGGGAAATGGCCCGGACGCTGAGCCGGCTTCCGCGGGAGCAGACCACGCGCTTCCTCGGCCAGGCGCTCGGCCAGCGCAAGTCCGAGGTGGTGCTGGGGGCCCTCGAGTGCGTGCGCGGCCTCCGCGCGGTGGAGATGCTGGATACCGTGGTCCGCGTGCTCGAGAACCCTCCCAACGACCACGTCCAGCGGGCGGCGTGCATGTGCCTGGGAGGCCTGAAAGACGCGCGCGCGGTTTCTCCGCTCGTCGAGATCCTCGGGCGCCGGCCGCGCTTCTTCGGTCTGGTGAAGGGCCTCCCCGAGGGTATCCGCGCGACCGCGGCCCGCTCCCTCGGCGAGCTGGCGTTCCCGGAGGCCAAGGAGGCGCTGCAGGTGGGGCTCAGGGACCGGAGCAAGACGGTCCGCTCGGCCGCCCGCCTCGCCCTCCTGCGGCTCCAGCAGGAACTCGAAGCCAAGCCGAAGTCATGACGGCCGCGTTCCGCGACCCCAGGCGGCTGGTCTTCCTGGATCGGCTCACCCAGCTGTACAACTGGTGGTTCATGGCCCAGTACCTGAGGGAGCGCTTCGGCTGGCTCGCCGCCCAGAAGGTCCCGCTCGCCGTGATCCTGCTCGACCTCGATGACTTCAAGCAGGTCAACGAGACCCACGGCCGTCTCGCCGGGGACGTGGTGCTCAGGCAGGTGGCCCAGTTGCTCCACGAGGGACGGCAACGGGGCGGGTACGCGGTGCGCTACGCGGGGGACGAGTTCTTCGTCTTTCTGGAGGGCGCTGACGGCGCCCGAGCGATGTCCGTCGCCGAGGCGATCCGGACCCGGGTGGGCGCCGAGCCCATCGTCGTCCCCCACACGGCCAGCGGCATTCCGGTCCAGGCCAGCCTGGGCGTGGTGACGTTCCCCGACGAGGCGCAGACCGCCTCCGGCCTGATCGAGAAGGCCCGCCGGGCGCTGGCCCACGCCAAGCGCCTCGGGAAAAATCGCGCCAGCCAGGACGTGGGCGAGCGGCTCCCGACCGACAAGGAGGCGCTCCGCCAGCTTCACCGCCCGCGCCTCCAGGGCAGAGAGCGACAGCTCGACCTCTTGAAGGGGCTCTTCGAAGAGGCGCCTTCCGGGCGGAACCGGTTCGTCCTGCTCGAAGGCGAGCACGGCAGCGGCAAGAGCCGCCTGCTTGCCGAGCTGCCGGGGATGGTGAGAAACGCGGGGCTTCGCATTCTTCAGGGAGGCTGCCTGGCTCAGACCCAGACCGTCCCGTACAGCGCCCTGTCGCCCCTGATCCAGGAGTACTTCGACCGCTCCCCGGAGCTGATCCCCCCCACGATGGCGCGCCTTGCCGGGCCGAAGCTCGCCGCCCTGAGCGCGGCGCTTCCGTTCCTCGCGCCGAGCAAGGGTGCCGCCGAGGCGGTCTCGCCCCCGGAGCGGCGGCGCCAGCTCTTCCACGGGATGCTGGACCTCCTGTGCCTCATCTCGGAAGGGACCCCCCTGGTGGTGCTCCTCGAGAATCTGGATCGGGCCGACGAGGCGAGCCTGGAAGTCTTCCTTCACCTCCTGAGCCGGGAGGACGGAAGGGTCATCGTCTGCGCGACGGCGGCGTCCGACCGCCGGGGGGAGCCCGAGGCGGGGCCGAAGGGCCGCTCCCTGAGCGCGTTCCTGCCCTACTTCGAGGCCTCAGCCCGCTTTACCCGGGTGCCGCTGCCGCGGCTCAGCCCGATCCAGGTCGGCGAGATGGCGGCCGACCTTCTCCGCCACCCCATTCCGGCCCGCTTTCACCAGCAGCTCTTCCAGATCAGCGCCGGAATTCCGCTGGTGGTAGAGGAGACGCTGAAGGCGCTCATCACCCGGGGCGCCCTCAGGCAGGAAGAGGGCGCCTGGAACTTCGAGCAGGTGACTCCGGAGGATTTCCCGGTTTCCGGGGACGAAGCGATCGCGCGACGACTGGAGAACCTGGACCCCGAAACGCTCGAGGTGATTTCGGAAGCCTCCGTCATCGGCCCGGACGTGGACCTTTCGGTGCTTGCGGAGGTCCTGGGCCAGGATCCCGGAGAGACGCTCGACCTCGTGGAGCGCGGTCGCCGCTCCGGGGTGTTCGAGCCCACCGATCCCGTGGCCGACGCGGGCGACATCAGCTTCTCCAACGCGCGTCTGCGCGAAATCGTCCACGACGGCGTCGATCCGGCGCATCGCCGGGAGACCCACCGCAAAGCGGCGCAGGTCTACGAGCAGCTGGCCGGGCCAGAGCCGGGTGAGGTGCTCGGGCCGATCACCTATCACTTCGAGCGCTCCGACGACACCGGCAAGGCCGGCTTCTACCGCGAGAAGCTCCAGGTACTCCGAGACTGGCTCTTCTCTCCCGCGGATGTGGGCGAGCCCGGGAGCGGCGAGGGCGGGAAAGGCGCTGGGGCGGGGGCTGGGACCGGAACGGGCTCCGGCGGCGGCGCCACGGGCGTCGGGGGGGGCGGCGAGGCCGGGACGGTCAAGGTGCGAATCGCCGAGGCCACAGAGCCCTTCGACGAAGAGAGCCTGCCGGTCGCCGTCCAGTTCATCAAGACCCTGACGCTCGCGTGCAAGAACATGCGCGTCTTCCCGGAGGGGAGCCAGCTCGTGCGCGAGGAAGTCACGGCGGCGGGCGCGACGCTGCTGCAGCTGCTGGAGGGACTCGACGCGGTCACGCTCGCCGAGGACCGGGGCACCCTCTCCGCGAACGGCAAGGCGATGGGGGGGAAAGCCCTCGGGGCGCTGGCCCAGGAGCTCCTCCGCTTCTTCAAGGATCAGGGGATTCGCAGCGTCACCTTCGTGAGCGGGGTGATCGGGCCGGAGGTCGAGGAGATGGTGAGGATTCTCAGCGGGCCCGCCCTGGGAATCCCCCCGGAACTCGACCGGTGGGAGAAGCTGCTGACATCGCGCGGTCTCCTGCACGTGGGCATCTTCCCCGCCATCTATCTCGCCACGACGCGTGAGATGGCCGAACCCGCGGGGGAGACGGTGCTGGACGACGAAAGCATGCGCCTGTCGGCCGAAGTCTTCCGCTCCCTCGCCGGTGCCGTGGACAACCTCCGCCTCTACCCGCCGGAGAACGAGCTGAACGTCGCGATCCAGGACCGCCTGGAGCGCCAGGCCCAGGATCTGCTGGAGCGGATTCCGGCGGTGACGGTGGCCCTCGCCGACGACAGCATCGTGATCAACGGCGTCCGGGCGAACCCGAAGTGGTTCGGCCTCACGAGCCCCCTCCTCCACAAACTCCTCCAGGAGAGCGGCCTCATTAGCGTGACCCTCACCCGCGGACTGACCGGCGCGGATCTCCAGGTGTTCCTCACCCACCTGGCCCAGCCGGGGGCGGACGACTCGATGAGCACTTTGATGCTCGGGCAGCTCCTGGAGGAGCGGGGGATCACGACCATCCAGGTGGGGAGCCGCTTCTACACGGCGGCCCGGGCCTCGCTCACGGGAGGCGGGACGGGCGGCGAGGCGGGCAGGGGAGAGCCTGGTGGAGCGGGGTCGGGAACTGGGACCGCAGGGCCGGCGGGCACCCGCGACGAGGAGGACAGGCTCTACCAGCGCGTCGCGCGCTGGCTGGACGCCCCCGCGGCGGCGCCGGAACTTCGCGAAGAAGTGATCCCGACGGCGGTGGATTCCTGGCTGGGCTCCGACCGGAAGGACCTGGCCAATCTCCTCTTGGATCGCCTCATGGCGGGCCTGGCCTCTCCCATGGAAGGCACCCGCCAGCGGGCCGCCTCCGGCCTCAACCTCCTCCTGACGGGCGCGAACCTCGGAACGCTCGCCTGGCTTCGCGATCGCTCGCTGGAGCCCCTGGAAAAGGCGCTCCTGAGAGAAACGAGCCCACGCGTCTTCCAGTGGGAGGTACGCGCCGCGGTCGAAGCGCTGAAGCTCATGCTCCGGGAGGGCGACCTTGCGCGCGCCGCCGGGATGGCCGAGGCGCTCGGGCGGGGGCAGGTCGGCCGCCCGGAGCAACGAACCCTGCTTCCCCTGGCGACCACCGCCGTGCAGGCCATGGCCGCGGGCGGCGTCTTGGAGCCGCTCCTCACGGCGTTGAAGATGAGCGATCCGGCCCGGCGGGAGCAGGCGCAGGGCGTGCTGATGGCCCTCGGCGAGGGCGCCGTGCCGTTCGTGGCGAACATCGTGACGCGAGAGGAGGACACGGAGGTCCGCCGGGTCGCGGCGACGATTCTCCGGTCGCTCCCGGGCGCCGCGCTCCGGGTCCTCGTCCCCCAGCTCCACCCTCCGACGTCAGGCGAGGTCGCGCAGCGCATCGTCAGCGTGCTGGATCTTGTGGCGCCCGAGCTGGGCCCCGACTTCTTTTTCCTCCTTGCGCATCCCGACGTCCTGGTGAGAGCCGAGTTCGTCGGCGTCGTCTCCCGCCTGCCCCGCACCGCGGCCATCAGGTTCCTCGAGCGGGCCCTCGGGGAGCGGGAGGCGGCCACCCTGGCGGGCGCGCTCGAGTGCATCCGGGGACTCCAGGCGACGGAGCTGGGGGACGCGATCATCCGGCTCCTGAAACGGGAAGTGCCGCCCGAGGTGCTCAAGGGGGCGTGCCTCTGCCTGGGGCAGCTCAAGGATGAGCGGGCAGTGGGACCGCTCATCGAGGTCCTTCAGCGCCGCGCGCGCTTCCTGGGGATCGTCAAGGGCTTCCCCGAAACGGTTCGCGCCGCCGCCGCGCGGGCCCTGGGGGAGCTGGGGTCCCCCGAGGCTCAGGCGGCGCTGCGCGCGGTCCTCAAGGACGCGAGCATGGCCGTGCGCTCGACCGCCCGCCTGGCGCTCTCGCGCCTCAAGCAGGCGCGATGACCTTCTCGACCGTCCTCTTCGATCTCTTCGACACGCTGGTCCGCTTCGACCGGAACCGCCTGCCGGAGGTCCAGATCGACGGCCGAAGCGTCCGCTCGACGGCGGGGCACCTGTTTCCCATCCTGGCGCCTCACGCCCCGGGCGTGGACCTGGTGCGCTTCTTCGACGCGCTGATCTGGAGCTGGCAGGAGGCGGAGCGCGTCCGCGCGACCGACTACCGCGAGGTCGGGGCTCCCGAGCGGTTCGCCTTGCTCTTCCGCCGCCTCGATCTCGATCCGGGGCGAATCCCAGCGGACGTGCTCGACGCCCTCCTCAGCACCCACAAGCGGCACCTGGCGCAGGCGGCCGAGCTCCCCCCCGAGCACCTGGCGCTGATCACCCGGCTCGCGCGCCGGTTCCGGCTGGGGATCGTCTCCAACTTCGACTACGCGCCCACCGCCCACGGGATCCTGGAGCGGGAGCGAGTGGCCGGCCTGTTCCAGGCGGTGGTCGTTTCGGCCGACGTCGGGTGGCGGAAGCCCAAGCCGGCGATCTTCGAGGCCGCCTTCCGGCGCCTGGGGATCGGTCCCGCCGACGCCCTGTTCGTCGGGGACCGGGCAGACATCGACGTCGTGGGGGCAAAGGCGGTGGGCATGGCCGTGGCGTGGCTCAACCCGAGCGGGGAGGCGGCGCCGCCCGGGCTCCCCGAGCCCGAATACGAGTTGAAATCTCTCGCGGAGCTGGAGCGGATCCTAGCGCCCGGGGACCCCGGCGCGGAACCTTCCGAACCGCCCGCGCATCTAATAGGCTAAAGTCATGCCGGTTCAGCGAAAAGTCATCATCATCGGATCGGGGCCGGCCGGCTACACGGCGGCCATCTACGCGGCGCGCGCGAACCTGTCCCCGCTCATGTTCAGCGGCGTGCAGTGGGGCGGGCAGCTCATGCTGACCACCATGGTGGAAAACTACCCGGGGTTCGTGGACGGCATCATGGGCCCCGAGCTCATGGAAGTCTTCCGCAAGCAGGCCGAGCGGTTCGACACCGAGATCATCGCCGAGGACGTGACCGCCGTGGATTTCTCGCGGCGGCCGTTCCGCGTGACGGCGGGGAACCGTACCGACGAGGCCCTGTCCGTGATCGTCGCGACCGGGGCCTCGGCGAAGCTGCTGGGCCTCGCCGCGGAGCAGAAGCTGATGGGCCACGGCGTCTCCACCTGCGCGACGTGCGACGGCTTCTTCTTCAAGGACAAGAACATCATGGTCGTGGGCGGGGGCGATTCGGCCATGGAAGAGGCGCTCTACCTGGCTAGGCTCGGCCGCAAGGTGGAGGTCGTCCACCGCCGGGACACCCTCAGGGCCTCCAAGATCATGCAGGAGCGCGCCTTCAAGAACCCCAAGATCGAGTTCATCTGGAACTCGGCCGTGGACGAGATCCTGGACGTCGCCAAGGGGGTCGTTACGGCGGTCCGCGTGAAGAACCTCAGGACGGGCGAGCCGAGCGAGCGCCCCGTGGACGGGCTCTTCGTCGCCATCGGGCACCAGCCCAACACGCAGCTCTTCAGGGGACAGCTCGAGCTCCTTCCCAACGAGTACATCAAGGTGGTCCCCGGGACGACCCAGACCTCGGTGCCGGGCGTCTTCGCCGCGGGGGACGTCCAGGACCACACCTACCGCCAGGCGGTGACCGCCGCCGGAACCGGCTGCATGGCCGCCCTCGAGGCCGAACGCTTCCTCGAGGCTCACCCCTCCTAGGCGGCGAGCCATCGTGGACATCCAGGTCACACAGTCGCACGAGGTCACGGTCGTGGCCCTGACGGGGGACCTGGACACCGCGTCGGCGCCGCAGCTGAAGGGGACGCTCGAGGACCTGCTGGCCCGGGGAAAGACGCGGCTCGTGCTGGACCTCTTCGGTGTCGCCTACATCGACAGCTCGGGCCTGGGGGAGCTGGTGCGCGCCATGAAGCGCTCCCGGGAGTGCGCGGGAGATCTCAGGGTCTGCGCCCTGCGCGGCGACGTCCTCAGGATTTTCGAGATGACGCGGCTGACCGAGGGGATGGGGGTATATCCCACCCTCAACGAGGCCGTCGCTTCCTGGAGGTAGCCAGGCGCCTCCATCCCCGCGGTATCATCTTTTGGACATTGCGCCGGGCCGCGCTTCCGCGATACTGAAAGCGGAGGTGATGGTCATGCGGCTCCTGGCGGTCCTCTTCCCCGCTCTCGCGCTGGCGGTCCCCGCCTTCGCCGAAGAATGGAGTCGAGCCAGGATCGACCGCCTTCCCGATTCGGCCTTCGCGTTCGTCGAAATAACTGAGGACAGCACGAGGCTCCGTCATCTTCCCCACCACGATGAGCGAGGGGCGGTGGACGTCCCTCACCTCAAGTCCGCGCTCTCGCGCATCGGACAGGTTCGGTGGCTTTATCCAGAGAGCGAGGCCGCCGCCCGGCGGCACCTGGAGGAGCACCTTCGCGAGCTGCGCCGGCAAGAGAGGAGCAGCGGCGGCCGGAGATAGGGGAAGGCGGGCCGCGGGTGACGCGGGGAACGGGGCGCCCCACGGCGCGGAGCGGACCGCGTCTCAATCTTGCGCTACCGGGACTAGGGGGACGGATCCAGGAAGTC
>Ga0209322_10001381_pt1 | contig 14074 bp, 25 predicted proteins | sample Rifsed19ft1_FD_184013 | JGI IMG/M metagenome (GOLD analysis project Ga0209322, IMG submission 184013) | Soil microbial communities from Rifle, Colorado, USA - sediment 19ft 1 (version 2) | ecosystem: Environmental > Terrestrial > Deep subsurface > Rock core/Sediment | place: Rifle, Colorado... | reverse complement strand
ACGGAAAAACAGTGCACAGGAAGCTAGACGCTGGAGTTAATCAAACCCTTTATTTAAAAGAATTCTTTTCTCATAGAAAAGCCGAACTTAAATTGTAAATTTCAGATATAGGAAGGCGGCTCTTTTCTTTCACCTGCAGAAGTGCGGAGGCCCATTAAGTCCTTCTCCTCTAGCTTCTTCATCTTCTCCCTTATGGCTTCCCTGATGAACTCTGTCTTTGTCATGTAATTGTGCTTTTTCATGACACCTTCGATGGCTTTCAGAAATTCCTTTTCCAGCTTAAGGCTTATGTTTTCCATTTTTATTCCTTTGGAGTTATACCAAGTAATACCTGATACTACTTAATAATATACAAACTCTGAACACACCGACTCTTATTTAGCTGTTATTGGTATTACTTAATAACATTTAGTAATATTTAAACAAATATAATCACTTTTTGGTTAAAACAGCAAGTGCAACAGCCGCAAAGAACAGGCCCACGTCCCTGAAAACTATGATGAAAGCTCCTAAATTTCCAAGGACAATTGCCGCAAGAGAAAGAGCAGCTATGACTGCCGCCCAGAATGTCTTCCAGCCAGAAAGTAGCCAAATGCCAAGAATCAAATTTACAGTTTCATGAGCATAGAGAATGTAATCTCTTGATAAAATACTTCCAAGAAAGCCGGGAATAAAGCCAATCCATGCGTCAGGATTCAGGAAAGCAGAAACAGAAACGTAAATGAAGGCAAAGGCAAGCCCTAATCGAAGAAATAAAGATGCATCAAATCTCATTTTATTTTACTGAACAATAACTTTTCCGAATCCGAAGCTTATGTCCAGATGTTCATGGTAGTTCCAGGTTCCCACTTCATTGAAGGTAAAGCTCCACGATTCTCCAGGGGAAAGCCCGTGACAAGCATCAAAAATGCTCTCCTGCTCTGCTGTTCCGCATTTCTCTATGCCAGAGCCAGGATAAACTGTATGCGTAGGATGCTGGGCAGATGCAGGCCAGTGTTCTTCTGTATCCTTATTAACCCAGGTTACTGTTTCTCCTCTGGAAATTGTCAATTCAGAAGGCGTGAATCCGGAAGAAGTTATTTCTATGACATTTCCCGCAGTTCCCTGTGAATTTTCTTCTGGATTGTTTATGACTCCCGCAGTATTCAACGGCTGCTGTGAAAAATTATAAATTAAAAATACAATGCCAACAATAGCTATCAAAACAAGAACGCTGATTGTAAGTCCTTTCATTTTAGTTCTAAAGAACCTTTATATTTAAATTTAATGAAACTCGAGCATTACTTTCATTGCCTTCTGTTTTTATCACTCTGCAATACCTATACATTCTTAAAAACAGGGAATTTGTTTGTTTAATCCCATGGAAACCAACGAGATTGTTTTAAGGCTTGTTCTTGTGTTTGCGCTTTCATTTGTTTACGGATTTCAGCGACAGAAAAGCCACAAGCCAGTGGGTTTCGGAACCTTTATTCTTGTTGCAGTCGGCGCCTCTGCACTTGCAGTAGCTGCCGCAGAAATGGGGCTTGAGCGTTCTGTGCCTCTTCTTGCCGCAATTGTCACAGGTATAGGTTTCCTTGGCGCAGGAGCGCTGATAAAAACAACAGATAAGATTTTCGGATTCACAACGGCAGCAAGCATCTGGGTTTTTGCAATACTTGGACTGATAATCGGCTTGGGAAAATACAAAGAAGGATTCATAGTTTATTCAATGATCTGGATAACTATTCTGGTTGACGGGTATTTAGAACACCATGCCATAGGCTCTTACAGGAAAAGGCTTACCATAGAATGCGACATCTTCGTAAACAAGGACGATGTTGCAAATATTCTTGCAAAATACAGCACAGGATTCAGCCTCATGAACATAACCCTGAGCAAAAAAGACAAGCACATTGTTCTGAACTACCTGATTGAGGGCCCGAAGAAAGACATAAACTTCCTTCTCAGGGAACTCTACAAGGAAAAATGGTGTCTTTCTGTGAGATTCGGTGAAACGCTTTAAAATTTAAAAAATCCGCGCCTTTGTTTTTCCATATATTTCTGGTGATATTTTTCTGCTGCCCAGAATTTTGGGGCTTTTTTAATCATTGTGACAATTTTTCTGCCTGTTTTTTTCTGCCTTTCTTCTTTTGATTTTAAGGCAACTCGCCTCTGCTTATCGTTATGATAAAAAATTGCAGAGTTGTACTGGCTTCCCGCATCGGGGCCTTGCCTGTCTTTTGTAGTCGGATCATGTATGTTCCAGAAAACCTCGAGAAGCTTTTCATAGGAAATTTTCTCTGGATTGAAGGCAACTTCCACAGCCTCGAAATGCCCCGTCGCTCCCGAGCAAACATTTGCATACGTGGGATTTTTCATCTTTCCGCCGGTGTATCCGACTCTCGTGGAAATAACACCTGATGTTTTGTCAAAGATTTCCTCTGGGTGCCAGAAGCATCCTGCCGCAAAAATTGCTTTTTCTGTCCTGACTCTTGTTTTATTTTTCATTTTTTCCCTTGAAATCCAGGGCCAGGGAATTTATGCAGTATCTTTTTCCTGTTGGGCATTTTTCTGTTTTTTCCTCAATAAAAACATGCCCGAGATGGCTGCCGCATCTGGAACAAAGAACCTCTGTCCGCAACATTCCGTGGCCGAAATCTTTCTGGAGTTTTACATTCCCTTTTTTCGCTATTTCATAAAAACTCGGCCAGCCTGTTCCCGAATCAAATTTGTGCTTTGATGAAAATAAAGGAGCCCCGCAAGCCCCGCACATATACATTCCGCTTTTTTTGTTGTGAAGAATCTTTCCTGTTCCAGCCATCTCTGTGCCCTTTTCCCTCAGAACATGGTATCTTTCAGGAGAAAGCTTCTTTTTCCAGTGAGAATCTGTTTTTTTCATTACTATTACATCAAATGTAGTCTCTAAAACTTTTTAAATCTGATTTTCTAAGGCTTTATAAAATAAAGAAAATGAAAAATTCCTTTGCTGAACGCTGTTACAAAATTCTCAGAAAAGTCCCTCGCGGAAAAGTTACGACATACGGGGAAATTGCAAAAGCCTTAAAGAGCAACGCATACAGGGCTGTGGGAAATGCAATGAACAAAAACCCCTTTCCTGGCTCCAAAGTTCCATGCCACAGGGTTGTCAAATCAAACGGCGAAGTGGGCGGATTTGCATCGGAAACAGGGAAGAAAGTATCCATGCTGAAAGAAGAAGGGATAAATATTGTGGAAGGAAAAATTGACCTTGGGAAATATCTTTATAAATTTTGATTTTTTGATTTTATAATGAGAAATAAAACGAATTCTCTAATATACATCTTAATTTTTGTTTTATTAATAGCAATTATTTTGTATTATACTATTTCTTTTAGTCAAAATAATATACAGATACCAGACGAAACACATGGAAAAACTTTCTGCAAGCCAGAGGATAGGAACGCAGAAATCTGCACAGAAATCTACCAGCCCGTTTGCGGCTGGTTTGACCCTGCAAAAATACAATGCATAAGATATCCTTGCGCAGTAATTTTTGGCAATCCATGTTCTGCATGTATGGATGAAAACGTTCTTTATTATACAGAAGGGGAATGCCCAGAATGAAAAATTCGGGATTTATTTCTTTTTTCTCAATATATCAAAGCCCTCTTTGGCCACAAAAATTCCCAGGATGAACATAAGCATTGAAATTCCCGCAAGAACAAAATTGCCCTGGCTGAAATACCCGCCTGCCCTGAATGTAAGATAAAGAAGCGCGGAAAGCGTTGTTATTAAAACAAAAACTGCGGGGATTAGTATGAATTTTACCTTTATCTTTTTTGAGATGAAAAAAGCAGAGATTCCTATCATTGTTATTGAGGCAATGAGCTGGTTTGAGCTTCCGAACAAACGCCACATTGTTTCATAACTGTTTGTGATGGCAAGAATCCAAGCAGGAACAAGGGTTATGAAAGTTGTAAGAATTCTGCCTTTTAATTTTGGAGCGAGATGCTCTGAAATCACAAATCTCCCTAACCTGGCAGAGGTATCCACAGAAGTGAGAATGAACTGATTAACCATGAATGCTCCGAGAAGCCCGGCAACACTCACACTCAGGAAAGGAACTATGTTTCCGACAATGTTTCCGAATCCGGTTGAGAAAAGAACTATCCATCCTTTTTCAAGTGTTGTCTGAAAACTTCCAGAGCCAGAACCCCAAGTCAAGCCAGCTATCACAACTACTGTGACAAATACAGCCAGAGTTCCTTCCAGAATCATGCCGCCGTAGCCTATTGCTCTTCCATCAGATTCTTTTGCAAGCTGCTTGCTCGTTGTTCCCGAAGCCACGAGCCCATGAAATCCAGAAATAGCCCCGCAGGCAACTGTTATGAAAAGGATTGGCCATACGGGAAAAATACCTCCGGAAATGTAAGATGGCGCATTGATGATTGGCCTGGCAATTAAGAAAGAGACAACTCCAAGAAACAAAATTACCAGCATCTGTATGGCACTAAGATAATCCCTTGGCCTAAGCAAAACCCAGACAGGAGCCACAGAGGCTATGAATGCATAAATAAATATTATCGTTATCCAGAGGTTTCTCAAAAGAGCAGGATTTTCTGCAGGAAGGTTTACAGGAGCTGCTGTTCCCAGCCAGACAGAAAAGAAAATAATTATGATGGCCGCAACACTTGCTATTTTATAATTCCACTTGTATTTCCTGACGCCAAAACCAAGTATAAGGGCAAGAATGGTTATTACCAACAGGGGAATTACAAGATCGGGTTTTTCCACAATGCTTTCTGCAGAAGAAACGCTGAAAACAGTTATTATCAGGACAAGGGTCATCCATATCATCAGGCCAAAAACCCACCCTGCCCTGGAATTGAGATATTGTTTTGTTATCACAGAAACGCTCTTTGCCTTGTTTCTCACAGAGGCGATGAGAGAAGAATAGTCGTGCATTGCTCCAATTAAAACAGATCCTATCAAAACCCAGATTATTACAGGAACCCATCCAAAATAATTCACGGCAAGTATGGGCCCTATTATCGGCCCTGCTCCAGCAATGGAGGCGAAATGATGCCCCAAAAGAAAAGGCTTTGTCGATGCTGAAAAATCAACTCCTTCTTTTCTGGATGAGGCAGGCGTTTTGTTTTTGTCTGAAATCCTAAGCCTCTTTTCAATGAATCTTCCGTAAAATCTGTAACCAACTGCAAACCAGACAAGAGCAATTATCAATATCCAGACAGAGTTCATTTTACCTCTTTATAATGTCTTGATTCAAAGGAAATTTTGATATAAAAATCTTTGTCAGATAAAATTGTTTAAGAGCTCTATTCTTCAGCCTCTTCTTCGTGTTTTTTTCTTCCCCTGTGCTGTTTTTCTTTTCTTTCCTCAGGCGCTTTTTCCTCAGCTCTTCTTTCCTTTTCTTCAAGAGGTCTCGCTTCCTTCACAACAAGGTTTCTTCCTTCAACATCTTTTCCTTCCATATTCGCTATCGCTTTGTCAGCATCCGAGTCTTTCTTAAAGGTGACGAACCCGAAACCCCTTGATCTTCCTGTATATTTATTGGCTATGACCAGGGCTTCCTCGATTTCGCCGAAAGAAGAAAAAAGTTCCTCAAGTTTCGCCTTCGTAACGCTCCAAGGCAGATTTCCAACGTAAATTCTCTTGCTCATTGACCCGACACTCTTATCTTTTATTTAAGAATATGGCCAATTTTATAAAGTTAACTATCTTTGGTTTTCAATGGAAGAACTGGAGAGATTGAGAAAAGAAAACGAAACCATGAAGAGCGAAATTGAAAGGCTGAAGACGATAAAAGACAACCAAAAACAGGGAATGATGAAAAAGGCAATAAAGGGGAATCTAATGTCAAGGGCGCCGTTCGGCTACAGAATAGAGGATGGGAAACTTCTTCCTTCTGAGAATTTCAAGGAGATAGGGGAGATATTTGGGGAATTTTTGGCAGAGAAAGTAAGCTTAAGGAAAATTTCGGAAAAGCACAAATTGTCTGTGAATGGGCTTAAAAAAATACTGAAGAATTTTACCTATATAGGAAAAATAAAATTCAACAACCAGATTTTTGAGGGAAAACATCAGCCAATAATCTCTTCAACCTTATTCAATCATGTTCAGAACAAGCTCGAGAAGTTAGGTATAAAATAATAAGATAGTCACTTTTCAAATTCATCCATGTTTTTTTCCAGCTTTCCGAAAGGAAACGGCCTTCTGTTATCAAGGAAAATTATGTATTTCTGAAATATATACCACTGGGTATTCCAGGTCTCGCCCCAAACTGCAAGATTCCTCATTCTCTTTCCCGTGATGAGAACATAGACCAGCTGCATAAAAATGATAAGGTATATGAAGATCCTCCAGACGGTGAGAATTGTTCCTGAGACGATTAATATTAAAATCCTCATCAGGGCTTCTTTTCTTTCTGCCCCTTTTTTATTCCTTTTCATTTTTATCTGTATGAGGTTTGCCTTTTTCTCCTCGCCTTGCTGTCTCCTGGCTTGTAAGCTTCTTTTCTCCTCACATCTGCAACAAGGAGATTCCTGTCATAATCCAGAAACGCCTTTTCCAGTTCCTTGCTTCCTGTTGCAGCCACAAGGGCTCTTGCAATTGAAATTCTTGCCGCCTCTACCTGGCCTTTTTCTCCGCCGCCCTTGACTTTTACCTCTATGTTAAAATCAATTTTCCCGAGGACATTTTTTGCTATTCTTACAGGCTCCTCTATTTTGAGCCTGTCTAAAACTTGGAGAGTTTCATAAGGCTTTCCGTTTATCGTAATTTTTCCATTGCCTTCTGTTGTGACTGCCCTAGCAACTGCTGTTTTTCTTTTTCCAGAGGTTATTATTTTTTTCAGCATTCTTATTGTTGTTTATTTTGTTTGGTTATTTCTTCAATGTGCATGAATTTCGCCTTCTTTTCCTTGCTGCCCACTATCTTCTTCGCATCCTTGAATTCCTCAGGAACTCCGGAAAAACATTTTATCCTTCTAAATGCCTCTTTTCCTCTTCCAGACCTGTGGGAAAGCATGCCTCTTATCGCCCTCTTCACTATGAGGTGCGCAAGCCTCGAATGCTTCGGACCTTTTTGTCCGCTGCCGATCCTTCTTCTCTTAGCTTCGAATTTTTCCCTTATATCCTGCCTGCTTCCTGTTATCATCACCTTCTCGCAATTCAAAATAACGATTTCTTCTCCCAAAAGCGCTTGCTTAGCTGCGTAACTCGCAAGCCTCCCCAAGACAGCGTTTTCTCCGTTGATGATTTTCATTTTTCCAAAAATTTAAGCCCCTTGGCATCGGGATTTTTTTTAATTTCCTCGAGTATGCTTAAAATATGCGACTTGTTTTTTAATAGTTTTTCCCTGGCTTTCTCGGAAAAACCGAAGGCAATCACAGCTATTTTTTTGCTGACTTCGCCCTGGGACAAAACCTTTCCCGGAAAAACAACAGAATCACCCTCTTTTGTAGACTTTTCCACTTCGTTAAGATTTATTTCTGTCTTGCTCCTCCTCGGTCCGGAGAGAATTCCCGCAATCTTCAGCCAGAAATTAGAGCCTGTTTTCTTGGCAGCCCTTATGGTTTCCACCAGCATCGGATTGCCTTTTCTCCAGGATTGCTTTTCTATCTTTGTTTTTGATTTCATGGTATTTAAGCAGAATTCTAAAATCCTGCTAACGCGATTAACTCGCAGGCGAAAATTGAAGTTTTAATAGGTTTAAAAAAGTTGTTATGCGGGAAGAAGGATTCGAACCTTCGCAGGCACTAAGCCACGACGTCCTTAGCGTCGCCCGTTTGACCGCTCCGGCATTCCCGCATGCCAGAACTAAGAATGCATATTTTTAAAATGTGTCTTTAAGCCTTTTCAACAGCCTTTTCCACAGAAGCTAGGTCTTTTCTGAGGGCATCCACAGACTCGTTAAATATATCCTTGGCATCCAGCTGCCCGAAAGATTCGAGGCTTATTATCAGCTCTTTTCCGGAAACAATTTCCGCCTTTTTCTTTTTTTTGTTTGCTATTCCCTCGCATACATCGGTGATTTCCTTTTTTCCTTTGTCTGAAACTGTTATCTTGTTTCCCTTTTCCTTTATCTCTGCGTCCGGAAGAGCTTTCCTCACCTCTTCGAGAAATTCCTTATCCATAATTATCTCTGCAGAATTCCTGTAAAACATAAGTCCTGGGGAAAACTTTGCATGCTCTGTCCCTTTTCCAAGCCTGACAGTTGCTGTAAACTGGAGCTCCTGCCCCTTGTCTAATGTAGTTATGGGAATGCTCTTGTAAACAGGTTCAGGATGCCCTTTCATGTCTCCGGAATAAACAGTTCCTTCCCTTTTAACATCCAGCTTGAGTTTCCCCTTTTCTGCAGCCTTTAAGCTTTTCATGTTTAGGGGAATAAGGCCGACCCTGTGCGCGATTGTTTCGTCGTACAACGGAGAATCGTTCCTCGATATTTCAAGCTCATCGACTGCAATCACCGAAATCTGGCCAACATATCTCCTTATGGCATTTGCGGTGCTCTCGTCCATCTCTGCTGCAAAAACGAGCTGATCTTTTGTTTTTTCTATGAGTTTCATTTTTTAATTTAAAAATTGCCGCTTCGCGATATTTAATAAATTGTTAATACCATTTAAATTTAGACTATCACTAAAATTATTTCCATAATCTGATTTTACTCTCATTAACATCTTACTTTGGATTAACATTTTTATCTTCATATTTAAATCTATTTAAATTTAAGGGCGCCTTCCTCTTCTTCCGCCTTTTTTCTTTGGGCCTCCGCGGGGAAATCTCGTTGTGTCGAGGATGTTCAAAACTTTAAATCCCTCCCTGGAAAGGCTTTTTATTATAGCATTTGCGCCAGGCCCTGGCGCAGGGTTTCTCGTTTTCGCCCTTATCCTGAAATACAGGTTTCCGACGCCGAGCTCTTTCAGCTGCTCGGAAACACGCTTCGCGATGAACATTGCGATTGTTGGATTCGCCTTCAGCCTTCCGTGCTTGGTTACCATTCCTCCTGTGACTTTGGAAAGGGTTTTTCCAGACATGTCTGTAACATGAACAAGGGTGTTGTTGAAGGAAGTGTATATGTTCACGACAGCCTCTGCCTTCCCTTTTTCTTTTCCTGCTTTTTTTATTTCCTCTGTTTCCCCTGATTCTTCCCCTAGCTCTTCGCTGTCTTCACCATCCTCTTTTTTCTCTCCTGAATTTTCAACATCTTCCTCTGCAGTTTCCTCTTGCTCTGCAGCATCGGCTTCTTCCTCCAGCTCCTTAATTTCTTCCTCACTCATTTTTAATTTCCAACCCCCTTGTTTTTTCTGCCTTTGGCTTTGTTTTTACTGAAATTTTTTCCTCGAATTCAACAGGAACGATGTATGAGGGGCTGTTGATTACCCTTCCATCGACTAGAATCTTTTTGTGAACTATCATCTGCCTCGCATGTTTCGGGCTTCGTGCAATCCTTTTTTTGAAAACAACTGTTTGCAGCCTTCTCTTCAGGTAATCCTCTTTTTCCAGGGAAAGGACGTCTGATATCGAATCGGCTTTGAACCCTATTTTCTTCAGTCTTTCAAAGAGCGCTTTTTGTTTTTCATGCCCTGAAGAAATCAATTTTTTTGCCTTTTCCCTTATTGATTTTATCCTTGAATCTGCTTTCCAGATTTCTACTTTATTTTTCAGGCCGTATTCTTCTTTTATGCCTGCCTCTTTTTCTATCCTTGCCTTGTCAAAAGGCCTTTTTGGCCTTGAATAGCTCTTATGCTTTCGTTTCATTTGAACTGCCTCCCCTCTTTTCCTGTCTTTTTCCCTTTGCTTTTAATTCCAGCTCCCTTTGGCCTGTTTGTTCTGAAATGGCTCTTGGTCCTCTGTCCCCTCACAGGCTGGCCTGCGGCATGCCGAATTCCCCTGTAACTCTTTATCTTCTTCAGCCTTTTTATGTCAAACTCTTTCTGGAGCTCGAGCATGCTCCCCGAGAGATGCCTGTCTTTCCCTGTCTCAAAATCTTTTCTTCTGTTTAAGAGATAGTGTGGAATTCTGGAATCAGGGTTTTTGATGAACTCTGAGATTTTTTTTATTTCTTCAGGGCTTAAGGAGCCTATTTTCCTGCTCTTGTCTATTCCAAGCGCCTTGCAGACAGCATTTGCCATTGCCCAGGAAATTCCCTTTATCTTTGTAAGCCCGGCATAAACCCTCATGCCGCCTTCTATGTCTTCTGAGTGTATCCTTACCAGCTTTTCTCCGTACTTTTCCTGCTCTGCTTGTTTTTGTTCCATTTTCCTTTTTAATATGTGAATAATTTGTATCTCTCGAATTCTGTGAGCTCCTGCAGAATCCTTTTTTCTATCGCCTTCTCAGGATCAGGAAGGTTTGCAATCCGAGCTTTTATGTCCTCCAAACTTTCAAAAGGCTTCTCTTTTCTCTGCTTGAGGATTTCCTGCGTGTGCTTTTTTCCAAATCCAGGAAGAAGCTCTATCTGATGAATCCTTTTGTTTATAGCCTCGGATTTGTTGAAAAAATCGACAAATTTCTGTTTTTTTTCGCTGACGATTTTTTTGATGAATTCCTGTAGCTGACTTTTCGCAGACTCTGTGAGCTTTTCTTTATGAAGCCTTCCCAGAATGTAGTACACCTTGTCCCTCTTTCCCTCGCCTATGTAAACTCTCTCCCCTATTTCAAGGGAAATGCCTCTCCGAGGAACAAGCTCCAGAAGAGTCATGTTGACTTCTCCTATGGCCTGGGCTATAGGCATCATTTTCCTCTCCAAAGGATACCCGTTTGGAAGATATTCTAAGATTATTGCATATTCTTCTTTTTCCATAGTGGCTACCTGAATTCCCCGATTGCGTCAAGGATTTTTTTTGATTCATCCTCATCCAGAACAACGTCTGTAAATATTTTATTTAGATTTTCCTGGTTCTCGGGCATTATATCAATCACCTTTGAGATAGATTCCTGCTTTAATTTTAAAAGCCCCAAGGAGGAAAGTTTCCCCCTCATCTTTTTTGCCGTCTCCTGGCTTAATTTCACGAATTTTTTCATTAATTTTCTGATATCAGCTTCGCTATCTTTTTTGTCTTCTGTGTACTCCAAAGATTCAGCCATGCTCAATGGCTCCCTGTGTCTTATCATTTTACCTTGTTATCTTCTTCAGATGGACTGGTTCTATTATAAACTTTTTTTCCTTGTCGTGGTCCATGATTTTCACGACGTAAGCCCTTCCGCGTTTTTCAGCCACTATTCCTGTGCGACCCTGCATTCTCTCCGGGAAGTTGGAGTCTATGGAAACATCCCTTACAACGGAAACATTGTCCCCTTCCTTCAAATTTTGAAAATACCTGCTGAGCTGGATTTTTCCTCGGGTTCTTATCTTCTTTCTTTGAACCATAATTTACTCAGAAATATTCTCTTTAAAAACCTATCTCTAAGAATAACGTGTCAGAAGCCCCTGTACCCTAATTTTTCCAGTTTTTGGATTCCTATCGTGTTTGTTGAAACCAGATCCCCTTTCTGCCTGGCCTCTTCCATCTTTTTTACAATGGTATCGAACATCTTTTTTCCCCAGACTCCTTCCCCGCATCTCTCGCAGAAGTCTATAACGCTGTCATCGCTTACCTCTTTCTTGCAGTAGATGCATTTTTTGCTCATTTTATCCTCTTTTTATATCCAGTTCTGTTAAAAGAAAAAGCCAGTTTTTAAATTTTCTTGTTTTTATTTTTTATTCGTATCTTAAAGCATCTGCCGGCTTTAGCCTTGCTGCCTGCATCGCCGGCAAAACACCGGATAACATCCCGGCAACAAAAGCAAAAAATAATCCAAAAACCAAAACTAAAAACTCAATTTTTATATTCAATAAAAACCCTGCATTCTTTGAAAATTCCCCTATTACCAAAGCTATCACGCTTCCCAGGATAGTTCCGAAAAATCCTCCGACCAATCCGATCAAGCCGGATTCTATCAAGAATATCTCAAAAATGTCCAGATTTTTTGCACCTATCGCTTTCATTATTCCTATATCTTTTGTCCTCTCTAATACGCTGGTATACATGGAATTCATTATACCAATTCCGCCAACAATCAATGAAATAGCAGCTATTCCAACCAGGACGAACTGTATGATTCCAAGAACTTCATTAATCTGTTCCAGAATCTGCGTGGCGGTAACAACCTGGAAATTTGTGTCGTCTCTTTCATCCTCAAGTTCACGCTCTATTTTTTCTTGCAGCAAGGGAATATCATCAGCTACTTTGACCTGCGCAACTATTACATCAACATCATCCGGCTTATTGAAAATTTCCCTGGCAGTTTCCAGGGGAATGTTAATTTGGTTGTCATCCTGGGAATTTCCTATTTCCTTTAATACTCCGACAATCTTAAATTCCTCGCCTTTTATTTCAATTTTGCTTCCTAGCTTTAATGGGCTGTCAAACATGTCTTCTATGACTCTGGAGCCGACAACAGCCTCAAATTTGTCGCCTTCTTCAATAAATCTGCCCTCCTGAAGCTCAATGCCAGAGTCCAAGAAAAATTCCTCAAAATTTTCAGCAGGAACGCTGGCAATTAAAGTAAATTCTACTTCGTCCTTATGGCGCACCTCTGTGGAAATAAACAAACCCGGAATAACATATTTGAATCCTGAAATTTTTTCCACTGTTTCAAGGTCCTGTGTTGTCAGGCCTTCAGAGCTTGTTCCGGGTCCTTGGAATCCCTTTGGGCTTATTAGTATTCTGTTTGCTCCGAATTGCTCGAATTGCGATTCTATTGTGCTTTCCAGGCTTCTTGAGACAGTCACAAGGGAAATAATGGCAGCCACACCGATGATTATCCCTATCACTGTTAGCCATGACCTTAATTTTCTATGGCGAATGCTGTTTATCGCCATCAAGAAATAATCAGCCCACATTTTTTCTTTTCCTGGCTCTTCTCCAGAAATACCATAAAATAAGGACCACGATTCCTATTCCAATATAAAGCCATGTATTGCTCTTATCTATCAATCCAAGTTCCAGAGCTTCCTCCTCTGTGTAAACCCTTACAGGAAGGCTCACTGTTTCTGTCTTATCTTTATTGTCAAAATCCTTGTAAGTCACTCTTGCCGAGAAAACAGGATTTTTGTTTTTATATATAACGTCAAAGGTTGCAGTGTCAGAGTCATCGGCATCAATTGTGCCTACAAAAACCTTGTCATTTGAAAGCAATTCAAATCCCTGCGGAAATACCTGCACAGACACGGATTTTATTTCTCCAAGTCCCCTGTTTACTATTTCAATGGAAACCTGGCCTTCTTTTCCAACAACAGCAGTTTCCCTGGTTTCTGCAGAGAAATCCAGGTCTGTCTTTGCAGAAACCCTGATGCCGAAGCTTCCGTTTTCTGTGAAATCCTCTGTATTATTCCCTGCATCGACATACTTTACAGTGTAGGGAATGTCATAATCTCCCGGAACTATGTCTGTGGAAGGCCGCAGGGTAAAGCTAACAGAGTCATCATCGTCCTCATCGATATCATCGACATCCTTCGTTGAACTGCCGACAGAAGTAAATGGAACTTCGCTCAAAACCAGGGCAACAGAAACATCCTCTATGTCAAAATTTTCATTGTTCTCTACATTCAGAGAAACACGGCCCTCTTCTCCCGGATACAGAGTCACGTAATCCACGTCTATGATAACAGCTGAAATCAGGTTTATTATTAAAACTAAAAGCAATGTTCCTGCAATAATTGTTGGTATTCTGTTGCTATCCATCTTATTCCAGCAATCTAATTTTGATTTATAAAATTTGTTATACTTAAAATCCTCAGGATTTTTTGATTATCTTCCATTTCCCTTTTATCTTTCTTGTTACTTTTTCCACTTTTCCGTCTTTCAGCCAGTAAATTTTTCTGGCATATTTTTCGGCAATTTCAGGGGAATGAGTCACTATTATCACTGTTTTTCCACTAGAATTCAGATTTACGAGAAAATCCATTATCTTTATTTCTGTTTTAGAGTCAAGATTTCCAGTTGGCTCATCTGCAAGTATCACTTCCGGGTCATTTGCCAGGCTTCTTGCAATTGCGACCCTCTGCTGCTGGCCGCCTGAAAGCTGATTCGGATAGTGCTCCATCCTGTCCT
>Ga0209322_10001376_pt1 | contig 14094 bp, 11 predicted proteins | sample Rifsed19ft1_FD_184013 | JGI IMG/M metagenome (GOLD analysis project Ga0209322, IMG submission 184013) | Soil microbial communities from Rifle, Colorado, USA - sediment 19ft 1 (version 2) | ecosystem: Environmental > Terrestrial > Deep subsurface > Rock core/Sediment | place: Rifle, Colorado... | reverse complement strand
ATATAAGCTTAGGGACGCTCATCAGGCAAAACTCCAGGCACGTACAATGGTTCACTCCTTCAACGAAGAAAAATTCAAAGAAATTGTTGATGGTAAAGGTTTGGCTACTACGAATGAAGTTATTGCTGAAGCAAAAAATGCAATTGATGAATTTTATTTCAGAAGAGTAGGTTTAGGTGTTTCAGTTTTAATAATCAGCTTTTTAGCTGTTATGATTTTTCTTTATATAAAACGTATTGAAAGAAAGTAATAAGCTTGAAAAGTGTATTACAAATAAATCTTTTTGAGGAGGCTCTATGAAAACTCTCTCTGAAGATGTTAGTACAAAAGAAATAATTAAATATTTAAATAAACTTGAAAACAGAATTTCAAACATAGAAAACCGCCTGCGGATTTTTAGTGGTGAAGAATCTACTATCGAAACTCCTGGATCGGAAAATTCGAATGAAACTCTGGCAAAAGAAAAGAATGAAGATCAACTGGAACTCAGAATCGGGCAGTTTTGGCTGGCAAAAGTTGGTATAGTTGTTCTAATCATTGGCTTCGCATTTCTTTTAACATTACCTTATGAAAATTTCCCGCTTGGAATACCGAGCTTGATAGGTTTTTTATTAGCAGGTAGTCTGGCTTTACTTTCCCGCTACGGGAAAAATAATTTTCCATACATTTGTTCCTATTTAACAGGCGGAGCTTTTGTATTATTATATTTTGCAACACTACGGCTACATTTCTTTAGTTTAACCTCAATCTTCGGAAATATTTTTTTTGAGATAATACTTCTTTTAATTATCTCTGCAATTACACTTGCTTATTCTATTAAGAAACGTTCTGTTTATTTTTCAGCTTTAAGCCTGACCTTTGCATTTGCTACGGCAATTGTTAGTGACAATTCATTCTTTCTCTTTTTTGTGACGGCATTTCTTTCAGCGTTGGTCATTTATTTAAAGATTAAATTCCAATGGCAGAACCTGGTTATCTATGGTATCGTATTAGCCTTCTTTACACACTTACTTTGGTTTTTAAATAATCCTGTTATCGGTAAAACTTTTCAATTAGTGTCTTCACCGGATATCAATGTGCTCTTTCTCTTGTTGTATGCTTCTATATTTTTATTTGGTAATTATATGGGAGAAAAAACCTCCGAAGACTACAACACAATTATCAGTAATGCTTTAAGCATAGTTTTTTCATACGGGTTATTCTTGTTGATCACCTTTATTCAATATTCTTCTGTAATAGGTTTTTATCATCTTACTGCTTCAATAATATTCCTGATGTTCTCTGTGCTGTACTGGACTAAATTCAAAAGCAAGTACTCGACTTTTATTCTTGCAATGACGGGTTACCTGGCACTAAGTGTAGCAATAATAATTCAGTTTGAATTGCCCAATTTTTTCATCTGGCTTTGCTGGCAGAGCTTGTTGGTGTTATCAACTTCTGTCTGGTTTAGATCCAGGTTCATTGTTACAGCTAATTTCATTATCTACTTGCTGATTATTATCGCTTACCTTGTTTACGAGGGGAAAATAAACGCAGTTAGCATTAGTTATGGTGTTGTAGCTTTATTAAGTGCAAGAATCCTGAACTGGAAAAAAGATAAACTTGAATTGAAGACTGAGTATATGAGGAACTTTTATCTCCTTATAGCACTCCTGATAATTCCTTATGCTCTATACAATGTATTACCCCCGGAATTTGTTGGTTTATCCTGGCTGGCTGTTGCCATAATCTATTATGCGTTAAACATTATTCTTAAGAACAAGAAGTATCGCTGGATGGCATTACTAACATTACTGCTTACAGTGGTTTACGTTTTTATACTTGGTATAAGCAGTTCAAGTTCAACTTATAAAATAGTCTCTTTTCTGATTTTGGGCATAGTACTTATTTTACTTTCAATTATTTATTCAAGAAATAAACTTAAGGCGGAAAAATAATTAAATAGTTAATAATTCTTTTTGATTAACAAACAGATACTGAACTATTTGAAGTAAACAAAAATAAAGATCAGGAATAGTAATTTGTAATTCCCTTGATGACAAAATAAATTTAATTGCTATCAAATTGATGGCTGGAGAATAAAAACAAAAATGAAAAAGTATATAGAGGAAGCGCTTGAATACCATAGTATGGGGCGAAAAGGAAAAATTGAAGTTGTGGCAACCAAACCCTGCCTCACTTCCCGCGATCTTTCCTTAGCATATACGCCCGGAGTTGCCGAGCCCTGCCTGGCAATAGCGAAGAACAGCGAGGATGTATATAAATATACCGCCAAAGGAAATCTTGTTGCAGTAGTTTCAAACGGAACTGCAGTATTGGGATTAGGTGATATAGGTCCGCTTGCGGGTAAACCCGTAATGGAAGGGAAAGGAATTTTGTTCAAAAGATTTGCTGATATTGATGTATTCGATATCGAAATAAAGAGCAAGGACCCGAAGGAAGTAATCCGTGTCGTGCAGCTTTTAGAACCAACGTTTGGTGGCATTAATCTTGAAGATATTAAAGCCCCTGAATGTTTTGAAATAGAAGAAACTCTCAAACAAACTATGAACATTCCTGTTTTTCATGATGATCAGCATGGTACGGCTATAATTTCCTGCGCTGCATTAATCAATGCTGTTGAAGTTGCAGGAAAAAAATTAGCCGATATAAAAATTGTAGTAAATGGTGCCGGGGCGGCAGCCATTTCCTGCTGCAAGCTTTATGTAAGTGCGGGAGCCAAAATTGAAAATATTATTATGTTTGATTCAAAGGGGTGCGTTTCCAAATCGCGGAAAGATCTGAATAAATACAAAGAAGAATTTGCTTCAGATAAAGAGTATCCTTCTCTTCTTGAAGCAATGCAAGGGGCAGATGTATTTATCGGATTATCAAAAGGGGGAGTTGTCTCAAAACAGATGGTTAAAGGTATGGCAGAAAATCCTGTTGTTTTTGCTATGGCTAATCCCGATCCTGAAATAACTTATGATGATGCAGTTTCAGTCAGGGAAGATATAATTATGGCTACCGGCAGAAGCGATTATCCTAACCAGGTAAATAATGTACTGGGATTCCCGTTCATTTTCCGCGGGGCACTCGATGTAAGAGCAACTGCAATAAATGAAGAAATGAAAATGGCTGCCGTTCAGGCACTTGCATCGCTTGCAAGGAAAAAAGTACCTGAGATTGTAATCAATGCTTACGGAGGAAAAGATTTTGATTTTGGAAAGGAGTATATAATTCCAAAGCCTTTTGATCCGCGGGTGTTGTGGCATGTTGCACCTGCTGTTGCCAAAGCTGCAATTGAAAGCGGGGTAGCAAAATATAAAATCGAGGATTGGAATGCTTATATTGAAGAATTAAAGGAGAGGCTCGGCTTATCAAAAGAAGTAATCAGAGTGGTGATCCATAAAGCCCGGAAGAATCCTAAACGTGTTGTTTATCCTGAAGGCGAGGAAGAAAAAATAATCAGGGCTGCGCACGTTGCCAGGGATGAGAATATTGTAAGACCTGTTTTACTCGGTAATGAAACAAACATTAAAAAGATGATAAGGTCGCTCGGTTATGATCAATCTGAATTTGAAATAAAAGATCCGCTTAAAAATGAGGACGCTGCAGGCTATGCGCTCGAGTTTCACAAACTTCGGCAAAGGAAAGGTATGACGCTTAACAAAGCAAAGAGCCTGATGAAAGAGACAATTTATTACGGATGTATGATGGTTAAATCAGGTGCAGCGGATGCGCTTATAAGCGGGCTTACAACTCATTATCCCGCTACAATAAGACCTGCGCTTGAATGTATCGGTGTAAAAGAAGGGTTGAAAGTTGTATCGGGGCTCTACATTGTTGTTACAAAAAAAGAAGTTTATTTCTTTGCTGATACTACGGTTAATGTTAATCCTAATCCTGAAGAACTTGCACAGATTACAATTTCTGCTGCCGATAGTGTAAAAGAATTTAATGTAGAACCCAAAGTAGCTATGCTCTCGTTCAGTAACTTTGGTAGCGCAAAATATCCCGAATCACTTAAAGTGAAACAGGCTGTTGACATAGTTAAAAAACTCCGCCCCGGTTTAATTGTTGACGGCGAAATGCAGGCAGACACAGCTGTTGTCCCGGATATTATTGAAAAGGATTTTCCGTTTAGTAATTTAAGAGGAGGAGCCAACGTGTTGATATTTCCCGATCTTAACTCCGGTAATATTGCTTATAAGCTGATGGCGAGAATCGGGCAGGCAACAGTAATTGGTCCCGTTCTAATGGGAATGCAGAAGCCTGTGCATGTGCTTCAGCGTGGAGCTACAGTTGATGATATTATTAATATGACAGCAATAGCTGTTGTTGAAGCAAATAAAAAACAGGTTGAGATTAAGGAAGTTGTTTAAGGGAGTGAATGCCATTGAGTCATTCTGATTCCGCTTTAGCGGGAGAAGAATCTCACGTTTTATATTTAGTGGAGAAAGGGAGATGCCGGATCAAGTCCGGCATAAACTAATTCAATTCAGCTCTTTCAGCCACTTTTGTGCAGAAGTTCTTGCTGCCTGCAATGTTTCTTCACCAGACCTGAAGCAAAGTTTCCAGAGATAAGATTTCTTTTCATAATCGGGATTAGCAAATACAATTTTGTCGTTTGATCCCGGCTTCAGCCTGGCATTGAAATCAACATCCTGAGAAGATTCTAAGAAAGTGGTAAGCCATTTTCTAACCATTATATTCGGGTTGCTTGCGGGGTACTCTTCTTCCCATTCAGCAACTTCCTGTTTATGAATTTCCATCTGCTGGTTGTAACCATCCATCATCATTTTTTCCATATCGGGACTGAACATCGGGTTATCGGGATTATCGACTTCCTTAAGTTGTTCTTTGTAGGCTTTTATTGTTTCTTCAAATGTTGCTTTCTGGTCGGGCATTTGAATTATCAATTGTTCCATGCTGGCTATACCTTCTTCGATTGATTTCTTATAATTCTCTTTCATCTCGGCTACCGTCTGTGGCTTTTGCGGAGGAATAGGTTTCTTCGTCTCACGGTATTCATTATACTTGTTAATGAATTCCTGTGAAGACGAATATTCTTTTATATATTCTGCAGCAACTGTTACGACCGAAGATCTTTCCCCGTCTGCTATTTTTTTAAGTTCTGCTGTAGCAAGAATATAAAAAGAAGGACCTGAAATATTAGAGAAAATCGTTTGCTCAGCATTATCTTCAGAAATCTTTAGCTGTGCAAGAAGGTTCTTCACTTTCTCATCATAAATACTGTTAACGGTAAAACCAAAAGCCATTAGAATAGCAAACAATAAAATTTTTTTCATGGATGAAAATTCCTTTTAAAATTTAATACCTGCATTAAACATAGCTCAAAAAAGATATGATTGTAAATAGAGCAAGGGACTGACTGATTTTTTTTATTCCCCTCTAAAAAGAGGGGTGACCCGACAAAGTCGGGTCGGGGTGTGTACTTTAGTTATTTTCATCTATCCATTTCTCAATTGTTTTTATAACGCTCTCCATATCCATCTTTACCAATAAATCATCAAACCTTAAAAATCTTATTCCCGGGTTTTCTAATTCCTTCTGTCTTGCTTCATCCTCCTCTTCTTTAGTTGCGTGGCTTATTCCGTCAATCTCTATAGCCAGCATCAATTTGAAACAAAAGAAATCAACAATATAATTATCAACCGGCTTTTGCCTGTGGAAATCATATCCTTTTATTTTCTTCTTCTTAAGTTCATTCCATAAAAGAACTTCGGAAAGAGTGCTGTTATTTCTCAATTCTCTTGCTTTTTGCTTTAGTGCAGGGTTGTAGTATATACGGTTGGAAGATTTCATAGAGGGAAGATAAAAAATAAATTTGTACAAAGGTAGATATACACCCCGTCCCGATAAATCGGGACACCCCTCTTTCAGAGGGGATTTTATAAATATTCCCCATTAAAAAGTGGGAGAAAAACATTATGGGAATGCATGAGAATTGGATGATGATGAATAAGGAAAAAGTGAATTAGATTAAATGATGGTGCAAAAAAAGCCGCTCGCTGAGCGACTTTGTAATTTAGAGATTCACAGGCTTCGATTTCGCTCAGTGTACAATCAATTAAAATTTTTTACACCTCCTTTTTCATTAGTAACTCTCAATCATATCCCTTAACTTGTTTTTAGTTTTTTGATATTACGTTTGATTTCATAGCTCTGTTTTAGTATTAATTAAAGGAAGGAGTTGTGTGATGAATATACATGTCGGTAATCTCTCGCCAGAAACAACAGAAGAGGACCTGATGAAACTCTTCTCCCGGTTCGGAAAAGTTAAAAGTGTTAATATTATTAAATATCCCAGTAACCTCTCAAAAGGTTATGGATTTATTGATATGCCTGCATCAGCTGAAGCGCAGGAAGCTATACAGAAACTAAAATCTTTCGATGTTAAAGGCAAAAGTATTGCCGTTAGCGAAGCCCGTTCGAGGAATTAATTTTTTTTATTGCATTTTTGGAAATAAAAAAGCCCGACAACTGCCGGGCTTTTAATTTTGGTGGGAATAGTTTAAAGCTTTCTCAGCTCTTGGATAGACGATTTAAGCAGCTCGAGTGCATAACGTGTATTATGAGAGCCTTTGCTCAGGTCGTGCTCGATAAAGAGGTAGTTAAAGAGCGCACCGGCTTTAGCTCCCGGGGCAATCTTTAATGGGCTACCGCTGCTTGCATTAATGGAACCACTTTCTGTAATCCATTCCCTGTCAAGAAGCAATTGGTGTAATGTATCCATATATGCTTCTGTAGCAGTGTGTGTTCCCAGCCCACCGCTAAGAGAGGCTGAAGCACCGATATAATCAACCGTGAATCCCGAAGATGTATGGCAGCCGGATACTGTACAGCCGTTTAATAAATAAGAATTTTCATTATAATTGATATTCATCGTGTGCCCGCCGGCAATACCGGAACCTGCCGTAGCGTCAGCCATATGACAGGCAATGCAGCCTTCCTGTTTAATGACAGAATTGTCTGTATGGTTTGAATTACCGGTGTAGGTATAATCTGCAAACCGGAATCCGCCTGTTCCCATAAGCATCTGGCTTTGAACTCCATAATGCGGGTACCATCTGTTTGATGTAATTGTAATCGTATCAGTTGCCGCCGTTTTTGTCGGATCGGGTAATGGGCTTATGGTACGAGGTTTATGGCATTGGGCGCAAAGGTTTCCTTTTCCATAATCAAATGTTGCAGTACCGGATCCTGCAACTGTTTCATTCAGAGTTACTGGTTCATTTATGCGAAGTGAAAAATCACCGCGGGAATGGGGCGAATGGCATGCAAAACATCCCGGCGGTGAAGCGTCAACGTGAGTAGTAACTGTCTTTCCACTTGCTGCTTCAATGAAACCTTCTGTCGTATGGCAGCCGCCGCAAGTTGATTGGCTTCTCTCAAAGTCTCCGCCAAAGAAGTGTTTGGAAAGTTCCCACTGATACTTCCTTGCCCATACGTAGTAGGTTGTATCGGTATCGGGGTTATGGCAGTCGCCGCAATTAATACCTTCTTTAAACCCTTCAAGGTTTACAACTGTTGTCTCTCCGGGAGGGCCTGCCGGTCCTTCAGGACCTTTACAGCCTTCTAATATGCCTGCAAGTAACCCTGCTACTGCAAGCATACCGAAGAGAGTTATATTTCTTTTCATAAGTGTCTCCTCTTTATATCAACTATTTGTGAAAGTTTTGTTCATATAGTTGCATGCCTTTTTAATACGCAATATCACTTCCGGATAGGTTTAGTTTTCCATCGATATGTTTTGATGCATCTATAAATTTAAGATTTGCATCCACAACTCCGACATGGCATGCCGAGCATGTCAGAACATCCGGATGTGTTCCACCCTGGGCGGAAGTTTTTGGTAATGCTTTTTCGCTTAAAGTCGCTTTTGTAGGATCGCCGTGACAGGTTCCGCATGCTGCCGTTGTAGGATCATTCCATACGGGTGCGTTATCGGTGTTTCCGTTTTTAAATGTGCCATGGCAATAAGTACTCGAGCAAGATAAACTTTCTGAATTATATTCCGGGTTTGGCTCAAAAAGCGGAAGCTGGGAACTATAGTTTGAAGTTGACGGATTATTAGTTGTAAGGTTTGCCAGGTAATTGTTCATCAGCACTTCTGCTTGAGAGACATCAGTATCAATGTGTCCATCCTGGTAAACGTTCCCCGGAACCGAATGGCATTCTGCACATGAAAGGGTTTTTCCTTTCGAATTCCCTGCTAAATGAACCTGGTGTGCACCTACTCCGCGATTTGAGGTTAAAACGTTTCCACTTAGATCTCTTGGAGGTGCCGGGCTTAAATTGCTGCCATGGCAGGTTGAGCAGTTTTCAGGTCCTTTAAAATCATTATGGCAGGTAAAGCAGGAGACCTTTACTAATCCTCCATCGTAGTTGATCCCATGACATTCCTTGCACAGGTTCATATCCCAGTTGTTATTACGTACAAGCTTGCCGTGAAAATCTTCACTCGACGGAGTTAGTATTCCTTCTTTATGAATAGATACCTCTGGCGGTTGATTTATGTCTGTTTCAAGATCGCTGCAACCGGCAAGGTAAAAGCCAATAATTAAAACTGGCAGGTATAAAACGTACTTCCCCGCAAAGCCTGCCTTGTCGGCAGACAGGCGGGATTTTATTTCATTTAACATTTTGTTGTCCGTAATTTTCATACTTAGTTAGCTCCATGGCAATACCCGCAGAAACCAATTCCTGCAGATGATGAAGGTGAATTGCTTGTATGACAATTAAAGCAAATTGAACCCTGACTGTCGTGCCAGTCTCCTTGAATATCGCGCATAAATCCTGTTGCATGAGTTTTGGGGTTTGTTCCTTTAATTCCGTCACTATCTAGATGACAGGTTATACAGGTTGGATCGGCGCCCTGAACGTCGTGGCAGGAAACGCAGTTTTCAATATCTCTTTTAGCAAGTATTGCATGCTCACCTCCGCCTGTACCTGCTCCAATTGTGAAGAAGCCGGACTTAAGATGAGATGAAGGAACAATTCCTCCCAATGCAAAATCGCTGTCTTCAGACTGATGACAGCTTGCACAAAATGTCTCAACTTCATGGCAGGACTGACATTCCGAAGTTTTTCCTTTTGCATCAATGCCATGTGTAAACCTGTAATTGAGCTCGTGAACTTTTGTTATTTGTTGTTTGTTTGTTCCATCGCTGAACTGGTTAGGTACATAAGGCTGATAAAAATCTTCGGGTGTGTTTGCTTCCGTAATTATATTAGTAGCTTCGTGACATTCTATACATGAGTTCGTATTATCGTTATGGCACATAATACAGTTTGCATCAAACGCTCTTGCATCAAATTTATGTGTCTGCATAAAAGACACACTCTTATGGGTCTGAGGTAGTAAGCGGGTCGTCGAGATATGACAAGATTCGCAGGCGTTTGATGCAACTATTAAATCGTTGTGACAACTGTAACAATCCTCCATTATTGGATATGGTTGAGCTGCTGTCTCTGCATAATCAACTTCAGTAATTCCTTTATGGCAGGTCTCACAATCCATTTTCTGGTCTACAATATGAAACTTGTGATTGAAAAACAGTTCCGTGTCATTCTGAACCAAGGCTTCATATTTATCTTCATAGTGACAGGTGTTGCATTCCTTATCATCATCAACTTCGTGACAGCTCGAGCAGTTCTCGTGGTTTGGAAGTAATCTGTCCTTTAGTGATGTACTTTCTGCAACAGATGAATGACAGGTTCCGCAGTCAAGCAAATCTGCATGTAAAGAATGTGAGAATTTTATAATCCCGGAATTTTCTTCATCGTTACCGGGTTGATTTCCTACATTGAAAGCAGACAAAAGCAAAATGCCGGCTGCTGCTAATAATGTTGTGAAGTATATGTAAGCTAATTTCATGTTACATAATATTTAAGTTTGTGTTGAACCAGTAATTAATCTTCAAGAAGAAGCGATAATCATTTTTATAAATCTTGTTGTTCATATACTGTCCCTGCAGATCGAAAGAGAGAGTTTTATAAGGACGAATATTAACACCTGCAAGCAGGGTAGCAAGGTTATTTTTTTCTGCATCTTCAGACAGCTTATAGCTCGTATACGAAAGTCCCACTGAAGGTGTAATAAAGCCTTCCATAAAACTATGAGCGGAATAAAGAGAAACAGCATCAAGTTCACCGGCATAACCAAGATTTTTTCTGTAAGTAAGGGTTCCCCATTTTGTACTGAATCCGCTGGTTATTCTCTGGGAGCTTTCGCTTTCATACTTAACATTTGCAAATTTTGCAATAACCGTGTTGCTTTTATCAATTTTGTAATCTCCGCCAATCTCGATTTCCTGCGAATTACCGAAATCGAATACAGAGAAGATAGAGTTGTATCTTATTTTAGGTTGCCTGTAGTTATAGTAAACATTTACTCCGAGATTTTCTATTTCTTCATACCTTCCGGAAATCTCGAACTTTGAGGTTTCTTCATAGTTTAAATCATAATCATAGCGCGTATCAACTGACAACGTGTTTTTTAAAGAATATGAAACTTCACCCGAAACAAATTTATACTGGTTCGATTTATTTCTTATAAGAACCTGGATAGGATCAAGATCTTCATCGAGTCTCGTTGCGTTGTATTCCTGTGATTTAAAATTCTTATTCACGTAGTTCACAGCAATTCTGAAATTCTGAAGTGCTGATGTTGCTAGAGTAGCACCGGCCACATAATCATCCTTAAAGCTGTTGGGATGTTCAAGTTTTTGGTAAGCAGGAACATTGCCCCCATAAAAAGCGGAAAGCTTGTAATCATCTTTTTTCAAATCCAGGTTAACCCCATCGAAAACTCCTCCAACAACAGAATTAAACTGAGGTTGTCTTCCTAACTTTATTGTAGCAACATCAAAGAGGTTTCTTGCTTCGAGGTAGAGATTATAAAATCTTAGTCTGGGATCGTCTTCCAAATTTCTGGAAAGATCGGACTCAAGGTTGAGATAAGTTCTTAAAGAGATATTATCTTTATTAATGTTAAGATTGAGTAGTTGATATGCACGCACGTATGTATCAGAAACGTCAGCAGTATCAAATCTTTCAAACGTATAAATAGATGACGAAATACGACCACTTATGTTTTGAGAAAAAGATAATACGTTTACAGTAAGAAGGAAAACTATTATTTGTAAAAATGATTTCATATTACATCTTTTTTGTTGGAAGGGTGTTGTTTTAACTTTGACTGTTCCAATTACCACTCGCAAAATAGAAATTTATAATAAAAAAGCGAAGAGTCCACCAGGCAATATAACCGGATGAACTCTCCTCTAATATTTACAGCAGTTGTTATCTCGTTTCGTCCTACTCCCAGGTAATAATTTTGGCTATGTCCTGTTGATGTAATTAAGAAGGGAATAAGAGTTAAAAGTAGGTTTTTTATTTTCACAAACATTGTATTTATCAAAATTAACGAATGCTAATCGACAAATTCTTTACCAGAACAATTGTTCAATAATTCATCATAATTATCGTTTTTCATTTTCATTAGTGAGAAATCTCTGTTTTCTTTCTTGTTTTAGAGAATTGACAAATAGCAAGTAATTTTTCTTAAAGATATTTTTGTAGATAGTATTGACAAAAAAATTTTTAGTCACTATCTTTAATCAGATAAAATAATCTGGTTATAAAAATGACAGTTATATTTTCTAAAAAATGCGAGTATGGTTTACAGGCGGTTCTTTATTTAGCTACACAGGATAAAGGTGCAGTTGTATCTGCGGATGACATAGCGAAGAAGCTCGACATTCCCAAAGAATTTGTTTCAAAAATTTTACAAAGCCTAACTGAAAGTGGAATTGTTCTTTCAAAAAAAGGAAAAGCAGGAGGGTTTTCTCTTGCACGCGATCCTCAAAAAATAAAACTGATTGATATTGTAGCTTCAATTGATGGCTTAGCAGTATTTAATAATTGTGTGCTCGGGTTTCCAAGCTGCAACCCGACAAACCCTTGTCCATTACATGAAAAGTGGGGGATACTCAGGACACAAGCTTACAACATGCTTAGTGAAGATACGATTGATACTTTTAGAGAAAAAACTTTAAAGAAGGTTGCAACGATCTAAATATTTTTTTAAACATAAATCAGATAAAAATATCTGAATATGAAGACGAAAAAGAAAATAATCAGAAATAAGGAAAAGCCGGTACAAAAATACAGGTTCTATGTGCAGTTAGCATTTGGTCTTCTATGCTTATGGATTGGTGTCGAAATGTTTTTGTTCATTCAATATCTGGAGTCGGGTGGCACCATAGGTTTTTTCAACAGACCTCCCGGAGTCGATGGTTTTCTTCCAATTAGTTCGATGATGAGCTTTTATTTATTTCTCACGACCGGAGAACTTCATTTAGCACATCCGGCGGGAGTTTTTATCTTCTTCGGAATTGTTTTAATGTCTCTTGTTGTTGGAAAATCATTTTGCAGCTGGCTATGTCCTGTAGGATTTCTTTCAGAACTAATAGGAGATTTCGGTCAGAAAATCTTCAAGAAAAAAATAAAGCTTCCCAAATTTCTCGATTATCCTTTAAGAACTCTTAAATATTTAATGCTTGGATTTCTTTTCTATTCGGTTTTCTTCCTGATGAGCACTCTTGCCGTAAAATCTTTTCTGGATAGCCCATACAATCTTGTATCAGATATAAAGATGTACTATTTCTTTGCGGACATCTCCGGATTTTCATTAATAGTAATTACCTTCTTGTTCCTTCTTTCAATACCTGTAAGAAATTTCTGGTGCAGGTATTTATGTCCTTACGGCGCATTGCTGGGAATATTGAATTTTCTTAGCCCGACGAAGATTAAAAGAAATCCCGTAAGCTGTACTGATTGTGGACTTTGTAACAAAGCCTGTCCCTCTTTTATAAAAGTAGATAAAGTAAAAACAGTTTTATCAGATGAATGTACATCCTGCTTTAATTGTATTGATGCTTGTCCTGTGGCAGACACTCTCGATCTGAAATCCGTTTTCCCGGTTAAAAAGAAAATTAATAAAAGATACGCTGCTATAGGGATAGTCTCAATTTTTTTGATTGTAACCGGAATAGGAATGTTCAGCGGAAAGTGGGGCAATAACATTTCAAAAGAAAAATACCTGATGCATTACAAGAATATGAATAGCTACGGACACCCTACGGGAACCGAAGCTGTAAAGAAATTTAACGAAGAAGCAAACATTCAACTGAAAGTTGAACCAAAGAAAGATTTTAATCAAACAAAAAATAAAATGGAGTAGAAGATGAAAAGGAAAAACCAAAAATTAGCTTTTGTTTTTTTGTTCCTGGTTATAATATCAGTAATATTTATTTTATTGTACCCCGGCTGCGACCAAAGCTACTCTTCACAACTTAAAGGAGAAGAAAGAGCAAGCTTAACGTCTGCACCTTACGTCCCCCCTCCAATTTTAAGAAATCATCCTTCCAGGATAATTGTTGATCTGGAAACGAAAGAAGTAAAAAAAAGACTTGCAGATGGTGTTGAGTATGTATTCTGGACTTTTGGCGGGAATGTTCCGGGTAAATTTATAAGAGTTAAGGAAGGGGATATTGTAGAATTTAATCTTCATAATAATCCCACTAGTAAGATGCCTCACAATATTGATCTGCATGCGGTTACGGGTCCGGGCGGGGGAGCCACTTCTTCTTTCACGGCACCGGGACACACTTCAACTTTTTCGTTCAAAGCTTTGAATTCCGGGCTCTATGTTTATCACTGTGCTACCGCTCCGGTTGGAATGCACATTGCAAATGGAATGTATGGGTTAATTCTGGTTGAACCAAAAGAAGGTCTTCCCCCAGTTGACAGGGAATATTACGTAATGCAGAGTGAGTTCTATACGCAAGGAAGATATGGTGAATCTGGACTTCAACCTTTCGCACAACAAAAAGCCGAAGATGAAAATCCTGCTTATGTAGTTTTTAACGGGTCGGTGGGAGCTTTAACCGGTGATAATGCGATACAGGCTAAAACCGGAGAGACTATAAGATTGTATATAGGTAACGGCGGGCCAAATCTGGTTTCTTCTTTCCACGTAATAGGGGAGATTTTTGATAAGGTTTTTACTGAAGGTGGAACCCG
>Ga0209322_10001373_pt1 | contig 14105 bp, 9 predicted proteins | sample Rifsed19ft1_FD_184013 | JGI IMG/M metagenome (GOLD analysis project Ga0209322, IMG submission 184013) | Soil microbial communities from Rifle, Colorado, USA - sediment 19ft 1 (version 2) | ecosystem: Environmental > Terrestrial > Deep subsurface > Rock core/Sediment | place: Rifle, Colorado... | reverse complement strand
CCCGCGGGCAAATCCCCGCGCCGGGCATTTGCCCGCCCCCCCGATCCGATTCCCCCCTGGCCGAAAGCCGGCCTCTCAGGTGTATCCTCGCGATTTTCCGAGACTTCGATAGTCCGGTGGGAACCCGCTCGAGCAGGCACGGCCGTTGCAGAACCATCCCACCAGAGTGCGGTTAAAACACCAATGAGGAGGAAAAGGTCGATGCGAGCGAGAAAGCTGGTTCTCATTGCCGCGGGGGTCCTGGCGGTATCCTTCCTGGTTGCCGACCTGGCCTTCGCCGACGACGTGATCTGGTTCCGCGCCCGGCTCGAGTCGTGCTGCGGCGACCCCGAGCCCGAGGCCGAAGGGAAGGCCGACCGCCGGACGCAGTTCAAGCGCGGGGTGGCGTGGAAGGACAAGTTCTCAGCCAAGGTTGAGATCCCGGTTCCGAGCCCCGGGCTGGGGATCCTCACCCCCCTGGATGCTCAGCTGGCCGACGTCCGGCTGGTGCTGAGCCGCGCGGGCGTTGTCTATGCTGAGTGCATGCTGGTGCTGGACGACGACGAGGGCGCCGAGGGCGAGGCCGAGTACCACGTGGATCTGGAGTTCCGGACCCGGACCGGGCGCGCGGGGCTGAGGGCGCGCCATGGATCCTGCGACGTTGACCTGGTGACGCCGGGCGTTCAGAACGGCGTGCCGGATGTGCAGGACGGTGACGTGGCGACCGTGAACGTCATGGGCCTGGTGGCTGTTCCCTTCGCGGACGGGATGTTCCGGCAGAAATAGGCGTGCCAGCGCCCGGACGTTTCTCCCCCGGGGACCGCGCGACGCAGGGTCGCGCGGCCTCTCTTTTCCCGGGAGGGTCCCGTGCTATCCTGAACGCACTGGCAGAGCCTGAGGTGATCGTGAAGCGTCGCCCGCTGCTGATCGGTGTCGTTGTTCTCCTGCTCGGGGTCGGGGCCGCGTGCGGGGCCTTCGTGGCCTGGGCGCAGTTCGATCTCGCCGTCGGGAGCTTCGAGCGGGGGGACTACGACGGCGCCATCGCCCACCTCGAGAAAGCCATCAAGGAGGCGCCGGACTCGGCGCGCGTCCGGATCCTGCTGGGCTGGAGCCTGTACAAGAGGGGGGAGGCGGCGCGGGCCAAGGCCGAGTTCGAGCGCGCGCTCCGCATGGACCCGAGCGATCCCAACGCCTTCTACGCTCACGAGGGGCTCGGGTGGATCGCGTACGGGGCCGGCGACCACGATCGGGCCATGGCGGCGTTCGGCGAATCGCTCAGGCTCAAGCCGGGCTATCACAACGCCCACGACGGCCTCGGCTGGAGCTACCTCGGCAAGCGTGACCTCGTCCGGGCCGAGGCGAACTTCAAGACCGCCCTGGCCCAGGTCCCCGACGACCACGACGCCCAGTGGGGCCTCGCCTTCGTCGCCTACCACCGCGGCGACTGGGCCCAGGCGATCGAGCGCTTCCGGGAGCTGGTGCGGCGGGACGACCGCGACACGCTCAGCCGGTCGGGGCTCGGGTGGTCGCACTACTTCAAGGGCGACTATCCCGTCGCCCGCCAGATCTTCCTGGACCTGGCTCGCCGCGAGCCCACGTGGGCCGATCCCCTGGCCGGCCTCGCGTGGATCGCCGAGCGGCAGGGGCGGCCGGACGAGGCCAAGGCCGGCTTCAGGAAGGCCATCGAGAAGTCGGCGGCGTACGTCGCGACACCGGACCTCAGGAAGCTCCTCGCGGGGCGGCCCGAGTGGGTGGACCTGTGGCGGGACCTCGGCTGGGCCCTCTACCACCAGCGCGCGTTCCTCCAGAGCGAGGCGGAGTTCCGCGCGCTCCTCGAGCGTCATCCGAACGATCCGGACGGCCTCAGGGGGTTGGGCTACACGCTCTACGCCCTCAAGCGCTACCGGGAGGCGATCGCGCCCCTCCAGCGATCGCTCGCCACGCGGGCCGACCTCCCGGTCGTGCGGGAGCGCGTCGAGATTCCCGGCGTGGCGGGCCTCCACGTCATCGTCAGCGACACGGCCGCCACGCTGGCCTGGACCCACTATCACGCCGGGGATCTCCCGGATGCCCTCAAGCACTTCCGCGAGGTCACGCGGCGCCACCCGGACTGGGCGGATTCGTGGAGCGGCCTCGGCTGGACGCTGTTCAAGCTCGGCGACCGAAAGGAGTCCGAGCGCGCGTTCCGGCGGAGCCTGGAGGCCCAGCCGAACTACCCGGACGCGCTGAACGGCCTCCAGACCCTGGGGAGGCGCTCGTGACGGCCGGGCCGGCGCTCGCCGCGCGCGTCCGCTTCGCCGAATCGGTGCGGGTCCGCCTGGGCCCGGAGCGCGGCTTTCTCTTCGACCAGCGGACCGGGCGGGTCTTTTCCCTGAACGCCACGGGCGCCTTGGCCGCTGCCCGCATCCGGGACCAGGCGCCGGCGCCGGAGGTCATCGCGGCGGTCGTCGAGGCCTTCGACGTGGATGCCGCCACCGCGGGCCAGGACTTCACGCGCTTCGTCGCCCATCTCGTCGAGGAAGGGCTGGCCGAGTCCGATGGGTGAGCTCTGGATCGGCGTCACGGGCTTTTACGCCACCGACAACCCCCAGCCCGGGCTCGCGGTGGTCCGCGCCCTCCGGCGGGCCGACCCCTCCTGGCGGATTCTGGCGCTTCCCTACGACCGCTTCGACACCGGGGCGTTTGCCACCGACCTGATCGACGCCCACGCCTTCGTCCCGAGGCCGCGGGCCGGGGCCGGCCTCCTGCTCGATCGGTTCCGCGCGCTGGTCCGGCAGCAGCCGCTCGACGTCGTGATTCCCACGCTCGACGCCGAGCTGCCGCACTATGTGGCGCTGCGGGGAGCCCTCCGGCGGCTGGGGGTGCGCACGTGCCTCCCCACGTCATCGGCGCTCCGAGCTCGCGAGAAGCGGCGCCTGCCGAGCCTGGGTCCGCGGGCCGGCATGGCGGTCCCGGAGACCGTCGTGCTGCGGTCGGGCGAGGCGGTCCATCGCCTCTCGAGCCGCGTCTGCTACCCCCAGGTGCTCAAGGGGGCGCTGGTCGATTCGGCCGTCGTCCACTCGGCCGAAGACTTTCGCGTCGCGGCCGCCGAGCTGGCCGCCCGGTGGGGGTACCCGCTCCTGTCGCAGCCCGTGATTCCGGGGGAGGAGTATGACGTCGCGGCAGTGGCCCGGCGTGGGGAGCTGGTCGGGGCGGCCGTGATGAAGAAGCTCGGCGTGACCAACAAGGGGACCGCCTGGGCGGGGGTGACGGTGGAGGAGGGGGGGCTCGTCGAGGCGACGCGACGCCTGGTCCGGGCCCTCCGGTGGGACGGGGCGCTGGAGGCGGAGTTCATCCGGGCGGTGGACGGCTCGACCTACTGCTTCGAGGTCAACCCGCGCTTCCCCTCCTGGATCGCGCTCGCGGCCGACGCCGGGGCGGACCTCCCCGCGGCGCTGGTGCGTCTGGCGCTGGGTGAGGAGGTCGAGCCCCTCCGGGCCAAGCCCGGCCATCTCTTCGCGCGGGCGGTCGTCGAGCGGGTCTTCCGCGGGAATCCCCTGGGGGCGCTCGAGGGACGAGGCGTCCGGGCCGGCGCCGTCGCGGTGGGGGGCGGCGCCCCGGCGGCTGTTTCTCCCGCGCCCGCGGGAGCCGGTCCGGCCGGCGCCGTCGCCATCACCGGGTTGAACGCCGCCGACAACCCCTCGCCCGGGCTCACGGTGGCCAACGCGCTCCGGCTCCTCCCGACGCCGCCCAGGCTCATCGGTCTCACCCACGAGATCCTCGCGACGGGCGCGTACATGGAGGGCGTCTGGGACGAGGTGCGTCTCTTGCCCTTCCCGTCGCGGGAGGAGGGAGGCTATCAGCGGGCGCTCGTCGAGCACTGCCGGGAGGCCCGCGCCGACTGCCTGATTCCGACCCTCGATATCGAGATCCCGCTGGTGGCGAGGCTCGCGCCGGCTCTGGCCGCGGCCGGCATCGGCACGCTGCTCCCCGATCCTGAGTCGCTCGGCGCCATCGCCAAGCCCCGCCTCCCGGCGCTGGCGGTCATGGGGTTCCGCCTGCCGCGGACGGAAGCCCTGGCCGGATTCGGCGAGCTGCCCGCCGTGGTCGGGCGGCTGGGGATGCCGTTCGTGATCAAGGGGCCGTTCGCCGACGCGCGCGCCGTGTGGACCGAGGAGGAGGCCCGCGTCATCGCCCGCCGGCTCGCGGCCACGTGGGGCTTTCCGCTGATCGCGCAGGAGTACATCGAGGGGGAGGAGTTCGGCGTCGCGGCAGTGGCCGATCCAAGGCACCGCGTGGTCGGGTCGGTCGTGGTCCGGAAGGAGATCCGGACCCTGAACGGCAACACCTGGGGCGGGTCCGTGGTGGAGGATCGGAGCCTCCGGGCCCTGGCCGAGCGCTTCGCCGAGGCGCTGGCGTGGGTCGGGCCGTTCGAGCTCGAGGTGATCCGCCACCCGCGGCGCGGCCCGCTCCTCATCGAGGTCAACCCGCGCTTTCCCGCATGGGTCTTCCTCTCGGCCGGGGCGGGGGCGAATCTCCCGTGGGCCGCCGTGCGGCTGGCGCGTGGCGAGCGCGTGACGCCTCTCACGCCCCGCGCCGGGGTCTTCTACGTCCGCATGGCATGGGACGCCATGGCCCCGGTGGAGCGCATGGGGGCGCTGGCCGTGGAAGGGAAGGTGAACGACGTTGCCGCGTAGGCGCCGGCCCTACGAGCCGATGACGCTCACGCGCCACACGTTCGGCGCCGTCACCAAGTACTCCGGCGTGGCGCTGAACACACGCGCGCCGCTCGTGCCCACCAGTGTCGTGCGGGACATCGACGGGTGCGAGGTGGCGGCGCTGCTCCGCCAGTTCGGCTCGCCGCTCTTCGTGGTCTCCGAGGCCCGCCTGCGCGAGGAGTACCGGCAGTTCCACGGGGCCTTCCGCGCTCTCTACCCGGAGACGGAGGTGGCGTACTCGTACAAGACCAATTACCTGTCGGGGATCCGCGCCCTCCTCCATCAGGAGGGGGCAGCCGCGGAGGTGGTGTCGGGCCTCGAATACGAGATGGCCGAGCAGCTCGGCCTGCCGGGCAGCCGCATCGTCTTCAACGGGCCCTACAAGCCCGAGGCGGACCTGCGCCGCGCGGTCAAGGACGGGGCGTGGATCAACGTGGACAGCTTCGACGAGCTCGCCGCGCTGGAGGAGGTCGCCCGGGGCGAGGGGATCGTCCCCCGGGTCGGCGTCCGCATCACGGCGCGGGTGACGGAGACGCCCTGGGAGAAGTTCGGCTTCAGCCTCGAGGCGGGGCTTGCCGAGGAGGCCTGCCGGCGCCTCGTCGCGTCGCGCTCCCTCAAGCTGGCGGGGCTCCACGTCCATCTGGGCACGGAGCTTCCCGACCCCCGGGTCTTCGGCGATCTCCTGAAGCTCCTGCTGCCCCTGATGGAGCGCTTCGAGCGGCGCGACGGGGTGCGCTGGGAGATTCTCGATCTCGGCGGGGGGTTTCCGAACCGTCACCGCTACGCGCGCTCTCAGCCGGGCGTTTCCCCGGAGGAGGTCTTCCCAGCCTTCGCCCGGGCCGTCGTGCGCCCGCTGAAGGTCGCCCTTCGCCGCCTCAGGAGCCGCCCCCGCCTCGTCCTGGAGCCCGGCCGCGCGCTCGTCGAGCACGCGGTCTTCCTCCTGACGACCGTGGCGGCCGTCAAGCGACTTCCGAGCGGCGCCAAGGCGGCGGTGCTCGACGCCGGCGTCCATCTCCTACCGACCGCGTACTACACCGCGCTGGATATCGCGCCGACGGAGCCGAGCCCGCTGTCCGTCGAGGAGGTGACCCTCTTCGGCCCGCTCTGCATGCAGGTGGACTGCCTGGCCACGGGGGTGCGCCTGCCCCCGCTCCGCCGCGGCTCCCACCTGGTCGTCAAGAACTGCGGCGCCTACACGGTCTCCCAGTCCATCCAGTTCATTCACGCGCGCCCGCCGGTGGTGCTCGTCTCCAAGGGGCAGGCCGAGCTCCTCCGCGAGGGGGAGCGCCTGGAGGACTTCATCGGTCGCGACCGGATCCCCTCGGACCTCCGGCGACCGCCCGGGGCGAACCGGTGATGCCGGGCGCCGTCGGGCGGGCCCTCGACGTGGGGGCGGCCGCGGCCGCGGGGTACGGCCAGATTCTCTTCTGCGAATCGCCCCTCGGGGGCTTCTTCCTCTTCCTGGGACTGGCCGTGCTCGCGCCCGCCGCCGCCTTGGCCGGCGCGCTCGGCGGCGTCCTGGCCACCCTGCTCGCCCGTGCGCGCGGCTATCCCGTCGCCGCCTGGCGGCTCGGTCTCTACGGCTACGCGGGTGTGCTGGTCGGTCTCTTCTGGGGCGCGCTCTTCGTCCCCGGGCCGATGAGTGCGGTCGTGCTGGTGGCCGCGGCGCTGCTCTCGGCGCCCCTGACCCGGCTGGCACACCGGCTCCTGACTCCCCGAGAGGTTCCGACGCTGGCGCTGCCCGTGCTCGCCCTCTCCTGGCTCGCCGCCCCGTTCCTCGAGCGGGCGCCGTCGTTGTCGCCCCTGGCGCTGGAGACCCAGCTCCTCGGCTGGGCGCTGATGCTCGCGGGGCTCGCCGTCCACTCCCGGCTGCTGGCTCTGGCCGTGCTGCTCGGCACGGGGGTCGGCCTGGGGGCGGGCGGCGTCCTGGCGGGGCGGGTCGAACCCGGCCTCCTCGGGAACAGCGTCCCCACCGCCGTGGCGCTGGGGGCCGTGCTCCTTCCGTGGTCGGCCGGCTCGCTGCTGGTCGCGACCGTGGGCGCGGCGGTGGCGGGCGCGCTCTGGTGGGGGACGGCGCCGATCTTGGAAGCGTGGGGCCTGCCCGCGCTGGTCGGGCCGTTCAACCTCGTCACGGTCGGCGTTGTCTCGGCGCTCCGCCTTCCGGCCGTCAGGCGCTGGGTCCCGGGGCGGGTCGCCCCGCTGCCCCTGGCCGGCGTGGGCCGTCCCGAGGCGAGTCGCGCCGGGCTCGTGGCCCGCCGGCGCCTCGTCGAGCTGGTCCGGAGGGCCCGGAGCCTCTCGGTGCTCACCGGCGCGGGGGTGAGCACGGCGGCGGGGCTGCCGGACTACCGGGGCGCCTTCGGCCGGTGGACGGAGTCGCCGCGGATCACCCTGGAGGACTTCCTCCACTCGCCCGCGGCGCGTGAGGCCTACTGGCGCGAGGAGGAGAAGTTCTACCGCCTCGTCCGTGGGGCCTCACCGACCGCGGTCCACCGGGCGCTGGCGGCGCTCTACCGCCGGGGGCGCCTCTCGGCGGTCATCACCCAGAACGTGGACGGCCTCCATCAGGCGGCCGGCCTGCCACCGGAGGCGGTGGTCGAGCTCCACGGCTCCATCATGGAGGGGCGCTGCGTGGACTGCGGGCGCCCGGTGGGCCGGGAGCGGATCTCCGCCGGGCTCGCGGCGGGAGCGGCGACGCCCTACTGCGAGGAGTGTCAGGGGCTCCTCAAGGGTGGGAGCGTCCTGTTCGGGGAAGAGGTGGAGCCGGCCCGCCTCGACGCGGCCCTCCGGGCGCTGCTGGCCTCCGATCTCCTGCTGGTCCTCGGCACCTCGCTCGTCGTGGCTCCCGCCTCGGACCTTCTGCGGTGGGCGCGCGAGGCCGGGATTCCCGTCGCCATCGTGAATGCGACTGCGACGCCGTACGACGGCCATGCGGCCGTGACGGTCACGGCCGACGTGGGGGCGGTCATGCTCGATCTGCTGGACAGTGTGGCGCCCCGGGCGTCGAGCCAAACATCCGCCAGGCCGTCGCGAGCGGGGACGTCCAGCGGCGCGCCGCATCCCTGATCCCGCGCCTAGCAGCCGCAGAGTAGATCGGCTACACAGTTCCTCCAACTATCTCACCTGCTATCGAGCTCAAAAGCGCAGCCTAACTCGAATTAGGCCACCGACCGAAATGGCGCTGCTACTGAGCGCCGAGCCGGGGAACCCAACGCGGAACCCGCACGCAGTACTCCCGGTAGGCCTCGCCGAACTGACGAGAAAGCGCTGGCTCCTCGTAGAGTACCGCTCACTCCCTGATACAGCGCGCCCGACGGTTGAGTCAAGCGCGGACGCCGCGCTCGGGGTCGCGTGGGCGGTAGGCTGGGCACGCGAGGGCCATGGACCCCACGTGAGGCCAGCGCGCGAGCCGCGACAATGCCCAAAGAGAAATACGCCACGCCGGTGGAGGCCGACGTGAGGCAGGCCGCGGCCGGCAGGGCGTCCACTTCCTGGAACGGTGCCGGGTCGCCACCGAGCCCCCTCACGTTTGTGGTACGATCGAGGCGCCATGCATCCAAGCCTCGCCCCCGCCGAGACGTTCACATCCGACGAGCAGAAAGCGCTGGCGTCCTACTTCACGAACCTGGACGGCCCTGTCTTCGCCCTGGTCAACCTCCCCGAGGTGGTGAAGGGGGCGCTCTTCGCGCGCTACTCGCGCTCCGCCAAGTCCCTCAGGCGGCTGTTCCTGGACGAGTTCCTGGATCGGGTCGGCGCCGCATCGGCCGCCGGCGCCGTGGGAGTGAAGCGGGCGGAGGAGCTCTACGAGCGGGTTTTCAACGAGTACGGCGATGATTCGGTGGCCCAGCTCGGCGGCGTGCACCTGGCGTGCGAGCGCGCCTCCAATATCCTGACCAAGGTGCTCGAGTGGGGGCGGCTCGCCGCCTACCTCGAGCAGTCCACCCGCTATGTCCCGTACACTGATCGCACGGGTGGCCGGTGGCGCTACCACGTTCCCGCCGAGCTCGACGGCTCCCGGCTCAAAGCGCGCTATGTGGAGATCCTTGACCGGGCCTTCGAGATCTACGCCGGCCTGATCGATCCGATGCGCGAGCACTACAGCCGGAAATATCCCAGATCCTCCGAGGAATCCGACAACGTCTATCGGATGACGATTCGGGCCAAGGCCCTGGACACGCTCCGGGGCCTGCTCCCTGCCGCGACCCAGTCCAACGTCGGGATCTACGGCACCGGCCAGGCATATGAAGCGCTCCTCCTGAGGATGAGGACCGATCCGTTGTCGGAAGTTCGGGCTTACGCCGACCTCATGCTGACGGAGCTACGTAAGGTGATCCCCGCCTTCCTCAAGCGCGTGGACCGTCCGGACCGGGGCGGGGTGTGGAGCCAGTACCTGGCGGATCGGCGCCAGATAACGGAGGCCGTGGCGGGAAAACTCCTGAGCGGCGTAACACCCGAGGTGCGCCCGGAGGTGACGCTGACCGACTACGACCGGGAAGGTGAGGTCAAGGTCGTTGCCGCGGCCCTCTACGCGGTCTCAGCCCTGCCGGATGATCAGTTGCTGGCCATTGCCCGGCGCATGACGGTGGAGGAGCGGGCGGCGGTGCTGAAAGCGTACGTGGGGGAGCGCGCGAACCGGCGGCACAAGCCCGGGCGCGCCTTCGAGCGGACGTCGTACCGCTTCGACATCCTGGGGGACTACGGGGCGTTCCGCGATCTCCAGCGCCACCGTCTCCTGACGCTCGAGTGGCAGCCGCTGTCATCCCGCCACGGGTACGTCATGCCGGAGGCGATCGAGGAAGCCGGCGCCCTCGACCGGTGGCGGCGCGTGATGGACGACTCCGCAGAACTTTACGAGGCGCTGACCGCGGATGGCTTGGGGCTGATTGCGCCCTACGCGGTGGCGATGGCGTACCGGGTGCGGTTCTTCATGCAGATGAACGCCCGCGAGGCCATGCACGTGATCGAGCTGAGGACGACCCCGCAGGGGCACCCGGCGTACCGGCGGATCTGCCAGGCCATGCACCGGCTCATCGCGGAGCGGGCCGGCCACCGCGCCATCGCCGAGGCCATGATCCACGCCGACCATTCGGTGGTGGAGCTGGAGCGCCTCGAAGCCGAGCGCGCCGCCGAGCGCCGCCGCCTATCCTCCTAGCCCCCTTCTCTGACCTCGCCGCTTGACGTCGGACCGAGCTTCTGGCATATTTAGGCCAATATGACCAAAATAGTCATGAATTATGAGGTAGGGAGATGGCCAAGGCAGTCTCGGTAGGGGAAGCCAAGGCGGGGTTGTCGAGTTTGATCAACACCGTCGCGTACGGCGGGGAGCGGGTGATTATCCAGTCGCGCGGGCGGCCGAAGGCGGCTCTCGTCAGCGTCGAGGACCTCCATCGCCTGGAGGGGACCCGCGCCCTTCGGCCCTCCAAGGCCCAGCGGGCCCTCGGGCTTGCCCAGGCCGATCGGGTCAGGGAAGCGCTCAGAGGCTTCAAGCTCACAGATTCGGTGGAGGAGCTGGCTCGGCTGAGGGAGGAGCGCCTGCGTGGTCGCGCCTGACTCCCCGTCTCAGCGGGGACGACAGGGAACCGTCGTGATCGACGCCAGTGTCGTCCTGAAGCTCCTTCTCCCCGAGGAGGGGAGCGAGGCGGTCCGCAGCCTCTGGGGGCGGTGGGTCAGCCAGGCCGTGGAGGTCGTCGCTCCGTTTCTCCTCGCCTACGAGGTTCCCTCGGTGCTGCGAAACAAGGTGTTTCGAGGAGAGCTTCCCCCGGAGGCGGGCGAGGCCGCCGTCGTCGCGTTTCGAACCCAGGAAATCTCCCTGTTACACCCGGATGGCATGGATGAAAGAACGTGGGAACTTGCCAAACAGGGGAACCTTCCCACGTGTTATGACGCGGCCTACCTCGCGCTGGCCGAGCTCATGGAAGCCGAGCTTTGGACGGCTGACCGACGGTTCGCCACCGCCCTTCGAAAGAAAGCGCGGAGAGTCCGACTTATTGGCCGCTGACTACGTCCGGAGCGTCTTTGTGGCGGCGAGGACCTTCTCGACGTCCTTCTTGGCCTCGACCCGCTGGAAGATTTCGAGCGCCGAGCCGAGACGCTCCCGGGCTTTCTCCCGGTCTCCCGCTTTGCCTCTGGCCCGGTGCATCAGCCCCCACCCGTAGAGCGCTTTCGCCTCGTCCCAGGGCAGTTGATACCGGCGGTTGATCTCGACGGCAGTCTCGAAAGACTTTTCCGCCTCGTCCCAGTTCTTGTTATTGCTGGCGAGCATCCCCTTGGCGGTGTACATCGGGGCGGGGAGACCGTACCAGTTCTGCTCTGGCTTCAGGAGTTCAAAACCTCTGTCCACGTACTCCGCCCCCCGTGCGGGCTGTCCCATCCTGACGTAGAGCTCGCCGAGGAGCGGAAGCACCCACAATTCGCACAGAACATTCCCCCCGGCCTGCCAGATGTCGAGGCTCTTCAGCAGGAGCCCCTCGGCCTTGACGTGCTCCCCCTGTGCCAGGTGGAGGCCTCCGAGGGTCAGCGTGCAACCAAGGACGGCGGCGATATTGTTCCGGTCGCCGAACACCGCGATGCACCGCTCCAGATGCTCTCGGGCCTTGGCCCATTCCCCTCGCCGCACGTAGTAGAAGCCGACGCCGGCGGTGTCTTGAAGGAAACACGCGAACAGCCTGGTGCTTTCCAGTTGCTCCACCGACCGGCAGGTCTCCCCTGCCTTGCTCATGTCCCCCGACAGCGCATGGGCGATCGTGAGCGGGCGCCAGGCGAAGGCCTCCCAAATCGGGTTGGCCTTCGTCGCTCGGGTGATCTCGGCGAGGGCGGTCTCCCCGAACTGCCTGGCCCTCGGGACGTTCCGCGCCAGCGCGAGGGTGAGGGTCAGCTCGTGGCCCAGGATGGCGATCACGACGGGGTTGGCCGCCTTGAGAACGGGCTCCCAGTTCTGCTCGTTGTAGGCGACTCCCTCGTCGATGCGCCCCGTGTACGTGAGGGCCGTGCCCAGGGAGGTGCCCATAGGCACCTTGATCCTGTTGTAGATATCGATCGCCCGCTGCGCCTGCACCAGGGTGGTAGTCGGTCGTTCGCGGTGGAGATAGAGGTGGCCCGTGCGCTGATAGATGAGCCCCTTCTGCATGTCGTCCGGGTCTTCCTCCGCGATCGTCGCCGCGACCTCCAGGTGCTTCAGGGCCTTGTCCTCCATGGCTCCGTCCCAGAATCCGCCGACGTAGAGCATCTGGATGTGCATGTGCGCGGCAAAGGCCCCGTGTCTGTCTCCCAACTTTTCGTAGAGTCCGAGAGCGGCTTCGGCATAGCGAAGGCTGGTGTCGGGCTCTCCCGATCGGCTAGCCAGCGAGGCGAGCTTCTGAAGGACGCCGGCCCTCTGGTTCGCGCTCCTCTCGTCCAGAAGGCCGAGGGCCTGCTCACAGAGGGCGATGGCCTCGCGATTGGCGAAGGCGTTGGCTGCTTTCTCGCCCGCCTTCAGGAGATAGTCCACGGCCTTGGGGCGCTCGTCGGCCCTCGAGAAATGGTAGGCGAGAACTTCGTACTGCTCCGCCAACCGGTCGGCGTAGAGTTCCTCGATAGCCAGGCCGACGAGGCGGTGAAGCTCCTTCCGCCGGTGCAACAGGAGGGAGTTATAGGCCACCTCGTGGGTAAGGGCGTGCTTGAACATGTACGCCAGCTCGGGGAACAGGCTCTTCTCGTAGATCAGCTCGAGGGCTTTGAGCCCTCGCAGAAAGTCCTCCGTTCTCCCGCGAATGTCGGCGATTCTATCCAGCAGGCGGCGGGTGAACTCGCGGCCGATGACGGAGGCGAGCTGGAGAGTCTTCTTGGGTGCCTCCTCCAACCGGTCGATCCGGGCCATGATCACATCCTGGATCGTGTCGGGGACGACGACCTCGTCGAGCCGCTTGGCCAGGACGTAATGGTCGCCGGCACGCTGGAGCGCTCCGACCTCCAGGAGGGACTTGACAACTTCCTCGACGAAGAATGGATTTCCCTCAGCCTTCCTGGCGATCAGGGACTTCAATTCCTCAGGGAGACCGTCGGCGGCCAGCATCGCCTGGGCCATCTCCACGCTGGCCTCCGTGGGGAGGCCGTCGAGAGCGATTCGCGTGTGATAGGTCCGCTCCCCGAAGGGATGAGCGTACCCCGGGCGATAGGTGAGGATGAAGAGGAATCGGCTGGTCGGTACGCTGTCGGCGACGAAGACGAGGTAGTCTTCCGTTGCCTTGTCCATCCAGTGGCCGTCCTCGAAGGCCACGACCTGCGGCCGTACCTCACAGGCCCGAAGGGTGAGGCGCCGGGCGGCGTCGAAGATTCCTTCGCGGCGCTGCTTGGGATCCATAGTGGTCACGGCCGGGTCGCCGGGTTCCACGGAGAGGAGGAAGCGCAGGTAGGGGAGGATCGGCCTGAGGTCCTCGCCCAGGAGGAGGACGCTCCGCTCCATCTTCTCGATGATTGTTGCTTCAGCGTCCCTCTCCTCGATCCTGAAGTTCCGTTTCAGGAGGTCGATCAAGGGGTGGAAGGCCATGGACTGGCCGAATGAGATGGAGTGGCCTTCGAGCCAGGTGGCTTTGTCTCCGATCCGCCGGCGGAACTCGTAGAGGAGGCGCGACTTGCCAATGCCCGCCTCTCCGACGAGGAAGACGACCTGCCCGTGCCCGGCCTTGGCTTTCTCGAAGCACTCGGCGAGAAGCTGAAGCTGGCGCTCCCGGCCGACGAAGGGCGTCAGGCCGCGCTCGGCCTCCACCTCCAGGCGCGTTCGCGCTACGCGCGCGGAGATCACCTCCCACGCTCCGACGGCATGCTCCTTCCCTTTCACGGATAGTTCGCCGAGAGCGCGGGTGAAGAAGTAGCCTTCGACGAGCCGGTGGGTGGCTTCGGAGATGACGATCCGCCCGGGATCCGCGCCCTGCTGGAGGCGGGCCGCCACGTTGGTGGTGTCGCCGACGGCTGTATAGTCCATCCTCAGATCGCTGCCGATGCTCCCCACCACCACCAGGCCGGTGTTGAGCCCCTGGCGAACCTGGAAGACAATCTCCCGCTGGCGCCTCAGCTCGTCGCGGTATCCGTCCAGGGCCTTCCGGATCCCGAGGGCGGCGTGAACGGCTCGCTGGGAGTGGTCCTCGTGGGCGATCGGGGCGCCGAAGAGGGCCATGATCCCGTCACCCAGGAACTGGTTGACCGTTCCCTCGTAGCGGTGGACCTCGGCCAGCATCAGCTCGAAGGCTCGGGTCATGAACCCGTGGACCTCCTCGGGGTCCAAGCGCTCCGAAAGGGAGGTAAATCCCGAGACGTCAACGAAGAGGACGGTCACCTGCTTGCGCTCGCCTTCGAGGGCGCTCTTGGAGGTGAGGATCTTCTCGGCGAGGTGCTTGGGGGTATAGGCCTGGGGGGAGGAGAACCTCGCGTCAGCCGGAGCGGCGGGCGCAAGCGGCT
>Ga0209322_10001370_pt1 | contig 14115 bp, 14 predicted proteins | sample Rifsed19ft1_FD_184013 | JGI IMG/M metagenome (GOLD analysis project Ga0209322, IMG submission 184013) | Soil microbial communities from Rifle, Colorado, USA - sediment 19ft 1 (version 2) | ecosystem: Environmental > Terrestrial > Deep subsurface > Rock core/Sediment | place: Rifle, Colorado... | reverse complement strand
TGCAAGGCTGGTGAGACTGATATCTCTAATGCTTCCCGCCCGATCAAAGACAGTGAAGTGGAAAACTGTGCCGCTCTGGCTACTCCGCGGGAGCCGATCGGTTTCCAGGCTGGGATTGACGCGCTGGCGATCACAGTGAGCAAGGAAAACACCTGGCTGACCGATGTCACCAAAGCAGAACTCGCCGCGATTTTCTCGACTGCCACGAATTGGTCTGACGTGCGTCCTGAGTGGCCCGCTGAACCCATTCAGCGCTTCAGCCCCGGCACGGACTCTGGCACGTTCGATTACTTTGTTGAAGTAGTGATGGGCCCCGCTAATCTAGACGCGGACGGCAAAGCTGATCTGGCCCAAGGTGAAGAAGTCATCTTGAATGCCGCCAACATCCAGTTCTCTGAAGATGACAATGTGTTGGTTCAAGGCGTGGGAGGCAGTGAGTTCGCCATCGGTTACTTTGGCTTTGCCTACTATCAGGAAAATTCTGATCAACTCAACATTCTCTCGGTTGAAGGCGTAGCTCCTGCTGCTGAGACGGCTGAATCTGGCGAATATCCTCTAGCCCGCCCGTTGTTCATTTACAGCGACCCCACGATTATGACGGAAAAACCTCAAGTGGCCGCGTTCATCCTTTTCTATCTGGAGAACGTTGGCAACGAAATCCTGGATGTAGGTTACTTCCCTGTCAGCGAGGGCAAGGCTCAGGAAAATCTTGACGCCTGGAACAGTGCGCTGGGCATGTAAGCTAAGCAGTAGTCCTGAAAGTCAGGATTGTGAAACATATCCTTCCTCCTTCAATGAAGGATAAATCTGTGTAAGGAGCAGGCATGATGGAACAGGAAAAGAAGAGAAACTTCACAACCTCATTTCGCAGACAGAGCACCAGTTTGCGCGGTCGTCGCCGGATCGGAGAAACGATCATACAGGCATTGCTGTTTTTGAGCGGCTTCGTATCCATCTTCACTACGATCGGGATTGTCTACGAGTTAGGCAAGGAGGCTTTGCTGTTTTTTCAGATGCCTGAAGTCAGCATTCTTGAAAGCCTCACCAATGCACAATGGCAGCCGCACACAGGAAACTTCGGCATCTGGCCCCTGGTCACTGCCACATTGATGACCACTGTAATCGCCATGCTGATTGCCATTCCGCTAGGACTTGGAGTGGCTATTTATTTGAGCGAATATGCCACACCAAAAGCCAGAAATATTCTCAAGCCGATTTTGGAAGTGCTGGCTGGCGTTCCCACGATTGTGTATGGATATTTTGCCCTTATGTTCATGACACCACTCCTCCGTTCGATCTTTGGCAGAGATGTGGTCGAGATCTATAACACCGCTTCGGCTGGACTCGTGATGGGGATTTGATCCTGCCCCTCATCACCTCGATGACGGAGGACGCCCTCAGCGCAGTACCGCGTTCTTTAAGGGAAGCCGCTTACGCCATGGGCGGGACGCGTCTCGAAGTCGCTTTGCAAGTTGTTGTTCCAGCGGCGTTATCGGGCATTGCCGCGGCAATCATCATCGGCGTGTCTCGCGCGATCGGTGAAACAATGATCGTGGCAGTGGCCGCCGGTGCAGGACCCAAGTTCACATTGAATCCATTCAAAGGTGCGGAAACGATCACTGGTCATATTGTACGGATTTCGGGCGGTGACTTGTCGTACGACTCGATTGATTACAACAGTATCTTCGCTCTTGGGTTATTGCTCTTCATGATTACGCTCACATTGAACATCATCAGCCAGCGGATCGTGCGGCGTTTCCGTGAGGTATACGAATGAAAGCCCTCGCCACTTCGACACGCCCTATCGGGCAGTCAGTGCAGCGCCCTAACCCCTCTCTCAAAGGGAGAGGAGAATCCCTGACAAATTACAACGTCAACACCAAAGGGCGCCGTCGCAAAGGCTCGATCTGGCGGTGGATATTTCAACTATCCACGATGATTGGCATCATTGCACTTCTGGCTCTGCTACTCAACATCATCAACGGAGCTTTTGGCTACGCAGTTCTTGAAGCAAAAGTGGACCCCGCCACACTAGCTGTGAATGGCGTTCCGCTCGAAGAGCAAAGCAAGGGACAACTCATTGATGTACTTCAATCCAAACTTTCAAGCGGCGCATTCAACAAACTTGAACGCGACCAGCCGTTCGCGGAACGGTCACGCGCCAACGTATATCAACTGGTCATCGAGCGCCTTGTCAAATATGATATCAAAGCGTCATGGCAATTATGGGACTCATTGACTCGCTCAAGCGAGATCAAAGCCACTGTCGCCCGGGATTACCCGAACGCGCAATTGCGTTTCATATCATGGTTCACAGCGGATTTCGTATCGCGCCCGCAAAGCAGTGAAGCACTCACAGCGGGCGTTCGGACGGCCATCCTGGGTTCATTGTGGACAATCCTGTTTACTCTCCTGCTTGCCTTCCCGCTTGGCGTTGGCGCGGCGATCTATCTGGAAGAATATGCAACCGATAACCGGCTCAACCGCCTGATCCGAACCAATATCAACAATCTCGCGGGGGTCCCATCCATCGTGTATGGCATTCTGGGATTAGCCATCTTCGTGCGGACTCTTGAGCCACTTACGAGTGGGGAATTATTCGGACTCGTTGATCCAACCACAGCGAATGGACGCACCGTCCTCGCCGCTGGACTCACATTGGGCCTGCTCGTGCTTCCGATCATCATTATCAACGCCCAGGAGGCGATCCGCGCCGTTCCACAGTCGTTGCGAAAGGCAAGCTATGGACTTGGCGCAACAAAATGGCAGACCATTTGGTCGCATGTGCTGCCCAATGCAATGCCTGGGATCCTGACAGGCACGATCCTTGCCATCTCACGCGCCATTGGCGAGACCGCGCCACTGGTGGTTGTGGGCGCTTCCACTGCAATTAGCTTTGACCCGGCATCGCCGTTTTCCAAATTCACCACGCTCCCCATTCAAATCTACCAGTGGACGTCCCGTCCGCAGGATGAATTTCGCAGTTTGGCGGCCGCGGCAATTCTGGTCTTGCTCGTTATCCTACTTGGCCTGAATGCTTCGGCAATTCTGTTACGCAATCGTTTCAGCAGGAGATTCTAATCATGGCTCAACCACTCCCGAATCAAGAGAAAGCCAGATACGTGCTCGAAGTCAAAGATCTAAGCATTTTTTACGGCGATTTCCGCGCAGTAACGAGCGTGAATGTCCCGGTCCATCGCCATATGATCACCGCGATTATCGGTCCTTCCGGGTGCGGGAAAAGCACGCTCTTACGCGCCTTCAACCGCATGAATGAATTAGTCATAGGCACAAGCATCGAGGGCGAGGTGCTTTTTGAGGGTGAAAATTTGTATGATCCTGCTGTGGACCCGGTCGAAGTCCGGTATCGGATCGGGATGGTCTTTCAGAAGCCGAATCCGTTTCCGAAATCCATCTATGAGAATATCGCGTGGGGAGCAAGAATCCACGGCTACAAAGGGAACATGGATGAATTGGTTGAGTCGTGTTTGCGTCAGGCTGCATTATGGGATGAGGTGAAGGATATATTGAAGCAGTCTGGTCTTGCTATCTCAGGCGGACAGCAGCAGCGTCTGTGCATCGCGCGCGCTTTGGCCGTCCAGCCCGAAGTCATTTTGATGGATGAACCAGCCTCCGCGCTTGACCCGATTGCCACCCTGAAAATCGAAGAATTAATGCAGGAACTCAAGAAAAACTATACCATCGTCATTGTGACTCACAATATGCAACAGGCCGCGCGCGCCTCGGATTACACCGCCATGATGATGCTCTCTGCAAACGGCGAACGTTCAGGCACTGTGATTGAATTCGATCAGACCAATCGCATCTTTACGAATCCCAGGGATAAGCGTACTGAAGATTACGTCACCGGCAGGTTCGGATAAATTAGAGTTGTTAGAAGAAGCAGTATAATATGACGAACAGCAAGAGAAACGAGGACCTTATGTTGCGCAAAACATTTGAAAATGAAATTCAGCAGGTCAAAGACGATGTGCTGGTGCTTGGCAGCATGGTAGAGCAGGCAATTCTCGGGTCGGTGGAAGCGCTGAAAAAACGCGACATCAAGGCATCGGAAAAAATCTTCGAGGAAGATAAGGAAATCAATAAGAAGCGATTTGATATCGAAAACAAACTGATGGTCCTGATCGCTACACAACAACCGATGGCACATGACTTGCGCCTGCTGGCATCCTGCATGGAGATCATCTCAGAGTTGGAGCGGATGGGCGATTACGCCAAAGGGATTGCCAATATCAATATCCGTATGGGTGATGCTCCTTTGCTCAAACCTTTGATCGATGTTCCCCGCATGGCAAACAAAGGTGTTGACATGCTCCACCGTGCCCTGACGGCTTTTATCAATGAAGATGTGGAGACGGCGAAATCAATTCCGGTTGAGGACGACGAAGTAGATGCGCTTTACAACCAGGTCTATCGTGAACTGATGACCTTCGTGATTGCCGACCCAAAGACCATCGAGCGCGCCAACTGGCTTCTGTGGGTGGCTCACAATCTCGAACGCTTCGCGGACCGCGTGACCAACATCTGCGAACGCACCATCTTCATTGCTACAGGTGAAATGACTGAGATCAAATCCACGGACGATGAGTTCTGGAGACAGCAACAGCAGAAAAAATAATGCAAAATCCGCCAGCAATTGCTGGCGGATTCTTTATTATGCGCAGGCCAATGAACCGAGGCTGGAGCAATGAAGGCTACCCCATTCTGCCGGTGATATAAGCCTCCGTTAATTCCTGTTTAGGTCTGGTAAATATTTCGTTCGTATCAGAAAATTCCACCAACTCCCCCAGCCAGAACAAACCTGTGTAATCCGATACCCGTGCGGCTTGCTGCATGTTATGCGTGACGATCACAATGGTATATTCCTTCTTTAATTCCGCGATCAACTCTTCCACACGCAGCGTCGCGATGGGATCCAGCGCAGAAGTGGACTCGTCCATCAAGATCACTTCCGGTTGCACGGCGACCACACGCGCAATGCATAACCTCTGCTGTTGACCCAATGAGAGGCCAAGCGCATCAGATTTCAGGTCAGCCTTCACTTCATCCCACAAAGCCGCGGCGCGCAGGGATTTCTCCACTACTTCATCCATATTAACTTCCAGGCCCATGACACGGGGACCGAACGCCACGTTGTCATAAATCGACTGCGGGAATGGGTTCGGCTTTTGAAAGACCATACCTACCCTCTGCCTGAGCATGACGACATCCACGTCCTCGCCGTAGATATCTTTTCCATCCAACAGGATTTTGCCGTCGACGCGTGTTCCTGTAATCGTATCATTCATCCGGTTGAGACAACGCAAAAAAGTGGACTTCCCACAGCCTGACGGGCCGATCAGCGCGGTCACTTTGCGCGGCTCGATCTCAATGTTGATCTTTGAAAGAGCTTTCGATGAGCCATAATAGAAATCGAGACCATGAACAGAGAAGATAGGTTGGGCTTCCGACATGGTTCGATTTTATCATGTCAATGACATACCGAAAACTTTCGACTATAATTCCACGCAATGAACCGTTTCATTCCACTTGCCATCACATTACTTGTGCTTGTCTTTACTGTATCATGCGGCCCTGCTTCATCATCAGCAGAGGCCGCCTCTGATTCTTCGGCCGCGTATATCGAGAACAAAGGCTCCGATACGATTGTCAACCTTGCGCTCGCCTGGGCCGAAAAATATCAGAGCGACCACCCGGAAATCCGTATATCGGTAACAGGCGGAGGATCCGGAACGGGAATCGCTTCTCTCATCAACGGGACAGTGGACCTCGCCAACGCGTCCCGCAAAATAAAGGATGAGGAAATTGATGAGGCGAAGTCCAATGGCATCGAAGCAGTTGAACACATCATCGCACGTGACGCGATCGCGGTCATCGTCTCTCCAGAAAATCCAGTCAATGAATTAACCCTGAAACAAATTTCAGATATTTATAGCGGCAAGATCAGCAACTGGTCCGAAGTCGGCGGGGAAGACAGGCCCATTGTGCGGCTGTCTCGTGAAACAAATTCAGGCACGCACGTATATTTTCTTGAAACCGTTTTGCGCTTAAGCAGCAAGGAAGATAAAACTCTCTTCTCTATGGATACGTTATTGCTTCCATCTTCCGAAGGCATCATTGCCGAGGTACGACAAAACCCGAACGCCATCGGCTATGATGGGCTTGGCTATGTGCCCAAAGACCTGAAGACGATCGCGATTGCAGAGGAGGAAGGCGGCGCTTACGTGTTGCCATCCATCCCAACCGTGAACGATAAATCATATCCCATTGCACGCGACCTTTACATGTATACCGACGGCGAACCGACAGGCATACTCAAAGAGTATCTCGATTGGATCCTTGCACCCGAGGCACAGCAGATCGTCGCTGAACTCGGTTTTGTGCCTGCACTCCTCACCCCCAGTCCCTCTCCCTAAGAGAGAGGGGGGAGAACCCTTATGGAAAAATCTCTTAACTGGCGTGAATTTGTTATCACTCGTCTCATCAAAGCCTCAGGCTATTCAGCCATACTCTTTGTGGCACTTATCTTTTTCTTCCTCGTGCGCGAAGGCATTCCCACTTTCAAAGAAGTAGAAGCGTCATCTCTCCTCAATATTCGTTGGTATCCCATCGAAGGCCACTTCGGTATCCTGCCTCTTATCACAGGCTCACTCATTGTGACAATTGGTGCAGGCCTGGTCGCAGTTCCCTTTGGAATAGGCACAGCCGTTTATATTTCAGAAATCGCGCCGCGCTGGATGCGTGAAATCCTCAAGCCTCTGGTTGAACTTCTTGGTGGACTTCCCTCTGTGGTACTTGGATTTCTTGGGTTTCTCGTCCTTTCGCCTTTTCTACGCGTCTTTCTGGACCTTCCCACAGGTCTGACCGCGCTTGCAGGTTCCCTGCTCCTGGGCGGGATCGCTGTACCCACGGTCGTGTCGGTTGCGGAAGACGCGCTCGATGCCGTGCCGCGTGCCTATCGCGAAGGTGCCTGGGCTTTGGGCGCAACACGCTGGCAGACGATCTGGCGTGTCACTTTTCCCGCGGCGCGCTCGGGTGTATTGACCGCTGTTATGCTCGGCGTTGGCCGCGCCATCGGTGAAACAATGACTGTGATGATGGTCACCGGGAATGCACCGGTTCTTGCAGTGAAACTTGGCAGTTTGTTTTCCCCCGTCCGTACCATGACCGCAACCATTGCGGCTGAGATGGGTGAAGTTGCAAATGGAAGCACTCATTATCATGTCCTGTTCTTTATTGGCATGGTTTTGTTCCTGATTTCACTGGGCGTGAACATCGCAGCGTCCTCGGTTGTCTTCCGTGCAAAGAAACGTGCTGAGAGGATACTGTCGTGAAGGGCGCACTCCCCATCAACCGCCATGTTGCACAACGCGTGGGCTTCACTGCGATTACATTGATGGCATTCGCGACAGTTCTCCCAATTGTCGCCGTAGTCATTTACATTCTTATTCAAGGCTTGCCCGCGATCTCGCTTGAGTTTCTGACGGGCTTTCCACATGATGGTATGCGAGCAGGCGGAATTCTTCCTGCAATTATCGGCACAATCTATTTGACAGTTGGCACGGCCATCTTCTCCGTTCCGCTTGGCATCGCCGCCGCGATTTATCTTTCTGAATACGCTTCTGATACACCTCTCACGCGCACGATACGAATCGCGATCATTAATTTGGCAGGCATTCCATCCGTTGTATACGGATTATTTGGTCTAGGTCTCTTTGTCCTCTTCTTGAATTTCGGCACATCCATCCTTGCGGCTTCACTGACTCTTTCGATTATGACACTTCCCGTCATCATCAGCACTGCAGAAGAATCATTGCGCTCGGTGCCACAGGCATTTCGCACAGTGAGCATTTCACTCGGCGCCACGCGCTGGCAGACCATTCGCCGCATCGTTCTGAAGGAAGCCTTGCCCGGTATTCTCACAGGCGTTATCCTCGGTCTAGAACGCGCCGCAGGTGAGACAGCGCCGATCCTCTTCACAGGTGCAGCGTTCTTCCTGCCGCGCCTTCCACACACACCCTTCGATGCAACCATGGCTTTGCCTTATCATCTTTTCGTAATTTCCACCCAGGTCCCTGAAATGCCCATTCAAATCCAATATGGCACGGCGCTTGTATTGCTGGTATTTGTTCTTACAATGAATCTCATCGCAACAGTGATCCGTTCGAGAGCGAGGGCAAAACGGCAATGGTAGATAAAGTCGTGATCGAAAATCTCTCGCTCCAATACGCCGATGGGACCGAGTCTCTGCGCGGCATCAACTTGAGCGTTCCTGAAAAAGCAGTCACAGTTCTCTTCGGTCCTGCGGGCGGCGGCAAATCCACGCTGCTGCGTTGTTTGAATCGCCTCAACGATCTCACGGAGGTCAAAGCGTCCGCGGGACGCATTCTCATTGACGGCAAGGATGTCCTTGACCCTCAAACAGACGTGATCGCGTTGCGCCGCAAAGTGGGAATGGTCTTTGCCCGCCCTGTTGTCCTGCCCTTGAGCATCCGTGGAAATTTGACTTATGGATTGGAGCTCGCAGGCGAGAAACGCAGGTCAAAGCTGGACGAAGCGGTCGAACGAAGCCTGAAACTGGCCGCGCTATGGGAGGAGGCCAAAGACCGGTTGGATGATCCCGCCATCGCCCTCTCAGGCGGACAGCAACAACGTTTATGCCTGGCTCGCTCGCTCGCACTTCAGCCCGATATCATCTTGCTCGATGAACCAACTTCAGGGCTCGACCCCATTTCAACCGGCAAAGTGGAGGCCGCGCTGCAAGAACTGAAGAAAGAATATACGATCATTCTCGTGCCTCATTCGGTGCAACAGGCGGGCCGCACGTCCGATTACGCAGCATTCTTCCTGCAGGGTGAACTGATCGAGTATGGGGAAGGCAAGTCGCTCTTCACCGCGCCCAAAGAAAAACGGACTGAGGACTACATTACAGGGAGGTTTGGGTAACGATATCATTGCGATGTGATTATTTATGAATCAAAAAACAGTTCTCTTCCTCTGCACGGGCAACTCGTGCCGTTCACAAATGGCAGAGGCCATCGTCAACGCCCGCTACCCGGAATGGAAAGCTTTTTCTGCAGGGACAAAGCCCGCAGGCTTTGTGCACCCGAAGGCGATGCAGGCTTTGGAAGAACTTGGCATTACACATGCAGGCCAATCCAAGCAGATCGATGAGTTGCATACAAAGGATTTTGATGTGGTTGTGACCGTTTGCGATTCAGCCGCAGAGGAATGTCCTGTGTGGCCCGGGAGAGCAGGAAGACGCGTCCATCACAGTTTCGTGGATCCCGCCAAAGCGGAGGGGACGGATGAGGAGCAGACGGCAGTTTTCCGCCAGGTAAGAAGCGAGATGCTGGAAATTATCCCGAAGTTGCTTGAAGGATAATAGTCGGTGCCGCGCTTCGTCTTCGCTTCACTCCGCTCAGCGCGATAAGGAATTTTATGAACGGTCCCTATGACATCTTATTCGAAACGGTTCGGATCGGCCCCGTGGTTGCTCCGAACCGTTTTTATCAGGTTCCACACTGTAACGGATTCGGCCACCGCATGCCGCAGGGCATGGCCGCGATGCGCGGCATGAAGGCTGAAGGAGGCTGGGGTGTGGTGTGCACGGAGGAAACGGAAATCCATCACACAAGCGACCTCTCTCCATATTTTGAAGGGCGGTTGTGGGATGACGGTGATATTCCCGTATTGGCATTGATGGCGGAGTCGGTTCATAAACACGGTGCACTTGCAGGGATTGAACTTTCTTATAACGGATATGATGCGCCGAATTTATATTCACGCGCGCCCTCGCTTGCGCCGCGCTCGATGGGGACAATTGGCGGCTCGGGCTATGACCCTGTGCAGACGCGCCGCATGGATAAGGAAGATATTCGAAACGTGCGCAAATGGCATCGTGAGGCCGCGTTGCGCGCCAAACGTGCGGGCTTCGATATTATCTATTGTTACGCAGGTCATGGAATGACTGCCGCCATCCAATTTATTTTGAAACGCTACAACGACCGCACGGATGAATACGGCGGAGGCCTGGAAAACCGTGTGCGCTTCCTGCGTGAGTTGATCGAAGAGACAAGAGATGCCGTTGGTGACAAGTGTGCAGTTGCTGTTCGTTTTGCAGTGGATGAATTGCTTGGCGAAGCTGGGATTACGCATCAAGGTGAAGGACATGACGTGGTTGCCATGCTTGCCGAATTGCCCGATCTGTGGGACGTGAATATCAGTGGCTGGAACAACGACTCGGCGACATCACGCTTTGAAAAGGAGGGCCACCAGGAGAAGTACATTTCGTTCGTCAAGAAGTTGACGACGAAACCCGTTGTTGGCGTTGGTCGTTATACATCACCTGATTCCATGGTCTCTGCAATAAAACGCGGCGTGATGGATTTCGTCGGTGCAGCCAGGCCTTCGATTGCCGATCCGTTTTTGCCGAACAAAATCAAAGAAGGACGCGCCGAGGATATTCGTGAATGTATCGGCTGCAATATCTGTGTGACAGGCGATACGCGCTTTGTGCCGATCCGCTGCACGCAGAATCCCACCATGGGCGAAGAATGGCGGCGCAGCTGGCATCCTGAAGCTATTTCGCCGAAGAAGAGTGATAAGGAAGTCATGATCATCGGCGCGGGACCCGCGGGTTTGGAAGCCGCGCGGGCGCTGGGTCAACGCGGCTATGCAGTGACGTTGCTCGAGGCGCGCAAGGAATTGGGCGGGCGCGTGTTACGCGAATCCGCTTTGCCCGGGTTGAACAAATGGCGGCGCGTTGTGGATTGGCGTTTGACACAGATCAAGAAGATGAGCAACGTTGCAGTCTATCCATCCAGTCCGATGACAGCAGAAGAGATTCTGGAATCAGGCGCGCAGAATATCATCCTTGCCACAGGCGCGACATGGCGACGCGATGGAATTGGGCGCACATTATGGAAGCCGATTGCAGGATATGATTCAGAGAATATTTTTAGCCCCGATGATTTGATGGATGCAAAATACCCAACAGGAAATGTTGTGATCTACGATGATGACCATTACTACATGGGTGGCGTTCTGGCTGAATTGCTTGCCGAACAGGGATGCGACGTCACGCTCGTCACACCCGCGCCGATGATTTCTTACTGGTCGCAGTTCACACTTGAGCAGGAACGCATTCAACACAAGTTGATGAAACTTGGAGTAAAGTTGTATCCGCAGCACGTGTTGAGTGAAATTGGGGATGATTATGTCCGTTTGTTAAATTCGATTTCAGGAGGTTTGATTGAATTGCCACGCGATGGGGTTGTGTTGGTGAGTGACCGGGACCCAAATGATTCGCTGTATCAATTCCTCAAGCCTGCTCGCGAAGAGAGAAAGATAAATTCACTGAGAATTATCGGCGACGCTGAAGCGCCGAACATTATTGCGCAGGCTGTGTTCTCAGGTCATCTGGCGGCGAGGGAGTTTGATGAAGAGAAGGTTGAGGGAACGCCGTTCAAGGTGGAGAGAATGATTACCTCTCCCTCACCCTAACCGCTTCGCGTCCCACTGGGGAGGGGATTTGTCTACCACACCCTCTCCAAATTCGGGTTTGCCAGCGGCCTGCGCCCCACCTTTGCCATGTCGATCCATTCGCCATGCACCTTCACGCGCACCACGTCGCCGGTAAAGTCTGTCACTGTCCCGCCATTGTTGTTGAACAGCCACGAGCCGACCGCATAAATATCCACGGGGACTCCCAACCTTTCGAACCTGCGGATCTTCTCCGGGTTAAAGCCACCCGAGACAACGATTTTCACATTGCGACAATACGCACGCGCCGCATCTTTCCAGGCCGACGGTAGATTCCAGTTTTCTGATGCGGAATCCAATGCCTGGCGGACGTTAAACACCAGCCGCGGATTCACACCGAGATCAAGCGACGGGTCTCCCAACGGTTCAACGGACACATCACGTACACTTCCGCTTGTATCCAGCCGAATGCCATACAAAACATACTTGGCAGCTTTGGCTTGATCGCCAAGATCGCATAGCTCTTGATACCTTCTAAATATTACTTCGAGCACTCGCACAGTGTCGCTCACAGAATCATTATTGAAATCCACTAGCGCAATGCGAGGAATGCGCGCGGGCAGGATGCGTGAGAACTGCATCATTGCCTCCGCCGTGTCACCGAGGAAGGATGCGATTGCCGCGTGAGCAACTGTCCCGCCGCCCGCTCCGCCCCACCAGTCTCCCTGCGCGTCGGTTGAGACGAATGATCCAATCTGCTGTGAGAAATCCATGTTGAAGCGTTGAATGGCAATATTGTAGGCATATCCATCCGCGGCTTGCACCTCGTGCATGTCAAAACGTGCCGGGAAAAACAAGACAGGTTTACCGCGCGCGGCCATGAGAGTTTCATAGACATTCGTTGCCACGCGGCTCGAGCGCGTCAGCACACCCAGCGTGGGCGTTTCAAGCAGGGCAAAATCACGGTAGCGTCCGCGCACTTTGATCACAGCTTCGGCATTCAACGGGTTGCCATCAGACTTAACCACCGCGCCGTCGTGAACTGCCCACACCTCCAATTTGTCTGCAGTCCCAATGAACTTATCACGCTCCCAGTAACCCGTACAGTGCCTGAGCATTTCCAATGATTTGTCCACACCCACAACAATGGTGTTCCCCACGCGGCGTGTGAACCACTGCATCTCGACTTCGATGTCGCCAACACCAATGTTCTCAGGCGAAACGTCCACGGGCAGGTTGTGATGCTGACCTGAATAGGTATATCCCTCAGATGCCAGCGTGGTGAGCATGCGGCCAATATTCTCGAAGTATTTATCCGAGTACCAGCCGCGGCGCATACGTTCGATGTCAAGTTTAAAGGTTTCATTGGTGAGGCGTTTGTTATCGAAGATCGACATAGGTTCTCTCTCGATGAGGCCTGAATAAGTGGGTATGAGTTAGACGAGTAAACAGGTACACAAGTAGACAGGTACAGCTCTTAGGCTTATGCGTTGTGTACTTGGCGTCCTTCGTGTTTAAAGAAAGGTGTCCGTTGATTTTACAACATGCATTCCCGCTTTTGCGAATCTTTCATAAGCCGCGTCTGCCGCATCGGTATGATCCACCACGCCGGGCACGACGACGGGCGAACTGCAATCTTCGAGCAAATACACTTTCTTCGCAAGTTCGGGATCCACAGCATTAATATCTTCCAGCAAATCTGAGACTGTCCAGGCGACGCAGTGACTCTTGGCCTGTCCTGCGATAATCAACCTGTCGAATTGCTGCAATTTCTCGATGAACCTTGGGTCATGAGTCCCCAGCATTTCACTCATAGGGCCTGTCAGCACTTCGGGACCGATGACCGAGTAATTTTCCGTAAACGGTGTATCACCCTTGATCACGATATCCGGCTGTGCGAGCCGCGCCACTGAATGGAAAAAGATCGCTTCTTCCACAGATGAAACAAGCGCATGACCAATCCCGCCCAGCATGGCGTGGTAGGGCCAGATGGTCAGCGCGTACTTGCCCCTTTTATCCAACTCCTCAGCATAATGGATCATCATCTCCTGACCGTATTCAGGCGCAATGCCAAACTGAGGCGAGAGAGCGGGATTGAACGTCCATTTGCCAGTGTGTAAGTCGGAGGCATGTATATCGGTGTATGGCGCGGGGTGATTGCCATCTTCAGCAACGAAGAAAATGGGGTGGAAGACCTGCATGGTCATGTGTGTGTCCATGGTGGCAGTGATGTGGGTAATGTTCCCCAAATTGTGATAGATGAATTCACACAGGCGCGCGTTGTCCTCCACTGCGCCCTGCCCACTGCGGCCACCGACGTAAAGTTCAAAGCCGGGGATGCAGAAGGTGTTTTGCACATCGATCAGCATCAGCCAGGTTTTTGTCGGATCAAAGGAAACAGGCTGAAGTGCGTGCTGACGCGCCCAGTCCCGCGCCTGCCTGGCGCGTTCTTCGTATGGAACCCGCCAGACAGCACCGACTGTGCCCGGGTCGTAAAATTCAGGTAAGGGTAAAGGGGATATATCCATTTTATTTTCGTTCCTCGTTCAAAACGAAATGGCAATTGATTGTATTCCACTGCGTTTGCATGTCAAGTGTAACGCATCTAGT